>WPCG01165248.1_pt1 | contig 42770 bp, 43 predicted proteins | sample 5403311 | NCBI WGS metagenome assembly WPCG01 (sample SAMN12869467, study PRJNA574797) | sludge metagenome | isolation source: wastewater treatment of Control | place: China:Beijing | collected 2019-05-17
TAGCAAGGCGCAAAGCAAGCGGCAAGCGTTACCAGATAGCAAGGCGCAAAGCAAGCGGCAAGCGTTACCAGATAGCAAGGCGCAAAGCAAGCGGCAAGCGTTACCAGATAGCAAGGCGCAAAGCAAGCGGCAAGCGATAAGGCGCAAGGCGCAAAGCAAGCGGCGCAAGCCTGCTACTATTTTAAACCAAACATCGAGCGTATTGACGGTACTAGCCGCATCGCCCGCGCGCACTTTAGATGACCCTAGCCTAACAGCTTAAGAAAGTATTTAAAATATGTTGAGAGTAGTAGACTTGCCTTGATTAGTAGACTTCGATGAGGTTAGACTAGCCTCGCGCGCGCGCATAATAGATAGTGGCGAACTGGATTAGTAAGGTTTTGCAAGGATTGAGCAAGGATTGAGCATGGTTTGAGTAAGGATTAGTAAAGGTCGATTTAGCAGGTAGTAAGGTTTAGTAAGCATTAGCAAGGGCTAGCTATTAAGGGCAGTAAGCAATTAGCAAACAATTAGCAAGGATTGAGCAAGGATTAGTAAAGATTAGCAAGGATTAGCTATTTTCTTTAAAACGGGGGGGCATTTGGTATAGTAGACGCATAGCACGGTAGTCTACGAGCCTCCCAGCCAACTACTCACCCTATCTACTACATAGCCCTATATATACTATTTGAAAATTTGATGCCCATAAAAATATGATAAGAGTCTACCTGTAATACACTTGCACTCTACGACCTTGCATCTACTAATCACCCCCTTAGACTACTCCAATTCACCCTCACTCAAAACCGCCACCTTTGCTATTCTTTACTAAACTTTGCTATTCCTTGCTAGAAGCTTGCTCAACCTATGCTAAACCTTACTAAACCTTGCTTTTTCCTTACTATCTGTTAAAATTAAATATGTTAGAATCTACTAACCAACAACGGAGCTACTAACCATGACCGACACTAATCTAACCCTAACCTCTTCTGAGCTTGCAGCCCTACTAGAGTCAGAGATACCAGCTACTACTACTCCTGACGCCAAGCCCCACTCTAAATCTAAGAGCTTCAGGACTAAGCAGTTCACCCTAGTAAGTCTACCTTGCCTAACCATCTACCTGCAAGGCTATCCTAACTGCAACCCCCCAGCAGTAGAAGACTTCACCTTTAGCTGGGCATTAGAATCTGGCGCGCTTAAACTTAGAGTCCTAGGCTATCCCTCTCTACCACTAGCTACTAAGCGCTCAATAGCTTCTACCTTCACTAGCCTAATCCGCTCTGATCAACTATTCACACCGGCCCATGCTAGCCTAGTCACCTCTATAGTAAAGCAGCACCCAACTCTAATCACTTCAGCAGGCGGACTACCGGCACTAACTTCTAAGGCGCTCAACGCATCAGCAGCCGCTTCAACCATAGCAGAATGGCTGCATGAATTAGAGCAGCAAGATACTACCTTCATCGAGTCGGAGCTGGGCACGGAATTATCAGCAGCAGACCTTGATAGCTTAGTGCTTGAATTAGTCTAGCCTACCGCTTAAACTATCAAAATTAAATTGTTGCATTTTTTGGCCATAACTGTTAAAATCACGAGGTTGATTAAAAAACAACCAACAAACAGCTAGCTTAGCCTAGCACCTAACATCTACTAGCAAGGGGTTTAATTATGACCATTAGCAATCCAGTACTAACCGTTACCACAGCAGAGCTTATCAAGGCTATTGACCGAGCGCCTAAGATCAATCCAGCAGCCGACTACAGCCGCAAGGGTAGAGCAGCCTCTAAGGGCTTTGATGATAAGGCTCTTAAAGTAGCACGCGAGCTAAGCATTAAAGCTGAAGCTAACCTAACAGCATTCTGCTCTATCACCGGCCTCCCAGTAGACTGCGACCTACCACCAATGGCAGGCTTTGGCTTAGCTACTATCCACCCACTAGCATTCAATTGCCGCGCTATGCTAGACCACCCAGAATACATTGCTAAGCTAAGCAACGCCCACCTAGCAGGACTAATCATTGGCCTTCTAGTCGAGGCAGATAAGATAAGTATTAAGACTAATAGCAACCCCTTCTTTGTACGAGCTAAGCTAGAAGTAGTAGCCAGTCGTAACAGACTACTCGATATAATTGAGTGGATTGCTAATAGCCTGCTAGTAACCCAGCTCTACTATCCTAAGTTAGTCACTAGCCACACTGAACTTACTCTAGACTCCTTGCAAGAGTGGATGGAGTGGACTTACTCTATCGAGGTCTACAGCTTCGCAGGCTCTAAGCTAACCCCAGCCGAGGCACTAGGGGCAGTGGAGAGAGCTACTAAGGTTAAAGCTCCTAAGCGCCTTAAGATAGAAGCCGCCGAGATTAAGCGACTAGGGCGTCAGTTTGATTCTAGCGTAAACGAGCTAGTAGCAGCCTTACTACTAAGCGATCAAGATGTGATACCGAGCAAGGTAGCTAATAACATCAGCTTTATCCTTAAGGGGAAGGTTAGCACGGCATCATCTAAGATAGATAATCTACTAGCCACCATCGCAACCGTGGAGGAGCTAGCAGATACCGCGCAAGACCTGATAGACTACAGAGAGGCAGCGGCTAAGGCAGTAGCGGCTAATGCTACCGAGCTTGATGACCTGCTAGATGCAGTATTAGAAGCAACCACCCCTGAATCAGCAGCCGAGATTAGTACAGAAAGCCCTATAGCTGAGAAAGCCCAAGTAGAAGCAGTATTAGAAGCAACCGAAACAGTAGAAGCAGTAGAGCAGACTAAGCTAACCTTTAAAGAAAAGCTGGCATTAGCTAAGCTAGCAGCAGCTAAGGAGTCTAAGCAATGATTACCTTTAAGCTAACCAGCGCTAATATGCGGCACATCAAATACGCCTATCTAACCACCCACTACCTGCGAGCAGGCCAGACTACGCTAATCCTAGACGGGCAGTCTTTCATCATAATCAAGCCAACTACTCTATCCGGCGACTATCTAATATCAGTCCGAGTTTATAGAGATGGTAGAAGAAACGTAGTAGTAGGAGACCTTCAATGACTACCCTAACATTCGCAGAGAAACTAGCAGCACTTAAAGCGGCTAAGCAGCCAGCCCCAGCCCCAGCCCCAATAGCAGCGCCTACTACTCCTAAGAAGGAACTAACCTTTGCAGAGAAGCTAGCACTAGCCAAGGCGGCTACAGTAGCACCTACAGCAGTAGAAGCTGAGCTAGCAGAACTAGCCCCAGTCAAGCCAGTAGCTAAGCAGACTTTCGCAGAGAAGATGGCGGCTATTAAAGCTCAAGCCGAGCTAGCCCCAGTAGCCGAGCCAGCGGTTAGACTGGAAACGGAACGCCCGAAGAGCCTGCCCGAGCCAGTAGCTGCACCAACCACCGAGGAACTGGAGGAGCTAGTCTACATTAACGATGATGGTATGATCGTCTTTAACACCGACGAGCGCAAGATTACCCTAAACGATAAGCAGATGCTAGCCGTTGAACATGCTAAGGAGGGCAAGAGCTTCTGCCTAACTGGGGCAGCTGGTACTGGTAAGACTACAGCACAGGCCGGTGTAGTATGGAGCTTGCATAATAGTGGAAGCTTCCAAACGCATGACTTTAAGTATATTGGAAACAAGCCGTCTATTGCACTGGTAGCCTTTACTAAGGTAGCCGTTCGTAACATGCAGAAGGCGCTTAGAAAGAACCCGCTAATCGAACAGTATGTAGACCACTGCATGACGATACACTCCTTGCTAGAGTATGAGCCACTAGAATACACCGAGTATGATCCAGTAGACGGAGAGTATAAGGATAAGTGGGGCTTCAAACCACAGCGTACCGCGCAGAACCCGCTAACCCTAACGCATCTAATCATCGAAGAAGCTTCTATGGTTGACCTGCTACTATGGCAGAACCTATTCGATGCGCTTCAGCCAGGCGTGCAGATCATCTTCTTAGGAGATATCAACCAGCTTAGACCAGTGTTCGGAGACTCTATCTTAATCTACGCACTAGGCAAGCTACCTACTATCGAACTAACAGAGGTCTATCGTACAGCCCTTGAGTCGCCTATCATTAGCAACGCTCATAACATACTCAATGGACGGTCTTTAGTAGGCTCAGACTGTGGGCAGTTTAACATAGTCGAAGGGCGCAATAACCTAAAGGTAGGACAAGAGAGAATGGCCACTGCTATGCTAGCTAACTTCAGGGTACTAGCCGAGCATGACCGATACGACCCAGAGGTTGATATGATACTAAGCCCTTGGAATAAGCAGGCCATGGGTACTAAGGCTATCAATGAGGGCATTGCTACTTGGTTAGGTATTAAGCGAGGCGCTGAAGTAGTAGAGGTTAGAGCCGGTAGAAACAGATGGTGGTTAGCAGTTGGCGACCGAGTCCTAGTAGACAAGCGTCTTGGAACGATAGTCGCTATCACTGATAACCCCAAGTATATGGGGCCGGTCACAGTACGAGGAGCCTACTCTAGATCAGGCGTTCCAATGATAGGAGCAATGGCCGAATCAGCAGATAATCAGTCGATGGAGGATATGCTAGCAGACTACTCAGACTTTAACCTATCAGATGTAGAGGAGGACGAAGGTAGCCGAGCAGCAAGCCATAAGGTATCAGTAACCTTTACAGACGATGACCTTGCAGTAGAGCATACCATAGAATCAGCAGGCCAGTTCGGAGAGGATAAGTTCCAGTTCGGCTACTGCCTAACAGTTCATAAGGCTCAAGGCTCTGAATGGCCTAGAGTATTTATGCTACTGCACTGGGATCATGCGGTCACTGCTACTAGAGAGCTGCTCTATACTGCGACCACCCGAGCGCAAGAAGAATTCACCATCTTTGGCAAGGCAGCAGTAATAGACAAGGCTATCGCTAGAGCCAGCTTCAAGGGTAAGACTTTGCAGGATAAGATAGCCTACTTCCAAGCTGGTACTGGCTTCAAAGATGATGTGCCTTTACTATCTAAGCTAAACCACTAACAACTATTAAGCCCCTGCCTAGCAGGGGCGAGGAGCCAATTATGATAACAGCCAAGCAAGCCCGCTCACTACTATCCGTAGTAGATAAGCATGGGGCAGTAGCTATTAAGATTCCCGCAACCACAGTAGACGCTACTAAGAAGGCAATCACCTTAGCTAAGACCCGCTCCAGCCTAGAGGGTAGACTATCCTACCACCAAGCCCCTGAAGATACTGATGGCATGACTATACTATCCGTCACTATCCTAAAGAAACCCCTACCATTTGAAGTCGTGGAGATACTATAATGACTGCTAAGCCAACATTTGCAGAGTTGCTAGCTGCCAAGAAAGCTAGCCTAGCCAAGTCTATCAACGAACCGCTTCTAGAGATTGAGACGATGCCAGTAGTAGACAGGCCTCTAAGCTTTAAGGAGCGTATGGAACAGCAGGCCATACCACATGAGACCGTAGAAGACCTACCCGATGTCCCAGCTTCTAAGCCGATGACCTTTGCAGAACGGATGGCAGCCGCTAAGGCAGCCGCTACTCCTACTACAGCCCCTGCCATTGTTGAAGACCCTACTCCAACAGACCTGCCTAAGGTAGTCATTAGCTCAGATGTTATCAAGCTATCTAATCAGGTAGCGCTGGCTAGTAAGGCTTCAGAGGCTATCGAAGAAGGTAGTTCAACGGAGGAGATTAAGTCTCGCATTGATCGACTAGCTAGCCTATCAGAACTAGACCTTAAGCTGGCAATGGATGGATTGAAGTCTCTTATCCTAGCTAACCCTAGCGCCTGCACTCAGCTACTCCCAGAAGATGTAGGCGCTATGGTATCAGCCCTACGCAAGATGACTAGCAACGAGAAAGCCGCTGTGATGGCAGCTCCTAAGCGAGCATCTAAAGCAGCCCCAGCTATCCTAGCACCAGACGACCTAGACGCATTACTCGGAGACTTACTAGCATGACTCGACAAATCAAACATCGCTTCATCTGTGCAGGTACTAAGTTCACTAGCCTATTCGGGGCTATCTATTCCTGCGACAACTGCATTAGCGTAGTGACGATACTAGATACTTACTCTGGCCACCGCCTAGCACGCAAGGGCTTCTATGTCCTAGCGGATAAGGACGAGTCTACCTACTGGTCAATGGAGCATGGCTGGGTATCTACTATAGAGGAGGCAGACGAGCTTACCCTAGTTCAAGTAGCCTCAATGCTTGATAGCGTAGACCCTATGCTAACTATCCTGCCCGCTACTTCACGAGGTACTACCAATGCTTAAGCCTACATATGTTATCCGCAAGACCCTGCCAGTCATGCAGTTCCTAGTATCGCAAGGCACCTGGACTGCTCAGCCAACGTTAGCTACTCGCTTTGACCTGCTAGACACTGAACCTCTACTCACCGAGCTGGCTACTAACCCAGCCAGACTAGCAGTGGGTATCGTATTCAATGACCATAGCGTATGCTGGCTACCAACAGCAGTAGGCAACTGGTACACAGTAGACGCGGGTATCCCGCTGACCGTAGTAGACGCCCTGCAATTCATTAAGCCTAACTCGTATATCAAGCGCCTGCCCGAGGGTAGGCACTGCGTAATGATTGATGGCAAGGCTTATCCAGCAGGTGCAGGCTTCTACTTAAAGACAACAGAAGACGAAGCCCGTAGAGCAGCAGCCCTATTGGGCGGTGAGGTATCAGAATGCTTGATGCCCTATTAGATACCAATCTATCCTCTGTTAAAGCGGCTTCCTCTATGATGGAGGCTGCTAAAGAGGGCGACATAACGATGGACTCGCCAGAAGCTAGAGTCCGATTATCCAACTCTACTATGGGGCTTATACGCTCCTGTGAACGCAAGTTTCAAAAGGCTAAGCTACTAAGAACGAAAGCCCCAAGAGAAGAATCACCAGCTCTTAGCTTTGGCAAGGGATACGGAGCAGGGGTGCAGCACTATCTAGTATTGCGCTCCTCGGGGGTGGATATACCAGAAGCCTTAGCAGCAGCGCAGTATGTTGGGTGGCTAGCTTACTTCCCAGCCTTAGAAGATGATCGTAGGTTCCAAGCCCGAATGGTTGACCTGATAAGCAAGGCAGTGCCCTTCTTAGAAGCTAGACTACAAGAGTGGGAGGTAGCCACCTTCAATGGTAAGCCTGCCTCTGAGCTTAGCTTCTGCCTTAACATTAGTAAGCGCTACTACTATGTAGGCTACATCGACTTGGTGATGCGGCACAAAGAGTCGGGACGGTATGCTATTGTCGATATCAAGACTACCAGCTTGACCGCCCAAGACCTGCGCCCATACTATCGCAACTCTGACCAAGGTATTGGCTACTCGATTGTACTAGACGCTATTGTAGGCAAGGAGTTAGGCAGCTTCGATGTAAGCTACTGGGCTACGCAACTACCAGGCTCTAAGGCAGAGATGTTCAATCCTAAGCACCATGAGCTAACCTTCCCCTATACTATTAAGGATAGGTTCGATTGGTTCTTAAAGCTCTATTTGGACGTGAACTATATCACAGCCTTGGAGCAGATGACTGCCTATCCTAAGCGCGGTAATGCTTGCATGAACTACAACCGAGTATGCAACTTCTACACGGAGTGCAACGAGGTAGCCTTAGATGAGCCACAAGTCTATGAGCCAGACACTATAGAGTACGACTTCTACTTTGAACTGGCAGATCTGCTAGCTAATCACCAAGCACGATTAGAGCGAATGCTAATTCCTCTAACCAACGAGGACTAGACTATGGAGATTACCATGTCCGAACAATTATTCGTATGGCGTACTAGAGTACCTCCACCAACAACATTCCCCCATTGGCCTGAGAGGTTTACAGGACTATTAGTAGAGGGTAAACAGATTATGAGCACTCCTGCGCCAGCACTACACCATCACTACACTATTAACTCAAGGGAAGGTAGGATACTAGAAGCCCACCGACTGAACTTCCCTAAGCAAGTGTATAGACTAACCTTAGAAGAGGCCACTAAGCTCAATGAATAAGCTAGAACTATTCCAATGGCGGGAGACTGCTACTATCGCTACCATTACCACTATTGAGGAAAGAGACTAATGATTATCGTAATGATTGACACAGAGACTACCAGCCTAAGCCCAGAGACGGGCGGCTGCGTACACCAGATTGGTATCCTAGCCCAAGAGGTAGCATATGATAAGACGGCTACCACAATAATTGAACAGTGCTTCTACTTGCCTACCTTAGAGTCCCACTGGAGTGCGGTTACACTAGCTTGGGCTAAGAGCCATATCCCAGACGCAGTAGAGGAGACTCTAGTCTCCAGCATGACCTACCTAGAGGTAGAGAACGAGCGCCAGCAAACTCTATCAGTAGTAGAGGCTACCATACGGGAGCTGAAGAATCGCAGGAAGCCTACCAAGGTAATCTTCCAGCACCCAGAGTTCGACTTACCCTTCTTAGGGGAGGGAGGCATTGATGTGCGTAACATCTTAGGCTATCGTAACGTGCATGATCTAGGCTCGCTAATCCTAGGCTACTATGCTGGCCGCTTCCCTGATACTAACTCGGAGCGAATGGTAGAGGCACTGTATAAGAGAACACGAGGAGATCATAACGCCTTAGGAGATTGCCGCGCGCAGATGCAGCGACTAGCCTTGATTGATTATGCTGGCCTACACCTGTGTAGAAGTTAAAGAGAAAGCCCGAGAGACCGGAGGTGGGCGTTAAGAGGGTACGGGTTTACTAGACTAAGGCTGCTATGCCAAGGTGTTAGCGGGGCAACCCCTGTGGGTTGGCCTCAGCGAAGCGACCGAGTAGCAGACTGTCTTGTCAACTCTACCCTTAGCCCACTATCTGCACCCACAAGGTGCTAGCGGAGTGTCGTAACCAAACCAATTGAGATACTAAGATGACTACTAATACTAGACTACCAGCAGAGATATTTAAACTAGCAGTAGACTTAGGGCGCTATAACTACAGGGTAGGTATGTGTATAAACCTAGAGGAGCTAAAGCTAGAGGGAGTAATTACCAGAGCAGAGGAGCAGCTTGCTACTAAGGAGGTAACTAGATACATGGATACACTAACGGCCGGTGCTACTCCTCGGCTTCGTGCTACCTATTTGAGAGGCGCCTTAAAGTATGTTGGCTTACCTTATGATGAGGAAGCTACAACTGCCCTATACCTAGACTGGGACAACCGACCATATAAGGACGACTAGTATGCCTAAGACGATTGAGTGTAGACCTACTTGCCCAGACTGTGGTGAGCATTTAGAAGGTGATGGCTACACGGTAGTCATGCACTGCCCTAATGTAGAAGAGCTAGGCTACGAGGAGCCTGATGCTGACCCTATTCACTGTGGCTGGAGAGTGAGCGATGATAAGTAGTGATGACTTCCTAACTCTAATGTTGGACACCCCACTAAGCAGCCCACAGCTAGCGACCTTTCTATTATCAGGAGTAGCAGTAGCACCAGATGAACCCTACCGACTGGACTCTATCCTAGACGCTAGGATTAAGGAGATAGCTGAAACTCATTGGGCACACCTCAAGCCTAATAAATCAGAGACCCTGCCTATCGTGTGCATTAACTGTAGAAAGGTAGTAGGCTTTGTTACTGACGAGTTAGTAGTAGACAACTGCCAAGGCTGCGAAGACCCATCGGTAATAACTGATAAGGCTAGAGCATATAGACGGCTAATAGCTAGGCTTAAATATACTAGCGTCAAGAGTATTAGCCCTATCATAGAGTTTATAGCTACCAAGGTAGACTAAATAAAAAAACACTGGTCATAAAAAAAACCGGTGTTAAACTGGATTTTAACCAAACAGGAAGGGCCCAATATGTCTTTTAAGGACCGTTTAGCGGCGGCGCAGGGGGCAGGCACGGCGGATAAACCCGTGGCAGAACCCCCCATGCAGGCCGCCACAGTTGAAACAAACATTGCACAATCTACTACCCAGCCTAAGCTGCATGGGCTGCCTAACTTAGTAGACTTGATCAATCAAGTTAATCAAGCTAAGGCTAGGAACAACATGACCATGCTATTATATGGAGCAGCTAAGACTGGTAAGACTAGCTTAGCCGCTTCGATTAGTAAGATAGGCTATCTTGAAAGAATTTGGTGGTTTGACTTAGAGAACGGTATTGATGCTGTGGTACTAGCCTACCAAGAAGGTAGATTAGAAGAACGCCACATTGCAAAGATCATTCCTATCCAAGTAAGTGACACTAAGCAAGAGCCTCTGGCTACTGAGACTATGCTAAAAGCTATCTGCGGTAGAAGGCCGGTCAAGCTAAGCCGTGCTAACGGTAAGGTAATGCCAGACTCTACCCCACTAAGTGATGATGTTATTCTATTCGATATGAATACTATGACGGACAAAGACTTGATAGTCATCGACAGTCTAAGCCAGTTCGGGCAGTCTAACCTCAACGCAGCTACATTAGGCAAACCTTCAGAGTACAAGCTACAGTTAGATGACTATGGCGCAGCCCAAAAGTGGGGCTATGATCTACTAACAACTGTACAGGCAGCACAGCGTTGCCACTTCCTTTGCATTACCCACGTTAGACTATCGGAGGACGAACTTGGACGAACCGTAGTAATGCCCTTGATGGGTAGTTCGACTACCAGTGCTAACGTGGCTAAGCACTTTAATACAGTTGTCTACTTAGAGAAAAGTCTTAAGACTCTTAAGGCTACAAGCTCTGTGCTAGGCAGCGTAACGGCTCAATCTGGCAGCCGTATCGGAATGGTACTAGACAAGGAAAAGAATCCCTGCTTAGCTACCGCCCTGATAGAAGCTGGATACTTTCCACCTAACGCCGCTTCCGGCAATTAACTTAGAATAGACGAGAGATACATACCATGAGCAAGACAATCCTAGACTTAGATGCTTTATTAGACCAGAACCTGACTAACGTAGAAGCAGCTCCAGAGTTCGTGACTCCTGATACCGGCAACTACCGCTTGAAGCTGAAGAATATCACACTGGTTACTAAGGAAGCCCGTGATAAAGATAAGGCATTAGCAGAAGGTAAAGCAACGGCATGGGGTCAAATGAACTTTGACTATACTATCGAAGCGGTGCATAGCTTAGAAGAAGGCAGCTTACCAGTAGAAGTTGGTAGCTTGTTCCGTGAGAACTTCAACGTAACAGAAGCTGGCTTACCTTACTTGAAGGCGCGTATTCAAGACTTGATCGTAGCACAGGGCGGCAGCAAAGAAGATGCTGATGACTTAGGCTTACGCGATGTGATGACTACGTTCCCTCAGATGGCTATCTCGTTCGACTGCCACATCAAGACTACTACGTCTACCTTAGACAATGGTAATCCTTGGACTAGCAGCCGACTAGGGCAGATCAAAGCGGTTGAGTAATTCAATAGCTTAGCTATAATAAGCCCCGCTTAGCTTAGGCTAGTGGGGCTTTTTTGTTTCAACTAATCGGAGTTTACAATGCGTGTACTAATATCCTACGATGCTAGTATGAAGGGCTACCTTAAAGCCTTAGAGTGGATGCTGGGGCAGCGAGGCTTAACAGGCATTGGCACTACTAAAGTATTCGAGATTACCGAACTAAGCGCAGTGGCTAAGAAGGTTGGCGCTGAAGCTATAATCATTCTGAACCTAGCACAGCTTAAGAAGTTAGTGGGCGATCCAAAGCCAACTCTTAATGCTTGGGCAGGTAGTAGAATCAATACAGAGATTCCTAGCTTTGTCTTAGACCACCCGTCCTCTATCTATGGTAGGAACGATGGGCAGTTTATCATGGGCAAGCACATGGATAAGATTGCTAAGGCTAGAGTACCAGCCGACAAGTTTGACTTCCACTTTGCTGGAACTCCTGATAAGCTAAGAGAGTTCCGAGCCGCTGCTAAGACAGCCTATATTTCAGGCATAGATATTGAGACTATGCAATGGAGCAAGGCTAAGAAGCCCTTGCACGATCCAGACACTAAGCAGATAGATGGGCTAGGTGAGACTTGGATAACCATTATCAGCTTCACCTTTGTAGATAGCAACCTTAAGCTAACCAATTGGGTAGTACCCTTTACTAATGCCTACCACGACTACTGGCCTAAGGATAAGGACTATGAACTAGCACTGACGGTTGTTAAAGAGGCTTGTGAGAATGATAGCATTAAGCTACTACATAACGGACTCTACGACCTCTACCACTTAATCCGCTACCGCATGTATGTGAACAACTGGCAACTAGACTCAATGGGCTTTCAGCATTCAATGTATAGCGAACTAGCTAAAGACCTAGGCTTTGTTAGTAGCATTTGGAATCATGACCATTACCATTGGAAGTGGTTAGCAGACGCAGAGCATAAGGCTAAGAATGGGGACTTTATGTCCTACTGCGAGTATGGGGCTAGAGATACATGGGCTATGACTAAGGCTATGCTGGTGATGATAAGGGAGGCTAAGAACTATGCCTTCACCAACTACTCAATGGCCTTTCCCTTAGTATACCCTTCCCTGTTCGGAGCGTTCGAGGGGCTGAAGGTTAACAACGAGACTAGAAAGCGCCTGTTAGCAGAAGCCACCACTAGGGTAGAAGATAACCGTAAGAAGCTAGCAGTGATGACAGCAGACCCAGAGTTTAACCCTAGCAGCCCGCAGCAAGTAAGCACATTCCTTTACGATGTACTAGGAGCTAGCAAGCCACCAAGAGCTAAGAGTGCCAGCGCCAGCGATGCTACCAGCCGTAAGATTATATCATTACAGCACCCGATAATAGCAATGTTCTGCGACACCATCAATGAGTACGCTAAAGATGCCAAGGCTATCAGTACCTATTTCGGATTCTTGCAGTGGTCGGAGCGTATGCTCTGGAGCTTAGACCCTTTCGGTACAGACACTGGCCGCTTTGCTAGTCGAAGCAGCGCAGCTTGGATTGGTACACAGATTCAGAACCAGCCTTACTATGCTAAAGAGATGTACGAGCCTGACGAGGGTTACTTACTCTTTGAGCTTGACTACTCTAAAGCAGAGGCTATGTGTACGGCATACCTAAGCCAGTGCTTACCACTTATCAAAGCCTTGACAGAGCCTGATCTTGATAAGGAGGGCAACCCTAAGGACTTCTATAAGGTACTAGGTGAGCTATTCTTTAGTATGCAGTATGAGGACGTTACTACGTTCTTCCGCAACAAGGTACTGAAGAAGATTCAACACGGCACTAACTACATGATGGGCGCGCAGACGTTCATTGATAACCTAGACTCGATATCTATCTTATATGAGGCAGCCGAAAGTCTAGGCTATGTTCTAGTAAACAACCCAACCAAGCCTAAGGAGAAAACACCCAAGCAGTTTGCAACGGATCTACTAGAGTCCTACCATGTTCCATTCCCTGAAGTTAGGAGATGGTGGCAAGGGCTAAAGGATGAGGTAGCAAGTAGCGGCCAGATTAGAAGTCCTGATGGGCACGTTAGAGTATTCTTTGGTGACGCTAATAAGAACCACTCGGTATGGCGGAGCGCAGTAGCTCACCAGCCACAGCATACAAGTGTTAGCAACTTAAACGGGGGGTTCATGCGAGCCTACGGGTTAATGACTGCCCTAAAAGACCCCTCGGTTCTACGGATTAAAACTCAGATACATGATAGCATTTTAGGGCAGGTTAAAATAGAATACGCAGCGGAGCTAATACCAATGCTAATGGATTTGGTAAAGGCTACGCAAGTAATTCACGGGCGTACCATGGTAATCAATGTAGACGCAGAAGTCTCACTGACTAACTGGAAAGAGAAAATAGAATGGGAGACCTTTTTAGCAAATACCTTACCTACGCTGGGCGCTCAGAAATCCCTGACGTCTATCATAGATGGGTCTTTCTATCAGTCATAGGCAGTCTCCTAGGGCGTAACGTATCATTCAACTTCGGGCATAATAAAATCTACCCTAACATGTATCTACTTCTAATGGGTGCGCCAGCAGCTAGGAAGAGTGCTGCAATCGGGGTAGGCACAGGGCTTCTAAAGGCAGTACGGTATAAGTACCTAGCGCCTGAACGGATGAGCCGAGAGGCTTTCCTAGACGAGCTTAAGCTAGTCAACTCGCCAGACTTGGAAGAGGCTGGTAGCTTAGAAGCCTTGCTAGACCAGATGGATAGCTTAGAGGGTAAACCCTCGGAGTTCTCTGTTCATGCTGGAGAGTTCGTAGACTTCATGGGGCAAGGAGATAAGGATTACCTTATGCTTCTAACCACACTCTATGATAACCTTGAAAGATACCGCAGTCCTAAGATTGCCAGAAAGACCGTAGAGATATACAAACCCACTGTTAACCTACTAGGAGCCTCAACACCTGAGAACTTGAACATGGCCTTCCCTGCTAACATGATGGACACTGGAACGCTTAGTCGATTCCTATTCATCTATTCTAATCCTACCAAGGAGAAAGTTTTAATTCCTAGTGGGTGCTTAGATAAGGGGGTGGAGGTTGAGCTAATAGATAAGCTAGAGAAGATTAGAGCATTAAAAGGAACAGCCAGTTTAGCCCCAGACGCAGAAGAACTACTACAAGGTATCTACGGATTAGCCGAGCCATTGAAAGACCCACGCTTCAGCTTCTATAGCGGTCGGAGATTAAGCCACCTGATAAAGTTAAGCATCATTCAAGCAGCAACTAGATTGAGCCTTACTATATCTGCTGAAGATATCCTAGTAGCCAACACCATTCTCTGTGCAGCAGAGTCTAGAATGCCTCAAGCATTAGGCCACTTTGGTATTAGTAAGAACAGTCAGACTATCCACAACATGCTACAGTACATAGAGGCTAGACCTAGGCTACTCACCATCAACGACTTGTATAAGATATTCTCTAATGACTTCACTAAGCAGGGAGACTTCCAGCAGGTCATACAAGACTTAGTATCAGCAGAGCGTATAAGCCTATACAAGAAAGAGAAGTCGGTAGTAGTAGATGTAGTCAAAGCTAATATACCTAAATGGGCTATCGACTTAATGATGCCCGAAGTGCTAACCGAGTCAGAGCGTGAAGCTATCGGCTTAGCCTAATCAATTAAACTTAGAGGTGACACCATGAGACGACCAGCTAAAGCTACACTGCACAACACAGCTACAGCAGTACCAGAAGACATTACCGCTAAGGTTGAAGTCGAGTACTACTCAGACGGCCGCATCAAGGTAGACGATTGGACTACCTATCGAATCCTAGCTAACGTCACAGAGTCTAAGCCTAAGCTTTGGAGTGCTGAGTCTACTAACAACCTACGCTTAGTCCACATGGCTATCGGTATTGTAACAGAGTTAGACGAGCTGTTCCCTCGCGAGGAGATGCTAGGAGTTATGCAAGATAACTGGATAGAGGAAGTGGGCGACTTGATGTGGTACATCGCCTGTATGCACACCCTCTTACTAGAGTCAGGCATCAACGCGGTATGGCTAGAAGCAGAATTAGATGAGCTGCTCGGCCTAATACCAGACAGCTCACCCCTACCCTACAATACCCGAGTAATGACCTTGCGCGGAACGCAGGGACTAGCTACCGAGTTGCTAGATGATACCAAGAAGATGCTAGCTTATGGTGACGGTAGTCTGAATAGTGTAGCGGCATTAAACATTATGAGTAAGGCTTCTGATATTGCCCGCGCTTGCTTCATCTATGCGCTGAACGCAGTACCTAATCCGACTAGCCTAGTCAAGATTCTGGAAGCCAACATCAACAAGTTGAGCAAGCGCTATCCAGAAGGCTTCAACCCTACCGACGCAATCAATCGCCAGCTAGCAGTAGAGGCTGAAGTGTTCAACAAGTTAGCACAGGAGACAAGCGCAGAAGTGCGGTCTATTCCAATGGGTCGAGGGGAGTTAGATGCTAGTGTTTAAACGTAATATGTCTAGAGGAGACTGCAAGCGTGAGCAGTTCTCCGGTGTGCGCAAGTGTGAGATTAGTAATAACCATGAGATATGGTTGAAGGGTACGCTAGTTAAGGAGGTAACAGAGTTCCAGATTGCTAATGACGAGCTGGCTATTCAGAAAGCCTATGCCGAAGTATTCAAGCTAGGCCAAGAGCAAGTCATCGTAGTATAAACAGTAGGCAATAAAAAACCCCAGCTCCTAATAAGAGACTGGGGTTTTTTATTCCTGTTAATTAAAGAGAGAGATCATCTAGCATAAGGGACAGCGGGCTATCCTTTAGCTTGCTAGTTAGATCAACGACACCCTTGTTCTCATTAGCTAGTACAGCCTCATTAACAGAAGCTCGCCACCCTTGCGGAGTACCAGTACGCAGGTATTCAAGGGCATAGCTGTCTAGCTTCTCATGAGTTAAGTCACTAGCGCGTAAGTCTTGACGTAAGCGTTTGATAACCGCCTGCCTATTAGACCGGTCACGCTGCCCGTAGACAGTGTTGAGGTGGATAGCTTCACGCGCCTTAGCCTCAGCCATAGTTCGAGTAGACAGCGCACGAGCCATTACCCCTTGGAAGCTCCAGACTTCCTCCTCACCTGCTACCATAATACCTGCCCGAGTAGTCGAGTAGCCATTAGCCAGCTCAGCTAACCTAGCTATAGGACGTGAAGCAGATTGAGTGGAGAGAGCTTCTAGCATTGCGTTACCAGCTGTAGCATCAAACCGCATGGTAGCTTGCGCCACCTGCAACGCTGTATCAATATACTGACCGACCATAGACGGGGCTACGAACTCATGGAAGCCTGAAGGCAACCGTGGACTAACGTCTCCTCGCGTGTGCAATGCCCCAACTAGGTTGGACGGTAGACCATATACGATGGTAGAAGCCAACTGATCGGGCAGTGCGCGGTACAGGCTAGTAGTGATATCGAAGTGCTCATCAGAGAAGTACTCTCCTATCATCTGGCTTACTGGGTTGAAGCCCGGCAAAGAGTACGCTCCGAAGATACCACCCTGTGCAAGCATAAGCTTAGCGAATCCTTTCCTATCCCCCATCTCAATATGAGAATACATGTTCTGCGCATACGTTACCATATACGTTTGGAACAGACCCATAGCAGACCCGAAGCTACCTTGGAACATGGCAGGGCGCTGAGACGCTGAGTAGTTACCAATCGACTGCTTCATAAAGTCACGAGCAAAGATTAGAATCTGCTTGTCACTAGCATTCGGCCCATAGTTTCTAAGCGCTAGCTCGATAGCTGTACCCATAGTAGCACGCCTTACCAAGCCCTCGGCAGCCTCGGAAGGTTTACTCATAATCTCAACGAAGCGGCTACTAAGGACAGACTCCATCTTAGACAGAGCGCCCTTATCAGTGTGCAGCTTGTTAAGCCTTAGAGCAGCATCTACTTCAGAGATGTTACTGGTTAGGAGTCCTTCCGCCTTAGCTAGGTTAAACAGCCTAACGTTCTGAGGAGCTGTACTGTTCATCCGTCTAACACCGTTCATCATGATAGCCATCTGACTATTCTCGAAGAACCCTCCAACAGTTAGCTTAGAGGTATCCGCCATGCGGCTGATAGAAGAACTCATCAGGATAGGCAAGGATAGAATGTTTACTAGCGGCTGAGCAACCTCCGCAAACTTTAGAGCTGTGGTAGAAGCTAGTGCGTTGAACGCATTCACAACCCGTTGAGGGTCATTAGAGTAGCCGCCATTCTTAGCTGCTGTGAAGAATGCTGCTCGACTAGCTTCAGCGTAGGCTTCAAATGGGTTAGGGATACCGGCAGCTTCCAGAGCCCTAGTATACTTCTCATAAGCGATTGGGTCAGAGACTCGCTCAGGCTTAATTAGCCGCCACGCTGCTTGGCTAGTGTTGGCCATATAGCTGATGACGGTATCTGATACGCCGTTGATAGTCTTGAGGGTCTCGCTACGATGCGCAGGGTTACGTCCTAGTAAGTAGTCCTTAACATCTCCAGCTACGTCCTTATTAGCTAGCTGACTAACACCCTTACGCCACCCAGTCTTACCCGAGTCAGTCCAAGCTTGAGCATTGATACCTGATAGGTAGTCTAGCTTAGTTACCACATCGTGCATAGCTTCCTCTACAATAGCAGTTGCCATGCGGTTAATCTGGGCAGTGTAACCTCCGATAATATCCTCCAGTCGCTGAGCGGTAATGTCTTCTACTGCCCCTGTGATGCCTCGCTTGGTCTTATCAATATCAGCCATAGTAACTTTCTGGATACGCCCATCGTCCATGATAGCTAGGTTCTCTAGCTCTGCTCTTGACCGAGTAATGATGCGCTCATTATCAGCTGGCTTATAAGCTTTACGCATCTCAGCCAGCTGGTCAACACTATCAGCTACTAGCAACTTAACCTGATGAGTCTCCAAGTTCTGGATATAAGCGTACTCTTTACCTACTAGCTTACTAGAAGGGTTCCAGAAGCCAATCTCAATAGGAGCATTACCATTACTTATACGAGCTGCTGTACGGCGAGTAGCTCCAAGCTCCGCGGAGATGTTAGCCATGTTAGCCATAGTAGATAACACTATAGGGTTAGAGGTAGCAGGCCCTACGTGGGTAGTAATCTCAGCCCCCTCCTTAGCAAGCTCGGTATAGAACTGGCCTTGAACCTCGTCCCAGTAGAGTGTTCCCTTAGTCTCATGACGGAACTTATCAAGCATAGCGAACTCTGTACGAGCTACGCTATCCTGCCCAAGCATTCTGAGATCATGGGATAGCGGGGTTAGTAAGCGCTCAATCTCAGCGTTCACAATCTTACCACGAGCATCTCCTAAGTGGCCAACTACTCGACCAATGGACTTCATATTACGCATAACCATGTCAGCCGATTGCCATAAGCTATTACCGCCAACCGAATTAGACACTTCGTCTAAGCCTGCACGAAGCAGCTTGTACATATCAGTGTCTAAGATATTGCTTCGAATGGTACGAGCCATGTTACTATCGCTCATAGATAGACTAAGGTCAATCCACTCTCGATGCATACTAGCCATGAGATTATCCATTACAGCCATTCGAGACTTGACTCCCTCGATAGCAGCAGAGTGCCCACCATTAAGGGCAGCTTTATAATCGGTAGAGAGTTCCAAGCTCTCCTCAATAGCCTTGCGTTGGCGGTCTAGTAATTCACCTGGGGCGTCCATATGATGCTTAGACTTAGCACCCGCTTCCACAATTCTACGCTCGTAGCTTAAGGCTTCAGTAAGAGCACTAGGGCTATTCCAGCGAGTGAACAACTCAGCGTTAGGGTCGATAGTTAAATCACCAGACTTGCTTAGCATAGCCATAGCACCGTCATTGGTAAGGTTGTGACGGATAGCAGCTACTTCTACAGGCATTCCCCCCTCAATAGACTTAGCTAATGAAGCCTTAGTCTTATCTGCTAGCACTTGAACTGCATCCTCATAGCCCATACTAACTTGGTTGACAGAACTCTTACCACCACCTCCAACAGGTTGGCGGATTCTATCCTTAGCTATAATAGTGGAGTCTACTAAGTTCTCACGGGTTGACGCACCTACTAGCCACTCAGCCTCGCCATGATATAGGTAGCCTACTACGTCGTCCATGTGAATCTTATTGAACTGCAAATTCTCTAAGTTCTTATCAGCGAACCCCTCGGCTACTCTACGGACATGGGAGTAGGAGGAGAACGCTGCCTGACCTACTGGCGCGTTTTGCAGACCTCGGAACAAGTAGATATGCCCGTCCTCAGAAGCAGCCTTAGCCATTTGAGCACGCTGGTTCTTAGCTATCGGGTGGTTCATAATCTCAGTCCATTCTCGGTGGAATGGAATTTCAGAGTGAGTACCTCTACGAAGGGTGCGAGCAGACTCTAGCCCGTTACGCAGTAGAAGCTTCATATCATGAGAGCCTCCAATCCACATAGTAAGAGCTGCTTTGGCCATAGGGCTTAGGCTACTAGCTGACTGCCCTTCTGGGAAGTAGTTATCTAACGCGCCCCTCATAGCGCTGTCCTCTAGCTTAGCACTAATAGCCTTGTACATACTAGCAGGAGACATGTCCGCTAAGTTGATCTTACCGCCAGATACTAAGGCTATAGATAAGTCTTTAGCATCTGAGAAGCTACCGTGCCTACCTCCAGCGAGGGGGATTATAGGGTCTACGCTAACCCCGTTACTAAGGGTAACCTTCTCGGTAGATCTAGTAATCTTAGCCAAGTCGTCCATGTGGGCAGCCCCAACACCAGCACCGCCCTTAGTTGGTAGGGCGTTGAACTCCTCGATTGATACCAGCTTCTGCAAGTCACCATCAGCAATAGTAATCTTAGCATTAGCTAATCCATCGAGCTCAGATAGCATAGCTTCCTGAGTCTTGAAGGCATCTTCCGCAGAGTAGTCATGCTTAGCTAGCTTCTCCTCAAGGCGAGCCTTACGGTTCTTAACAGCTGCTACCCACCCATTGATAGCTGGTAAGTCATCACCGACTATTCGAACATCAGCCAAGCCTTTAGTATCCATATCATCATAGAACTTAATACGGGCTAAGTACTCAGCTTCCAGCTGGGGAGTGCCTAAGATAGCAGGGTCTACTGCCTTAGCTAACTCCTTCTGAATGAACTGCTTAGAGCGAGCAGCAATATCTTGGCCGGTAAAGGCGTCTGCTGCCGAGGCTAAGTTATCTACGAAGTCCTCTGGGATAAAGCTACCATGCTCCGGAGAGTAGTAGTGCTTACTTGTGAACACATCGGCTAAGCCTTCAGGGGTATCGACTGTGGTCTTGAAAATAGGACGGTCTTTCAAGCGCAGGTAGTCCTTAGTCTTAGCGAGGAACCCAGACTTCTTAGCTCCTCGGTAGAAGCCAGCCGTATCCACTCCTAAGAACTCTGGAGTAGTCATCAAGCGCTTGAGGTGGTTACGAGACTCTAAGTCTAGATTCTCAGCAATCTTAGAGTCAGCTAGCTTACCAGCTCTAGCTCGCATAGCTGAGGACATCTCATTAGCCAGCTCGCGGGTAAAGGCATTAGTGGTAGGCATTGCCGCCAGAGTGTCTACGTTATCAGCGGCACGTTGCATGGTGTTAAGGATAGAGGAGGAGTCTGCAAATGGCTGGTCGAATAGGTTAGCAGCTACCATGATATCCCGTAGCGCACCAGTCTCTACAGTAGCCTCCACACCTCGTAAAGCTGTGCGGTTAGCAATAGCGGTAAAGGGGGCTGTTAAGCCAACCCCTAGTGCCATACCAATACCAAAGTTCTTAACAGGGTCTGCTAAGTAGTCTTCCATAAATGGGTGGGCATTCATAGTAAGCATCACAGCAGCTTCAGCTGCCGCCGTATCTACTATATTATTAGCCTGAGCTCGCAGCATCATACCGTTGCGGAGCTTCTTATATTCAGCGTGCCCCTTCTTACCATCTTGGATTAGAGTATTAAACTTAGCCAAGTCATCGGTGCGTCGGGCAGTACTAAGGGCGTAGGCTCCCCTAGTTCCGTCTCGTACAGCCTTAGTTAGTTTAAGTGCGGCGAAGCCTGGGATTAGAGCACCACCTACGAAGGACAGCAACTCAATGGAATCCTTATGGTTCTTGTAGGTAGACAGCGCACCGTCTGCCCCTAAGGCTTCTAACAGGCTAGCCGTAGAGACTTCAGCCTGCCCAAAGGTAACGCTGTTCCATAGGCTAGTACCAATATCGGCTACTAGCGCACCTACATACCCTGAGACCGAGCTGTTGTTCATCTCATCTAGGCGGTTAAGCCTAGTTAAGTTATCCATTGAGTCTAGAATGCTCATAGTGTTAGTTCCTATTTAAGGTTGTTGTATCTCTTAGCCTAACGGCATACCAGCTACGCCATAGTTAGTAGGCTTAACTGCGGTACGTTGAGTAGTATACTTAGATATAAAGATACGTTCAATATCAGACTTAGAGGTTCCTGATACAGGGCCGAAGGCTCTATGCCCCTTAGCGTTAGCAGCCTGCGGGGTCAGCCAATCTGATATAGAGTTAATCATTATCTCTAAGGCTTCACGCTCGGATTCGATGTCTGGAAACTCACTACTGGCAATTAGCCTAGAGGTCATCTTACTAGCAATAGCTTCCAGGTTGAGGCGGTAAGTGCTATCAGGGTTCGAATCTATTTTAAGCTGCTCTAACTTATTAGATCGACTCTTGCTCTTTGGGGTAAAGAACCCATCGGTGACTGCGGCCTTAGCAGCAGCAATTCCCTCATTACGAATGTCAGTAACAGCAGCTTCCCAATAGTTGCCAGTCATCTCATCAGATGGCTTAGTGCCCGCTCCTACGACCCCACGTAAGAAGTCATCATCACGAGCTTCTTTATAGCTAGCGATAATCTTATCAGTCTTGATAGCCAGCGCCCTAGCCCTAGCGTTCTCCTGCTCCTTAGAGGATAGAGTCTTAAACAGTGGGGAGGTTAGCTCTGCTAATACAGCGTCCTCAGCAGGGGTAAGCACTATGCCTCTAGACTCCTTAACTAGCTCGAAGTTCTTAACGTCACTATCCATCTGCCTAAATAGCCCAGGCTCTCCGAACTGGTTGTCGAACATACGTTCTAAGATAGGCTTGTGCATACCACCAATTCTATCAGAAACTTGCAAGGCTGTCGATGCTTCACCAACTGCGGCTTCTGCAAGGGCAGCTACTGTAGGGTCGCCAGCTGCTAGCTTCTTAGCTAGCTCAATGTTCTGCTTAGAGGTTAGCGGCTCGCCCGTATCGTTCCAAGCCTTATTAAAAGCTGGGGTGATATTAGGCGGTAGCAGGTCAGGCTTCTCAAGGACTCTACCCAACTTCTGCTGAGCTATAGTCTCAAGCTGCTTATAGGTAGTAGCGAGTCTAGCTAAGTCAACGTCCTCAGATAGCTTAGCGTTGACATCATTATTGAGCCCTGCCTTAGCAGCGGCTAGAGCGTTTACAGTCTTGCTAGTCTCGGGGCTATCACCCGATACGAACTCGCCCCAGCCAGCCCGCTGGATACGCTCTTGCTCATCTAGCATTCTGCCCCGCACTAACTCCTGCTCTAAGAACTCAACCCCGTGTAGGTTGCTAAGCTCTGCTCGATAGATGTTAGACTTGTAGGAGCTAGCTTCTGAGACTAGAGCAGCAGCGTCTGCTAGCATATTAGTGAGAGTCTCAGGGCTATCAGCGTCAGCAATGCTGCTTAGCATATTGTTTAGCCCGTTAAGCTTCTCTCGCATATCGAACGGAGTGTCAGGATTATCCCTGCTAAGCTGGTCTTGGCGCATCTTCTGACGATCAGGGTATTGGAAGCCTAAGTCACTATTCTTAGCAGAGAAGCTTAGATTACCCTTATCATCAATGCCTACCTTCATACCGGGATAGAGGGCTTGGAACGCACCTGCTCGGGCTTCTGGGTCTGCTTTAGGGTTAGCCGCCACTGTGCTAATCAGGGTGTCTTGCGTGCTAGCCATCTCTGCTAGAGGTTGAAACTCTGCTTGATATGTAGAGATTCTAGCGCTTGACATCTCCTTATCAATGATGGCATTTCTAAGCTCGTCCATTCGAGTGGAGTCTCCACCTCCTAAGGTTCTATCCTGAATAGAGATGAAGCTATCATCAGTGCCGAACTGTGCTCGGTAGGCAGCGCTAGTATCGCGATTAACCTCCTTAGTAGAGGTTAGGTCGTTGACGTGAATACCTGTAGTAATGACTGGCGATGTAGTACCATCATCGTACCTCATGCGCCAGTTGCCTTGTAGGTCTTGGAATCTATAAGCCATGGTTTGATCCTCGATTATCTGTTCCCATTACGGTATGAGCTAGGAGACGTATAGCCGCCACCACCACCAACCGACTCAGTATAGCCGCCAGTAGTGCCACCAGTAGGACTATAAGAGCGGCTAGTAGTGCCAGACTGATTAGACGTCGTATTGCTATAGTTAGAGGACGTAGACGTGCTGCTAGTATTCTCAGACCCTCTGACGTTCTCAGAGCTGCTAGTGTTGATGTTACGAACCGTGCGATCGGTAGTAGATGTGATAGCGCCCTTAGCAATGTTAAGTCCCTCAAGGAAGCGGTTAGCAGACTGATCATCAATCTTCAATAGCTCAGCTATGATACCGCTGGCCTGATTAGCAATCTGGCCATAGCTAATAGCCGCATCAAGCTGGAGCTGGGCAGCGTTTCGGCTAACTCCTTCAGCAGCATTTTGGCTAAGTAACGCTGCCATAGCCGACCCGCTAGTGCCAGCCGAATCCACGCCAGCAGTAATAGCTGGTAGCATTTGCTTCAAAGCGTTAGTCATCTGAGCAGAGGCAGCAGCAGTAGAGTCTACTACAGCCGCAGCTTTAGAGTAGCCAGCTCTCTGAGCCTGCCCTGCGGCTATTTCACCCCAGATAGCTTCTCGACGAGCGCGATCCTCGGCAGTCCCCCCAGCAGCTTGCTGCCGAAGGAAGTCCATGAGCATCTTATAGGCCTCATCGTCCATATTCTTATTGACGACCGTACGGGTTGTTACGTCATTAGTAGAGCTAGCGCCAGTAGTGTTCTGGCTCCAGTTCCTACTACCGCTAGTCGAGGTTGTACCACCACTATTCTCTGAAGTGTTAGTAGTGATGTTGGAAGTATCCGAATAGTTTTGCGGCTGGTTATTGGATTGGCGATTAGACGGACTCTGTAGTCCTGGTGGGTCAGGGTATCTAGCCATGCTATATTCCTCTAATTAGTATTTAATCATATCCGGGGAGTTCAGTTCCAGCGGCGTAGAACCTGAGAGCCCCAGTAGGCTGCCCATAGCATAATAGCTTATGCAGTTTAAAACTACCTTCAATGGCTATTTGAAACTCCTTGCCTACTAGAACAAATGGGGCGCTAAACTCGTTATTAAGTCTAGGGCTAGGCCATAAGAAGCTGGCAGAGATAGACTCTAGGTTTATGCCTAAGTCCCGGCTTCGCTCAAAGGCCGAGCCTTGGTATGAGCCTCTAATTCGGATAGAGCCATGGTAAAGTTCCTTACCTGATACACCCACAAGCTTAGTATACCCATCTCTGGTTAGAGCTATGGAGTCGATCTCCAACTGCCCCGCAGCTCCAGTGGACGCTACTAGGGTAGGTAGCTGATAGTTCCTAGGGTAGCGCCACCCGCTCCAGCTAGACCAGTTGTGTACGTCTAGCCAGTCACCGTATCTAGTAGAATTTAGTGCAGGTGTAGGGAACTTAGGGACTATGCCAAAGGGCATTACCTTACCAGTTCCAACTTCTACATAGTAATCCTCCCAGATGAGCGAAACACTAGAGCTTAGTGAGTTAATAGGGGCAGTCTGGAATATCTGGCTATGTGCCAAATCCATAGACCCCCACTTATCAAGCTCCCTATCTAGTACCCAGGCCTTATCATAGATAGGATATAGGGGGGCTTTAGTGCCTTCCCTGAAGCGGGCTCCATAAGCAATGTTAACAGGCCAGTAGTATTGATCGGACCCAGTAGGCCCATCACCAATCACAGGAGGCTGGTATTGCGGAGGGCCTCCTGAGAATCCACCAGAGCTATCCCAGCTATAGTCGAACACTTCTTCCGTAGGGTCTGATACATCCCCAGGGTCTTCTGTGTTTAGGCTGATAGTTGGACCTCTAGGTATACACTCCCCATCAGGAGATGACACCCAAAGCCTAGCACGACTAATAGTCTTGCGGTAAGTAGTCCAAGTAGAGGAGATGCGGGTAGCAGTTCCCAGTCCAGACAGCTCAGCTATGAATACTGGACGCCATTGAGGGGTATGCTCTAGCTCATCGTCCTTAGGCCGCATCATCTTATTGATTTCATCCCTAGACTTACCAATCCAGCTACTAGGAAACACTTGCATACCCTGCGTCAAGGTAAAGCCGAGGTGGTATAGTCCTAAGGCATCTTGGTGTACTGAGGCATTATATACAGTCTTCCAATCATTATCTGGGCTAGTCCTGTCGTAATGCTGAGCCTCCTCATAGATGTGAGTCTCTCCATACCGTAGCATAGCCCCTGACACATCGTCTATGAATACGTAGATAAATATGCCACAGCTATTATGAACCACTCTAGGAGCTACTATGTCGAAAGGTACTTCTCTGGCCATAGTCTGCTTGAACTGGCGGTGTATCTGGGGAGTTAGTAGGTTGTCCCCGTACATGAACTGGCGTAAAAACTCATACTCGGACTCTGTTAGAAACTCGTTAGCCTCTATCTCTTCGTCAGTTCTAGGCTCAGCCTCGCGCAGGCGATTGTAGTTTAGCAGGTCTGAAAGCTTCTCGCCTTCCTCCAGCTTTCTAGTATGCTGGTTTAAGGAGTAGCCAAAGGACTCCCAACCTTCAGCGCTACGCCCCTCTAAGTATGCACCATCAAATGTCGGGCACATAGCCCGCTTGTCTAACTGCGTAGGGTATTGAATAATGCCAGTCTCAGGACTCCAGTATTTAGCTATATCTTGATTAAGCTTGGACATAGTATCATCTACTATGTCCATGAAGTCCTGCCCAGCAGCATCTATGAAACGCCTAGGGAAATCAGTATTAACTGTATCTTGCCTAGCCCGCCAGTCTGGGATTAGCCATTGAGGTACTTGAGCAGGCATAGTCCAAGGGCCGTTAATAATAGACGGAGCGGGCATACACCCCCCATCAGGCCGCAGTAGGCTAACCCCCGCTTGAGGTCTAAAGTATATCTCCGGCCAAGCCCCACTAACAAAGTTCTGCCTAGGAACTGCATCAGACATGTCCTGCTCAAAGGTAGGCCAGCCATTAGTCCTTAGAATATCTGGAGTCTGGTAGCGATAGCCAGTATAGAAAGGGATTAGAGGCTTAGCCTCACTCAACTTAGGGAGGTCAGCTGGATCAGGCTCTTCCCAGTCTAGAGGGTCTAACTCCTGATCAATATAATCTGGCACAGTGCCAGCTACTACATCGAACCAGCCTGGAATAAACTCGCCCCCATCTGGTATAGTGGGCAAATAGAAGTAATAATCCCGCTCTTTACCTTCTAGCTTACCTAGTCGAATTGAGTTGTTAGGCTGGTATAACTGCCACTCTGAGGCTTGAGATACCAGTAGGTAAGTATCCCCTACTAGGGTTACCATATAGAGATACGGAATGCCATCAGTATCAGCTAAGCTACTAAGATGCTGATACTCCTCGTGGAGGATAGTTCTAGCTTGACGACCGGCAATCTCTAATACGCCTCGCTGAGTCCAAGCTACGTGGTATTCAGGGTCGCCTCCTACAGTAGCCTGCGTATAGAAGTCGATACCTCCAGAGGCTCGAATAACAGTAGCGCCCCAACGCTCAGTACTGTTAGTTAGTGGGTCGATTCGAACAATACTTCCAGTACTGTAGACCATGAAGCCGTCAGTAGTAGGTAGAATCGTTACAATATCCCCGGCAATATCTGAGAAGGTGGTGATGCCTGCTAAGGATACTACGTCAGGCGTAAAGTCTACAGGGATAAACGCGCTACTCCAAGCTATGGCGTTATCAGAATCCCAGAACCCTAATCGGTTGCCTGCCTTGAATAGCCCAACCTGCCCTTCCATATTTAAGAATGTTGGGGTAATGGCCACTACCTGGAATAGGCTATTCTCCTTAGTGTAAAGGGTCTCTACAGTAACATTCCAATTAGATGCGTCAGTTGCTAGTGTAGTATCCCCAATAACATACACCTGCCCTAAGCCTTGGCGATAGAGATACAGCCGGTTGCTAACAGCAGCGTAAGTCCAGAGGTTGAACTTAGTCGTATCTGGAGATAGCAGCTTAATAGTTTCATAGGGGTTTAAAGTATTATCCTCCTTAGGTAAGGCATTCCGGTCACGCTCGGCTATTGGATTGTATACGAATACTCCACCCTCCGCTAATATGATGAAGACTCGCTCTTGTGCTCCAGTCTCCCAAGGGATTACATGCTGTATCCTAGCGGATTTAAGTGCATTAGATATCTGATCCGAGGAGTATTGCTCACGTACCCAGATAGGAGACGTGGGAGCGTCTCCCCAGTCCTCGGGTAGGATAGGAGCAAATGCGCTAGTATATCCTAGAGCTGTTGGTAATACGTTAACCATGTGAGTGATTCTGGCAGGGCTAGGAGCTGAAGGGTTATCTTCCCCGTAGGTATTATTACCAGTCTTGCCCACTAGGGGAACAATAGATGCTCCAATATCTAGGGGGATATTAAGGCCGCGAGTTGCCATATTGAGTTCTCCACTTAGTAGTCGGAGCCATCTGCTGCCAGAGGGTATGTCCGTTGATAATGCAGGCTCCTGATACTATAATATGCCTGCATAGGATAAGTTGATGCTCTCCGCAAGCCAAGTACATTGCCCTAGCCTGCGGAGTAGTTGTTAGGGGGTCTATAGCAGCGAGGGGGTCAGGTATGTTACCTACCTCCTTAACAACTACTGGTGACTCTACGTGAATTGTAACATAGTTCAATTCGTCAGGCAACTCTATTGAAGAATATTCGCTGGCTTGCAATACCCACCCCGGTCTAGTAACCCCTACTGGGATAGCAGTGCCATCAGTCCCTGCTAATGGGTACGCATTTAGTGGTATAGTATACGGTACTGAGCTCATGGAGTCTTCCCTCGTATTCAACTACTACCTGTCTTAGGTAGTGGCTATCTATTAAGTAATCCCCGTAGGTAACTGGAGACGCTAGCAACGGTAGAGGCTTCCAAACAGGGCTTCTACTCTCAATGACTAATACGGGCTTATGGGGGACTAAGATTGGGGATGCGGAACAGCCCATCAATAGTAGCAGGATCAGGGATAGAGTAAAAGCATGGGTCAACTTCAGCATGGTCTGCTCCTAAATTTGCAATGCCAGAGTTTATAGCGTTGCTTAAACTAGTAAGCCTCTGCTCAGATTCCCTGACAGAGGCTACTAGGTTCATAGCCTGTTGGTAGGCTTCTCGTTCTGCTAGCTTAGTCTGCTCAGAGACTTCCAGCTTAAGTCTTAAATCAGCTACCACCTCTTGAGCTTTAGCTAAGCGTCTGGTAGCTACTAGATTCTGGAAGGCCATAGCGGCTATAATAGTAACAGCTAGGGCTAGTACAATGAGTTTATTCTGGGTCATTATAATCTCCATGAGTTAGTATAGCCAAGCGACTTCAGGAGGTAGCCCTTCACCGCCTAAGCCTACATGCACAAACCCTTCAGCGATTCCAATGCGGGTAAACCCTACACCTATAGCTGCTTGGATAAGCTTGAACCGCTGGCTACTATCGACCACTCGGATATCTGCACAGAGACCGCGAGTATGCTCTCCGCGCGAGTGTCCCTTAGCTGCCTCTATTGGGTGAGTCGGGTGACGGTAGCCACTATTAATAGTGAAGCCGAAGCCCGCTAGTCGGCGGGCGTGCTGTAGCTTATCCATGAACTCCTTCTGCATGCCGTCTAGTCCAGTGTGCTTGCACTTGAACTCAGACTCTTTGAAGTTAGGGTAAGCCTTCCAATCTGCTGCCTTTAAATTAGTAGACATAGTATAATCTCCTACTGAAATATGATGCCATTACTCGTGACTGTGTTTTTAGCTTGGGACAGAGACCCTGTAGCATCCTTAGCATTAATAGTAGAGCCTGTGATAACATAGATGCCGTAAGTTCCAGCGCCGCTTGCCTTGACCATCTCAGCATTAATAGTCGAGCCTGAACCAGCACGGACGCCGTGATTTCCCGCGCCACTTGCATCTGTAAACAGCGCATCAATAGTCGAGCCTAAGTCAGCATGGACGCCATTATTCCCAGCTCCGCTTGCGTCTGCAGACAATGCATTAATAGTAGAGCCTGAGACAGCATAGATGCAATCCCGTCCAGCGCCGCTTGCAACAGCACCCTCAGCAGTAATAGTCGAGCCTGAATCAGCATAGATACCATAGGATCCAGCGTTTTTTACGCCACACCCCGCTAAAATGCATGCTCTTCCTATACTGTAAGCCATCACTCCCGACCTTGAATCAAGCACGCTACCTTTGCTGCTAAAGCGGAACAGCTGCCCTATTGTTGGCAGTGTTCCGCTTATAGCCCCAAAAGCCGGTCTAGCAGACCAACCAACTACCCTCGTCAAACTAGGCTCATTGATTATAGTCTCTGCATCAACGCCAGTTATCGTTATCCAGCCTAGGTCTAAACCTTCGACAAATAGCTGCTCGCTCATAACAAAGCCGCTTAGTAGCTCGACCTCAGCGGTCACTCCAAGGTCTGGTATGAACCTTGACAGATGCAAGACTGCTGCATTGATTGTTGGGAAGTCACCACTAGCACCAACAGTTACCTTAACGCTTGCTTGCAGCGAAGAAGAGCCACCACCACCACCTCCACCAGCGGCAATAGCGTCAGTAACAGCTTTTTGAGACATTACGTCGGTAGTAGAAGTTCCTGCAACTTGCACTACAGAGGATGTAGCAGCCGTTCCCAAGCTCAACTTAGTCCTCATTTGCTCAAACGTTAATGATGACAAATAAGAACTCATATCATTGCTCAAAGCCCCACTAGTTGCCGTTAGGACTCCACTAGCGTCAGCGAATCCCCTAGCGTTGATAGCATCCGTAACAGCCTTTTGGGTCATAGGGTAGTTGGTAGACTGGCCGGTGGTGGATAGGATGTTGCCTGTGTGGTAGAGTTCTTGCCATGAGCTCCAAACACCAGATTCCATAGTCCTGACTATTGTCATAGCAAACCTAGTTATAGTCTGTGATCGGAATCCAGGATCAATCCAGACTTTTGTGTCAATTATCCAGCCATCAAAAGTAGGAACGCCCACTGGTAATGTACCAGTTGTAGAAGTTGTTCCCCCAAGTGTAGAAGTAAAGTTAATATCCTCTACATTATCGTAATAACTCGGAGTCCTACCTCCCAACCCAAACGCCCCCACCTCCATCACATTCCCACTAGACTCGCCAACATTCCTAGTAGCCGCATCGCCTAGCTGAAGCACGTTCCTAGCCGCCAGCTCGTTAGCCGCAGCAATAAAGTTACGACCAAAGCCTGACGTAACTAGCTGCCACCAAGCGTTAATAGCTTGACGGACTCTCCGAGCAGTCCAAGCGCGTCTAGTTGAAGCTGTTCCCGCCTCGGCTTCTGCTTGAGTTACAGTAGCAGCCGACCACTCACGGGAGTTAGTTAGCCTAGAGTCGCTAGAGGACACGGAGTCAGCTATCTTAGTACGTTCGGCTAGTGTAGGTGACAGTAGTTTAATACTGCCATCAGAATGTTTGGTGTATAGTACAGAGTCAGCAGTATTGACTGCCAACTCCCCTACGTCCAGCTGAGCTGCTGTTGGAGCCTTAGCTGCTACTGTGGACTTCTTTATTAGAATCTTCTGAGCCATATTGATGGTCTCCAGTTAAGAGGTAGTTAGAATGTGCCGCCGTCTACTACTTCAACGTCTATAGTAACGAAGCCATTGCCCGGGTCTTTAGTCATCTTCATGCTACTACCCATCTGCAGGATACCATCAGTGCCATCAGTACCCCAAATATAGCCTGCAGTGCCGCCAGCTACTACAGCTACCTTCTCATCAGAGCTACCTGCTGGGATATTAAGAGCGGCCTTAAACGCTCCGAATGTTACCTTCTTCTCCATCTGGCCAGCAGCTTCGCTAGCATCGTGCATCATTAGCAGGTCTTCAGTAGCAATAGCTGGCAAAGCTGCTAGTGCGTCTACGGCTACAGATACCGCTACCTTAGTAGTAGGATCAGTTGCTAGGTGGAGCGTGCCACGGTCTGTGGTTACTAGCGGCTCACCTGGTAGCATGCCTGTATTAGGGAGGTTAGTAAATAAGCCTCGCTTTAGCTGAATACGTTGAGTTGCCATAAGATATTCTCCAAATTAGTTAAATGTGCCACCATCTACTCTGCGTAGGGTGGCATATAATCCGTCAGCATACAGCTCTATAAGGTTATCAGCTGCCTCGCTTATCTGAACGGTAGTGCTGCCGCCTCCACCCCCAGTAAGCACGCTCCTAGCCTTGGTTAAGAGATGCAATATTAGTGGCTGAGGTGGGGCATTAGGGTATCGTCTAATGATTTTAGCTGCTACCCCTTCTAAGAAAGATGCTACCTGCTCCTGGGTGATGGTGGATTTCCAAGCTTCTGGTACTCTACCCCAGCTAGTAAGAAGGTCTTCATCAATATCCGATTCTATATCTGGGGCGAGAGGTACTAAGTTGGCGGGCGCTTCCCCTAGATGCTTAAAGATACTCATAGAGTTCTCCTTCGAATGCCCCCCTGTCTGCACAGTAAGACTATTGTTATGATGCTGGCAACGGTCAGGGCTGTATACTGCTCAGGGCAGTCCATTAGGACGGCATCAAACTCGGTAGACAGGAACTGCCCTACATAGTAGATATGCCAAGCTAGCATAGTGGCTACTGGGAAGACTATTGTCTTAACGTCCTCCAGTCTAATAAGCCCGCTTGCTACAATCAGGTAAATGGTTGCTACTATTAGGCTAGTCATCTTTAGACTTCCTCCAGTTTAAGAACTCCCTTACAATACCTAATGGGTCTCGCCTAATCTGCTGCTGCAATATTATAAGTATGTTTAGAAAGTCTCTTGACATGAATGTACATAAGGCTATGACTAGGACTCTCTGCCCGTCTCCTAGCCCGGTTTCTAATAAGCAAGGGTAGATAGCAACAGCCATGAACATGGCTATTATCAGAGAAGATACTGCCTCTTTAAGGGTAATATCCGCATCTGCTATGCTAAGCCTAGCTCCAGCAGCTAAGACGGCTATTACTATTACCCCTACAGGCAGTATAAGTATATCCACTCTTACCTCCTTATGTTTAAAGCGTGACTAATAGATCAGCTCGATCTGCTGCGTACCTCCGCAAGCTAATTAAGAACTCTTGGTACATCAAAGCACCTTCCCGCTCCTGCCCTGCGAATCTTAGAATCCCCGCTGAGGTTCCAAGGGTTACTAGGTCGATGCAGGACTCTAGCTGCCAGATGAAGTCACTAGAACCAGCCGGTCTAGGGAACATTACATAGCCAGGCCTCCGACTATCTCCTACAGTACCTGTAGCTCCCTCCCCACCTGCCCAGTTCCAGCCTCGCGACTCATTAGAGGTTAAGGCTGTTAGTGTCAGGTGTACTTGGAAGCCGGAGCCTAGAGAGCTAAGCCTGCCCCACTCATGGGGTGGTAGTAGAATGGCGACTTCCCCAGCAGCATAGTATATACTAGCTTTGTTATTGCACTTCCGCAGCATCTCTGCTAGGTTATGCGTAGGGATAGAATCAAGGACTACATAGTCAATAGGCTCATAAGTATCTCCGTCCGAGAAGGCTAAGTCTGATGTCAGTAAACGCCTAGAGGAGAGCCCCGCGGGCATAGGAGCAGCCACAGTAGCGGTAGCACCTCCAGCTACTCTACCGTAGGACGGCCCAGTAAGCTCTTCAAAGTCACTATAACGAGCATTAGGAGATATAGTAATCAAGTCCTCTGGGTAGTTCCCACTACGACAGATGGCTGCTAGCGTGTTAGCTAGGTAGGGGGAGATTGGTACGTCTGGCCGCCCAGTCATTCCCCAGACAGCTGCTTTAAAATCGTCTAGACTTATCAAATTAACCCCCTAGCTATTAAAGCTCGGTTACGCGACCTGAGGATAGTAGAGCCTGCAAGCGTTCGCTATCTGAATCTAGCGAGTCTTTAGCCCACATGAAGCGACCTCGGTAGCTAGTACCTTTAACCCCATCAATGGTGGTTACATGCACAGACGCATAGCCTTCCTTAATCTGGGGCGCAGCTTCTACTGGAGCTGGAATAATGCCAACTGAGGCTCCAGTCATACCAGCAACAATCTGCTGTGCTACTGTTGGAGCTGCTGCGACTACTTCTGGCTTACTAGGCTCTTCAGTGTCTGTGAGTGGTAAGTCGACCTTTGGGGATGCCTGTTTAGCAGCGCTCTTAAGGGCGTCTTGAAATGAATTAGTAGACATAGGTATTCTCCTAAAAAAGATAAAATAATAAGGAGCCCCTCAGAGAAAGGCTCCTTATCAGCACCGACTAGCTAGGCTTATGGTACTTCTTTGGTGTGGACAATGCGAGGAGCGGCTAAGGAGAAGCCGTTGATAACCAAGCAGCCCAGAGGGTTAAGGACTTCGACTGCGCCTTCGGAGAGGATTGAACCACCCTGAGCGTCAATACCGTCTACGCTGGTAGAGCCAGTAGCCATACCACCACCATAAGACTTCTCACCGGCTTTGAAGTTCTCAGGGCGCTGCTTACGGCCGTCTAAGTAGGCGATGTTAATAGCCGGTACGTCGACTACTACTACCAGGCCTGAGTTAATACCAAGCTCTTGGAACAGTGGGTGCTCTTTGAATAGAATCTTACCCTTGTAGAAGGTGATCTCTTGGAACGATTGGCCAAAGGTATCTTCACGCATAACCATGTTTAGCACACCATACTCACGACCCATTACCTGCAAGGCTCGCATAGCTGCAGTGTCGCAGTAGGCAATACGCAGGTTAGGGTTGCTGATATCAGCAGACTGAGTAAAGGCTAAGGCTAATACGTCGATAAGATCATCGTAGGTAACAGCTACGCCTGCGAAATCTTCTACGTTGCTAGGAGCTAGCTCACGTACAGTATCAATGATACCTTGAGTAGCGTGCAGCGGTTGACCGTTAGTACCTACTGTCATATGCTTCTGGCCGAAGAACATAGACGCTTCCATTTCAGCAGCATGGAAGTAGCCGCAGTCTTTCTGGCTTTCAGCGATATTAGACCAACCAGCTTCTGCCATTGTAGCGCGTGCAGTATCAGTCAATGCCCAGCTATTACGCCAGATTTGAGTGAAGTTGCTAACGTATACAGCTTGAATGCTTCGTGGAGTAGGACGACCAGCACCTTCTGCGTGGGCAGTACCTACTACAAACAGCTCAGTAGCATTTGGGATAATAGCAGCTGCTACACGACCAAAGGCACGGGTCACTGTGATAGTTGTTGGGGTTGGTACACTAGCCACACGTAAGTTTTCACCCGTAGCAAAGCAGTGCAATACTTGACCTTCTACTACACCAGTACCGGCTAAGGTATTAAGTGTTAGCGTAGTGTCTGCTGCTGAGGCTGCTGCTGCTAATGTAACCTTGGAGAACTCCATGGTCTTAGAGAAGTAGCCGTGCTCTACTGCCTTAGCAGTCTTACTACCCATAGCACCAGTTAAGGCGAATAGGGGGGCAGTACCATTGGGGGCGAATCGTAATACGTTTGCAGCTAAACTTGAGGTGTTCAACTTCGGCGGATTGTTAGTCGCGTTGAACATGGTTGTTAAGATGGACATAAGCCACTCCTATTAAGAGAATACTTTAGACCAGTCGTCTTCGACTGGTGCATCACGTTGTTGTTGCTGCCCTTGGAAGTTGAACTCTTGAGCCATCTGTTGCAGTATAGCAGTGGCTTGAGCTTGGACTTCCTTAGCATTAGCGGTAGGGTTGCGCTCGGCTACCTTACCTGCGATTTGGCGGAACATGCCTTGAGCCGCTGGAGATAGAGATTCTACATCCACCTGAGACTCAATGACCTGTCCACGAATACCTTTAGCAGCTTGTTGAGCTGCATAGTCTGAGCGGACACCAGCATACTGGCCAGCTAATGATGTGCTGTCTAGCATAGCAGACTCATAGCTGTTGCGCGCTACTGTTTGAATAATAGCAAGTAGGGCATTGGTATCGCCCTGCTGTACTTGAGCTAGGGTATCTTCGGAGATACCGCGCATGAAGTTCATATCCTTAGTAGCTTTTTGGAGCAGCTCAGGAGTTAAACTCATACTAGGAGCGCCTTGCGGTTCTTGGCCTTGTTGCTGGGAGAACAGCTCCATTAGAGCCGCAGTGCCTTCAGGAGTTGATTGCTGCTGCTGCTGCGCTTGAGCTGTAGGATCGGCCGCTGCCCCTGTTGGGATACCGCTAGTAGGAGCTTGTTGCTGCTGCTGCTGCTGCTGAGCTGGGGCAGGAGCAGATGCAGGCCCTTGTGATTGTGGGGCTGTAGGAGCTGCTCCTCCAAATAGACTTGCTAAGATTGACATGTTATTCTTCCTCTTCTAAATGTAATTGAGCTAAGCTGGGGATTGATAGGATAGCTTCGATTGTAGCTACTCTTGCCCGGGCACTAGCATAAGCTGCCTTAATATCACTGTCAGCTACTCCATGTACCTTAATTCTACTAAGTTCTGCTAAGGCGATCAAGTGAAGTTTTTGAAAGTATGATAGTAAGTAGGGGCTCTTACGCATCTCCATAGAGGCGTTTAGGAGCATTCTAGGATCTACCTCTAGTTGCTGGTCTAAGCTAACAACTGGTAGAAATTCTTCTAACGGTATTAAGTCTGTCATCGGTTTCGTTCTCACTACATTAGTGACTTAGGAGCCTTGGAGGGATATTAAGCTACGCCAACGCCCGCCGCTGCACTGGGCAGCGGGGGCTTGCCGCTTAACGCTAATACGCCCTCCTTCCTAAGTCAAATGACACTTCGTTTAGTTACCACTTATCGGGCATCGCCTTTGAGCTGCTTAGCCACCAGAGTAGCTAGTCGCTCTAGGTCATCTTCATAGTTGCCTTTGGTTAGCCTAAAGACGATATCCCCTGGATAGACTGCTATCGGGTGGTCGCTCTTATGCTGGCGTCCGAAGTCTACCCAGTCAGGGCGCAGGTGAATAACTATACCGCCTACGTCTCGTACTGCCTTGGCCTCATTCTCGAACCGGCAATCTACTAACACTGTAGGCAGGAGGTACGCATCGCGGATAGCGGAATTAGTCCAGAGTAGTGGATGGATAAGCTCCCGTCCAAACTCAGTGCCTAGCTTCTCTAGGAAGTTGCGGCGAGTACCTAGCTCAGGATCTCCTAGCAACCAATCTTCTTTGTCTGCATGAGACATCTTAGGGTGAATGGCTGGGTCAAAGGCTGCACCCATAGCGTAGAGCTTGCGAGCAAAACGGTCAACGCCTGCTCCAAAGAGCTTAGCTAAGCCCTCACCGATAGTATCTTTACCGCCGCCCTTAGGGCCACTTAGTGCTAGCATCATTGTGGTTGCTCTCCTTCTTGAGGCTGTTCTTGCTGTTGCTGGTTAGGGTCTTGCATAGGCTGCTGGCCTGCCTGCTGTTGTAGCTGCTGCACTGCGGCCATAATAGCTTGCTGGGTAGCCATCATACCTGTGATGTTATGCGCTGCGTCTTTCTCTGCTGCTGCTGCGTACCGGTCGAAGCCGCGAACGCCTGCTAGCTGGGCAACGTGCGATAGCATAGATGGTAACTGATAGCCTAACTCGCCCTGCAATTGCGGTGATTGGGTAATCATCTGCATAAGCTGCATTAGTAGCTCTGTATTGACTAGCTTACCTTTAGGCATATAACCATCAGCGATTTCAAACTCCATGCGGTGCTTCTGTAGGCTCTGAATAGACAGCTCCACTGGCATACCTGTACGAGGACTGATAACGATAGTATCTTCGCCGTACATTAGCAGGTTAAGCTTCAGGGCTTCTTTAATCTTAGCCATCATACGGTGCTCGATTACAATATTCGGCAGTCGTAGTCGAGCTTCAGCGTTACCCATGATAGTATCGAACTCGCCAAGGGTACGGTTGCCCTTAGTGAACTGGCCCCGAGTAGCGGAGTTGACCCCACTAAGCTCCTTCTGCCAGTTCTCAAGCTGAATAGCATCTTGCATCAGGCCTTCCGTTCCCCGTGAATCGTAGGGGATTGGGTGGTAGGCTGAGCTGAGTGGAGCATCTGTTAGGCCACTTGGGATAACTGGGATCTTAGCAGCTGGGAAGGGGCTGTTAATATGCTCCTTCTTGATCATGCGTGGGTCGTAAAGGCCACGGTCTTGGATAGCCCGCTTAGCTGAGTCTAGTCGCATAGCCATGATTCGAGTAGTAGCGTCCTGCAAAGGTACAGCCATCTCGCCATAGGACTGCGTCTGCAAATCCATACCATCTTCAATAGCATGAGCCAGCCCGATTGGGAAGCGGTTATACGCTCCTACGAAAGGCTGCAAGTAGATAATAGTATCACGGTTAACGATTAGCATCTTCCATATTTGGAATCGGTCATTCTTAGCGGCTGTTGTAATACCATAGTCCATTGGCCGAATACGGACATATAGAGTGGTGAGGTTGAATAGCTTATTACTAGCTTCTAATTGGGCTGAAGGCTTCTGCCCGTTAACCCCTGAGAAGATTTGACCCCAATCTGTTTCGCTGGAGTTTCTAGTAAGCGAGCTGCCGTAAGCATCAGTCCAGTCCGTAGGCTCTCTGTAGTCATCAACATGCCGCGTGGAGTTTCTAATCTCCGCAGCAATAGCCTTAGCTGTCCCTACTAGAGTGTCTTCGTCCTGCAGGTACTGGAGCTTCATCAGCAGTTCAGTGCCATTGATCAGCTCAGTGTAGCCGATGAAGCGACCGCGAGAGTCAGCCTCTGTTAGCGGGACTGTTCGATCCCAGAGTACGTTACGGAAGTCTAAGCGCCTGATGAAGTTGATGTGCTTATGATCCACGTCTACTCGGGTAGAGGCAGAGTCGGTTAGGTCAGTAAGAGCTTTGACTGGATCGTAGACATCTATCTGATCCCAGTTAACCCGCCAAGCCATTACGTTGTACTTAGCACCATCATAGAGCAGCTTGAGCATTTCAGGGATAGACTGTGAGAGTACCATATGGTCTTGGATAATGCCTTCTAAGGCCATCGCGTCTTCTTTCTGGTCAGGGGGTGATACCACTCCAAAGATAGGATACCCGGTTAAGAAGGTTTCCGCCCAGAACGCTACGATAGAGTTGACTTGGCTAATAACAATAGGGTTAACTACTGTATTAAGTACCTGTCCGCAGACTTCACTAGAGTATTTCTCTCGGTCAGCAGGCTCATGCTGCCCAACATAGCGAGCATACGCCTTATCAATTTGGTCCATTCGATCGGCTTGACTCCCAAAGCGCTTAGCCTCATCTAAGATTGAGGTAGCTAGCTTAACTAGGGAAGGGAAGGTTGTCTTGTTCTTAGTGTACGATGGTATTTCCATTCTAATATCCTGCTGCAGTGTCTACTACGTCCGGCAAATCCCGTAGGAGTTTACTCGGGTCTCGTGGCCTAAATATCAAGTCAGAGTACTTAGTAAGCATCTGCTTCTGATAGGCCGGTGCATCTAGGTAATCGTCTCGGTTCTTAGAACTGCCTATCTTATATAGGTGTGCCCAATAGGAGAATACCTGTCTCACTTTGTTGAGCATGGAAGCCTCTCCAGACTCTACCTCTGCTATGAAGTCCCGGATACGGGATAGCTTAGTTGCGGTTCCTGCTTTAATCTCCACTACTTTGATGACGTCGCTTAACCCCTGCTGCTTAAGATACTTCTCAGTCCAGAAGAGTAGCGACTGTTGGTAGCCTACCGACTCAATGCCAATAACCGTAGCGTCCCACTTGAGGGCTGCGTTAATAGCATTAGTGACTGTCTCCTCAGGGTTCCATAACCCGCCCTCCATGTGAACCACTACTGGGTGACCTGAGTATACTAGGTGGATTGCTAGTACGTTATCATCAGAGTTCTTACGGAAGCCTGCTGGGTCTAGCGTTATGAAGCAGCCTTCAGCCTCTAACTCCTCTAGCCCCTCGTACAGGCTATCTGGGATTGGCTTTGAGAGTAGTCTGAACTTGGAGTTGAGTGGGTCGTTCTGAACTTCGGCGAACCAGATATCAGAGCGTCCGTTCTCAGCATCATGCTGATACTCTAGGGCTAATGCGCGAATAGACTTCAGGGCAGGCCATAAGGACTCCCCATCTTCTAGGATTGCCCCAGTTACCAGACTTACCCACTGGCTATTACGACGCAACATCTCTAGGATACAGACTCCTGGGTACATGTTACCCAAGTAGATTACCCGTCTATGCGCTCCATAGGTCTCAATAGCCTTGAGTAGGGTAGCTGTAAACCAGTCCTTCTGAGCTTCGTTCACCCCATCGGATAGAGCGTCCTCCCTAGACTGTACGTCATCACAGATAATACAGTCTGGCCGCATCATATTAAGGTTAGCACCACGAATAGCCGAGCCAGCACCTGCGGGTTGCAAGTATACTGTTCGACCTTGGCTAGTAGCTACCTTTAGCTTGGCGTTATCAATAGTCTTAGCTGCTGACCATCTCCCATAGACCTGCTCCATGTTGCGGCTGCTTAGGAGAGCGTCAACGTCTGAGATGAATGCTAGGGCTTTTCCCTCGTTAGCACAGACTACTAAGAAGTAATCATTCATCTTATAAACGATAAGCCAGCATACCACAATCTTCAAGAAGGTGGTCTTAGCAAAACCCCGAGGCAATCCTAGAGCGAACTTTAGGACGGCTTCGGGGTCGGTGTTACCTTGGGTTATTAGTTTGAATAGGGCTAAGTAGAAGCCGGGGAACATAGTACGCATGATATCTGGGGCGCAGAGGCCAGCAAAGAAGTTGAAGTCTACAGCTCCTCGCTGGTATATCTCCTCTACGCTGGCTGATAACTCAACCCCAGATATTCTATACGCCTCTCTCTTACGGATAATGTCCAGTGCAGACTCGGCTCTACTCATTAGCGCCTCACCAACTTAGCAAGGGTTTGAGCGAGTGCGGCTGCTTGCTTTAGGCGGGCAAGCTCACGCTTTTGATAGCTGCTCATTTGCTAGCTCTCCTTCGATTAAGGCCGTAAGCGATTCACGTCCCATAGGGATAGTAGATCGGTCACCAATTCCAACCACTTCCTGCTGGCTACTATAGTTTAGCTCTGGAATAATGATGTTAGGCAAGTTTATGACAACGGTAGGAACTCCGCCGTTAGCTATACTGTCGATGATTCGAGTAGACGATTCAGCCTTCTCTATAGCGTCTCGTCTATTACCTAGGACTTGGAACGCTGCTATTAGCGAGCGGTCTTCCATGCCCCCCAGTCTATCATGAATCGTCTCTAAGGCTTTATGCTCAGCGGCTGCTAGAGCGTCTTTTAGACTAACCTTCTCAGCGGAAGCCATCTCCTGCTCAGTGGTATCCTCCTCTCCTAGGGCGGCTAACTCTACTTGAGCCTTAAACTCTGGGTCAGCGAGGAGATTTCTAAGCTGGGTAGTGCTGATATTGGTAATCTTAGCTACTAGCGTAGGCTCAAATCCTTTAGCTAGTAGTCTGGCTAATCGGTTTCTAAGGGCCATGACTGAACTCTACTCTAGTAATCATTGTTAGGAGGCCGGTCGCCCCATACCCCTCCTCCCAGCACTAGACTAATCATGGAGGCGACTAGGAGAAGCAGGAGAAAAAGGAAGGAAAACCCCCCGTAATTAAGTATGGAGAGACCGGCATTAGGATCATTATAGGGGGTTTAAGATGGATAATCAAGGAGGATTGCTGTGCTTAGTATACTGCTAGTAGGCGTCTACTATGAAGGGTTGAAAATTTGAAAAAATTATGGAATTTGCTTATAAATGCCCCCCGCCCGCGCGGGGCAAAAAAAGGCCGCATACCCCCCGCTGTTGGCATGCGGCCTTGCTGTTGCTGGTCGTCTAGTCTAACTTAGCGGCTAGCCACTTCTTAGCAGTCTTAGTGCTTCCTCGCTTTAGCATCATGCGCGCTAGTTCGATAGTCTTTAGCCGCTGGGCTAATCGTTTGGCTAGCTTAGCGTTTTTACTCTTAGGCGTTGCCATCTGTTCTAATAGTGTCTCATATTCTGCGTCCCTTACTTTAGCGCTAAGGTAGCTAGCCTTCAGTCTGTTTAGTTTGGGCAGGTCGCAGCTTAGCAGGTAGCTGGTCGCGCTACTTAGATCGGTGCTATTTTTAATGGTGGACATTAGATTGATGCTGGTCATAATTAAACCCTTCTTTAGCAGGATAGCGTTATTGCTTCCTTGGGTTTAATTATAGCCTAACCTTGATAGCCTTGCAAGTCTTTTAGGCAAAAAAAGCCGCCTGCTTATTGGGCAGGCGGCTTTAGTTGGGGCTAGCTTAGATTAGAAGTCGGCTAGCAGGTCATCGAGGCTTTCTTGCTCGCCAGTTGCTTGATTGATACAGCGCTCGCAGTGGCTAGACTGATAGTCGGTTAAGCTATCAGCAGCAGCAGCAGCTAGCGCGAATTCTTCCAGCCAGTTGCTTAGCACCTGCTTAACCTTGTCAGTCTGCAATGGGATCAGGTTAGGCTGGCGCACTAATTGACCGAATGTGGATACTAGAGCAGCAGGTTTACCCGTTGCTTCAATCCATGAGCCAAAGTTGCGCGCAAGCTCGGCAAGCTCGGCTAGTGCGGTGTTACCACCAGCAGCAGGCTCAACTAGCTCGGCTAAGGTTGTCGGGATTTTAGCACCTGCTTTTAATTCAGCGGAACCTGTCATCAGTTTATTACGCGCTTCTGCTTTACTTAGTGCGTTAACTGCTCGCTGTACCCAGTTGGCAAGGTTGCTGTCATAGGTAGGCAAGCCATCATCATCAGAGCCCGTCACCTTAGCGTCTGCTAGGTCGGTTATTAAGCGGCTTAGAGTTGGTACTATTACAGTAAACTCGCCTACCTTAACGCGGGTCTTGCTACCAGCTTTAGTAGCTGTCACTGGCTGGGTTAGCATCATGCAGCCCGCTTCTGTTTCGTGGATTACTGCGTTGGTCTCTTGGTTGGTATTAGTCATCTTAGGTTTCCTTGCTAGCTCGGCTAGCTATTAAATTAATTCAGGTTTTTTGCCCTTCCTTTAAAGGACATCTTTATATTGCCATAGCCTTCTAATTGATGCAAGTCTTTTTTAAACTTTATTCTATTGGTTCTAATCTCGGCTAACTCGGCAAGGCTCGGCTACTTCCATTAGGTCGCAAACCTTACCAGAGCGCAAAGCAAGCGGCAAGCGTTACCAGATAGCAAGGCGCAAAGCAAGCGGCAAGCGATAAGGCGCAAGGCGCAAAGCAAGCGGCTAGCGATAAGGCGCAAGGCGCAAAGCAAGCGGCGCAAGCCTGCTACTATTTTAAACCAAA
>WPCG01104358.1_pt1 | contig 42719 bp, 34 predicted proteins | sample 5403311 | NCBI WGS metagenome assembly WPCG01 (sample SAMN12869467, study PRJNA574797) | sludge metagenome | isolation source: wastewater treatment of Control | place: China:Beijing | collected 2019-05-17
CCAGACGTACCCTGCCTTCGGCGTCCACGTCGAGGAACGTCACTTCAAATCCGTTCTCCTGAAGAAACTGAGCCGTATGCAGCACGGCATGGTGCTCGATCTTCGTCGTAATAATATGGTTTCCCTTCGAACGGTTTCTCCACGCTACTCCTTTAAGAGCCCAATTGTCGGCTTCGGTGCCGCCGCTCGTGAAGAAAATTTCCTCCTTCGCCGCGCCGAGAACATCCGCCGTCTGCTGTCTGGCCACAGCCATCGCCTTGCGATTGCTCTCGGAAAAAGAATAAATGGACGAAGGATTGCCGAACGACTGCGTAAAGTACGGGGTCATCGCGGAGACTACTTCCGGCGCCGTAAACGTAGTAGCGGCGTAATCAAGATAGACCTGTCTGGACATTCTTTTTTCCCCCTTTTATTTGCTTGAACAGCATCCCTTGCCGGATCCTTCTCCGGCAGGGTTCGTCGCTGCATTTTTCAAAAGATCCGCGAGCGTGGTATCCTCCAGGATCTCGTCGATACTCCCCTTCAGACGACTCCAGAGTTCATGCGTCGGGCAAGTTCCCTGATTTCTGCATCCGCCCGGTAAAAGGCAGTCGGCAAAGGTAATATCGCCTTCAAGAGAATCCACTACACATGCGATAGTAATATCCTCGGGCGGCCTGCCGAGCATATAGCCCCCCTGCGCTCCCCGGACGCTCCGTATCAGCTTGCTGCGCCTGAGCTTGAGGAAGAGCTGTTCAAGATACTTCTCGGAAACTTCCTGCTCCTTGGCGATTTCGCCGACGGGCACAGTCCGTTGCCCGTCGTACCGTTCGGCCATGTAGAGCAAGGCGCGAAGACCATAGCGAGTTTTTGTCGAGAGTTTAATTCCCACCACTTCCCCTGCTCTGAACTGACCACAGAGTACTATATCCTACTATTATTGTCAAGTTTGTAGTCGAAAAAAACACCCGGTTTCACGAAAAACCGGGCGCTTTTCCATTTTTGCGAAAAACAAGAATCAGGCGAGCGCCTGCGTCGTCTTTCCCTTGGCGTGGGATCCGCCGAGATAGGCCGCCTTGATGTCCGCATTCGCAAGGAGCTCCTCCGAGGGACCTTCGGTAACCAGGCATCCGGTCTGAATCACATATCCGCGATGGGAGAGCAGAAGCGCCTGACGGGCGTTCTGTTCAACCAGCAGTATGGTGACCCCTTCGTTGTTGATCCTGCGAAGCTCCTTGAAGATATCCTTGATGATGATGGGGGCAAGTCCGAGCGACGGTTCGTCCAGGAGAAGCACCTTCGGGCGGGACATGAGCGCTCTGCCGATGGCGAGCATTTGCTGCTCTCCTCCCGAAAGCGTTCCGGCGTACTGGGCAATCCGTTCCTTCAGACGAGGGAAAAGGGAAAAGACCCATTCGTAATCCTCTTCGATCCGCTTGTCATTGCCTCGCGGGAAGGCTCCCATCTTCAAATTCTCCAGAACGGTGAGAGGGGCGAAGACCTTGCGGCCCTCGGGACTGAGTGAAATTCCCTGCTGCACCACTCTGAAACTTCTCGAATCAAGTTTGGCGTCGCCGAGGCGGATTTCTCCCTTTTCTCGCCGCACCATGCCCATGACGGCGTTCATCAGCGTGGATTTGCCGGCGCCGTTCGAGCCGATGACGCTGACGATCTCGCCTTCGAAAACCTTCAGAGAAACTCCGGAGAGAGCCTTGATGGCGCCGTAACTCACATGGAGGTCATGGACTTCGAGGAGGGCTTTTTTCTCGTTCATCATCGCTTCGCTCATTCCTCTTCCTCCTCTCCGAGATACGCCTTGAGGACTTCCGGATGGTTCTGGATCTCCTCCGGCGTTCCTTCGGCGATCTTCGCGCCGAAGTTCATGCACACGATATGGGGGCAGATTTCCATGATGAGGTCCATGTGATGCTCGATGACAAGGATCGTCAGTTTGAAATCCTTGTGAATAGCCTGAATCAGGGCGTTCAGAGAGAGAACCTCTTCGGCGTTCATTCCCGCCGCCGGTTCGTCGAGAAGCAGCAACTTCGGATCGAGCGCAAGCGCGCGGGCAATTTCCAGACGCCGCTGATGTCCGTACGGAAGCGTCCCCGCGGCCTGATTCGCCCTGTCGGCAAGGCCAACCCTTTCGAGCAGCTCCATGCTCTTCTTCCGGATGTCGCTCTCTTTGCCCCGCCACCGTCCGAGATGCGTCATTCCCTCGAAGAATGTGTAGGGGACATGCTGCTGAGCGGCGGTCATGACATTCTCAAGAACCGAGGATCGCTGAAAAAGCCGCAGGTTCTGAAAAGTTCTGGCGATCCCCTTATGGACTATGTGGAACGTCTTCAAAGGAACCAGGTTCTCTCCGCGGAAGAGAATCGACCCCTCGTCGGGATCGTAGACGCCGGTCACGAGATTGAATATGGTGGTCTTGCCCGCTCCGTTGGGCCCCATAAGGCCCGCCAGTTCGCCCTCCGGAATCGAGAAGGACATATCGCTTACGGCGCGCACGCCGCCGAAGTTTTTGGTAACACCTGAGAGTTCGAAGATCGCGTTCATCCCGCCCGCCTCCTGAAAGGATCCTTGATCCAGGAGAGAAGTTCACGGTTGCCCATGATGCCCTCCGGACGAAGAACCATGATGATCACGAGGACAGCCCCGTAAATGAGCATTCGGTACTGGGAGATCGGACGGAAAAGCTCCGTTACCAGCGTGATGACCGCCGTTCCCAGGATACAGCCGCTCATCGAACCAAGGCCTCCGAAGACGACGACCGCCGTCAACTCGGTCGATTTGAGCATGTCGAACATGACCGGCTGAATGAAAGACAGAAAACCGCCAAGGAGCGCTCCCGCGACACCGCAGTAGAAAGCCGAGATCATAAGGCTGGCGACTCGTATACGCGCCGTGTTGAAGCCGAGCAGCGACGAGGCGATATAATCGTCCCGGCACGCTTTGCATGCTCTTCCGAAACGGCTGTTGATCAGGTTGAACATCAACAGGGCCAGAACGACGAAGAATCCGAGGGCGATGGGAAGCGAAGTATACGGGTCGATTCCCGGATATCCACGGGCGCCTCTCGTTACGGACTGCCAGTTTTCAAGAATAAGCCTGATTGCCTCTCCGAGGCCGATGGAGGCGATGGCGTAGTAGTCGCCCATGAGTTTGAGCGTCGGAACGCCGATAAAGTAGGCAAGCGCGACGGCAACGATTCCACCGAGAAGAATCGCCGGAAAGAAATGCACTCCGTGCTGCACTGTAAGAATCGCCGACGTATAGGCTCCGAGCGCCATGTACGCGGCATGGCCCAAAGAGAAGATGCCCGTGAATCCCGTGAGGAGAGAGACTCCCATGGCTGCGATGGCGTTGATGCACAAAAGAATGATAATACCTTCCGCATATCCTGACATGGTCTTCGCTCACCTACACTTTCTCGCTGACGCTCTTGCCGAAAAGCCCCGTAGGCTTGACAAGCAAGGTGACGACCAGCAGGGAAAAGACGACGAGATCGCGCATCTGGCTCGATATGAAACCTGCCGTGAGCATCTCCGCGAGTCCCAGGATGAGGCTGCCCACCACGGCCCCCGGAAGGGAACCAAGGCCGCCGATAACGGCCGCGACAAACGCCTTGATCGTGATGGCGCCCAGCTGCGGATACAGAGTGTACCGGACGGAGAGAAAGATGCCTCCAACGGCGGCGAGCGCCCCCGCGACGAAGAAGACGATGGAGATCAAGCGGTTGACGTTGACCCCCATAAGACCGGCTGTTCGGAGATCATATGCCGCAGCTCGTATGGCAAGTCCCCATCGGGTTTTCGACAGGAAGAGCTGCAAAGCCCCCAGGAAAACGACGGCCGAAACGAGCGAAAGAAGATCGAACGCGCTCGTTGTAGCGAGTCCGAAGAAGTTCACCGGGGTGGTGGGAATCACCGGAGGAAGGGCGCGGAAGCGTCCTCCCGCAACGATGACGAAGATGTTTTCGATGACGATGCTCATTCCCATCGATGCAATAAGAAGATAGAGCGTCACATTCGTACGTTCGCGGATCGGGCGATAGGCGAGCCGTTCGGTAAGAATGGCCGCCGCTCCGGCTCCGAACAAAGAAAGCGCCCCCGCCATCCATATGCCGATGTCGAGAGTGCGAAGCGCCGCATAGCAGATATAGCCGCCGATGACAAGAAAGCCTCCGTGTGCGAAGTTGGAGAAGAGAAGAACGGAATAAACCAGAGAGTATCCCACGGCAATGAGTGCATAAACCGACCCCAGGGAGAGGCCGTTGATGATCTGCTGTATCAGCGTTGCCAAATATGGATCACTCCTTTCACGTATCGACGAGGGCAGACGCTCGTCGCCTACCCTCGTCGTGGAACAAATATATCATACTTTCGTCTTCACGGTATATTGTATTTTTAAACGTGTGCGGTCCGGTTACGGCTTGATCTTCGTGAAGAACTGGCCCTTGCCGTCTTTCGCGATAAGCACGACGCCGTCCTTGTCGACGGGGTTGTGCGTCTGCGGGTCCATTGTGATGGTGGCGTGGTGGAGCTTCAGGTCCTTGGTGGCCTCAAGCGCGTCGCGAATAAGCTTCGGATCCGCCTGGCCGGCGCGGGCGATCGCATCCGCAACCCAGTGAATGGAGTCGTATCCAAGCACGCCGTTCACGAACTCTTTGCACTCGTCGTCCCACTTCTCCTTGTACGCCGTGAAGAAGGGCTGCATCGCAGGATCCTCGGGGGCGACGTGGTTGATCCAGTAGGAACCTTCCATGGCTTCTCCCGCGATCTCCCACATGAATTCGCCGTATCCGTCGCCGCCGACGAAGACGATTTCGTCCATGCCGAGCTCGCGAGCCTGTTTCATGATGAGCGCCATCTCCTTGCCCATGTTGGGAAGGACAAGAACATCGGCGCCCTTATCGCGGATCTCGGTGAGCTGCGCGCGGAAGTCCACATCCGTGCCGCCGCGGAATCCGAGATCGGCAACAACTTCGCCCTCGTACTCGGCGTAGCTCTTCATGAAAAATTCGCGAAGTCCCTGGGAGTAGTCGTTGCCCACGTCATACAGAATCGCCGCTTTCATCTTCTTCAGTTCCTTCGCCGCGAAGAAAGCGATCAGTTTCCCCTGGTACGGGTCGGTGAAGCAAATACGGAAGGAGTACGGGCGAACTTCGCCTTTTTCATCGACGGTAACGAGGGGGTTGGTGGATACTGTTCCGATCTGGGAAACGCCCAGACGGTTCACTATGGGCGCAGTGGCGATATTGATACCGCTTCCGTTGGCTCCGACAATGGCCACGACCTTATCCTCTTCGATCATGCGTCGCACTGCGTTCACCGCATCTTCTGCGCGTGTGCGGAAGTCGTAGACGACAAGTTCCATTTTCTTTCCAAGAACGCCGCCTTTGGCGTTGATCTCGTCAACGGCGAGGCGGGCCGCCTTCTCCTCTGTTTGGCCGTAGGCCGCCCAGTCGCCTGTAAGAGCGGCAAGGTACCCGACCTTCACAGTCTCTTCAGCCGCCTTGGGCTCCTCGGCTTTCGGCTCCTCGGTCTTCGGTTCCTCGGCCTTCGGCGCTTCGGGCGTCGGGGAGGGAGCTTCCTTCACCGGCTCCTCCTTCGGGGGTTGCGGCGTCTGCTGCTGCATAAAGAAATACCCGGCGACGACAACAAGCACAACAAGAGCGATCATCCAATTCCGTTTCAAAACCAACCACCTCCTGAGATTTTTTGTTCCAACGTACGGTTTCACTGCTTTTCAGAAGTTATTTTACTACGTTGCGCTCTATCTCTCAAATGCTTTCGGCTCTTTTCAGGGCGCTTGAAGGAAGAAATTATTTAAAACGCAGCCTCTATCGAACGGGCCTCGGCGCCGTCCGTCAATCTCCGGAAGGAAAAGAAACGCGGCGCATGCGGTACGAGGAAGCGACAATTTTTTAAAAAAATTGCGGCAGCCTCTTCGGGAAGCTGCCGCAAGCACACTCGGAACCTCTTCTACACGCAGGGGATCGGCGTCGAAGCAAACACTTCCTGTATCGTCTTCAGCGCCTGGTCGATCTCTTCCTTTGTAATGACGAGAGGAGGAGCGAAACGAATGATCCAGTCGTGCGTCTCCTTGCAGAGAAGCCCCTTCTCTTTCAACGCCGTCGTGTAGAGGCGAGCTTTCCCCGCGGACTCGTTCAGAACGACCCCGATGAGGAGGCCCTTCCCGCGGACCAGCTTGATCTTGGGCGACCCGATCGCCTTGAGCCCGTCCATAAAGTACTTGCCGAGCTCCTCGGAACGCTCGACCATCTTCTCTTCGACGAGCACGTCGATCGCCGCCGCGGCGACGGCGCAGGCCAGGGGGTTGCCTCCGAACGTGGAGCCGTGAGTTCCCGGCTTATAGACGCCCAGGATGTTTTTGTTCGCCGCAATGGCCGATACCGGGAAGACGCCGCCGCCGAGCGCCTTGCCCATGATGATGATATCGGGCTCGATCTCCTCGTGCTGGAAAGCGAAATTTCTCCCCGTACGGCAAAAACCGGTCTGGATTTCGTCGATGGCAAGAAGGACGTTGTGCTTCCGTGCAATCGTCTCCAGTCCCTTCAGGAATCCGTCGCTCGGAACGACGACGCCGGCTTCTCCTTGGATGGGCTCGACCATGATGCCGACTGTATTCTTCGTCACCGCTTTCTCGACCGCTTCGAGATCGTCATAGGGAACGATTTTGAATCCGGGAGTGAAGGGCCCGTAGTGCTCCGTCGCGTCCGGATCGATAGAGAAGGAGATGATGGTAATCGTGCGTCCATGGAAGTTGTTCTCGAAAACGATGATCTCGGCTTTATCTTTCTCTACGCCCTTGACCATGTATCCCCATTTTCTCATCGTCTTGAGAGCGGTTTCCACAGCCTCCGCCCCCGTGTTCATCGGGAGGATCATCTCTTTGCCCGTGAAATCGGCGAGCTTTTTCGCGAAGAGGGGCCACTGGTCGTTGAAAAAGGCGCGCGAAGTCAGCGTAAGGATATCGGCCTGATCTTTCAGGGCCTTGATGATCTTGGGATGCCTGTGTCCCTGATTCACCGCGGAATACGCCGAAAGCATATCCATGTACCGGCGGCCTTCAGGATCCTCCACCCAGATTCCCTCGGCCTTCGAGATCACGACTTCGAGCGGATGATAGTTGTGGGCTCCGTATTCATGTTCCATCTCCATAAGCTCTTCCGACCTGTTTTGAAACATCATGCCACCTCTTTCTGAAGGTATAGTAAATTTCGTTTCACTGTTTGCACCGCGCGCGAAACGAGGTTTACAAAAAGTAGTGCTTTCACTATCTCTATTCCAGATTTGATCTTTGCTTTGAGTTATTATCCATCATAATTCTCTTTTTCTCAACTCGGGAAAAAGATGCCAAAAAAACCGCGGGAATCTTGAGCTTCCGTCATGCGTCGAGCTCGAAAAGCGGAAGCGGATTTTCGTTCTCCGAAAACCCGCTTCCGATGGTCAGCTATGATCAATAACTCATTCCTCTTTTTTTGATTCTTCGGCGAGAAGTTCAACGAATTTCCCGAAAAGCGGGGGAAGCGTGCGAAGGTAGTACGGAAGCTGTATCCGCTCGGCGTTCTTGTGGTCATCCTTACCGATCGGGCCGAAGTTGGCTATCGGGACATCGAGTTTTTTCAGTTCGTCAAGGGGGAAACGGTACGCTCTCCCCCACAGAGGCATGTTCTTTGCAAGAGCGTCGAGCTCCGACGGCTCTCCTTGAAAGCCGAGGTAGCTCAAGTCCATAATGCCTTGAAAAACGTCGATTCGGTTGATCGAAAGGCCGAACGGCTTCCCCGCCTCCTTGAGGCGTTCCACGGCTCGCAGCAGGGAGCGTTCACCGGAGCTTTCGCTCCTGTTCAGGCGCGGAGGATAAAACGGCGGCAAAAAACCGACGAGAATGAGCGGCCCCTTCTCCCCGGAAAGGTCGAGAAGAAAAGATGCCGTTTCAATGCAGAGATCCCGTTCGTCCAACGAATCAGGAAGCGTCTTCAGAAATGAATCGAGCACGTCGTCGAATCGTTCCATCCTGACGCGGACCTTCTCCAGGAGTTCAGCGTACGTAAGAACGCGCGGACGGAACGCGTCTTTCCCGGGAAGCGAGGCCCCACGTTGGCGAAGGCTCCGCCTGGCTTTCGAAAGATGGTCAAGCGTCATTTCGAGAGCCCGTTCGGCGGCCGTCTTCATTTCTTGAAGAATCCGCGCGGGAGTCCGGGAGACGGTAAGGCAGTTGTAATACGCCACGGATCGTTCGGGGAGCGTCACGGAGTAGTTTTTCACCAGATCCTTGAAGCGAAGGCAGGCCTGCGGCGGAAAGAAAACTCCGTCCAGAGATTCCGCCGTATCCGGGCTTCCCTCCAGAGCGAGCGAAAGATACGACGTCAGAAGCGAGGCGCTGACTCCCTCGTAGTAATCCCCCACGTGCGCCTCCTTCCCCACGCAGAGATAGAACGGCATGATCTTCCCTATTGTTCCGACGTAGACGCCTCCGGCCGGAACGCCCCTTCCGCCGACCGACGGTTCGCTGTTGAGACACGCTATGTATTCGAGCTCCCATTCCTCGCGCAGGCGCACCAGCCAGGGAACGGCTCCGCGCATTCCGGCGGACGTGTTTTCCTCGTCCGGCACGGCAACAAAAAGAACGTTCGCGGGGAAGCTCTCGGAACGCGACAGTTCTCCGATAAGGCACATCTCGAGCGCAATTCCCGACTTCATGTCCGAGACACCGCGCCCGAAAAGATACTCTCCGCTCGACAGGTCGGCCCGCGCCTCTTCAGATATCTCCAGCTCGCCGACACGGCGGGTATACTCCTCTGGTGAGAAGGCAAGATGCTTGAGATGGCCGCACGCTTCCGCATCCACCACGTCGTAATGTCCCGTGATGATGACCGTTCTCTTCGTGGCCGGCTTCGCCTTGACGAGCGCGGCGACGGCCTTGCGTCCGAGCGGATCTCCCTCCGCCGGGAGAAAACGAAGAAAGGCGGAGTGTTGTTGGAAGTACTCAAGTTCCGAGAGCGTCGAGTAAATAAAGTCCGCGGCCCGATTCTCTTCCTCGGAAAAGGAAACGCTGGGAATGGCGACGAGATCCAGAAGCAAAGAATACAGATCCTTTTCTGCAAGCGAGAGCATAAAATGCTATTCCTCCTGTGTATGGTGTGTTCGTTCGGTATCGCCGCTGCGCGGACGATTCATGCGGAGATCGACAGGCGATCGGGTGTCCAGATGAACGTCCATTTGCGGGAAGGCGATCCTGATCCCGTTTTTTTCAAAGAGGGACGTGAGCCGATAGCGCAGATCGCTCGACACTTTCAGCGTCGAGGCATTCGTCATATCGATCCAGAAGAAGAGGGTGAATTCAAGCGCGCTCGGGCCGAACTCCCGGAAGATGACGAAGGGCTCCGGATTGCGCAGGACGCGCGTATGGTCGTTGGCTGCAAGCAAAAGGAGCTCCTCCACTTTCCGGGCGTCGGAGCCGTACGCGACGCCTACGTTTATTCTCAAGCGAATCTTCTGATCCGTGAGCGTCCAGTTGACGATCTTATTATTCAGAAAATAGCTGTTGGGCATGAGCACATCGATGTTGTCGAATGTTTTCACCCTTGTTGATCGGGTGCCTATCTCCTGCACCGTCGCGAAAAGACCGTCGATCTCGATCGTATCGTCCACGCGCATCGGCTCGCTGAACATGAGGATGAAGCCGCTGATCAGGTTGTTGAAGATATTCTGGGCTCCGAATCCTATGCCGATGGCGAGAGCGCCTCCCAGGAAAGCGAACGCCGTAAGGGGGATGCCGACGAGATCGAGCGCTGCCAGAATAAAGGAGCCCATCAGGATGAAAAAGAGAATTTTTCGGCTGGCCATCATCGCCGTTGTATCCATGCCGAAGCGGATGAGCAGCGTCCGGCCGAGGAAATCGGTCAATCGTCCGCTCAGGAAGAAGGCCGCAAGGAAGAGCAAGACGGCGAAGACCAGCTTCGACACGGTGATGTCGAAACCGTCCCCCGACCAGAGGGTAATGTTCCAGAACGCTAAGAAACGCTCCTTGCCGAATGTGGTCACTCTCTCGGCGATTCGCACCGCGTCTATGTGCTCGTTGATCTCCTCGCGAAGACGGCTGTACTGGTTGAAAAGGGAGAAAATCTGCGCCATGGAGGCGTTGGCGTTCTCCGCTATTCTGTTGAGAAGATCGATCCTCGAGCGAATCCTGGCAAGGACCGCGTTCGCCCCGGCGTGTTCCTCCAGCTCTTTTTGAGCGGCGAGAATATCCGCCTGGATAGAGGAAACGCCCCTTTGACGAACAAGAAAAGCGCTCTCGAGATCTTTCACCCTGGTGAGAATGATCGAACGCATATCCCAGAGCTCCTGCCCCTTGAGGCTTCCGTCGAGGAGAGAGTACCTGGCATTCCAAATACGCTGTTCTTCTTCCAGGAAGAGCAGCGTCTGCTCGGTATGCTCCAACGAGAGCTGCGCAAACTGAAGCGCCGCCTGCTGTTCGGACGCACCGGCCTGCGCCAGCACCCTTTCTCTCTCGTTTCTTGCGGACGTCAGCGCTCCCTGGCTTCTTGTGAGGGCCGTCCGAGCACGCTCCCTTTCTTCACGCAGCCCGGCGAGCTTTTCTCTGGCCGACGCTATCTGCTCGGCGATGCTCTCGATTCGGGTCGTACGGTCCTTTTCATCATACGCCAAGTGTTTTTTGACGAAATCCAGCGCCTTTTGCAGGTTGTCGCGTTCCGTGATAAGCAGGGCGCGGTGAATGCTCTGCGCTTCGATGTTCAAATTTTGGACTATCCGGGAAGCCTTTGCCGTCTCGAGGTCGGTCTCCGCCTCCTTCACTCGGAAGAGCTTCTTTGCACGGGAAGCGCTCTGCACGTCCTGCAGCTCTTCGAAGAGGACTTTGTTCCGCTCCTCCATCCGTTGTATCTGTTCCTGCAGCGCGGAAACGCTCCCTTCGGAAAGACGGATGGAAGAATTTACGGCCTCAAGGCGCTGTTCTACAGCCTCGTATCGATTGCGGACGTCTTCGTAGAAAGAAAGGTTGAAAGGAGGTTGTCCGGTGATGACAGCCGCCGTCGACTCCTCCTCCCGGGTTTTTTTTCCCCGCTGCGCTTCCGCGAGGTTGTCGTGCGCGCTCGTCAGCCTGGAATAAATGTTCTGAAGCGCGCCCAAGGAAACAAGAATCCTCCGCAGATCCTCTTCCTCGATATCCTCGGTCTCCAGGAGACTCTCTTTCTTTTCATCGAGGGCGTCCAGTTCCGATTGAATCTGCGTGATGCGTTCCTGTATTCCCTGCTTTGTCGATGGAATTTCCCGGTCGGCGCCCTCCACGCCAAGCTTTGCGGCCTCCAGAACCGTTTTTTCCGTCTCCTGCGCCGCTTCCGCGGATGATCGCACGCTTGCGTCTCTTATGGAAAGAATTCCGGTGAAAGTCAACGCAATCAACAAAAGAGCGCATATGCCAACGCAGCGTCGCAGGGTAGTCGTCATCGATTTCTCCTCCTCTTTCTACCAGACAAGGCGGGAGCAAGCCCCCGCCTTGAACAAGGAAAAACACGGCAGAAACGCTCCGACGTGTCTGAATTATGCCATCTCGGGAAAGAAGTCTCTCATTATTTCTTCGACATGCTGCATTTTCTTCACTTTCACGACGTTGGATCCGCAGAAGAAAAGGCCTTCCTCCCAGTTGCCGCGGAAGGAGTCGATCAGCGCCTGCGCGATGCAGAAGGTTTCTTTCTCCGTCTTGTAACGGCAATGCGTCAGGCAGTTCGCCATGCACGGCTTGCTCTTGACGTCTCCTTCCAGATACTGCGCGACGAAGGGGGATTTCAGCGCACGCCCAGGGAGGCCGGCGGGGCTGTGGATGATGACCACATCGTCTTCGGTAGCGTCGATGTAGGCCTGCTTGAATCTGTCCGAAGCGTCCCCCTCGAACGTACAGGCGAACCGCGTCCCGACCTGCACGCCTTTAGCCCCGAGGGCGAAGACCTTCTCCATATCCTCGCGGTCCCATATGCCGCCGGCCCCGATGACGGGGATATCGCTTCCCATCTCTTTTTCGACGTATTCGACGAGTTCGGGGATCACATGTTCGAGAGTAAACTGCTCGTCGTCGACCTGGTCCATCTTCGTCACGCCGAGATGTCCTCCGGCGTACTTCGGCGTCTCGACGACGAAACCGTCGGGAACACGACCGTACGTCTTCTCCCACCTGCGGGTAATCAGCGCGGCGGCTTTCAACGAGCTGACGATGGGAACGAGCGCCACATCCGGAAAGTCGCGAGTGTACTCCGGCAGACGGAGAGGAAGCCCCGCTCCCGAGATGATGACGTCCACGCCGCCCTGGCAGGCGGACAGAGTCTGGCGGTCGTAGTCGGTAAGCGCCACCATGCAGTTGACGGCGATCACTCCGTCGGGACCCGCGATTTTTCGCGCATCCGCTATTGCGTCTTTGACTGCCAGCTGGTTGGCGTCAAAATAGTTTCGGCCGTTGTAGTGGGCTGAGTTCGCGGCAAGTCCTACGCTGGCGATCGTTCCCACTCCGCCGCATTTCGCCACATGCCCCGCAAGACTGGGTCCAGAGATCGCAACCCCCATGCCGCCCTGTATCAAGGGATACCGGGGCGTGTGTTTTCCTAGCTTTAAAACGGGCAGTTGTATACTCAAAAAGATTCTCTCCTCTGCAAAATGTTCTCTGAATGCCGTCCTTCAAACGAAGGGTGTCTCGTACTCTTCTATTGTATCCTATGGTGAACAAGGCGAGCAAGGAAAAACAACATAATTTCTTCCCCGCATTCCGCGCTGAAAAACTCAAAACCGATTGACGTACTTTTCGCTGCACGGTACCATTTGTATAGTATATACCCTGATTCTCAAATTTTCCTGCGTGGAGGGGACACAATGTTCACCGTCAAGGAATTTCTGAAGTGCGAAGTTAAACCCGCCCTCGGGTGTACCGAGCCCGGAGCGGTGGCGCTGGCTGTCGCCCGGGCGAAGGAAGAGCTGCCGGGAGATGTGGAAAACGTTGTCGTGACCGTAAGCGACAGCATCTACAAAAACGGCGTGGACGTGGGGATTCCGGGCACAAAGGGACTTCGCGGGAATAATGTTGCCGCGGCCCTTGCCGTCCTCCGCGGACGATCGGAGTACGGTCTCGAAGTGCTGAAGGACTGTACCGAAGAAGACGCCGCCAAGGCTTTGGAGCTACTCGGCAAGGGGAGCGTCAAAGTGCTCCCCGACATGGAACGGCACGGCGTTTTTGTCGAAGCGAAAATCCAGTCGGCAGGCAAAACGGCCCTCTGCCGCATCGAAGGAAACCACACCAACATCGTGGAAGTTCTGCTCGACGATGAAATCCGCTTCTCCGCAGCATGCCCCGAATCCGCGAATATTTCGGAACAGGCGAAGAACATCTCCGAGGAAGTGGCGCGCATGGGATTTTCCGAGCTCGTTTCGATGGTGGACTCCATGGACGAAGAGGATATCCGCTATGTCCTCGAAGGCGTGGAGATGAATATGACAATCGCTGATTACGGCTTCGATATACGCCACGACACGGGACTCAACCTCGGCAAGACCATTCGCAAACACTCCGGAACAGCATTCGATTCCGACGACCTCAGCCTGAAGATAAAATCCTACGCCGCGGCCGCGGCGGACGCCCGCATGTCGGGAGCTCCCCTCCCCGTTATGAGCAGCGCAGGCAGCGGCAACCACGGAGTAACCGCCATCCTTCCCGTGGCGATCTTCGCGGCGCACCAGGGCGTCGACAGGGAAGAGACCGCGAAGGCCATCGCATTCAGCCATCTCGCCACGAGCTATGTAAAAAGCCGGACGGGACGCCTGACCCCAACCTGCGGCTGCACCGTCGCAGCGGGGGCGGGAGCGGCGGCGGCGATGACCTATTTGAAGACGAAAGATATCGCCAAGGCCGCTCAGGCCATGCTGATCATCCTCGGCAACCTCGTGGGCATGATATGCGACGGTGCGAAGCATACCTGCGCGCTGAAAGTAGGAACCGGCGCGCTCGAAGCGTACCACGCCGCGCTCCTTGTCTTCGACGGGCACTACCCGGAGCCGCAGGGATTGGTGGACGAAACCATCGAAAAAACCGTGAACAATATGGTCCAGGTCTCCGTCCAAGGCATGCAAAATCTCGACAAGGCGATCATCGACGTCATCTCGCACCGCTTCGATTGACGAAAATTACGCGGAGGCGGAGAACGAGCGAACGTTCTTTTTCCGCCTCCGCGCCCCTCTTTTCGATGTTTATGCGCTCTCCCCGAGCATTGCGTGACGTAGAGCCGACCGGATAAAAGCGTTTACGGACTCATCCGGCGGCAGAACGCGTTCCATCCACGAAAGCACCCCGTCTCCCCGCAGCATTCGGAACGAGGGTGCGAAATTAAGATCGAACACCCAGGAAAGCTGCACCAGAAGAAAATCCGAGAGGGAACGGACATTGCTGTAGGACGCTCTTTTTTCTGTGGAGACTTCTCTCACAAGGGCCTCCGAATAGCCGCCCGAAGGGATGATCCTGGGCAACAGCTCGTTGATTCTCTCTTCCTCCACATGCATCCGGACAAGACGAAAAACGTCGAGCTTGTCGCTGTCGCGGACGATCCGAACCAAAGGCGCCGCCGTAGCGGCAATGCCGGCGGGGAGCTCCTTTTTATTATGGAGCTTTACGGCGAGCAAGATGTCCTCCCATCGGCCATACGTCGCGAGCTTCTCGTCGGGGAAAAACTCCCTGAGCGTCTTTTCCCCCAGATCGCCATGGTCCAGGGAAGCTCCGTCATAATAGGTTCCCCACTCGGCGAACTGGGGAAATCGTCCGGTATCGTGCAGCAGCGCCGCCGTGAGCGCGCAGTCGAGCAGCTCCCCGGACCATCCGAGCTCGGAGGCGATCTCCGACGCGTTGTCCCGCACACGGAGACTATGCGTCCGTTTTACCTCCATCAAGGGGTGCAGGCTCCCTATCTCATCGCGAAATGAATCGATATACTCTTTCAGCCATTTTTCCGCCGCGGCGTGAAGTTGCACGCGCACCACGCTCCCTTCTCTTCAACGCACCGAATTGTACCCCTGTCGTCCTCTCTTTTCAACGTCGGTATTTTGCCGATGCAACGACATCGAAACGGGGTATAATAGTCTACGGAAGCACTATAACTCCAAGAGAAGAGGTGTTTTAGATGCACACAATAAAAAACAAAGTGTTCTCCAAGCTGTGTCTCCTTTCGCTCCTTATGTTCTTCGCCGCGCTTCCGGCGACTGAAGCGACCGGATGGCAGGGCGTTCTTCACTGGAGCTACGACGCGTTTTCCGCAGTATCCGGCTCCCCCGCCGTCGCAGGGGACAAGATTCTCATCGGCGACGGTACGGGCAAACTGCACGCTCTCGATAGAAAAACGGGACGCGCTCTCTGGATCTTCGACACGAAAGCGACGATAAACGGCGCGCCCGCTGTTCTTGGAGACAACGCCTATGTCGGCGGAGCCGACGGCACGCTCTTCGCCGTCGGTCTTTCCTCCGGAGCGGTGCAGTGGAGTTACAGCCCCTCCGAGAAGTACACCCCCTCCTCGATATGGGCCTCCCCCGCCGCAGGAAACGGAAGAGTCTTCTTCAACAGCGCGGACGGGAAAACGTACGCCCTGAACGCGGCGAGCGGCGCGCTCGCGTGGACGTTCGACACGGGAAGAGAGCTCCGGGCATCGCCCGCCTACAGCGCCGGTCTTGTCTTCGTCGGCGCGTACGAGGGCCTTTTCCATGCCCTGAACGCACAGACAGGCAAGAAGGAGTGGGGCGGCGGCAGCGGTGGTCCCATCGGCTCCGCCGCGACGGTATCGAACGGCGTTGTGTACTTCGGCAGTTGGGACGGCCGGCTGCAGGCCGTCCGAATCAAGGGGGTCATTCCTCTCTGGAAATACAACGCCGGGGAATCGATCACAACATCCCCGACCGTATCCGGGGGGAAAATTTACTTCGGCACCATCAACGGCAAACTTGTCGCAGTGGATGCGGCATCCGGCAAACTTGTGTGGGAATTTCCGGTACCGGGCGGTATTCACTCCGATCCGGCGGTGCATGACGGGCTCGTTTTCTTCGGCGCCGATTCCGGCGTGTTCTTCGCGCTCGACGCCGCAACAGGACGTGAACGCTGGCGCTTCGAGTCGGGGCGGGAGATCATGTCTTCGCCGCTTGTGGTCGAAGGTATCGTGTACTTCGGAAGCTACGACGGAAAGGTCTACGCCTTCCGCTAACGCCCGACATTTTCGTAACGAAGCGTTTGCAGGACAAAGGGGAGATGGAACTCCCCTTTGTCCTTTTTTCTCTTCCGGTTTATAATCGATATCGAATGAGTACCGCTCCCAGACAAGGAGGAACATCGATGAACGACCATCTCCCCGAGGAAACGGCGGCGAAGATCGCTCGCCTTGAGGAATCCCTTGCAAAATCCGAGGACGCGAACAAGAAAAAAGCCGCGTTCATCGCAAATCTGAGCCAGGAGATACGAACGCCGCTCAACTCGATCGTTGGCGTAGTCAATCTGTTTCAAGGAACGAAACTCGACCTGGAGCAAAAAAAGTTCGTTGAAATGCTCTCCTCATCCTCCAGAGATTTACTCCTGCTCGTCGAGGAGCTTTTGGATCTTTCGCGCCTCGAAACAGGACAGCTTGAACTGAAAGTGGATCCCGTGCCTCTTCGATCCTGCTGTTCTCAGGCGGTACGCCCCCTGGCGATGACAGCCCAGGAGCGGCGTCTGCAGATGGAACTCTCGATCGCGCCGGACATTCCGGAGTTTCTCTGCGGCGACAGCGCCCGACTGCGGCAGGTACTCCGCAATATAGTAGGCACCGCGATCGCGTTCACCGCGAAAGGGAAAATTGAAATCGGAGTTTCCATAGTCCACGAAACCCGCGAAACGCTCACTCTCCAGTTTTCGGTTGCGCACTCCGCGGAGGGAATCGCCGGCGACAGAATCGACGCTATGCTTGACTACTCCGCCCTGGACCGCAGCGAATTCTCCCGCGCCTACGAAGGGGTGGGTCTTGGATTGATCATCGCCAAGGGATTGGCCGAGGCCATGGGAGGAGCGCTCCGGGCCGAGCGCGTCGGGAAAGAGCAGAATATTTTTTATTTCACAGTGACAATGCAAAGGACCGCCGGGAACGGACAAGCAAGCCAAGAACCGGCGTTCCCGTCCAAGCCGGAAAGCCGCGACGCGATCCTCGTCCTGCCGGGGAAGCTCTCCATTCTCGTCGTCGACGACAACAAGTTCAACCGCAGCCTCACCCGGACGATCCTGCGAAAAAAGGGCGGCCAAGAATGGAGCGTCTCGCTGGCGGAAGACGGCGCCGAAGCGTTGCAAAAACTCTCCGGCGAGCATTTCGATCTTGTGTTCATGGACATCCAGATGCCCGGGATGAACGGCCTGGACACAACCAGGGCCATACGGATTCGCGAAAGCGAGTCCGGAGCGCGCCGCCTTCCGGTCATCGCCATGACTGCCTACGCCATGGAAGGCGACAGGCAGATGTGCCTCGACGCCGGGATGGACGACTATATCGCGAAACCGGTCGACCCGGACGAACTGGTCGCGGTCATTATCCGCAACCTCCCCTTGATCGCTCCGGACGTGCGCTAGCCTTTCGGACCGCCGCGCGGCGGCTCATCGGATGTGGACGCAGAGGGCGGAGAGATCGTCCCTGCTGGCCCCCGTATAGCCAATCTGGAAGAGATGGTCGTAGGCATCGGGAAACGTCATCTTCAGAGTTTCCGTCCCTTCAAGCAGATCCAGGAATCCGTCGCTTGTGAATAAAAAATAGTCCCCCGGTTGTACGGAGACCTCTCCGGATCCGAACTCTACGCGGCTGGAAAGCCCGAGGAGCGATCCCGGAGTCGGCACTTTTCTCAACTCCCCGTCCACTCCGTGCAGAAACGCGTTGATTCCCGCCGCGCAGTAGGAGAGCTTCTTCTTGCGCAGATCAAGTCGGAAGCATATCGCGGCGGCGAACGAATCCGACAGGAAACGCTCGGCGGCGGTATCGTTCACCCATTGCAGCTTCTCCGTCAGGCTGGAACCTATTCTGTCCTCGTCCTCGAACGCCTGCCGGAAAAGCACCATCAGCGCCGACGTCTGGAGCGCCGCGGGAACGCCGTGTCCCATGAGGTCGTAGATGTAACCGTTTAAAATCCGTGCGGAAGGATCCCAATGATAACCGAACATGTCCCCGCTGATGAGGAACATCGGCCGGTAAATGCTCCGCACTTCGACATCGGGCTCTCCCACAAGATCGCCGGGAAGAAACCCCCGCTGGATGTCCGAGGCGAGCGCAACGTCGTCCCGCGCCAAGCTTTCGGGCGAGATGTCGGCGACGACCATCATCATGATCTCCTCGGTATCCTGCGCCAGAGTGCGGCACGTAGCCTGCACGGGAAAGAAGATGCCGCTCTTCTTTCTGTGGGAGGTCGTGATCACCGAAAACGCCTTGCCGGCGACTTCATCCCGGGAGGGAAAAATCTCCTCTATGGAAAGTGAGATCGTCTCCGCAAGCGTATAATCGTAGAGTACCCTCGCCGCCTCGTTCATGTAGACGATATGGCCTGTCGCCGTCTCCCACATCGCGAGGGACTCTCCGAACATATCCAGCAGATTCATTCCGTTGAAACGAAATCCGGCGACCTCCAGAGCCAAGGGGAAGGGGGAGGTTGTCTGGAGCTGGTTTTTCATGCGATCACCTCATGACGGAATCGCGGAGATATTCCCCCGCGATTCATCTTTTCCCATACGAAGCGTAACAATGCTCCCCGCCTCTTCAATACCGACCTCGTCCACGACGTGGAGAATAATCTGCACTCCGCGGCCCGACTCCTTGGAAAAATCGGAAAACACGCCGGGATCGGCCCTCAGGTCGTGTTCAAAACCGTTTCCTTCGCTCCGCACAGATACTCGCAAACTCTCGCCTTCATCGACGGCAACAAGATCCACGTATGCTTCGGGAATGCCTCTGTTCGCATGGAAAAGGGCGTTGTTCACGGCTTCGTTTACCGCGACGAAAAGACGCATGCCTCTCTGTGAACCGCACATTGTGCACATAAGCGTTAAAAGGCTGTTTCTATGAGGCGCGAATTCCTCTATCGTGGAGAATGCGATCGAAACCAAGTTCTCCTCTCTGCTCATTCCATCACTCCTCGCCTCCGGAAATAGGGGGACGCCGTTCATCTTCTCACGGTCATAATAGCATAGAGAAAGAACAAGGAAAAGAAAAAACGGGAGGTCGCATTTCGCAGCCTCCCGCAGACATCACCGGTCCGAAAAAAAGTTATTGAAGCGCCTTGGCCAGAGCTTCGACCCTGTCCGTCCGCTCCCACGCGGGCATCGGATCAAGATCGATTCGGCCGATGTGTCCGTAGGCCGCAAGGCGGCGATACTGGGGCTTGCGCAGTTCGAGGTCGCGAATGATCGCCGCTGGACGGAAGTCGAACGTCTTGCGGACGATGCGGGTAATCTCCTCGTCGGAGAGCTTTCCCGTTCCGAAGGTATCCAGCATTATGGAAACCGGCTCCGCTACGCCGATGGCGTATGCAAGCTGAATTTGGCAGTGCTCGGCAAGTCCGGCGGCCACGACGTTCTTGGCTGCGTACCGCGCCATGTACGCCGCGGAGCGGTCCACTTTCGTGGGGTCTTTCCCCGAGAAGGCGCCGCCGCCGTGGGCGACCCATCCACCGTAGGTATCGACGATGATCTTTCTGCCGGTGAGTCCCGAATCGGCCATCGGACCGCCCTTGACGAACCGGCCGGTCGGATTCACAAGGATTCTCGTGTCGTTTTTCATCAGGTACTCGGGTATGATCGGCATTACGACGTGCTCGATGATATCCGCCCGTATCTCGGCCAGCGTCGCCTCCGGATGATGCTGTGCGGATACGACGATCGTATCCGCACGGACTGCCTTTCCGTCGACGTACTCCAACGTCACCTGCGTTTTGCCGTCCGGACGAAGATAGGGAATCGTGCCGTCTTTACGAACTTTTGCAAGCTGCCTTGCAAGGCGATGAGCAAGAGCGATCGGCATCGGCATATACTCTTCCGTCTCCTTGCAGGCGTATCCGAACATCATCCCCTGGTCTCCGGCGCCCGTTTTCGCAATCTCTTCCTCCGTCACCAGGTGTTCGCGTACTTCGAGGGCATTGTCCACACCCTGCGCAATATCGCCGGACTGCTCGTCGATGGCCGTGAGCACGGCGCAGGTATCGCCGTCGAAGCCGTACTTCGCCCGCGTGTAGCCAATATCCTTCACGATATCCCTGGCGAGCTTGGGGATGTCCACATACGTCTGCGTAGTGATCTCGCCTGCAACCATCACCATGCCCGTGGTGCAGAGCACCTCGCACGCTACGCGGCCCAGAGGATCGTCCGCGAGAATCGCGTCGAGAACTCCGTCGGAAATCTGGTCGGCTACCTTGTCCGGGTGCCCCTCGGTCACTGATTCGGATGAGAAGAGATAACGCTCTTTTGTCACTTGTTTTTCCTCCTTGATTCAAATTGATGAAACAAAAAAGGCCCTTCGCAAGAAGGGCCTTTGACTGTCGCTCAAACGCACCCTCTTATCAGTCAGCCATTCGGCTGCTGGTATTGGCACCATACCTTTTCAGGCAGGTTGCCGGGCTTCATCGGGCCAGTCCCTCCACCTCTCTCGATAAGAGTCTCAATTGTAAAAACAAAAACACCGAAAGCATTATACGTGATTTTCGCTTCAAGTCAATGGGAAAGGTCTTTCTTTCAAAACGGAATCGTTTGACATATTGCTCGCTACGGAGTATATTTTAGATGATGTCGAAGTGTATTCTGGAGGTGAAAAGCATGTTTTCTGCTTTTTCCGTTCCTTCCGTCGAGGTTATGGGATGGACTCGAAAGAATTATCTTGAACCATCCTACCCTAGAAGACGATACGACGAGCAGCGGACGTTCTCCGACGGGCGCATCCGTGATCGAGTGCTCCGCGGCGACAAGACGCTTGAACGCGCGCTCGACTCCTTTCAGGAACATGCGGCCCTCCACAGCAGATATCTCCAGTTCAACATAGAAGAAGAAGCCGACCTCGTACAGGTGATTGTAAAAGAAAGCAACGACGAGGAAAAGATCATCCGTAAAATCCCTCCCGATGAAATAGTGCGCCTCATCGAACGGCGAAACGAGATTCTCGGTTTCCTCTTCGATATCGTCGCCTGAAGAACTCCTGCCACGCACAGCAGGAAGGCCGGAAGGGCTGCGCGCTCCTTCCGGCCTTCTCTTCATTGAGGGAACTTACTTGCAGGGGGAGTATCCGCAGCTGAAGCAGTACTCGCACCCGGAGATCATCTCCATCGGCGCGCCGCACTCCGGACACTCTACCCCGCTGCTTGCTCCCTGCGTTCCGATATCCTTGCCGATCAGGCGTTCGAGCAAGACAGCGATCGCGTCCGGTATGGAACGGGCGACATGCTTGTCGTCGAACTCGAAGAGCCAATACTCTTTCCCTGAGAGCCCCTTGAGCGTGGCGATGAAGTCCTCCAGTTTGCCGCCGCTGCGCAGACCGATGGAGATCGCGCGCGACAGCGCCTCCGTCATGGCTTTCAGCTCCGAGCCGCTCTTGCCGATGGTGGCGAACACCTCGAACGGATCGTTGCCGTCGAAATTCAGCGTGACGTAGATGCTCCCCCACGGAGTCGTCTCCTTGATCGTCTTGCCGAAGACGACAAGTCCCGGACGTTCCTTGACCCTGCTGGAGAGCGGCTGCTTCTCCTCCTGTTTTTCGGTCTTCTCGGGCTTTTTCGTCGTCTCGATAGGCTGGAAGGAGCGGGAGCCGTCGCGGTAGATCGTGATCCCCTTCGCACCCATTTCGTAGCAGCGCCGGTAGATCGCCTTCACCTGGTCCACGGTCGCGTCGTTGGGGAGGTTCACCGTCTTGCTGATGCCGCTGTCCACTACGCCCGCGAAGATCCCCGTCACTTCGACATGTTCGTCCGGAGTGATATCGTAGGCGGTCACGAAGACGGGGTCCGAGAGCGCGCCCGTGTCGTGCAGCTCGGCCGCCTGAAGGGGCGAGAGCAGCTTGTGATGGAATTCCCTCGTCTCCTGACCGTCGCCGTCGGCCTTGGCGATGCGACGGCTCCAGCTCCAGGCGAAGTTCGGTTCGATACCCGCGCTGGCGTCGATGAGCATGGAGATCGAGCCGGTGGGTGCTATGGAGAGGCGTCTGCTCGTCCGGAGGCGTCCTCTCGCGAACGCCTGAAGGACCTTTGCGGCGAGCACGAGCCGCTCTTCTTCGCTGCCGAGGCCTTCGGCGGAAAAGAAGGACTCGAACGCATTCGCCAACGTGTAGGGAACCGTCGACGACGAACGCATTTTTTCGACAAGCGTCTGCATGGCCTCGCGGTCAAGGGAGGCGAACCACGATTCGGGGAAGAGCTCCTCTCCCTGTTCGGATGCGAATCTGCGGAAGAGTTCTTCGACCAGGTGCGCGTCGGGAAACGGCTCCTTCCCCATCTCTTCCGTCATATCGACGCTTGCGCAGAGCGCGGCGCTCCCCATAGTATCGGCAAGCGTCCTGCAGAAGACCTTGAAGCGCTCCGAGCCGTACCGCATTCCCAGCAGAATGGCCGCGTCGGCCAATCCCATGATGCCCAGCCCCACGGGGCGAATGCGCCGCGTGCGCTCCCCTATCTTTTCCAGCGGGTAGGAGCACGCGTCGATGACGAGGTCGAGATAGTACATCGACCGGAAGACCTGGTCGGCAAAGGCGGCGAAGTCGAAACGAACGCTCCCGTCCTCCCGGCGCTCCACGAAGGCCTCCACATTCACCGAGCCAAGGTTGCAGCTGGTATAATTCGGCAGCGGCTGTTCACCGCATGGATTCGTAGACTCGATGCGCCACGTTTCGTCGAGCTTCAGCAGATTATCCGTATTCGCCCGGTCGATGAAGAAGATGCCGGGATCGCCGCGCTTCCAGGCGCTTTCGCAGAGCTTGTTCCATAACTCCGTGCCGTTGAGCGAGCGCACGACTTTCCCGCTGCTCCTTGAAACGAGATTGAAGTCCGCTCCCGTCTGCGCAGACGCCATCAGCTTGTCGGAGACGCAGACGGAGATGTTGAAGTACGGAAGTTTTCCCTCGTCGACCTTCGCGTCGATGAAGTCGAAGATATCGGGGTGATCGTCGAAGAGCATCCCCATAAGCGCGGCGCGCCTGCGGCCGCCCTGAACCACCACCGCGCCCATGGTGTTCCACGTTTCCATGAACGACACCGGACCGCTCGCCTGCCCGCCGATGCCTCCGTTGATCACCGAGCCGTGCTCGCGAAGATGGCCGAAGTTTCCCCCGACGCCGCCGCCGTACTTGCTGATCACCGCCGCATCCTTGACAGAGTCGAAAATACCGTCGATGCTGTCGGGAACTTCAATAACGAAGCAGGCGAAGAGCTGCTGCCCCTTCGTCTTCGAGCGATGCAGAAGAGCGTAATCTTCGAACGTCAGATCCTCCGGATCGCAGTAGATCTTCTCCGCCATCCGGGGGTCCACAGTCAGGCCGGCGCCCGCGCCGAAGAGGCATGGAGAGTTGAAGAGGAATCGGCGGTTCAGGATATCGTCGAAAATATTCCGCTCCAGCCTGCGAAGCCACAGCAGCTCGTCCTCCCCTCCTGCGAGATAGGACGTCTCCGCGCATGCGACAGTACGCGCCACGCGCCGGGCGAACTCCTCGAACGAGTTTTCCTTCCGGATTCCCCGGAGAACGGGATCGTATCGACGGGCAAAGTAGCGCTGGTCGAGAAGCCACAGGGCGTTCTCGGAGAGACGTTCGCCGCCTCCCGGCACAGAGTGCGAAAAGGAAGAACGAAAACGTTCCTTGTAGGAAATTGACACGTAAACCCCTCCTAAAAACACTATATATATAATGACAAAAGTTTCACACTCAAGATATTGAGTGGAATTTCGATTGGGCTATCAGACTACCACTTCTTTCTCTTTCCTACAAGAGGGAACGCGTGACTTCAGAATTGAAAGAACATGGTTCTTAAGCCCTCTCTTTACAGATAGAATTTTGCACGCGTTTCAAGAGGCTCTTTCCATAAAGGATATAACGTCTCTCGAAATGAAGACGCAACAGAACGAATTTTCCTTCGCGCGGATTGTAAAGATTTGTTTTTCATATGAATATGAAAATTATTAACTCTTTCGGAAGGAAAAGGCAGCTTTTCGAAATGCAGCATCTTCTCCTCGTTAAAAAAAATGATATGATAGTAGCAACTTGTTGAAAGCGAGGTTCGCATCATGACGCGCTACGACTTCGATACGGTGATCGAAAGACGAAATACTGATTGCGCAAAGTGGGACGGAATGAAACCGCTCTTCGGGACGAACGACCTGCTCCCGATGTGGGTGGCCGATATGGATTTTGCAGCGCCTCCGGAGGTAATCGAAACCCTCAGGGAGCGTGTGGACCACGGTATTTTCGGCTATACCCGCCGTTTTGAACCGTATCGCGAGGCGATAGCAGGATGGTTTCTACGCCGACACGGCTGGAATATACGCACGGAGTGGATTCGTCACGCTCCGGGCGTCGTCCCGGCACTTGCGGCCGCGATCATGGCTTTCACGCAACCCGGCGAAGGAATACTTGTTCAGCCTCCCGTTTATTACCCATTTTTCTCCACCATCAAGGGAAGAGGTCGCACAGTTGTTGAGAACCCCCTGAAGCTGGTCAACGGGCGTTTTGAGATGGATTACAAGGACCTGGAGAAAAAACTGGACAACTCCTCGGTCAAGCTCGTCTTCCTCTGCTCCCCCCACAACCCCGTGGGGCGCGTCTGGAGCAAGGGGGAACTGGAAGCGTTCGGCGCGATCTGCGCCGCGAGAGGCATCGTGGTCGTCTCCGACGAGATCCACTGCGATATCCTCTATAATGGAGCGAAACATACTCCACTGGCCTCCGTCTCCGAAGCCATGCGGGAAAGTACCATCACGGCCGTCGCTCCGAGCAAAACGTTCAACATCGCGGGACTCGCAACGGCTGCGACCATCATCCCCTCGAAAAGACTACGCGACAATTATCAGTCCGTTGTCGACTTCGTGAACATCGACGGCGGCAACGTTTTCGGCGCCGCCGCACTGAAAACGGCCTACACCAAAGGAGACGCATGGCTCGACGAACTGCTGCGCTATCTTGAGAAAAACCTCGATTTCATCGAGACGTTCCTCGCGGAACATCTGCCGGAAGTTTCGCTCCTCCGCCCGGAGGGAACCTACGTACCGCTGCTCGACTGTCGCTCGCTGAAGCTCTCCGGCCCCCAACTGGAGAAGCTTCTTGTCGAGAAAGGAAAAGTCGCGCTCGACGGAGGCCACTGGTTCGGAACGGGCGGAGAAGGCTTCGTCAGGATCAACATCGCAACACCGAGAAGCCTCTTGAAGGACGGGATGGAGCGCATCGCGCGGGCGATCGAAACACTTGAATAAAATAAGCGGGGCGAAGCGCGGAGGCATACCGTCCCCGCGCTTCGCCCTCTTCAATGAGTCTACAGTCCTTTCGGAGAGGACAAACAGAAGAATGAACTACTCTACAGGGGTCAGAACATCCCTTCTGAACGAGAACCCCCACCCAGCCCCGGAACGCGGATAGGCATACCCGTCCTCGATACGCATCGTGTTGTCGATGATGCCGTCGATCCAGTCGAAGGACTCGGCTCCGACGCCGTTCGGGATGGTGCAGAGAAGCGGCACGTCGTAGTCCTTGTAGTAGTGCGGAAGAACGGGTATATGGCAGGCTCCGGCGTACGCCGCGGAGCGGAGCCACTCTTCCACACCGCCGATGCGGATGAGGTCGGGCTGCCAGAGGTCGAGCGCCCGACGATCGGCGAGCGCCTTGAGCGCTTCGATTCCGTACTCTCGCTCCCCCATGGCGAGCGATATGGCGCTCCGGTTTCTGAGAATGGCGTACCCCTCGTAGTCTCTGTGGTCGATCGGCTCCTCGAACCAGAAGATATCCAGCGCTTCCGCCTTGCGCGAGAGCAATAGAGCATCCTGAAGCGTCATCCCCTGGTTGGCGTCCATCATGATCTTCACTCCGGACCCTACCGCCTCTCGGACTTTCCGAAGACGCTCCAAATCCTTCTCCACACCGCCGCCGACCTTTATCTTAACTGCCTGAAATCCGCGTTTCACATACTCCGCTACCTCGTCGAGAAGCTCCTCGACAGAGTAGGAGAGCCATCCGCCGCTACCGTAGACGGGAACCCGTGATACGCACGTCCCGAGCAGCTTCCATATCGGAACGCCGAGGCTCCTCCCCCAGCAATCCCACATGGCCACGTTCAGCGCGGCCAGCGCCCATTTCTGGATCCCCTCATGGCCGAAGTACTCGTGCTCGGCAGCGGCCTTCCCGGCGAGCACGCCTGTTTCGTTCGGCGCTAGCCCCGTTACGAGCGGACGTATATCCTTCAGCGCCCCGGAGATTGCCCCCGGAGAGTAGTGGAAGGAGAGAAGATAACCTTGTCCGACGACACCGCAGTCCGTCTCCGCTTCCACGACGTAGAACGAAATCTCGGAGAGAGAGTGGGTGGCATCTGCGATCGGGCGGCTCAAGGGAGAGACCGCCCGGAAAATACGGACATCGGAAATAACGGACATTGTGTATTCTTCCTTTCGTGTGCTAGAGCGACGATACTCTGTGCGAAACGCACATGCGGTCCACTCCATCCCAGTCGATCTCCCCCCCGATACCGGGGGTTTCCGGTACAGCGATACGCCCTTCCATGATTTCGAGAGGACGTCGCAGGGGGAAACGAAAATTCTCCTCCGGGACGAAATACTCAAAATACTCGCAATTTCGGATGGCGCAGGAAACGTGTACGTTCGCGAGGTCCATGAGGCCCATCGTCGTGGTATGGATCTCGCAGTCGAGTCCGAACGCCTCGGCGAGATGCGCTATCTTGAGCGTCCCCGTCACTCCGTTTTTCCACGACACATCGGCTCGGACGATATCGACCCCACCGTGAATGATCGCCTGCGCAACACCCCAGTGCGCGCCTCTGGTGGTCTCGGTTGCAGCTACGGGGAGATCGAGAGCGTCGCAAAGTTTTTTATACTTCGTCAGCTCGAAGTCGCGGAAGGGCTCCTCGAGCCAGAGAAAATCGAGACTCTCAAGATGTCGCCCCACGCGGATCGCCTCTTCGAGCGTATACTCCGCCACCGGATCGGAAAGCAGGATCGCCTCCTTGCCCAGCCCCGCACGGAGCGCTTCGGCGATCTCCATGTCCTTACGCCACGGACCGCACGGATGGGCCTTGTAGGCTCCTATACCATCCGCGGCGTACTTTTTCCCCTCCGCGACGTACTCCTCCGCAGTATCGTGGAAAAGACCGCTGGCGTACACCGGAAGCGATGTCCGGTAAGCGCCGATATAGCGGTAGAGCGGCAGGTCGGCTTGAAGCGCCGCAAGCTCCCAGAGAGCTACGTCGATCGGCCCCGGAAGATATATGGGAAAAAAGGTCAGATGGCGGTCGAGATTCCAGAATTCGTGCCAGATCGCTTCCCTCTCATGCGCATCTCTGCCGAGCACCACCGGCAGAATGTTTTCGTGAAGATAGGCCTCCGTCACCAGCCCCGACCGTGCTCCCAGAAAGCTCACGACACTGGAGAATCCTTCTTCCGCGGAGAGGCGCAACACGACCACGTCCCACGGCATGGGAGATCCTCCGGTGCGCGCATTGTCGAAGTAGTTTTTGTCGCGGCGACAGAACCACGTCTCCGCTTTCGTGATCTTCATGGCAAACCTCAATCCAGGCTGACGAGCATCCTCGAGACGACGCCGGGATCGGAATGCCACCGCTCCATCGCCTTGCCCGCATCTTCGAAGGGAAATTCGGCCGTAATCAGGCGGTCGACCGGAAAGGCGCCGGAGAGCAGCAGACCGATCGCCTGCTCGAAGTCGGGACGCCCCGAGCCTCTGGAGCCTCTGATGGAGATCTCCTTCAGGATGAAATACTTCGTGTCGAAGGTCACGGGGGCCTTCGCATACCCCACGAACACCACCCGCCCCGAGTAGGCGACGAGGTCCACGGCCTGCACGAAGGTCTCCGGAAGGCCGATGGCCTCCAGAACGACCGCCGGACCGTGCCCGCCGGTGATCTCCGCGACGCGCTGCCCGAGATTTTCCTTTCTGGAGTTCACGGTATGCGCCGCCCCGATGGCGCGGACCATTCCGAGCTTGTCATCGTCTACGTCCACCGCGATAACCTTCGCTCCGGCCCGTATACCCTCAGCGATCGCGCCGATTCCGATCATGCCGCAGCCGAAGACGAGCATGAACTCGCCTTCTTTCGGCGCGCAGCGCTTTCCTGCGTGAATGCCTATGGCGAGCGGCTCGACGATGGCAAGTTCCCTCAGTCCGAGCCCCTTTCCGTCGATGATCTTCCCCCATGGCAGAGTGACGAATTCGGTCAACGCCCCTTCACGCTGCACTCCCAGAGTCTCGTTGTTCTTGCATGCGTTGGGGCGGCCGTTCAGGCACGACCAGCACTTCCCGCAGCTCGTGTACGGCATGGCGGTAACGACGTCCCCGACACGGATGGAGTCGGGAACCCCGGACGCGATCTTCTCCACGACACCGCTGATCTCGTGCCCGGGAATGCGGGGGTACTTGACCAGAGGGTTCAAACCGCGCCACGTGTTCAAGTCGCTTCCGCAGTAACCTACCTTTTTTATACGGAGAAGTACCTCGCCGTCCCCGAGGACGGGTTCGGGAATCTCCGTAAAGGAATACTTGCCTGGGCCGTCGATACGAAACGCTTTCATTCCATTCATCTCCTCGAATTCGGTACGTTTTTCTTAGTTGAACAGCAGATTCGGCAGAAAGAGCGAAATCTGAGGGAAATAGGTGATCAGGAGCAGGCAGAAGAGCAGGATCAGGTAGAACGGGACGGACTCCCGTATGTACTCTCCTATCTTCGCCCCCGTGATGGAACATGTGGTGAACATGACGGTGCCCATCGGCGGCGTCAGCGAGCCGACGGCCATGTTGAAGATGAAGACCAGGCCGAAGTGCACCTCGTCGATCCCAAGCCCCTTGACCATGGGCATGAAGATGGGTATGAGCACCAGCATCGCGGCGTTCCCCTCGATGAACATCCCCACGATGAGCAGGAAGGCGTTGATGAGCAGCAGGAACATCCCCGGACTGGAGACGACCGAGAGCACCCAGTTGGCCGCTACCTGAGGAACGCGCTCCCATGTGAGTATCCAGGCGAAGGCGGAGGCGGCTCCGATGATGAGCATGATGGAGGCGGTCGTGGTGACCGTCTCGATGAGTCCCGTCCGCAGATCGCGGAGCGTCATCTCCCGGTAGACGATGGTCCCAAGAACCAGCGAGTAGAGAATAGCGACGGAGCCCGCCTCGGTGGGCGTAAAGACGCCGAAACGGATCCCCCCGATGATGACGACGGGGAGCAGAAGCGCCCATGACGCTTCGCGAAAGGCGCGGAAAACTTCTCGCGCGTCCGCCCGCTTCTCGTAGATCGGAAGGTAGCCGCGCTTTTTCGAGATGAAGTGAACCACCGCCATCATGAAGAGGCACGTCATGATACCGGGGATCACACCGGCCAGAAAAAGGCGCCCGATGGAGACGTTCCCGACGAATCCGTAGATGATCAGCGCGATTCCAGGCGGAATGATGGGCGTGATCAGCGCGGAGGCGCCCGTGACCGCCGAAGAGAAGGCCTTGCCGTATCCACGTTTCTCCATTTCCGGCACCAGTATCTTGGACTGCATCGCGGCGTCCGCGAGAGAGGAGCCCGAGAGTCCGCCCATGAGCGTGCTCAGCACGACGTTGGTCTGCGCCAATCCCCCCGGGAGGTGGCCTGTAAGCACTTCGGCGAAACGAATCATCCTGCCGGTGATACCGGTATAGTTCATGAAAACGCCCGCCATGACGAAAAAGGGAACGGCGAGCAGAGGGATGGATTCGAGTCCGCTGATGGCGCGCTGCACGATCATCATCCACGAGAGAGAATCGTTGGCGACGAAATAGAAGATGGAGCTTCCGAGAATGGCCACGAAGACCGGCGCGTTGATGAAGAGCAGCGTCAGAAGAAGCGCGAAGGTCAGGGAGACGATCATCGAGGGGCCTCCTGCTCCGTAGCGGTGAGGAGATTCCAGTTCCGCCGCAGTTGGAGGGTCATGTGGATCATCATCAAAATGCATCCGATGGGAACGGCAAGGTCGATATAGGTGTACGAGATACGGAACATGTTCGTGACCTTCAGCTTGGCCTGAAGCGCCAGAAGCCATCCCCACCACGCCATGAAGGAGAGCGACGCGTAGCAGACGGCATGGACGACGATGAACGCGAGCTTCTGCACGGCGACGGGGAAGAGGGCGATAACGAAGTCGATGCCCACATGGGCGTTCCGTTTGGTGGCGGAGCTTCCTCCTATGAAGACGAACCAGACGACGCAGAGGAGGCTGACCTCCTCGACCCAAGTGAGCGGATCGCTCAGCGCATACCTGTAGAAGACGCCGAGGATGGTGCTCCCGACAAGAATGATCAGGGCGATGGACGCGACGATGTCGTCCACGTGGTAGAGCAGTTTTTTGAGAATGTTCACCTTCCTGCAACCTCCAGACATAGAAAAAACATCAAGGACGGCGCCGGCGCACTCCCGGGGAGGAGAGTCGGGTCCGCATCCGGAGGAGCGCTCTGTTCAGCGACGCTCCTCCGGGGAAAAAAGTGTTCCTTCTACTTCATGTTCTTTTTAACTTCCTCATAGAGCGCCTTGCCCCAGAGCTCCTCGTATATAGGCTCGACGGCCTTTTTGAAGGCCGCCAGATCGGGCTCGACGATCTCCACTCCCGCCTTCTTGAAGTTTTCGATGGCCTGAATGTCGTCTTTCTTCACGTTCTCGTTGACGAAAAGGCACGCCTTCTCCGCGGCTTCGCGTATGTAGCCCGCGATCTCCGGCGGCAGCGACGCAAAATACTTGTGGCTGCCGAGCCACATGGAGACATTCTTCACGTGCCCCGTCGGAGTGAGGAACTTCGCCTTCTCGTAGAGTTTTGCGCCCCAGAGCACGGGGTAGGGGTTCTCCGCTCCGTCGATGACTCCCTGCGCGATGGCGGGATAGACCTCGCCGAGAGGCATCGGCGTGGGGATCCCCCCCATGTACTCGATCGTCTTGGAGAGAATCTTCATATTGGGGGTGCGGATTTTGAGGCCTGCAAGGTCCGCCGGATTTTTCACGGGTTTGTTGGCCAGCAGATGCCGGTCGCCGTAGATCCACTTGGCCGTGACGATCTCGAAGCCGTGCCCGGCCACCTGATCCATCTGCTTCTTGAACCAGTCGGACTCGACGAGCGCGAAATACTCGTCGTAGGTGTCCGTCAGATAGGGGGCGTACATGATGCCGATATCGGGGACGTAGTCCATAAGGAATCCGGCGTCGGCGATAGTGAGCACATTGCTCCCCATCAGGATCATCTCGAGGACGTCCTTCTTCGCGCCGAGCTGGGAGCTGGGGTACAGAACGGCCTCCACCTTGCCGTCGCTGACCTCCTTCAGAATGCGCGCCCACTCCTGAACGCCGAGGTCCGTAGGTTCGCCGGGGTTGTTCTCGTAGGCGATCTTGATCTCGTACTGGGCCGCGAACGCCTGTCCGCAAACGAACATCGCGAGGACAAACGCGAGGCCGATGACGATGCGCATATTTTTTTTATACATGGTATCCCCTCCTGTATCGGATTGATGGTGCTCCACCGTTTCGATGCATCTCCCCGGAAGCGTCCGTGCATCCTGAAACGCTCGGACTTCTATTAAAATCCCGTGACGGCTCCTCCGTCCACCGGAAGTACAACCCCTGTGATGAACGACGCGGCGGAGCTGCTGAGAAAGACCGCCGCGTCGCCGATATCCTCCGTCGATCCGAAGCGCTTCATCGGCGTTCTTCCGAGGATCTTCGCTTTCCGCTCGGGATCGGCGTCCACGGCCTTGTGAAGCATCGGCGTATCGATCCACCCCGGAGCGAGCGCGTTCACACGTATCCCCAAAGGGGCCAGATCGGCGGTCAAGGCCCGCACCATGCCGCCGAAGGCCGATTTCGCGGCCGAGTAGGCGATGACCTGCGGCATTCCGATGAACGTCGTCATCGAGGCTATGAAGAGGATATGCCCCTTCCCGCGCGTTTTCATCCCCGGAACAAAGGCTCTGGAGACCGCGAAGCCGCCTCCGACGTGCGTCCGCATCACTCGCTCGAAGTCCTCCATAGAGGTCGACTCGAACGGCGCTTTGTGATGGATACCGGCGTTATTCACCACGATGGAGATCGGGCCGATTTCGCCCTCCACCCTTCGGACGATCGCCTCGACGGCTTCCGAATCCGTCACGTCGCCTTGAATCGCACACGCTCCCCGGCCCAGCTCTTCGACAGCCTCGTCGAGAGGCGCTTTTCTGCGGCCGCTCAGGACGACCTCGGCGCCCGCGCGCACCATGCAACGCGCGATCCCGAAACCTATTCCCGAGCCGCCTCCTGTGATAAAAGCTCGCTCGCCCCGCAGGGAGAACCGCGAAAGATCCATGCTCTCAGTCCTTTCCGCCGCCTGAGCGCTCGTCGCAACGCGCCCTGGATACGTCCTGAAATTTGCACTCCACAGAGAACTCCCTGTGTCCCAGACGCTCGCTCTTGCTCCGTTCTCCCGAGCATACGGCCGCAACAAGCGCTTCCAGTTCGTCCGTCATCCGATCGAACGTTCGCTCGCCGGAGAGTACCCGCCCGGCGTCCACATCCATATCGTCGAACATCTTCCGGAATGTGCCGCTGTTTCCCGTGATCTTGATCACAGGGGCCAGCGGCGCCCCCACCGGACTTCCCCGCCCTGTGACGAAGAAGAGCACATGGCACCCTGCGGCCAGGAGATCCATCAGCCCCTCCGTATCGTGCGGGTTGCTGTAGCCGAACTGCATATAGTAAGGGTCCGGAAGACTGTCGAGCAGCCAAAGTCCGGGATGCGGAGGGCGCTGCGCGACACGGAGGACTCCCTGGATCGGACGGCTCCCGGACTTCGCGAAGGCGCCGCAGCTTTTCTCCTCGATGGTCGAAAGACCGCCCGTGAAATTGCCCGGAGAGATCGAGTACTGCCGCACCGATTTGCAATAAAGCGCCATATTCTCATAGGCCGCCTCGATCTCGCGTTCCGCGCACGGAGACGCGGCTCTTCGCCGAAGCTCGGGAAGAAGTCCGACGAGCTCGGCCATCTCCTCGAAGATCGCCGTGCCGCCTCTGTCGGTCAGCCGGTCGAAGAATCTCCCGACGAGAGGATTGCCCGCCAGGCCGCTCGTCGCGTCCGAGCCTCCGCATTCGCAGCCGATCGAGAGATCCGACCATGTCATGGGAACGACGCTGCGGTTATTCTCCACTTGCCGTCGAAGCGTCGCGAGCCTCCGTTTTCCATCGGCGATCGAGAGCGGCGTTCCGCCGATCTCCTGGATCAGGAACCAGTCCGCGGGCCGGCCGGAAGCGCGCGTCGCCTCGCAAAGGCGCTCGGGGCGGGTATATTCGCAGCCAAGACCAATGAAAAGCGCGCCTCCGGCGTTCGGATGGCGCGAAAGAGCGAGCAGCGTTCGGATGGCATAGTCGTTGTCATTGCAAGGGGCGTATCCGATGCAGTGCACTCCCTCCTCGTCCGCGGCGACTTTCTCCGCGACGAAACGGGCGCATTCCACAGTGTACACCACGAGGAGAATGTCCCGAACGCCTTTCGCTCCGTCGGACCGGAGGTATCCGTTCCAGGAGATCATTCGTACGCCCTCGACATATCGACGCCCGTGTGAATATCGAGCCCCGAGGACTTTTCGTCCACCAGGCTGCGGATGTTCTGCAGATGCACCCAACGCCCCGGAAGGATATCCTCCGTCGCCACCCCTATCGTCACGCCGTACTTGACCACGGAGTCGCCTTGCCGGATGAATTTCATAGCTGTTTTATGATACAGGGGAATGTCGTCGACGAGCGAAATCCGAACTGTGCCGTCGGGGAGGGAAACGGAATCGCCCCGACGACCCGCAGCAAGAAGAATAAGCACATTGTCCCGCTCCGACAGGCGAAGCACCGGAACCGAATTCATCGTTCGACCGACGCGTCCGGCAAGATGTCGTTTCCTGGGAATCGTTCGAACATCGTTACTTTCGCCTCCGCTTCTGGAGAATGAAGTGTATTATCCCCTATGAGAAAGCGTTTTGCAAGACGAAGAAGCGTTCCACCAGATGAATAGAAAGCGCTAAAACAAACGACATACTCCCCATCGAGAAACTCGATTATGTATGATCGACCACCTTTTCCGGAACACCGGCGCTATCGGATTCATCTTCAGTCGGATAACGTAAAGCGGCCGCCGCGTCGCTTCTCGGCGCCTGAACGGCCGCCATCGTAATCGCCTCGCACTGCGTCGGATTCGCTTTCCTCGGCATTATCGAACTCTCCGGTTCGTCCTCCGGAATGAGCAGTTCTCCTCGACCGTGCCGATGTGCATGATGGACATCCTGCGACCGTCGTCGACCTCTTCGATATGTCCAAGGCAGCCGTTCGCGAACGCGGCCCAGGAGAACGACGTTCTCTCTTCGCGACCGATGATCGAAGCGCTTCCGTCTCCGCCCATGGCGACGGCGAAAGCAACGTACTTATCCGAAAGCGCTGCGCTTCGCGAAGCGAATACGGCTGCGAACCAATCGGCAAAACTGTGCTTCACCTTGAGTACCGTCTTTTCGGGAAGCCCGCCGAACTCAAGACCGACGATGTATTCAGCCAAAGTTTGAGAACAGGTCATTGAAACGCCTTCCTTCCAGTATCCTTTGTCTTAAAAGACTTTCACTCGCCGCTCCGGATGACGAGTTCCCTCCCGGACCCGTTTTTCGGAGCGGGAAAGACGTCGTCCGGTTTTAGAGATGCGAAGAAGAGCTTTTCCCCGCGGTGTTGGTCAGTTTGCTCAAATATCTGTAGATCGAGTTTTCAGAAGTCTCAAGAAGGCGGGCGACCTCCCCGAGAGCGCCTCGAAGGAGAAAGACTCCTCGTCCGTTCAGTTTCTCGACGATGCTCATTTTCTCCTCGGGAGTCATCCTGGACGGAGGTACCGGAGAGTTTCTGATCGTATCCTTTATAATCGAGCGAGTCAGATCCTCTATGGAATCGTCTTCTCCTTCCGACGCGCCGACCAGTTCCGGTTCGGCCCGAGGGATCAGTCCCGGTCCGAGAATATAGTCCTCAAGAATGTCTTTGAGTTCTCCGAACCGCGCAAGATCCACGTTGATGCAGAGAAGACCGACGACGTCTCCGTCTTCGTCCTTTATGATATGCGTCGCCGTTTTTCTTTTCCGTCCTGTCGAATCGACCACGATCCTCGGCTTGATAAGATCGGCCGAAACCTTTTCATGCTCGCGAAAAAAACGCCCCAAGTTCTTCAGAGGATCCCCGATCGAACGGCCGCTTACATGATTGTTTTCGATAGCGACTATGGAATGTTCCACATCGCGCACATCGTGAAGAACCACTTCGCAATGCTTCCCCAAAAACCGAGCCAGAAACTTCGTCAGAGGAACATATGCATGCAACTTCCTTCGAATCTCTTCGTCCGTCTTCATATTTACTCCTTCACCATCAAAATTTTTCTTGCCATAATAAAGAAACGACAGAAATATTACTACCTCTATAAGACATTATTAGCACATATTTTTTCGAGGAGAAAGAATAAGCAGTATGTATCCAGCAGACAACCTCCCTTTCAGTGAATCCGTACATGAAAAAAGAGATTCCAACGGAAAATTTAACATTGTGCCGGCGCTCCAATAAGCAAGGCAGCCGACGGCGATCTCATTTCATCCGTCCGCTGCCTTCAAAGATTCCACGAACCATACGCGCAACAGTCCTTACGAGCCGGCTTCCCTTTTCTCCGTTCCACGCACGCGTTTTTTTCGCCCTTCTCCCAAGAGATCAGTTCGTTCCATCTCGGTCCGTCCGCCTTTTCCGAGACAACAGCATCATCGAATCCATGCTCTGTCAGACAATAACGACACTACGATCTTGATATCGAACGCCATGGAAGCCTCCGCTTCGTCCCGAGTCAGGAATCTCCTGCGCCGCTGCTTCCCCCGAGCGCCAGCAGAGCCACCCCGGCGAACGTAAGGAAGACGCCGATTCCTCCGAGGAAGTTCATTCTCTCGCCGAGCAAAAAGACGCCGAGCAGCGATGCCGTCAGCGGCTCGGCCATCGAGAGCGTCACGCTGGTCGAGGCAGGAACCGAGGACAGGCCTTTCAGAAAAAGAAAATACGCGAGCCCGGTGGCGATAAGCCCCAGGTGAAGCGTGACGAACAATCCTCGCGGTTCGGCGAGCCACATCGGGGGATTCATGAGCAGCACGGGGAAAAGTACGAGCCCCGCTCCCGAGAAAACCACGCCGTTGACGGCGTCGGGGGTGTGTTCCTTCAACAGGTACTTGCTGCCGAGGACGAAGATGGCGTAGGAAACCCCCGCCCCGAGGGAGAAGAGCACTCCGACAGGATGCACAACGCTTTCGGCGTCTCCGGACAAGGTCAACAGGGAACATCCGGCGATGGCAAGGAGGCTTGACAGGTACCACACTCTCCGCGGCCGCTCGCCGAGAGCGAAGTAACCGACGACTCCCGAGACGACGGGCGCGCTGGCAAGCGTGACCAGCGTTCCCACCGCAACCCCCGTCTTCGCCGTTCCGGTAAAGAAGAACGGTTGGTATGCCGCCGTCGCAAGCACGGCGATAAGGGTGGGGAGAAACGGCCACCTGCCTCCCCCCGAGAACGAACGGCGTACAAGCGCAACGGCGAGCAACGCCGCTCCCCCGATCGCCACGCGCAGCGCGCCGACTTCAAGGGATGTCGCTCCTACAGGAGCAAGAGCCTGCGAGGTGCCCGTCGTTCCCCAGAGCACGGCGCCAAGCAGAACGAAGAGCGCGCCTCCGGAGTGTGTCGTCTTTTCGTGCATCGGTCTCAATCCTTTCAGGATACGCCCCCGCAACGCATTATCCGGAGCATGTCCGGAGGGGAAAGTGGTCTGAATACCAATCACTGTATTCTTCGAGTGTACAGTATAGCAGAGCAGCGCTAAAAAATCGTTTTTTCTCCGGAAAAAACTCCCTTCAAGGCGCACTGACGGAGTAGAAAAACGCACCCGCCTTCGCCCGGAAACGGAGACGGGTGCGTCGTGCCTTTCTCTTCGCTACCTCAAAATTCCGATGAGGTGCCCTGCCTGAATCCGCCTGTCCACGTACGACAGCTGCACCTGGCAGGTATTGTCAAGTCCTGCGTCGATAAATACCCAGAGTACCCGGCGCTCGGGAAGCAGCCAGGCGGCCTCGGAGGATGTCCCCTGATCCGTCAGGATCGCGGGCTTGCCATGTTTTTTCGAAAACTCCTCCACCAGGGAATCAAATGTCGCTTTTTTCCATTCAAGAGGCTTCGACAGCGGCTTTGTCTTCACCATGCCGTGCACCTTCAAGACAGCGCCCTTGTACCCTTCGATATGGTAGAACTCCGATGCTGCCGGAGAGCGAACGGAAGAGGGAAAAGAGGACGCCTTCGGCGTAAAGGCAAAACGTCGAACACCGTACTTGTCGGTCGTGCTCTCCTTTTCAACCGCAAGGCCTTCGCCCTCCGCCCGGGCGAGCTCATCGTCAAGAGCGACTCCGATGCGGACGCCCCATACCGCGGAAGGAGGTGAGAGAGCGTCGCCGGCCTGCGCGGGCTTCTTCTCTTCCGGTTTCTTCTCCGAAGGTTTCTTTGCAGGCTTCGTAATCGCAGTCGCAACGGCTTCCTCCGGTTTTTCCGGTGTTGCCTCGGGAGCGGAAGACGGCGTGATCGTCGCGTCGCATGGAGGCGTCTCGTGCGCTCCGGGCGTCGATTCCTTCGTTTCCAAGGAAGAAGCGACGTCTCCGCCCGGTTTTACGTCGTCGAGCACGATAATCTCCAAGACGCCCTCTTGCTTTGCCTCGGCCGGTTTCTCCTGTACGAGGACCTCCGACAGAATCTCGTCCAGCTCTTCCTCCAACGCTTTCTCTTCGTAGAGTTTCGCATGCCGTTCCATTGCGTCCAGCACAAGAATCGGCTCGAGCGGCTCATCGTTCGGCTTCTTTTCGGCAGCGAGCGACGCGCGTTCCTCGAGAATCGCCCCTGTGTCGGCCAGAATCCCCTCGGCGAACTGCTCGTCCTTTCCCCTTATCAGAGCGAGCGCCCGACCGTGCTCTTCCCGTTCGCCGAGAAACGCCGCGGCCCATGCAATCCCCTTCTGCGAACGAAGAAACAGTTCTTCGTCGTCCGGTGCGCTCTCGATCGCCTTCCCGAAGGATACAACCGCTTTTTGTTCATCGCCCGCGCCGAGGTACGTTTCGCCGAGGCCCACGTGAATCCAGCTCGTCAATGCTCCGGCAGGAGCGTCGAGCGCCTGGAAGAAACGTTCTTCCGCACTCTTCCAGTCGCCGAGGTATCGCAGGCACCACGCCGAATAGTCAAGCGCCTCGCCGTCGTCTGGAATCTCTCCAAGCAACCGGTCGAAGAGCGCGAGGGCTCCCCGGTAGTCCTGCACACTATAGAGATTTTTCGCCCGTTCACGCAAGAGCTCCGAAGAATAGGCCGCTCCGGCGGCGGCGAACAGGAGCGCCAGAACAAGAAGCGCGCACGCCATTCCGTTTTTTCTCACGATACTATGCCTCCTTGTTGACAATTTCCGCTCGGCGAAAAGCGGTTTATGAACAACTTTCACCACGGGATGCCGACATACTTGAACACCGCCCAGTGCGACGCTTCGCCGTACGTCTTTTTCAGTTCCCTTTTCGCCGATGTAAGCGCGTCGACCGGCGTCTCTCCCGAAACAATGCGTTCATATACACCATTCATGAATTCAGGGGCGCTCTCATCCGGCACCCGCCATCTGGAGATGAGCATTCCCTTCGCACCGCCGGCGAGAAAAACAGTGTTCAGGCCGACCATTCCGTCGCCGATGAAGAGATCGCCCAAACCCGTGTCGCAGGCGGAAAGGACGACCAGATCGGAACGCCATCGCAACGAGGCGAGTTCACCCATCTGCGCGAACGAATCGTTTTGGCTGTCCGTAACCGGAGAGAGAGCAAGTCCCGGCTGAAGATCCGGGATGCTGTTCCGGTCGTAGCCGTGGCACACGATATGCACATGCTGCGCGTCCCACACTTTCGTCTCCGGATCGTAGAGCATCTTCTCCGATGCGTCCGCGCCCATCAAAGAACACACTTCTCCGACGCCCTTCCATTGTTCGACAATGTACTCGCCTTCCCGCCGTGCGTTCCGGAGCGGGGCCATGTATTTACAAAACGCATCCCGTATCTGCTGCACCAAGGGATTCTCGACACCGCCGAGAAGGATTTTTCTAGCTTCCTCCGCTCCGTGTTTCTTGCGCAGTTCAGGATAGTACTCCGGGTCGGCGATGACGACGAGCCGCTTCTTCCCCGAAGTCGCTTCCGTTCTCCTTGCCTTCTCAAGAAGAAATGCGCTCGGGAGCTCGGCGAAGGTCCACCCTTCGTCCAGCAGGAAACTCCACGTATCTCCCCTCGCAACCGACATGGTCTCGAAGGGAAAGGTGTACAAAAGATCGTGCGGGATGACGAGGAGTTTTTTCTTCTCGCCGACGAGCTGCGCCACGGGCTCGAAAAGCTGCTTCGCGAGCCCGGGGGATGAAACGCCCGCCGCCATGACGGCCTCGTTGGCCCGTACAGACTGGAACTCAACCGCGTCGGGAAGCGTACGCATCCACAACGTATAGGCAAAAAAACCGTCGTAGTCCAAGGGCAGCCGCACAAGGCGGGGCTTCTCCCCTTTTTCCAGCACAAAAGCGAAGGAGAGCTCACGGGAGAGATAGTAACTTGCCGCCGCCCAGTCGGGATGCAGCGCGTCCGAAGCCTCATCGAGCGTAGGAATGCGCTGTACGGAGTCGACGGTGTGCCGGGCCGTTATCTCCCCGAGCGTTCGCCGTACATCCTGAAGTTCCGCACGAGCCTCGTCCGCCTCCTTGGCAAGTCCTCGAAAATCCAAAAAGGCTATCTTCGCCAGCAACTGCGCGGCCGACATGCCGAGCGTCCGATAACGTTCCTCCTCGCTCTCGGGGAGACGGTCAAGAAACGCCGCGCCGGTAGTCGCGAGCATTTCTCTCCACTGCCGGCTCTTCATTCCCTCAAGGTATCTCCAGAGCATCGCCGCGTGTTCATCGGAAGGGGACGCAGCATAGAGGCTATAGGCCGTTTCCACGGCCGTTCGGTACACATCGAGCTTGTCGGCGGTCGCTTGAGAATTCGTACCGTCGGAGGGGGAGACGGACTCCATGACCTCGATCGCCTGGTCCAGAAAACGGACTGCGTTCGGCACAGCGTCCAAGACAAGAGACCCCTTCGCGGAGACAAGGAGCGTTCTCCAGACAACCTCGGGATTCGGCATCCCTCCCGTACTCCGTGCGGAGAAGCCGAAGTTCGCCCTGATATCTTCCGCGATATTCAGCGCCTGCTCCGTCTCTCCGAGCGCAAGAAAATAGCGCGCGACAAGTTCTTTCATGGCTTGCCTGTCATCGAACCCGACAGCACCTTCGGGCGCATCCCCCACCGCCCTGCACTGAGCGAGCTGCGTCGCAAGCTCCGCTCGCGCCAGTTCTTCCGCAAGAGAGAGCATCCGGGCAATTTTCTCCTCCCGTTCACGGGAAGAGTCCGTATCCATGAGAGCGCATTGCTTCTCGAAGGCCTCGGCTCCCTTCGTCAGAGAGTTCGCGAAGTGATCGACACCCTGGCGCAGCGAGAGCGTTTTCGCTTCTCCGAGGACGCCGAGGTTTCGCAGGAGGAGGGCGCGGAGCGTCAGTCCTCTCCATGCGTTGTGAATATCCGAAAGCCGGCAGGCTTCGCGGAGCGAGTAGACAAGAAACGGCGGGGTCGATAGGGCGAGAGATTCGGCGAGCTGCATCCGTTCCTCGCTTGATTCGCTTTCGATCCCCTGGATATAGCGAGCGAGTTTGTCGTTTCCCCGGATTTCATCAAGCGGGGAACTCCCGAGGCGGTCAAGCGCATCGAGAAGAATCTCGGCGAACTCTTTACGGGCGGCCGCATCTCCTCCGGAGAGGCGTTGCTCCATCTTCTTCGAGTCGGCGACTGTCCGGGCGGCGAACGTACGAAGGAGCTGGAACGCAAGGGGGCCGGGCATGGACTCGCCGTTCAGTAGCGCACGAACGACCGCGCGTTGCTCCGCATCTTTCATCGAAAGGCTGTTCAACGCCTCCGCCAGCGTTGCGAGCAGACGCTGCAGCTCCGCCGGGGGACTCGTCTTCGTAGAAGCCTTCGCGTTTTGGTGCGGTGGGGACGGAATCAGAAGAATGCCGTCGATTCGAATGTCCGCCGGCTCCCCTTTTTTCCCGAGGAGCCCCTTGCCCGCGCCGTGCTCAAGAGCGTCCCAGCAGGCCCTATAGGCTTGCGACAGCGCCGCCGGGTCCGCGGCGTGCATCCTCTCTTTTTCCATGGCGCGCAGAGCCTCGACGACCTGGAACACCATTTCGTTTCGTCCTGAAACAAGCCGCAGGACGCCTTCCGCGACAAGGTGCCGCGAGAGGTTTTTCATCCGGTTCCACGCAAGTATCTCCGCCGCCGCCTCCACAGCAAGAGCGCCTCGCAACCCGGGTTCGGACGCGGCAAACCACTCCCTGGAAAGCTCGCCGAGCCTTCTCCAGGCCATAGGCAACGCATTCCCGCCTCGCGAAGGCAGAATATTCTTCCCTTGAAGAAGGGCGCCTCTCCAGGGAACTCCCTGCATCTTCCGGTAGTCCATTTTGCCCGACATTCCCATGTGGTTGGCTCGGGCGATTCGCTCGATTCCTAAAACGGCGACGAGCACGGACTCCATATCACCCTGTTCGAACGCGCCGTTGAACGCCATCCTGTACGCGTTCTCGCTCGCCTTCCACATACCCTGGAAGTACATCAGGTTCGCCTTGGCCAGGACCGCCTGGACGTAGCGGCTGCCCAACCCTGCTTCTCGTGCGATCCCGGCAGCCTTCTCAAACGCAAGCATGGCTTCGGCGTATTTTCCGTCGACGCGCAGCAGCCTTCCGGCCGAAATAAGCGACGCACATTCCAAGTCGCGAAGGCCCATGTGTTCCGCCATGCGGCGAAGCGTCTCCAGAGCATCGGCGGAGAACTTGGGATTGCCCAGCTCCCCCTCGGCCACCAGCTTGTTTCCTTCAACCCCCAAACGGATTTCCTCGCCGATCAACGGATTATTTTCGTCGAACTCCAAAGCGGCCCGGAGGTTTTCCTGCGCCTTGTGGAAGATCCCCATCTGCAGAAATGTATGCCCTCTTTCGGCAAGGACGAGGAATCGCAAGAATCCGGCCACCGAGCGGGTCTTTTCGTCCTTCTCCAGGGGGAGAAGCTCTTTCTCGGCCTCCTCGAGCCGTTCGAGCGTTCCGGGCATATCCCCCGCCTTTCTGAGCGAAGCGATCAACTGAAGCGCAACTCTCGAACGGGCGGTCGGAACGGAGTGCAATCGCTCCAACGCATCGGCGAACAACCGGCGGCTCTCGTCGACGCGCGCCCTCTGAAACGCGACCTTCCCAAGCCCCTCCAAAGAGAGCCCTTGGAGCATATCCGACTTAATTTTTTTCGCTCTTGACAGCGCTTCCGCGTACCGCGTCTC
>WPCG01143219.1_pt1 | contig 42346 bp, 53 predicted proteins | sample 5403311 | NCBI WGS metagenome assembly WPCG01 (sample SAMN12869467, study PRJNA574797) | sludge metagenome | isolation source: wastewater treatment of Control | place: China:Beijing | collected 2019-05-17
GAGGTAACTGAGTTATTGGATTTATCTTCGATGGTATAATCGTTACTTTTGCCATTATTCACTATCTCCTGCAACGGTATTTCGTTTCAATGCATTTTGTCGTGCTTTTTCTCTCATCTCATCAGTCCAACTATCACTTCTCTTTGGAACGTCCCAAATAACATCTCTTTTTTCACCATTGTGCATATTGAAGATAAGTTTATTTCCATTTAAGATTTCAATCTGTGCTATGAATTGGTCTAGTTTTTGAGTATCAAACTCTTCTAGGTTTAGAACTTGACATGTTGCCTTTTTTAATACATCATCTCTAATTTGTTTTGAATCACAATACGATTTTCCTAATTGCTCATACGTTGAGCATACCCAATATTCTAAATACTTGTTTTTCTTATGTTTATAACTTCTTCCGCAAACTCCACATTTAAGGAACCCAGTGAATGAATGAAGTGTAAATGCTACTCTATGATTTCTCGGTAAACGTTCTGCTCTAATTCTTTTTACATTTTGAAATTGCTCTTTACTAATTATAGGCTCATGATTGTTTGCTACATGAAACATATCCATTTCACCATAGTTGATTTTGGTTGTTTTAGTCAGATGATTTTCACGATATGTTTTTTGAAGAATCAAATCGCCAGTATAATTGTAGTTCGTTAATACACCTCTTACAGATGATCTATACCATAGGTTGCCAAAGTAAGATTTAACTCCCATATCATTTAGCGTTTTTGCAATTTTATCATCGCCATAACCTTGTTCACATAGATTGAATATATGTTTTACTAACTCAGCTTCATCTGGTACTAACTCAAATTGTCCGTTAACGATTTTGTATCCAAGACAATTCTTACCACCATAGATTTTTCCCTCATTAAAATTCTTCTTTACTCTCCACAACGAATTTTCTGAAGATACCCTTGATTCTTCTTGGGCATAACTTGCTAGTATGGACATCAACAGTTCTCCATCATTGCTTAAGGTATGGATGTTTTGTTCTTGAAAGTAAACATCAACATTGATTTCTTTAAGCTCTCTGATTGTCTTGAGTAATGTTTCAGTGTTACGTGCAAATCTAGAAATCGACTTTGTAATAATGATGTCAATCTTTCCATCTTTTGCATCTTGTATCATTCTTTGAAAAGCACTACGTTTGCTCTTAGTTCCAGTTTGAGCCTCATCAGAGTAAACGCCACAGTAAATCCAATTCTTGTTAGATTGAATATAGCTGCTGAAGTAACTTACTTGATTCGACAAACTGTGCAGCATAGCATCCTTGTCAGATGATACTCTTGTATATGCAGCAACCTTTACCAACTTTGGAAGTTCGAGTTGCTTTGTTATTACTCTTATTTTTGCCATATTATCACTCCTTTTCTTGTATTATATTAATCACTCTAAAAGGGGATATTATCAAGTCATTTAAACGATATAAACTCGTTTCTTTTTGATTGTATTTTTTAGCCATTTTTTCTTCAATTTGAATGTAATCTTTCTCAGTGATTAAACCTTCTCTGGCCATTGCTCTAAGTTGAAACATAGTATTGAGATAATCAATTGAGTTTTTATCCATTGCTTCTATTCTCCATTCTATTTTTTAAGAAGCAATCTCGTGAACAATATTTTCTTTTCAAACTTTGGTAAGTTGTAAAACTCTTGTGACAATGAAAACACTCAACAAGATATTTTGGTTTGCGATTAATTTCAGCTTTATTAGATTTCCAATAACTCATTCTACATTTATCAGAACAATATTTCTTTTGTCTATGACCTTTTGTTTGTTTTAGTTTCTTATTGCAGTGTAAGCAAAGTAATGATTGGTTAGTCATTGTCTTACAAAATGAGCTGATTGTGCTTTTGGGTATATTTAAAATTTGTGCAATTTTTCCATAACCACTACCTTCTAATCTCAATTTTCTTATTTGGTCTTTATCTTGATTTGTCATAAAGATTACCTCCTTCAACATATGGAGAAATAAGGCATCTTTTGACCACCCTCTCTATCAATCATTTCTTAGTTCATTTAAAAATTCTCACAGTTTTCATAATGTTATGTTGGTTTTTCACAACCCATAACCATACTAAGATAATATAAATAAAAAAAGTAGCATAACAAGCGGAATGGTTACCGACATGTTATGCTACATATTTATTATATCAAATTTATGCATTTTAGTCAATGTTAAATGGCTTAATGTGGCTGTAAAAGTCACTATTTATTTGACTGATTAATTTGATTAGAAACATCTATAATTGATTCAATAATGCCATCAATAGTACCTATATCAATCGTAATCTTCTGATCAAGAAGGAACTGATTTATATTTGAGATCACGTATTTCTTCTTTTGATCGCCCTTGGTATAATTCTTTTCTGCATCAATACAAAGCTTTCTAATTTGCTCTTCAACTTTGATAAACGTTTCATAGTAAACTTTTGCTTTCGAGTTTCTTTTTGACCAGTAGCCTAATCCGATAGATACAAGAGAAAGTATCACACTGATTATGGTCGTGATTAATTCTGTATTATTCATCTTTATTATCCTCACCTTTACTTAGCACTTCAAGTGCATTTTTAATCATTCTAGGAACAGGCAATCCTGCAAGCGTTGAGTTTTCTAGGATACTTACACCTTCCATCGATATGAAGGCTATCACTGCGCCATCTCTTACAAGATTCGTACCTAATACAATATCTAGCTGTTCAGCTAAAGCAACTAAAAACAGAATGAATATTTTCTTAGCTAGTCCTTTAATACCAGCTTCACTACTCACCCTGCCATTTTTTGTTTTACTGCTTTTCTTAAACACGATAGCTAAGATTAAACCTGATAGAAAATCAATAATCATGAAGATTATGAGTGCGATTAACAATTTATCAAATCCTCCAAATAGGTATGAGGCTAAGGAACCTAAGGATCCTACAATTGTTAATATTAAGTATTTAACTTTCACGTTCTCAAACCTTCTCTAATTGTAATTATTTCATCAAGATATGCTTTTAACTGGTTTAAGTGGACAGGTGTATTTAACTCTTTATCCCAGTTTTTCTTATGTTCAAATACTTTGTTTAACCACACCTCATTCAGGTTGACATCGTATTTTCCTGTTTCTAAGTATTTCTCTAAAATACCTCTAATTCTTATAATATGATAGCTTCTTTTGACTATCACCTTTTCAACATTGACTAGTTGATTGAAATAGTCGATTACTGCATCCAAATAAAGAGGTAAAACATCTTCAAATTTCAATGCTGTGATACTGTTGTATTCTGTTTGATAGCTTGGATTTAGGTAGATCAAATTATCCGCCATGTTGATCACATCATCTGAATGAATCAGGTTGTAGAGTGGTAATGTATCATTCATAGACTGTCTTTGTAAAAAACTCTCATATCCATAAGCGAATATATCAACACCTTCAATTGAGGCGTGAATGATACCATTGAAGTTATTCAATACAACTGTCAAATCTGTGTCAGACTTCTTTTGCTTCGTCTTGTAGTTATCAGAGCCACAGTAATAAATAAACATAACTTCATTCATAGCAAACATATTAACAACGATTTCTGTTAGCTTGCTGTTGGTAAACTTTCTAGGCATCATACATCCTCCTCTACTTCTAAATCATCAGTCGATTGTTCAAAACCCTCAACGTTTTCTTTTAGCCAAAGATACGCAATACCTCTTGGATCTTCGTTGATAAATAAATCAAAATCGACATCAGGCACTTCAATATCTACAACTTCTAAGGGCTCACAATTATCGAATCTCTTATCCTTTGAAATGTAGGATGCGACACAAAGTAAAATCTTTCTAGTTCGATAGTTCAAGTTGATACCGATGATACGATGATAACTAACATCAACACCTACCCTTGATTGTAAATTTTTAATTATTGCCATTTTTAGTTCCTCCTCTTATTAAGAGCCATATACTTTGGCTCCATTAACTGTTTCATTTGTAATTTGACTACCATTTAGCGAGTTTGATGTGACTTTACTTCCATTTAATGTAATCAGTTCAGTAGTTCCAGATGAACCTGTAATTGTAATTGCTCTTCTAGTTGAGCCTGGTGCTTTAAAGAATACTTCAACATAATAGGTTCCTGGACTAACCCCTGAAAATGAAACAGTATTAGCCATGCCACTTTGTAAATCATTGATGTCATCATAATATAAAGACTTTACATAAGTTCCACCAGTTAATGCATCATACAAACTTAAAGAAAAACCAGGGAGTGAAAACCCACTGCCTGATAAAGTAAAATTGATGACTAATCCGACATTCCCTGTGTTTGCAGCACTTGTAGGACTTATACTATGGATGGTTAATGTATAAGCCATACTAGTTAACCAACCAAATACGTTCTAAGTAAACAGTTGTTGATGTGTTCGTAGTCCATGCGATTGATGTGCCACTAAAGTTTCCAATCAAATGTCTTAAATATCCAATCGTCATCGTATTTGAGATTGAGTTTGAAACATATGCTTTGAATGAATGTGTTTTGAAATATTGGCCATCGAAGGTAGTCCATGAATAAAGTCTATCGTATGTTGGACTTGCTGATGTTGTGCTATTCGTACCCATCCTACCGTAAACAATATGTGTTTCATAAGAATCTGTGGCTGTAACTGCCCTAACCTCAAATGCGAGAATCTTATCATATAAATTAATGGATCTATTGAGCGAAATGTTATTAGCTGTAATGGTCGTAGGTATCGAAAGATTGCCCTCATACAGTAGTGAGAATCCCCCACCTATTTTTACAATACTACTGTTACCTCTAATGTATAACTCGTTATTCGTTGTGTCGAAACCCATCTCACCAACTTGAGTCAAATGGCTTGTGGTTGGAACCGATGTGCCTCTTTTAACTCTGATGATAGCCATTAGTATGTGCCGCCATCAATAACCGATGTTGGTGTTAATACTTTATCTTTATCAATACCGATATGGTAGTACATCTTAGCAGGATTATAATTTGTATCTAAAATACTATGTAATACCAGACCATTTGAAAGAACCGAAGCGTCAAACGATGCTTTTGTTGTGTCAAATCTTGACCCTACGCCTTGCATTAAGGTAACATTTTTCACATTTGCAATCTTAGTTCGTTGATCGTCTGTTAAGTGAAGGTTGCTCGATTCATGGGCATTATATGTACTTGCTGCAACACCACCTAGTTCAGCCAACGTAATAACAACTGCACCAGTTTTTGAGTTAACACTCGTTACAGGACTTACAGCCGGAATAATCGATGTTGGAAGTTTTCCATCTGCACCAATTAAAGGCACCGTACCATTCGTTGTACCTGTATTCTTTTTGGAAGCTGTTCCAAGTCCGAGTGCCGTAATCTTTGCATCCATCGTAGATTCAGCATTTGCTTTACTTGCAAACTCAATATAGTCATTACTTGTTAATGGATTCGCACTAGAACCTGTTTTATCAGCCTTTGATATATATAGATTTGTCCCATTCAAATCGATTAAAGGTTCACCGGCTTTAATCGTACCTGCTGTTCCCACAATGGGTCCTGTGCCAGCAGACGTTCTTCTTTTAATTTGTATAACTGCCATTTTTATTTCCTCCTTAGAAACGATATATGATGACTCGATTGATTGTGTGAGTCGTTGAGCCACATGTAAATGTTGTATTGCCATTTTGATATGAAACAAACATCGAATATGTAATACCGTTGTACGTGTATGCTACCGAAGTACTCGAACCTATGATTTCAAAAATCAACGGTCCTGGTAAGTTCACAACCGTTCCGTTGCTTAATACAATCATGATGAATGCTCTCATTAGGTCATTCGAATAATAATTACTTATCCTATAAACACCTTGAGAAATATATGTTGGAGTGTGAACAGTTGGTGTCGTTTGATTCCTGATTTTCTGCTCAAGATTATAGACAAGACTATCAGCATTCAATAAAGTTTGTCTATTAAATGTATTGTTTAAAGTGACCGATGTTGTTGTCTTAGTGTATGCACATAGTGCAAATTCATATTGACCTTGACCGCTACTTAAATCATTCTGGACTAGATTCGGATAAGTTGATGCTTGTTCTTTCGTGTAAATTGAAACTTCATTATTGGTTAAGTCCACATTTAAAACTACATAACCTAAGCGATTAGCATTTGGTGTAACAGTGACTTGCGTATTATTTTCTATATAAATTAACCTACCCTGAACCATGACATAACCATCCTCAAATGTGATAGTATTATTGGCAAGAGTATAAAATACGCTACCTCTACTACCTAAAAGCACTCCAGTTCCAACTGAAAATATGAAGTCATTTAAATCTGCATCATGTTTTGATGTGACGCTTGAACCATCAAAGGTTATTTTTTGTATTCCCATTAAAACTCTCCTCCATCTAAATCAGAATAACCACTATTATTGACTGTGACATTTCCGACCTTACTATTTACGTTCTTACTTAATATTTGAATTTTCTCAGTTAGTTTCAAACGATACTCACCAAGTGTGATGGTTGCTACTTCAAAAGTGTTCACATACTTAATACCCGTAACCAATGAATCATAGCGTTTGCCCTTATGTATGAATTCAACAAAATCACCAATATCTAGGGTTCTTAAAACGTCTAATGAGTGATTCTTTTTTTGGATCATAAAGCTAATTTGATGATCTGTTTTATCAACGCTTAAAACTGAGCGAACTTTCGTATCTAAATCTAAGTAATCATTGTCAGAATAAGTCTCAACTTTTGATATAACTTTTGGATATCTTAGATTACTTGTATTATCTTTTGTTATCGTGCCATCTGTTAATAGGTAATAAATAACTGTATCCTTAAAGAATAAGTTACTTGTCTTTGGATAATATATCGCCTTATTCGTGCTTTCTTTACTTGAATCATTAATGATTAAGTCTTCTAAGATGAGGCTATCTGCTTTTATTTTTAAGCCTCTTGTCACATTAACGATTCTTATTAAAACACCACTAAAAACTCCATTATTAAACACTACTTCATGCTTGATATAGACGCCATACATTCGGTTAGCCAGTTCCAATAATTCATAAATCGTCATGACCTTATCCGCATCAAAAACAAAACTACCCAGCTTCGATGTTTCCACACTGATGCTTAGGTAGTTTAAGTTTTGCTTGATATCACTATTTTGAAGAAATGTTTTTCTAATAATTTCTTCGATATATGCTGCCACATTACCATTGAAACTTTCGACTAACACCTCAACTTTGAATAGCTCTTTAAAATCAACACTCGCAATAACAAGATGCGTTTTTTCATCTTCGATATTTTCTACAATACCAAAGTAGCCATTATCTTCTTTTACATAAACATAATCACCAACTGCTACATTAAGCTTACTTTTATTAATCTTAAAATGTGATTTTTGCGTAATAACGATGTCATGTATAATTTCAAACTCATCACCTATATAAGCATGATCTTTATATGTGAAATTCAAGTGATCTAATATAATCAAGTCCATCAGAATCACCCCAGATGGTATTCAAAGATATGAACTTTACAAAACGTATCTTCCATCACGCCAGATTTAAACTCTAATGTATTCCTACCTGGTTTTAACTCGATAAAATTATCTTTTTCAAAGTCCTGGTATGCATAGATATCTGTTTCAATGTTATTCTTAATCATCTTTAAATACTTATTGTCAGCTACTGATGATATTCGTATTTTGACATCATCCTCAACTAAGTTTAATCGTAGACTTGAGACCAATATCCCATTTTGGATTACATTGATCTCTGGATGATCGACTGACCCTTCCATTTCAATAATCACATTTGCGTTAAATGACCCACCGACATCAATCGTCGTTTGTCCTTCTTGTGTGATTTGATACGTGTAAGCATATGGGTAAGGATAGACTTTGCCATCAAGCACTTCAGTTATGTCAATGATGATTTGTCTTTCTTTAATCCAATAACTCTTTTTGTTCAACGTAATTTCACAGCTTAGTAATCCGGCTTTTATCTCTGCTTTGCTTAATGAAACCACATCAACGTGAACGTACTTTATGTCGTTGGAGACATAGTATAGTTTTAAATTATCTCGACCTTGATTTAAGTAGTCGATAAATCGTTGATAACCTTGATACCCATCCATGAAGTTTAGCAACCCACTGATTTCTGTTAAAGGCGTTTCTCTTTTGACTGTCTTATGGATATGTCCATATTTCAAGTACGTCATATTGAGTTGAAAACCTAATCCTAAAACATTCGATAGTAAGACACCACTATGATATTTGAAATGGAATTGTTGGCCATGTTCATTCTCTAAGTAAAATCTTCTTGTCATATAAACTTACCACCTAACGCTCTGTTGATTGAATCAATATCAAAAGTGGATGCAGTTGTATTGATGGTGATTGCATTATTGGTTGTACTCTTATTGGATGTTTGGTTACTTGTATTTGAAGTCTTTTTCAGATTGAACGTATCACTGAACCATCCACCAACCTTACCAAAAATGCCACTAACTTTTTCTTTGGTGTTGTTTGCAAAGTTAGAAACGCCATCGACGATATTATTAGCAACATCTGTTACACCTTTTACTGCACCACCAGCAAAGTTTGATACCGTATCAACAACATTTGAAGCAATACCTGTGACTTTATCAGCTACACCACCTACAAAATTACCAACTTTTCCTGCTACATCTCCAATAAAATTACCAATACCACCGACAACATTTCCAATCGTATCACCAATACCGCCTAAGACACCACCAACTACATCACCAACACTACCTGCAAAATCAAATATCTTTGTGAAGAATCCGATAATCGTTTCTAATATGTCTAATATCGGATTTAAAATGAACTCTAATGCCTTAAATGCAGGAACTAAGATTGCTTGTAAAACATTACCAACAATTTCAATGAGTGGCGAAATCATTTCAAAAATATTGCCTAAGAATTCAAGTTGTTTAATCATTGGAGCTAAGATCATATCGATGATCGGCACTAATGTGTCAATAAGTCTTGTAAATATATTGATAACTATCTCAACGATAGGCATTAATGCATCCATTAAAACTTCAACTATCTTCATGATAGGTTCTAGGAGTCTCATGAAAGTCTCCATGAGTTTTTCTAATAGTTCTTTGAACTTTTCACTACGCATTAAAGCCATAACCACAATGGCAATCAAAGCACCAATACCTAAGGTTGCAGCATTAATACCAATCCCAGCGATAGCACCAGCTGCACCGACACCTTTTAAAGCTACAGCTACTATCTTTAATATCGGACCAACTTTACCGATGATGGTTAATACTGGTCCAACGGCAGCTGCAAGTCCAACTAAAAAGCCTATCAGCTGTTGTGTACCACTACTAAGATTTGTCCACCATGAAATCATATTACTTACTGCAGGTATGAGTTTATTCGTGATAGCTTCAACAACATTTTGCATAGCAGGAACAAGTGCCACAGCAAGTTCAACTGAAAGTGCTGTTGTGGATACTTTTAGTCTATCCAGAGAGTCGTTAAATGCACCAGTTGTTTCAGCTTGTTCACTTGTGATAATACCAAGAGCTCTTGCTTGTTCTCTTAATTCGTTGATAGCCTTTGATTCCATATTAAGCATTGGAAGCAACTCAGAACCTAACTTATCACCAAATAAGTGATTAGCAAGTGCAGTCTTTAGTGATTGATCCTCTACTTTCGATAAGGCATCTCTCATAATCTCAAAAGCTTCACTCGTATCTTTGCCTTCTAGGTCTTCCATTGAAATGCCAAGTGCATGAAGTGGACCTGCTATATTCTTTACATCACCTAAGGCAATATCAGCAAGAATTGAGTTAACTTTTACAAAAGCACGTTCCAAACTACCAGTCTCAGTACCAGCGATAGTCGCTACGTGATTCCATTCTTGTAATGCTTCAATAGACATCCCTATTTTTTGAGCTGTATCATTTAAGGCATCTGCAGTATCAGCACCTTTTTTAGCAAGTGCACCTAAAGCAGTAACGGCACCTAGAATAGGAACCGTCAGACTTTTGGTTAAGGTACTACCAACCTTTGCTATATTGTCAAACTTAGCATTGCCTAAATCTTTAATCTTTGATTTTGTTTTGTCTAATTCATTGTTAAGTCTTTTTACTTCAGATTCACTGTAAGACACATTGCGTTGAACTTTTCTAAATTCAGCGTCTGAAGTTGTACCCAGCTTGAGCCCCTGCTTAGCTTTTTCTAACGCTTTATTTTGCGTATCTAAGCGTTTTTTAGTGGTTTCAAGCATCTCATTCAACTGGGTTTGTTTCTTACGCCAAAGTTCAACGTTAGAGCTGTCATACTTTAGGTTTGTATTAATGGCACGCAGGTCTTTTTGCTGTTCTTTGAGTTCTTTGTTTATCTCTTTTAATTCATTGTCAAGATCCTTGCCATCAAGACTCAACTTAATATTTATGCCTTTAATTGTCTCTGCCATCATACTCACCTACCTTTATAATAAAAACAAATCTATGTCTCTTTGAGTTGCTCTTTTTGTTTGTGGTTCATTGGATAGTGTTTTGACCTCGAGCTCAATCAGCATTGCATATACATCAATATCGAAGTACTCTGTATCCTTTATTGAGATGCCAAGATGAGCAAGGTTATAAATGATATTGGCGGTTGTGTTTTGCTCATCTTGTATATCTACTTTGGGTCCTGTGCACCTTCATTACCACCTAACATTAAGGTGATTGTATTTGAAATGTTTTCAAGTTCCTTCACATCAGATAATACGCTAAAATCCAAGTCCATCAAGAACTCATCATAACTCTTTTTTGTGTATGGCTTATGCAAAATGTAGATGATTCTAAAAAGAATATCGATGACTAATGCTGCATCCGTTTCATCCTTATTCAAGTTTTCAAGTTTCTTAATATCACTAAATAACTCGGTTCCAAATACACTACGATACGAAATAATGGTAAAAAGTGAAGACCTTAGTTTAAGATCCTCACCTCTTAGATTAATTGTTTTTTCCATACTACACACCTATGACAGGTAAAGTCGGAACTTGTGCAAAGAACTGTTGATAATTTGTATCACCAAATTTTGCTATCGTTCTAATCACAGATACGTTTCCAACCTCAATTGGTCTTGCTGTAATTGTAATACTAACCGCATTCGGTTCGATTGATTCTGCTTTTGTTTTTGTCGCATCACTCACTGGACTTGCAGTACACAAGAAATACCAAATACGTCTTGACTTCACATCTCCTTGAATCTCATATCCAAGTGCGAATGTTTTAGTTCTATGATTAACAATCTCTACTAGGTTGCCATTAGAATCTCTTGCAAATCCTAATATATCAACTTTGAAATCATCGTCAAGTTCAGTTAACTTTAAGGTGATATTAGATCCGCTACTTGATGCTAGGGTTGCGACAATTTTATCATCAGCATAAACATCTGTTTTACCTGCAATGACTTCTGCACTAAGTTCTTGAGCTCCGTGTAGTTTCTTAGGTGTGCCAAAATCCCATGTATCATCTTCGGTTGGTGTTGCAATTGCATAATGGACGTTCTTAAGTCCAAATGTTACTTTATTGCTCATTTTTATATTCCTCCATCTTTATTTCATAAATTCGATAAATGCCAGTATCTAATAGTGAATATTCGCTAATCATTCTAAAATCAATACCTGCATTTTGTAATACTTCTTCTAAACTAGATTCAATAGTTGTATCTTTTGTTTTGGTCACAAGCGTAATTTGAATCGTCACTTGCTTAATTAAATACGAATCATCCGCATAGACCTTTGGATTTTTATTCAATTCCTGGTAGACAATAAAAGGCGGTTCAGCATTATCAGTTACATAAAGAGCATAATGAACATTACCTGGTATGATTTCGTTAAGAAGTCCATAAATGTATGTTAATCTTTCTTTAGTTCCCACGTATAATCCTCCTGATATCATCCAGCATTTTAGGTGTAAAGTAGTCAAATGCAGGTCTCATGAAAGGTCTTGCAGCGACATACTTACCATTCTTATGTTGAAAACCAAATTCAATCAAATGTACCAATCTACCCTTTTCTTTTGCGTGGATGACAATTGTTTTTGTGTGACCTTCACCAATGTCAGTCTTTATAAACTCATCTGCCATCGCACCTTTTCTACCACTTCTTGGTGTATTTGCTATGACATACTCTAATATCAATGTTGCTGTTTCATCAAGTTTTTGTTCAAGTTCTTTTTTTACTGATTCTGAATATTCTAATATTTCATGATTAATTTCATCGACAAAGTCATCAAGCGTAGCCATTAATATCGCTCACCTTCATTTTTGTTTCCATCAAGTAGAGTTCTAAAAACTGTCCTTGTAGATATGTTCGTTCAATTTGATAAATCAAGTCATCAATGATTGCATACTTGCTTCCGTCATACAAGAAGCTTTGAATCTTAAGTGCCATGTCTACTTTGTATTCATTCTTTTTACTTTCATAATACTCTTTAGACGTTACTGACTTTGAAATACCAATGACTTCTTTTTTGGAAATGAAACCATAACCTTGATTACCGATCTCATCTTTAACTAATGTGATCTTTAATAAAGTCAGTCGAATATTAGGACTACTCGGAAACATGATAATCACCACTTGATAATGCTAATTGGTTCAAGAGCATATCAAAACTTTTCGGTAAATCTTTAACAGACCCATCTGCTTTAAACCCAAAGAAGGTCTTGCAGTAAATAACCACTAGCGAATGAGCTAATGGATGGCTCTCGACAACTGCTGGTGTAATCCCTGTCGATACGAGTAAGTTTTTACATGCACTGATATGATTATTTAATTCATCGTCAGCATAGGTTTCACTGATAGGAATTAATAATGATTTCTTTACTGTTTCAAGTAGTCCCATATTCTAACCTCTATTCTAGTCTTGCTTAGGCTTTCTTTTTAACTCTTAAAAAGCCTTTATAACCTACAACGTTACCGCCTGTAAATACGGACGCCTTGTAGCAAATGATGCCATCTTTAAACTTGTAATCGTTAGACTTGCTAATCTCAACAGGTGAGAACACAGGTACTTCATAATTGAGTAAGGATCCATATGCAAGACCATATTCTCCGGCTGCAGTATTTGTATCTGAAATAGCCTTACAATGAGAATTAATAATATATGGAATTCCATCAATCGTGTTGTTGATGTAGTCAATCGTGTGTACTTTTCTACCTTCTGCAGTGCGTAAGCCAGCAAATGCTCTTAAGTCATTCTTGTTAAGGATTAAGTATGCTCCACCCTCGACTTCTTCATCACCACCATAAGCAAAGATGATATCATCTAAGGTTGAGTCAGCAATCGATGTGATTTCTAAATCAGCAGTATCAGATAGAGCGATTGCTTTATCACTGAAGATTCCTGTGAATGTATTTGATGTACCTGGACCTCTAAGGATTTGTTCACTAATCTTCTTCTTAAGGGATAGATTAATATTCTTTAAAACCTCAGCTTGATATGGTAAGTTAGGTAATTTTTCTAACTCCTCAGTGATTTCTGTATAAGCAGTCACTTTAACTTTAGTGATTGTTAAATATCCATACTCTGGTTCTGTTTCTGAATAAGGTTCACCTTCTCCAGTTAAACCAGCAATACCGCTACCTTTAACAAACGACTTCTTGTAAGTTTCACCACCATTTAGGTTTACAACTTTTACCTTATCCACTAAAGCAGATACTTGTGCAAATGGGTGTGGTGCAATACCATCAGCAATGTGTTCAGGTAATAGAATTTCTTCACTTGAAACTTGAACGACTCTGCTTTCTCTTAGGTTCTTACCACGAGTTTCTAATTGATCTTTATCCACTTGATTCGATCTTTCAATAACGACTGGATTGATTTTCGTCTTGTTTTGAATCGCAAGTTTTCTTTCAATCGTATCCTTCTCTTTATTGAGTTCATCAACTTCAGCTTCTAATTGTTCTAACACTTCAAGTGTTACTTCCGCACCAATCAAACCTTTGATTTCAGTGATGCGTGCTTTAATTTCATTACTTCTTTTTTCTAAATTCATCTTCTTATTCTCCTATTTTTATTTTCAAATTTAGTTTTTTTCTTATAAGTTCAGCCTTCATATTTTGCTCTGCTAAATCCATAGTCTTTAGTTCTAAGTCCATAGCCTCTAAAGAACGAGCATAAATCGAAGTCTTATCATAAGCAGGTGTGTCAACGATTGAAACATCATATAAACGTTCAATCTTTCTAATAGTTCTTTTTGGAATATCACCATCACGATTCCATTCCTGTTCACTCACAACAAATGCAAAGCTCATCTTATCCAATAAGCCTGATTTGACCATCTTAAAAATATCTTGATTGCTTTGTGTATCTAGTAACTCTGCTCTAACTTTCAAGCCAACATCATCACTCGTTAAGGTAAGTGAGCCATTTTTAGTTCGAGCAATGATTAAGAATGAATCCATGTGGTTATACTTCATTGGCACATCTTTGATTGCAGCATCAGTAATTGCACTTCTACTAATACTTTCGATAAATCCATACGATTCATCACCTATTAATGTTGGTTCATCATAGACAATTGCATAACCTTCTAAGATCATCTTGTCATCAGTTTCTTCTAGTCTGACTTCTGCTATTCTGGTTTCCTTCTTCATCGTTTTTCAACCTCCTTAGGTTTTGTTGCTTGCTTTTCATACACATATTCAAGTTCATTATCCTTGTATGAAAACTCACTAATCTTGTGTGTCTTACAAAAAGTTTCTATCGTATTAATCTTTTCTCTTTGTTCTTCTAAAACCGTATTTAATACATCCTTTGAAACCTTACCGTTAATTGTTACCTTCATTTAAATCATCCTTCCCTACTTGATATTCGTTTGCCTTTGTAGCATCGACATAATTGAGTGATTGTAATCTTCTATCACCGTTTTCTACTGGTTCAAGTCCTAACAACCCTCTTGATTCATTCAGTGACATAATACCTAACCCCATGAGCTTTTCAATTGCTGTAACCTTTGTGTTCCAGGATGCGTATTGAAGTCTTTCACTGTAAAAGATAATCTCTTCGCCACGCATGATTTCATTTTGAGTAAGCAAGCCTAAAGAAAAAGCCTCAGACATTTGAATGGCTAAAGGCTCGATGGTTTGCTCATAAAATGAGTTAAACTCATCTTCTGTATATTTGGAATGAAAGATTGGAACTGATACGCCAAAGTAATCTAGGATTTTTGATTGTAAAAACTCTAATGTGTCTTTATCTATTAGCTTTGGATCTGTTGTTAAAGGTACATAATCACCTTTCAAATCGACAGGAATAATTGAACTGCCTTTATTTCTAATGGACTCTTTGAGTATCTCGTTAAATGAATCTAGTTGTTTCTTTTTGTCAGTTTCACTTAACATGGCACTCATTTTGAGAAGTCCCTTAATTTGCATGGAACTCTTAAGAGCATTATCGATACCTTGAAGCACATTCTCATTGATTTGTAATGTCTTTAAGAGTGCTTCTTGGTCACCTTTAGAACTTGATCCACCAAAGATCTGATTCGTATGATAAAACCTTTTAATATGAATGACATTTTCATATGGAATAGTGAAGGAATCCGCACTATCAAAACTAAAATTCAAGTAATAACTGCCACCAGAATCAATGATTGGTTCAACGATGGACGGTTTAAGTGGATATAGTGCTTTGATTTCACCTGTTGAACCATCAAACATTGGAAAGATAAATGCATTGTCATTCATGAGTAGTGTCGTAATCACCATATAGATAAATTGATAAGGGGTCATGACCTCATTTGGTTGATGCTTTAAAATAAAAGACAGTTTGCCAGATTTCTCCGTAACTGTCTTATCATTCGCTTTCTTAATGTATCTTGGTTTAAGTTTTGCACACTGACTTGCTATCCTATCAATCGCAATTTTCACCACATCTGATTTCGAGATGTTATTCCCAAAGCTAGTAAGTGGTAGATTTATTTCATTTACAAATTTAAAGGACTCAGCTGAGCCCTGTTTTTTCTTTCGTTTAAATATAGCCATAGCGACCTCCAAATTCAATTGTTCACTTATTTTATATTAGTAATGTTGTTTATTTCTGTTTCAGTCAATTTTTTGTAAACAAGTTTATTTGATTTAACTGTATTTTTGGTATACATTTGGTAAACATCGATAGCTTTAGCTCTAGCAGCTGAACACAACAAATATTTATCCGGATAAGAGATAAATTCACCAAGATAAATTGCTTTCGGATTTACTGGATAGACACCATTGTATTCATCAATTAAATTAAACGATGTTACATTTAATCTCCATTCTCTTTCATACTTCCAATATGTATTTTTTGTTGTAGTTAGTGAGTTTCTCATACTTATATTAAGTTTATACAACTCATCATTTAACTGTAACTCAAATATTTTCTTTACATCATCTCTACTTTGAACATTATAATATCTTTGTTCTTCAATCTCTTTTATCAGCTCATTGGTAAAATCATTAGATCTATTAGTATATCTCATTGGATAAAATGAGTGATGTAAATCAATCCATTTTTCGTATGCTTCTTTATCTATCTCCTCTAATGGTATTTCGAATTCCTTAAAGAGTTGATTAGCCCAACTATCGACTAAAAATCTACCAGTCTCTACAATATCAGTGTATCCATATTCTAAGACAAAACCTTTTCCTTGATTAGAATAGTGTGCCCACATAGCAGGATTATCTAGTATCTCAGAAAAACAAGCAACATAGTTTGATTTTTTAATGGTATCTATCATAATTTGATGAACAAAATCATAAATATCTTTATTTTTCATAAGTTCATGATGACTTGAACCTTGTATTTCAGCTATTTTATCCATAACTTTTTGCTTGTTAAATGTTAAATAAGTATCATAAGGGTCGTTAAAAGTGGTAGGTTGTGATAAACCTAGTTCATCATTTAAAAAAGCTTTTATTGAATATTCACTATTACTTCTAAATCTAAAGAAACGAACATCAGAGCCGACAATTTTTATATCTACACTCAGTTTATCTTTGGTTTTCGTTTCATTAATAATATAATATCCATTTTTTAGATTTCTTTTTTTCGCCATAATATACCTCTCACTTATACATATTATAGCATGTTCTCATACTCAATCTTATATCTATTTAATACCGCATACGCAATGATAAGTGCTACAGCTCCATCAATCCTTTTATACTTGCTTCCAAGTTTTGATGGCTGAATGTTACCGTTAATATCAATCTTGGCTTGAGTGTTTGATAAATTCCACTTCATAATTGGATTGTTGTTATAGATTACATTTCCATTTTTTAGATCGGCTTCTAATTGTTTCATTGGTTCTGATAAGGAATAGATCCCTTGCCTTACCTTTTCCATTTCAAAACCTAAGTCTTCCATTTCTTTAGTCCAATACTGACTATTCCAGGGATCATAACCAACCCATAAAGGTCTAATCTCATAGGTTCTTATCATCATTAGAAACCACTGTGTCACAAGTGTGAAGTCATTTTGATTACCTTCAGTTACAGTAATTAATCCTCTTTGAACCCATATATCATATGGCACGTTATCCTCTTCTTTTCTGCGTTTAATAACTTCACTTGGCATAAAGAATTGTGGTATAACATACTTCTTACCATCTTTGATTAATAGCAATAGTGCTACTGTCAGGTCTGTTGTAGATGATAAGTCAACACCTCCAATAGCGTAACTGTTTCTTAGCTCATTGATGTCATACGTTGCTTCATTGTTTAGCTCATTATAAGTCAACCATGATCCTTGTTCTAATTGTTTAACATTGAAGTCTTTACAAAGCATCGTAACTCGTGTTGCTAAGTCATGCCTGGATTTGTTCATCAAGTCGTCCAGATAAGAATATGTCTTAACCGTTCCGATGCTTGGATTACTTTTTTGCCATGTACTTTTATCTTCATATATTTCATTAATTGAGTCTTGAGTATACAGCCAGGGAAGCACACGTTCATCATTGATCTCGCCTTTGATCATCTTTCTTACATAATCAAGTTTAGTATCTAAGAAACCACCTACTGTATTACCTTCAGTTGTAATGATAAAAATTAAAGGTTCTTCTTTAGTTGATTGACTTTGTTTGATGGCATCATAGACTTTTGAATCCGTCATTTCATGTACTTCATCAATACAGCCAACCTCTATATTGTAGCCATCCTTATTTCTTGATTGTGCTGATAGTTTCTTTATTTTGTTTTTCGTTTTTGGCGAGTAAATATGAAAGATATTCTTTTTACTTCTTTTTTCATTCGATAGAGCTTTTGAGCCTTCTCTCATGTTATTGATTTCTTCAAATAGGATATTCGCTTGTTCAGATGTATTAGATGCACATACGATATCAACTCCACCTTTAGATAAGAAAAACTCAGCTAAATCAATACCTGCAATAAATGTTGTCTTACCATTCTTTCTAGCAATCAACAACAATACTTCATTGAATCTTCTTAAATTAGTATCTGCCATTTTAAACCCATATGCCGTTTGAAGTACTGCCTTCTCCCATAATTCTAGTATGAATGGTTCTCCATTAAATGGACTTTTAGTATGTTTGCAGAAGGTCTCAATAAACTCGATTCGAATATTCCCAGGACGTTCATCAAAGATGTATCTTGGGTTATCCATATCTTTAATGAGTGATTCTAGGACTGTCAGTAGTTCTTTTCCAGCTATGATATTTCCCTTTTGAATCTCATCATAATATTTCAATAAGTAGTTCATTCTGACATTTTACCTATAAACAAGTCAAATTCATCATCTTCATCAATAATGTTTTTACCCATTATCGAATTTAGCGTTTTGATGACTGTTCCATATGAATTTACTAGTTTTGTATAATACTTCGCTGCTTCAGTTTGTCTTTGAGTTCCCTTAGTTGATACCTGAACAGCACCATGCTTTCTTATTTGATCTTGAAGGATTCCAAGTTCAACTTTCATGAATGCAGCTTGCTCAATTAAGCTATCAACTAGTTGTGTTTTGGTTTCATCAACTGATGAAAAAAGCGACCTAAGTCGCTCAACTTCAATGCTCACTTCTTTTATTCTTGACATTTCAATACCTCATTCCATTAGTTTAGTTGGGCAAATTAACGTTGGTCCAACTACTTTTATACCCAATGCTAAGCTCGCTAATCGATTAGGCTTCATATTTTTCATCAGACCTTCTTCATTCACTAAGATTAAATGGTTTGGTACTTTGTGTGGATGAACTTCAATGTATCCTTTCACTGCTTGCTGTAGTTGTTCTAATGTGAAAAATTTATCTTCTGGTTTGATAAATTGAATACTGTTGTTTTCATACATTATCAAAGCTTGATGTTGATTATTATCATTCCAGAATACTCGAAGTGGGATAACTACATTCATATTGCAATCATCACAGCATGTATCCCCATTGATTGGTGATGGATTATTTCCATGCCCTTCAATACCTGCTCCACAAACAACACATGCCTTCTGTATGATTTCAAATTCATCTTCACCAGGGATCACTGCTAAACCACCCCATGTGCCATGAAGCTGATTGATTCCATCAATGAATTCAATCACACCTTCTAAACCTTTGTAGTGCTCTTCACCCTTCATATTTACAATTCTAATTCTATCTCCAATTTTAACCATATTGATTACCTCCTAAGGTAGTAATATATATCACTCAAAAGAGGATAAATAGCAACAAAAAAAGTCAACAATGTGACTTAATTTGATTTCTAGATTTTCAAAATTTTTGCCTTGCGTTTTTTAAGAGCCCACCCATGCGGTACCCTTAGGTAAATCATCATCAATTGATGGGGGGGGATTACATTTGATTTACTAAAGTAATGCCTAATAGCCTAACATCATTCATTTTATCTTCTATTGCATATAATTTTTTTGTAATCTTCTCTTCATTCTCAGGCTTTACTATGACAACTTCTACACTTACTTTTGCAGATGTAAAAACATGATTAGTTACATTGACTTTTTCAGGTACTACTTCAATCATGGTAGCTGGTATTTTACTATAGTTACAACTGTTTATGAACTTCACAAATCGACTTATAAATTTAGTTTGCTCAGTTGCAGTTTTAAACGTGTTAGTCTCTACTTCTACTTTGTATACTTTCATAATCATATTCTTATACCAACCTTTTTTATTTAATTATAACAGTTATCCAACAAAATTCCCATCCTCATCGAACATTACATCTTTCTTTTTAAATCGCCCATGTTCATCGTTATGACAATCTCTACATAACAGCTCTAGGTTATTTTGATTGAGACTTATATTTACATCATCAACATTATCTACAGTTAATCTAATCTTATGATGTACCTCTTCACCAATCGCACCACATCGCTCACACTTGCCCTGTGTGGCGTTTGTTTTAAGATTGCGAGCAATGAACCAAGCCTTCGACTTATAGAACCTGTGGAGCTCTTTTGGTTTTCCCATATAGTTCCTTCAGTTCATTTGCTCTAGCTTCTACTGATTCCCAACGCACATTTAAATCTTCTCGACCACAGTGTCCGTACTTAGCTAAATCTTGATATCTAACATTGTCGAGATCGAGTTCTTGTCTAATGTGATGAGGTCTAAAATTAAATACTTGAGTGACTAATTCCTGGATTTTTTCATCTTTAATAATACCAGTGTTAAAGGTGTTCACATGAATACTAACTGGATTTGAAATACCAATAACATACCCTAGCTGAACTTCGCACCTGTCCGCTAAATTTGCCCTTACAACGGCTTTTGCTACGTACCTAGCATAATAAGCCCCACTGCGATCAACCTTGCTCACGTCTTTGCCAGAAAAGGCTCCACCGCCATGTTTTGCGTATCCACCATAGGTGTCTACAATAATCTTTCTTCCTGTTAATCCAGAGTCTGCATAAGGTCCACCAATGACAAACTCACCTGTTGGATTGATGAGAATCTCAGCTTCAAGAATAACTTTATCATCTAAGACTTTAGTTAATACTTCATTGGTAATGATATCCTCATATAGTTCTCTATTAATCCATGATTTCGTTTGGGCTGAAACAACAACTGTTTTTACCTTCTTTGGTTTACCTTTTTCATATTCAACTGAAACTTGACATTTACCGTCAGGACCAAAGAGGTGTGAATACTTTTCTTTTCTAGCCTTATCCATTTCTTTCGAGATTTGATTAGCTAGCATAATCGGTAGTGGCATTAACTCTTTTGTTTCATTACACGCATAACCAAACATAATCCCTTGATCACCAGCACCTTGCTCATGATCTTCTCTTGTATCAACTCCAAGTGCAATATCAGGTGATTGTCTACTAATCTTCTCTAGGACATTGAATGTTTCGTCGTATCCTATTTCTTTGAGTTTGTTCTTTGCTACTTCTTTATAATCAACTTTCGCAGTTGTTGTTACTTCCCCAAAGATAAATACTAGGTCATCCTTGATTGCCGTTTCAACTGCTACTCTAGCATTTTTATCTTGTTGTAATATAGCATCTAGTATTGCATCACTGATTTGGTCACAAACCTTATCTGGATGTCCACTAAACACTGATTCGCTTGTTATTACTTGCATACTTCAACTTCCTCCATTAACGAGTAAAAAAGAGCTTTACGCTCCCAATTACTATTTTTTTATTTCCCATGCGGTATAGACCGAACGATATGAACAATCCCAAGTATCCAGAATGACTCCATCGATGCACGCGGCAACATGCCCTGCCATCTTTAAAATGTAAGTTCCCTTTGGATGTAGTTCACAGAAGTCACTACCTTTAATTCTCGGCTGACCTTTAACAGCTTTGAATATAAGTCTTGGACTGCTTTCAAAATATCTGTATAAGAACTCAGTATCTTTATAACTTGTGAATTTCCATTCTCGTTTCTTTTGATTGAGTTCTCTTCTGCATTCCACATAATCTTTATCCATAGCAGTGCTGATGGCTCGTATGACACAATCAGTTGTTTTGATACCTTTTGGATGTGCGTTATATTCTTTGAACATCACTCACTCCACCCTTTATTCAACCATTTGACTAGGTCTCTAGAAGAGTTTGTTTTAAGCACCGGTTTATCGAATCCGTCTAATCGTTCATATACAGTATATTTTGTATCGTTCCAAACACAATCAATTTGAACTAGGATTAAGGTATTGTTTGTTTCTATGTCTGCAATTCTAAAATCATCATAGAGTGGACCATTGAGTGGACAGTTATTCTTGAACCAAACATAGCTTGCCTCTAACTCAACTTTGCCACCTGTCTTTATCTGTTTGATGATGTTACCCATCTTCTTAGTTTTATTAGCTAGACTTGTATCTTTACAAAACCAATCAAACCATCCAGCTTCTATTTGAACTTTTGTGTCCTTTGAATCAAACTTACCTTCATTAAATGCTTTGATCCAATGATTAAGAGATTGTTGCTTTTCCATTACTAGAACCTCCAATTTCATCTTTTCTAATATAAGCTGAGTATCTTGCATAACTGTAGCCTTCTGATTGAACAAGGATTCCAAAGTCTACTTCCTTAGCTGTAACTAAAATTGAATGCCATACGTTATTATTATCGATATACATCAAATCCTTATGTTCTTCTATGAATTTGTAATCCCCAAGCATGTCGTCTAAGAACTTATTAAACTGCTTGATTGGAATCTCTACTACTTTCTCAATCACGAATTCATCTTGCGGTAGGATTTGTTCCTTGAATGCTTTTCTTTCAAATAAAACCTTCATTTGCTATGCCTCTTTTCTAACCACTTTTCTTTGGTTACTACTATATATCAATAAAAAACGACTTATAGCAAGTCAATTTTTCACTATAGTGACTATTAGTTTTAGACTTCTGCAATATCGGTTAATACATTCTTGAACTCATCAATTGAACTGAGTTCTATTTTTTTGCTATCTCGTATTAAGTAGCATTCTGCAATCGAACCTTTATGTTTGAGGTACCTTTTTACGATAACATCGACGAATCTTTCATCAAGTTCCATTAGGTATGATTTTCTTTGAAGCTGATCAGATGCAATCATAGTTGATCCTGAACCACCAAACAAATCTAAAATAACCTCGCCAACTCTTGATGAGTTAAAGATTGCTCTTCCACAAAGTTCTAAAGGTTTCATGGTTGGATGTTCTTCATTTCGTTTAGGTTTGTTATATTCCCATATCGTATCTTGCGTGCGGTCATCAATAAAGTAATGAGCAGCACCTTCTTTCCATCCATAAAGAATAGGTTCATGTCGCCAATGATAATCTTGTCTACCAAGTACAAGTGCATTTTTTACCCAGATAAGACACTCGGCCAACTTAAAGCCTGCATTCTTATAAGCATTTCTAAAATTCAAACCTTCCGTGTCAGCGTGACATACATAGATTGCACCACCAGGTTTGGTGTTGTCAAAGATATTCTTGAATGCATTAAAAAGAAAAAGATAGAAGCTTTCGTCTCCCATCTTGTCATTCTTAATCTTCCCAGCTGTACCTTCATAGTCGACATTGTAAGGTGGATCGGTAAACGTCATGTCTACTTTTTGTCCATCAAGTAATTTCTCTACGCTTTCTTTATCCGTTGAATCACCACACATGACTCTATGAGTTCCAAGTTGAAATATGTCACCTAACTTAGCGTATGGTGTTTCACTGAGTTCGTCTGAAGGATCAAAATCATCATCTGTTGCATTATCTGGAACATCAGTTTCTAACTCTTCAAATCCAAAGACACTCATATCCATTTCGATATTTGCTAATTCATCTTCAAGTTTAGAAAAGTCCCATGTAGCAAGCTCTGCTGTCTTGTTATCTGCCAAACGAAAGGCCTTTATTTGCCCTTCTGTGAGGTCATCAGCAACAATACAAGGAACAGTTGCCAATCCAAGTTTTAGGCTCGCTTTTAGCCTTGTGTGTCCAGCGATAATCACATTATCGCTCGTAATTACAATTGGAACCTTGAATCCGAACTCTTTGATACTATTAGCCACAGCATCGACTGCAGTATCGTTATTTCTTGGGTTGTTTTCGTATACTAACAACTCCGATGGCTTTTTCATCACTATATTCATTTTATTACCCCATCTATCTTCAATTTTTCAAACATTGCCTTAAGTACATTGATAACTATTCCATTTCCAGCCATTTTATAGAGTTGTGCATCAGAAAACTGATTAATGACTAAATCTATACGTTCATCTTTCCACCCCATCAATCTCCAAGCTTCACGAGGTGTAATTTTGCGAATAGATATTAAATCATCTCTATTAACCACTACTCCAATGTCATTTACAGTTGTCTTTAGTGTTTGGATTTTACTTTTTTGAACAACACCACGTTTTTGATGTGGTCTATTGATATAAATGCCATCTCCAACTTCTGCTTCTTTATATCCACGAATTGTTTTTTCAGGAACAATGATGAAGTTATCAGTTGACCTTGCTCCACTACGAGTTGTAATCGTATAAGCAAAAGGACTAGTTATTTCATGCGGCTTAAAAGTTAAACCTCTAATAAATCCGTTCCTGTTCGTCATATCATTGAAGTTATTAATTCTTTCAATCGATATGAAATACTTGTCGTCAACTTTGTCTTCCAACAAATCAGCTAGTTTTAGTAATAGTTCTTGCTTTTTAGGAAACTGATAGTCAGTATCTTCTTTAAAGCTAAATAAAAACACTCTCTCACGATTTTGAGGAGTGTTGTAGTCTTTTGCGTTTAAAACTTGATATTTATTGATATAGCCCAGCGATTCCAAATACTTCAACCATGTATCAAACTCAGTAATAAACTTTTTGCTTATGAGTGCCTTTACATTTTCCATGAGTAGGATTGATGGTAGTGTATTTGTATCTTTTGCCTTATTAAGTAGCCTTTCAACTTCCCATATCAAACTACTTTGTGTGTTTGAACCTTTATCGAACCCCTTTTGTGCTCCAGCTAGTGAAATGTCCGTGCATGGGAACGAGTAAGTCCACAAGTCAGCTTTAGGCAATTCATCTATGGATTTAATATCTCCTAAATTGTTGACATTGCCATGTAACAACTTATATGCTCTTGATGCATACTTATCAATCTCTGATATGGCTACCACTTCATGTTCGATGCCTATTTCTTTAAGTGATTCAGTCTGGGATCCAACACCTGCAAACAACTCAATTATTTTTAACATATAGATACCTATTTCTTTCGTTGTGATTGAGCATTCTTTTTGTTATTGACTGTTTCTTCCGTGTATTCATTTACCCATTCCTCTTCATCTTTTTCTAGGCGTTTGGCCATTAGATCAATTTCCGCCTTTTTTTCGTTATACTCAATACCAAACTTCGTAATGAGTAGATATTTAATTGCAGCAATATCTGGTAGAGACTGCTTCTTAAACTTAGTGATTCGTTTCTTAGTACCAGTCTTTGTTTCTTCAATTACTGTTTGTGTTTCCTCATATTCAAATCCAATAGCTCTTTGGTAAACAGCATCAAGTAGCTTGTGTTTTAACTCTTCATCCCCATACTGAAATGCATCATTCAGCTTTGGATGTACTTTTCTTAATTTGATTATCGTTTTCTCAGATACACCTAAATAATCAGCAACTTGTCTTTGTGTTGCTCGCTTAGATACCATCTCAGCAATTGATTTCAACTTACTCTCTAGATGCCCTGACTTTTCCCATCGTTCATATAGGTCTAGCAATTTTCCTTTCATATAATCACTCCAACTGTTAGTAAATAACTGTAATAGTTCACCAGTTGGAATACTACAAGTATCTCTGCAAAAACAAAAAAGAACTCATTTCTGAATTCTTTCATTAGTTTCTAGGCTGGTTTATAAAGCCAGTATTCCATAAATTTTAGTAGCCACTCTTTGGCTACATCTTTGTACATTTTAATCTTATCACACACTTGACATGTTCACAATGGTTCACGATGGTCCATCGTGGTCCAATATTATTATTTTGCTTAATGCATCACTATGCCATCTTTTTAAAGTTGAAGATGATACAAACATTTTCTCAGCTATGTCCTTCCAACTGAGACAATCTATGTAGCGAAAGATTAATAGTTTTCTTTCTTCTTCAACATCTAAACCATCTATTGACGCTAAAATTTCACATTTAATTTTTGGTAGATTCTTTTTTAATGATTCGATAAGTATTTCGTCATCAAGTGCTCTTAGAATCCACTTTTCAAACGGTGCTTGTAAACTTTTAGTTCCATCTATACGTACTTGGTCGAAATTAATCCCAGGTATAGAGTTTGCAAGACGTATGTATTCAGCAACTATTTGTTCTAGTTTTTCGATTTTTACTTTGGTTTCATGATATCGACTTAAGTACTCTTTTACATTCATCCTGCTTCCTCCTTTATTTTACTGAGAACTTCAATTTCAATCGAAATACCAGTTGGATCATCTGACCATAGCTTTTCAACATGCTCAACGACCACTTGTGCATCATCTATCCAAAACCCTACTTCAGTCATACAGTCTTTGAGCATCTTTTCCAAATTATCAGTGTCTGGTCTAGTTACTCTCCACTCTAAATGTTTATGTCTTTTCCCTCTAGGGAATCTCCATATGACTTGAAGTTTAATCGGACCTTCGATTGGTTTAAGTGGTTTAAAAGGTTTAAGGTGTTTTATGATAGTGCTTCTAGCTTGCTTAAGTTTCTCAGGTTTATAGAACACAGGTTTCTTATTCACAAGGGTAACTTTGTTTTGTTGAGCTGTGATTGTTGGTGGGTCAAATAACAGAAATATTTTCATCGTTACCTCCTTTTTTAATTTTTTAGTGAAGATAGGCAAGTGCTGACGTTGATGCATTTGTTTGGGATAGGGGTCACTCAATCCCCTATCCTACAAACGATGCGTCAGCGTGTTGGAAACAACAACATATATATAAGCCCTATTTTCCATTTTTCCTTCCATTTTGAAGAAAGGGTTTTTCTTCCTATTTTCCAAAATTCAATATTAGTATATTTTTCGTTTAACAATCGGTGATTTTTGACTAATTTTGTAATACCAATTCAGGTCATTTGGATTCACTGGATTGAACCCACAAATCATCATTGCATCTTTAAATTGATTGTTAGTTAGATAGATTCCTGTATCATCTTGAAGCACATGTTTTAATCCATATGAAGAATGGTTTCCATTAACTGTTTTTCTTTTTATGAATCCGTCTTTAATCCATAAATATACTTTTTGCTGAGTCTCAAAAGACAAATCCGACATTAATTCATCATCAATATGTCCATTTTCATTTGTATATGGTTTTCCATTAGTTATCATCTTTATTCTCCCTTTTTATAGGCAGCCTTTTAACTATGCCTTTTTTAAATTCATATGAATCATTAAATTCAGTTACTCTTGCTCTTATAGTCCGTTCAGTGACATCCAAATACTCAGCGAGAGTTTTTATTTCACATTCACCACTGTCATCAATATTTATGTCAAAGGCCTTATCAAATTCATCTTTTCTTGACTCAGGTGTTTGATTTCTTTTACCACTCTTTTCAAGATTCCCTTTAGGATCTCCTTCCGCATAGTTTTTAGCTAAGATACCTTTATCATCAATTCTATGAATAGGATATTCAAACCAAAAGTTTACAGGTTTAAAGTTCCTAAATTCACGTAAACTACTTTCTAATCTCCAAGCAGTTGACGAAGTATCATCTGCATTTTGTGCCATGAATTCATCACTTGTTTCAAGTTGAATCATATCTAGCTGTGCATCTGGATCACGAGCGAAAACGCCTGATCCTGAAGCTCTATCCATCGCTTTTTTGTAACCTTGAGAACCTTTAGAGTGATGATGACAATAGATTGCAGCACATCCTGTTTCGTTACATATTTTGTCAAATTGATTTGAGAAAGCACCCATATCAGACGCATTGTTCTCATCACCTGTAATAACTTTATAAATAGGATCTATGATGATTGCATCAAAGCCTTGATTAGCAACTTTTCTTATTAACTTAGGTACTAATTTATCAAGTGGCATTGCACGTCCTCGAAGGTTCCAAATCTTGATATTTCTACTGTTTGTAGGTGCAAGCTTTAATGCTTTATATATCTTGTCAAAACGATGTAAGCAACTCGCTCTGTCAATTTCTAAATTCACGTAGAGTACTTTTGATTTCTTGCACTGAAACCCTAACCATTTACCGCCTTCAGATAATGCTATAGCTAGCTGCATTAACAAGAAACTTTTACCTGCTTTTGATGAACCTGAAATAAGCATTTTGTGTCCGACTCGAACAACGCCTTGAATCAGTTCAGGTGCAAGATTAGGTAAATGTGCTAATTCTTCATCAAGCGATTCAAGTGATGGCATTTCATCGATTAAACCTTCTGTAAAATCAAGCCATTCATCATAGGTTCGTCTACCAATATTCGTGTCTACTAAGGTTTGAATAACTCCATTTCTTGTAACACCAGGAATACGTGATAGTCTTGATGGATTTCTATTTGCTTTGTCGACTTTTAGTCCATTTCTATCAAGGAAGTCATATAAATAATCAACTCGCTTTCGATACTCCTTTGAATCACTAGCATCAACTCTTACAATTGCATGCAAACTCCTACCACCACTATGTACCAAACAGGCAATAGGTAGTTCTAGTTTTCTGTAAATTGCATCTTGCTCATGAATGGGAATTTCATCTGATTCAACAAGTGCATAGGTAAATCGAGTGACGTTTTCATTCTTAACGCCATGACCATCAACGGGATTAAATCTTATCCATGCACCACAATCATCTTTCCAATCTCCAATGACTGCACCTAAATCATCAGGATATTTTTTAAGCAACTGTATTAACTCTTTAGCTGTTCTATCCGATTGTCCTTTTCCTGGCATCCATTTATCATCGGCATTTTTCCATACATCATTTGTTATATAGGCTACTAAGTCATTGTCTTTAAATAACGTTTCTAAATATTTAATCAGCTGTTCTGTCGGTTTCATAGACGTACTAGGATCATAAATCATACCTTCACCATCGTATTCTATGATATCGTCCCATTCGATTAATCCACCATTAACTTTTGTAGGCGGTATCCAACCATAATCTTTAGCAAGTTTTACAATCGTTCCACCAGATACGGGATTAGAGGAGCCTATGAAGCCCCTCCACTTTTTTTCGCATTCCCCATCCTTGTACCGTTTATCGTTCTTGCTCCAGTTATCCCATACAGAACATTCATAGCCCTCAGCCTTGAGTGCCATACCGACATTAATCCAATCTTGATACGAAACACTTGATACATCTATTTGATTCAAGGCTTCAAGTAAATTGTCCATGTAAATCCTCCTAAGGTTGATAACTTGATGCGTTTATTCCTTTAGGTAATTGCCATCTGTTATCCGCTAGTCTTGACACCATTTTGCTAGCTGAATCAAACGGCCACATACCTACATGATTAAAACCATATCGTTCAAGTAATCTTATTTGTTTTGGTGTTGCTAATCCTTCAACTTGTCTACTCTTCAATTTATCAATAAGCATACTTGCCATACCAAAGCATGTAACAGCTTCTGTATGTATGCCTTGTTTTTCTAAGTAGCTTAGTTGTCTTTCGGTAGCAGGTCCCATTTCCCATGTAAATGTAGGTTCATAGTTTGCTAAATCCTCAGCAGCGATTGAGAATGCATACTGTATTGGATCAACAAGTTTAGATTTGCGTTTCTTCATTGCAGCTAGTTCTCTCGCAAGTGCCTCTTCACGTTCTTTAATTACATCGCTTTCAGCATCTTTTTCTGCTTCAAGTAAATCTATGCCACTTTCTTTATCCATCATCTTTTGATTAATTCGTTTAGCAATTTCTGCATCCTTTGAAAGGAGAGACGATGGTTTACATAAATCATGTCTTTCAGTCATCCAAAGAAAATCGAGCAATAATAGTTCGTTCTTGTTTGGTGCTAGACGCATGCCACGCCCTACCATTTGTTGATATAAGCTTCTAATTTTTGTAGGTCTTAATACTATAATGCAATCAACACTTGGGCAATCCCAACCTTCAGTCAATAACATACTGTTACACAATACGTCGTACTCGCCAGCTTCAAAATCAGCTAGAATTTCATCTCTATCTTTGCTATAACCATTTACTTCAGCTGCTTTGATACCATGCAGATTTAGCAGTTCACAGAACTTTTGAGAAGTCTTAACAAGAGGCAAGAAAACAACTGTTTTGCGACCTTTGCAGTATTTCAACATTTCAAGTGCAATTTGATTTAAGTAGGGCTCTAAAGCTGTACCTAAATCACCAACAGCGTAGTCACCATTTGAGACACCAACGTTATGGATGTCTAATTCAAGAGGTATCATTTGTGCCTTTACTGGGCTAAGATAACCATCTTTGATTGCTTGATGTAATGTGTATTCATAGGCTTTTGAATCAAAGTATTTACCTAAACTTTTTTGATCAGAGCGATCAGGTGTTGCAGTTACACCTAATATGTTTGCTCCATCAAAATAATTTAGTATTCGTTGATAGGTATCACTCATCGAATGGTGTGCTTCATCCACTACGATAGTCTTAAAATAATCTTTAGGAAAGTTTGTGAGTCTTTTCTCTTGAGCTAATGTTTGAACAGAAGCAATCGTTACTTTCTTCTTTGAGCCAATGGCTGTAGACTCAGCTTTTTCCAAAGCTGAATCTAGTCCACTGGTTTCCATTAATTTAACGGATGCCTGGTCAAGTAGCTCACCACGATGTGCAAGTATTAAAGCCTTACTACCATCTTTAGTTTCTTCTTCTACAACTTTTGAAAAGACAACAGTTTTGCCCGTCCCTGTTGGAAGAACTAAAAGTGTTTTCTTATAATCAAGTTTCCACTGATTTCTAATCGCTTCAACTGCAGCATTTTGATAAGGTCTTAGTACCATGATCAACCCTCCTAGAAAGGAAGATCATCGAAGAAGTCTTCGTTATAATCAATGAAACGGTCAACATCATTTATAAACTTCTCTTCACCATTCAAATTTACATATGAGCGTTGTTTAAAATGAGCTCTACCTTTTTTACCGATTATTTTCGACCAATCCATAACAAGTTTTTCACCATGTTTCTTTTGACCAATACTTCTAAAAAATCCAGAGAGTCTCCATTCTAAAGAGCGGTATAGGATTAAGTCAAATTTGACTGTCGCAATACCATCTTTTGATTCGACTTGAACTGTGATAATTGCTTTGTTACACGCTGGAATTTTTGCACTACCATTAAATCTTCCACGCTCAAAATCGATAACCGTAAAATTGTAATCACCTTCAGGTAATAAGATATACTCTTGTCCATCATTCTCAATGGAATCATTCCATTCAAGGACTAAATTATTGTTGTTAATTTCTGACATTATTATTTTCCTCCGTTAGTTTTTGAAATTGTTGTAATAATTTTTGACCAGTTAGGAAATATCCATCTGGTTATAAATTCATCCGAATATTTTGATACATCATCTTCTAAAGAATAATGACCTTTTGTAGCGACAACGACTTTAAGTGAATTTTCAGTAATGCCTGCTTCTGCAATCATGCTTCGAAGTTTCATAAGATTAGTAGGTTTTTCTTCAGTTTTGAATTCTTGAGTTTTATCTTGCACTTCAACCTCATTAGCAAATAAATGTGCAATTGGTTTATAGCTAAGCTCTAATTCATCAGGTAAGTTGAATCTATTCTTAGCATCCCAACAAGCATGATGCGTTGTATACATGACTCGTTTCCCACCTTGTGCTTTTTTAGTGTTATTGTCAGTAGTTACCACGTATGTTTTGTAATTACAGAACAGTAGGATGTCACACCATTCTTTGAAAAGTGGTCCAACTTGTCTTGTTAGCTTTAATTCCCATCTATCGAATGCCCCAGCTTCCTCCGGTAATTCAAACTTTCGTGGTTTACCATGTGCTATAACAACAACGTGAATTCCAACAGCAATTACCTTGTTTAATAACTCAAATAATCGATTGACTTCATCTTGCAAGATTGTGTATCCTCGACCGTAGTTCCAATCTTCGATATTAGCTTTTCTAAATTTTTGGCATAAGTAATCGATACAGAAACTTTCAGCTTTATCTAGCGTATCGATAACGAGTGTTTTACAAATCGTTGGATTATCAATAACGGATTTAACAATGGCGGTTAAGTTCTCCCAACTTGATGTTTTGATTCTTCTACAACTTATTCGTGCACTACCATTTTCAGTGTCAATGAATAATGGATCAGGTAGCTCGTTTGCTAGACTTGTTTTGCCGATACCTTCAGCACCATAAATACCTAACTTGATAGGTAGTTTTTCTTCCCCTTGAATAATTTCAAATGCGAAACTCATATGTCTTTGTCCTCCTTATATTTTTCTATATTCACTTCTTCTCTCTCATCATCTAAAGATGTAACTGAGATAGAACTTTTAGCAATTGTGATGTAATCACCAAGTAGTTCATTTAGCTTTGGTTTACCTAACTGTTTTTGAATTTCAGTAATTCCTAGTAACTTAGGTTTGCTATAAGCTTCATAACCGTTATCTTCAAGTATCTTTGCGACACTATCGTTGTCAGTAAATGAACGAGTTACTCTTGAATAAACAAGTTTATGCTTTTTGTACTTATGGCCATCAAGTAACCGTTTCAATGCATACGCCTTTATGTCTTCAGCAAACTTGATGAGTTCATCCATCTTAGGTAGCAACTCTTCAATGTCATCATCATCGAGTAATTTGATATCCTTTGGGGTTTCTTCATACAACCCAAGATTAGTGTTTTTTCGAACTGCACATAAATTCTTTCCTGGACACCATTTACATCCTTTGTTCGGAATCGCTATTGGATTTGGTTCAAGTGTTTTTTGAATAGCTGGTACTACAATTTCTATTTCCCATTCCAACAACTCTTCAAGAGTTAACTCATACTCGGAAATATTATTAATTCTTTCTTGAACTATGATCATTCTTACTTTCTTAATTGGATATAGTTTTCCTATGTTGTGGTAAAGCCCGAGTGCGTAAAGCCCAATTTGTGAATTTGGTTCTTTCTTGCCATCATCTTTTGCAATCCATGAATCAACCCTTGACCGACCAGTTTTTAAATCAATCACTGTCATAACATCATCAGCAATGATTCCTAAATCTAATGTTCCAATCATACCTTCAACCAACCATTCCATGTTTAAGGTTTCTTCAATAAATACAATTGGATCTTGACCGATTCGCTTTCTTTCAGACTCAATTAAACTCAAGACTTTATTGGAGTATCCTTCAGCGAGTTTTTGCATCTCATCATCGTACTTTGTCAAATCTTTTATTACTTGCTCAACCGACTTGATTTCATTGTTTTCAAAATCGGATAAACGAAGTGATTGTCTTAGAAGTGTTTCACCTAATGTATGAGCTTCCGTACCATATATGGCTTCAGGCCCTGGTTCATCTTGAAACATCTCAAAAAATTTAGTACTAGCTGGACATGTGAAATATATAGATGACTTACTTGGTGAATGAGTTCTTGAATGTAATTTATCTACCACCGCATCCACCTTCCGTCTTCTCCTTGATTTCACTAATAGTGACATCGCTCACTGAATCACCTGGAATAATGATTGTTACCTTTTGTGAACTGCCAAAGAGTTTTTCAAACATACTCTTCTTTACCTTCACCTTTTTACAAGTCATAACACCTTTAGACTCCTCTTCCTTTGAAACATTGATATTCATTTTGTGTCTCATCTTGTATCTCCTTTCTGGGGATATTCTTTGTCCCTCAATATATGGAGATTTAGACCACCTTTTGACCACCCTATTTGTCAAAAAAAGTTTTATGTTTTTTTCTAATCTGGTCAATGGACTTTTGAACTGCACTCAAGTTGACACCTTCTCTTTCAGCTATTTCTCTTTGTGTCATACCTTCTTCAAGCATTTCTAATCTTGCTAATTGAATATGAGTTAATGTTTTCTTGAATGCTTGTACTTCCTTTTTTGATTCCTCATATTCCAAATCAATCAACATTTGTTCATGTGGATTAGGTTTCGTATCTTGGAACCATTCACCTTCATAATCACAATTATCAAGAGATGCCTTAACGTGATAACGCCATCTGCGATTATCATTTTCAATCTTTCGATCAGCTTCTAAATGTAGATGCCCGTACTCTTCATCTACTTCAACTTCACTAACTGTACCATCTGCAAATACATACCTAATCTTCATATAAAAAACCTCCATTTCGATTTCTCGAGATGGAAGTTCTTGGAATTTGGGCATGCTGAAAAAACGTACACAAAACCACGAAATTTTGGATATAATCCATCTCGAATTGTTTTTGTAGTACGCTCTTTCCTTAGGAGAGCATTCCACTATTATTTGGTTACTACTTAATGAAATTAAGGAACTGCTTAATGGGTGATCGTACCATCGCAGAAGTGAATAAGTAGTAAAATAATGTAAGTTTTACCTTACACAAATTAGTCTACTCTATTGAATTAAATAATTGAATATGGTCAAATTTACCATTATTTTTATATATGTGTTACTTAATAAATATATAGTTTTTGCGAATTATTTGATATAATATATAAGATGAGTTATTTTTATTGTTATTTTATTATGACAAAATGAAAAACCATTACTAAACACATGATTTATGCATCTGCTTATGGCTTTGTTATGGAGGTAATTTATGAAAAATAATTTGAATTTAGTCGAAAATTTCTATCAAAATAGCCTTTTTACATTTGATAGTTATGAATCTTTCTGTAGAATTGACACAATATACGAAAGTCCCAAAGATGTTAGAAATGTAATTAAGATTTTTAGTGAAAATAACAAACCTATTAAATTTGCTTTTGAACCTAAGAATGGACTAGTTCGTATATCACTGAAAACAGGTGCAGTTGAAGAAAGTGACATATTAAGTTCTCTATTATCAATAAATGCAAATAAAGTTGAAGGATATCAAAAATTCTTCGAAAAAAATGGCTTCTTCTTTCCAATATTTTCTGATAAATTTGTAGAGATTGAAGCTGAACCTTTATTAGCAGTTATTTCAAGAATGAGGGCAACTGTTGAGCTAATGAGTCAAATAAGTGAAATTCAACGGAAAAACTATGAGAAAATATTAACAGTTACTTTGGCTTTATTACTATCTTCAAAAAACTCGATTGCAATTGGATCCAATAAATATGAATCATGTGAACATAATACACTTTACAATGAATTAGATACAGCAAGCCAAATCAATGACAATGAAAGTAGTTTAAGAATGGATAATCAATATAATTTTATTATTACTGATTCTATCTTTGGAGAATATAAGGTTAGTTTAGATGAGTATAGATCTTACAAAGCGGATTATGATGTTTTGAATCCTTTTTGGAGAAGAGTTTTTCACTCATATTTTCATCATCAACATGCGAACAAGAATGAGAGATTAATAATTGAAGTTTTATTTCACTCATTTAAAGATATTGGAAGGTTTGAGTTTGTTACATTTAATAGCATTAATTTTATGGAAGAACCAAGATGGGAAAATTACATCGATAGATTTAAAAAAGCTGTTCTTGATGTTGCAAGAATTGTAGTTGCAGAGGAAATCAACTCAAATATTACAGGTGTCTATCCTGAATATGATAGCACTATTATGGAACCGAGATGGCGTGTTGAATCGTTGATGAGTGCACTATATTTCTCAATATTTTACATGAAGCCTAATTTAGAACTAACTAGACTATGCGAGAACCCCAAGTGTGGTCGTTACTTTAAAGTAAGTCGCACTTCTTTAAAGAAAAAATACTGTTGTACTGAATGTGCAAATCGAGCTAATCAAAATAGATATAGAGCAAGAAAAAAAGAAGTTACTATATAACAAAAAAAGAGAGACTGAATATCTCTCTTTTGATTTTAATCGGTCAATACTTTTTCGATTTCAATGCTTAGTAATTCCTTATCCTTATCATGATTACCATCATAATTCTTCAATAAATATCTAGTATCAACGACTATCCCTTGTATACGTTCATATATATCTGGTGATGTAGTCCAATCACCAATTGCTTCAGCAACATTACCAAACCAACTAGTTATTTTGAAGGCATTATAAGATTTATTAAATGGCAATATAAAGGCATTAAAAACTTTCGAACCTAAAGGTGCTTTATTATTCTTAACAAATTGACCATATGTTATTTGCTTATTAATGTCTGATGATTGTGGCAATGCGTTAATACCTAATCTTGGAAATATACCATAACGATAATATTTCGCATCAAGCACATAGTATTTATCTTTATAAATCATAATAGTGTCAGGTTCAAGTGCACTAGATGCTCTTCCTTTAGCTGGTCCATACTTTTCCGTCCATCTAGCACGAGGGAAATAATCGTGTTTATTTGATTCGCCAAAGAACTTATCGATAAGTTTTTCCCACACACTTTCAAACCTATCTGTTCCAAAGTAGAACTGCTTATCAATAGTTTTATCATCCATGAACTCAATCATAGCAATCATAGATCTAAACAACTTTTTATCGTTATCATTGTTAGTATTAGAAAGCTTGTCATTTAGAGTAACTAAGAATTGTGTTCTATTAAACATGATATCGGGTTGTTCTGGTTTGTTTGTAGTATATAGCCATCCGATTTTATCGAAGCTTTCATGCACACAATATTTATGAATACGTGTAATAAGTCTATTTGTGTTTTGAGTAGATATCCTTACAACTTGATCGAAATATAAAATGGACTTACCTTGAATCATTGGAGTTTGACTTTTAATTGTTCTACTCCAATCTGTCTTTCCTCGTTTATCAACTTTGTATGTTGATTCAGTTTCAGTATAATAATTTCCATTATGATCTAAGTAGTAATTAATAATATTCAAATATGCTTGAATAGGAAATTCAACTGAGTGAGGAGCAGTGAACTTGTCCATATGCAAAATTCGATCAGTTTTATCAGTAAAAGCAGCTAGAACATTAAACAAGTTTTTTATATCTCTTTTTAACTCATCACTATTGTTAGGAAGCTCATATCCCATAGGAAAGTAGATTACTACATTTTCACTATCAGCTTTTACCCCAACAAATCTATCTCCATCTTCATTAGTATTTACATGACAATGTTCATGCAAATTGAAGTGTTCACGATCTATAGGCATTTAATATACTCACCTCATCAATCATTCACGAGAGTGTTATATATATTATCTTTAAAGACTCTTAATCTATTATTGCCTTGTGCACCAACAAATCGTTCAATAACATCTTCTAAACTTTTCATATTATCTAAATCAAAGATATCTTCTTTTGTGAATTTAAAAGCATCATCCCATAAGTATTTCAATACTTTTTCAGGGAATCTACTATTTTGCTTTTCATTTCCTTGCTCATAATATAAGTCTTCTTTTAAAACAAAGTGCGTTCCTAAACGTTTATCTTCGGATGATGTCATTCTTATGTTCTTAGAAAGAATAATTTTATTTATTTCAGTGAAGAATTTATTCCAGGTTAGACTTGTATCAAGGATTTTTGTATTTGCAAATTCGTTTTCAAGTTCATTAACAAACTTATTCTTAATTAATCTCATACTCCATCTTCTTTGAAATGCAGTATCTAAAGTAAAAACGTTTTGATCACTGGTGTTCATAGTGCAAAGAATCGACATGTTTGATGGAAGTGAAACTTTATGATTTTCATCACCGTAAACAACTTTGGCAATGTCACAATTTGTAATCTCATACTCACTTTTTGAACTCTTATTTCTATCTAACAATTGGAAAACATCACCAAAAATGGCTGGTGCGTTTCCTCTATTGATTTCTTCAATAATAAGATAAAACATCTCATTTGGATTGGTGTATGCTTTCTTCAAAAGTTTAGTAAAAGGCCCAGGTGAGAATTTATAACTAACTGAACCATCATCATCTAATTTTGGCAAAATTTGTCCAACAAAATCAGAGTATGTATAGTCAGGATGAAAAACTAAACGTTCCATCTTATCATCCTCTTTACAATATTCAGTTTTTATTGTCCATGATTTACCTGCTCCTGGAACACCGTAAAGAATTATATTTTCTCCACCGGTTTTTCTCTCGCATTCATCATACTTATTAGTATCAATAGTTTTCTCAGTTAGTTCCTCTACTACTTTGCTAAAATCATCGAACAATTCTTTCAATAAATCATTCGGTTCAAGATCGTCACTCAAACCCAAATTACTAAGCTCATATTCTTTTTCAAGTATAGTGGAAATATCTTCTCCATACTCTTTATTATTTTCGTAAACATCTATATATAAATACTTCACTTCTTTGGTTTCTTTATCAAACTTAGGTCTAATATTAATGCCAGTATCAGTCTTGTTAATATAATTTACTTTTGAGAATGTACTTTGATAACCTGCAATCAAATTGCAGTCTAAAGTGAAGTTACTATATTCACGCCAATCTTTATAGAATCTTCTTATTGAAGCCCCTTCTTTATATCCTTGGCCTGAAGTCTTAGTACCTTCTAATAATCCATTATTAATGTGTAGTTGTTTCACAAACCAACCTAATATTTTTTTAAACTTAGAATAATTTTGTGTTTGCTCTTGATTGACATTTTCAGGACTTTTTGATAAATCTGGAGACCAAATAACTGCTGAAGATATTGAAATGCCTGACTCAACAGCATTTAATACTTCTTGAGAATTATAGTTTGACGCATTTATGATTTCATTGTGAGTAAATTTGTGTTTGTTACTCTCTAATAAAGGAGCATATTTAATACCAAAAACCTGAGCACTTTGGATTTCATTCATGCCATATTCAAGATTACTTTCCATTTCGGTATTAAAAATACTTATCAATGATTCTAACGTAACTTTCGCACCATTTGCTTCCATTATTACATCCCTCCAATTATCTATTAATTCGATTTTTAACCAGTAACTATTATCTTCTTTTTTTTGAATAGTTATTTTAGTTATCCCACCAACATATGAGTGTCTAAAATCATCCCCATTTTCCAAGGGCTGATCACCATATATTAGTACATTTTCTCGATAATTCTTTTTATTATTTAATATTCGAATATAACGTTCGGGATAAGCATAACTCAAGACAACCTTTGCATCTTCTTGTTTCATATTTGAAAATTTTCGATAGATTTTCTCCAAATGATCAAAAGGACCATAATACATAGATCTATATTTTTTAACGACATGCTCAACTGTCTTCAAATATGAGAGATAGGAATTTATATCAATATAACAATAATGATTTCCATTGATAAATGTTTGTATGTTTTGATGTTCAGTATCGGAATCGCCAATAAAAAAGCTTGCCTGACTTCTACCACTCAGCCATCTAACAACAAATTCATTTTCACAATCACTTAGTTTGAGTTCACCTTCTAAAGTGTCTAAATTGTCATTTAATACTAGCATAGACTTCCTCCTAATTATTCTAAATCAAACACTCCTGTGTCAATTATATTCTTTAATATTTCCATAAGAACATCCACGACTATCGAATTTCCTGCTTGTTTATATGCTTGTGCTCGAGATACAACAATTCTATAATCATCAGTAAATCCCATTAATCTATGTGCTTCTCTCTCGGTTAACATTCTAACAGATCCTAAATCTTCTGTTCCATTAAATGAAAGATAGTTATCAACGCCAGCTCTATGCCTATTGCCCATCGTTTTTAATATTGTTCTTGCGATATCTTTATTGATTTCCACTTTTTGAACAAATGTTTTTGTCCCTGTTTTCATTACATAATTGTAAAGTTTTTCACTAAGTGTGTATTTAGGATCAGGAGAACCAGGGGTATTATCTAATACAATATCGCCATTTTCATCAAATCTCATCCCACCAATGTCGCATCTATTAATAGAGAAGTCTTTCATTGTATATTGAAGTTCTTTAGTTGCTGGTGGAAAAACAAAATCATTCTCAATATCAATATCTAAGTCATTTCTAAATCCTACTACAAATAATCTTCTTCTTGTTTGAGGTATACCATAATCAGCTGCATTTGACACTGTAAATTTATATGTATATCCAAGGTTATCGAATATGGCTTTTATTACTTTCCATGTCTTTCCTTTATCATGATTCAATAGATTTCTAACATTCTCATAAATAAAAACTTTTGGTCTTATCTCACTAACAAGACGAGCATATTCATAAAATAATGTTCCTCTTGCATCTTCCAACCCACCTTGAAAACCTACAGATGAAAACGACTGACAAGGACTTCCACCAACAAATAAATCAACTTGATTCTCAAAATCCCTGCCGTCTAGTAGCACTACATCTTGGAAGTATCTATCTTCATCCAGTTCAGGATAATTTGCTAAATAACTTTGTTTTACATAGTTCTTTGAAGATGTATGACGAGCGTACAACTCATCTACATATCTCTTTTTTGATAATGGTCCATCAAGAGCAAATACTTTTGAGCGTTCTTCCTCAATATCATATTTAATCTCTCTTTCTCCATTATCACATGCAAATACTATTTCATGATCCAAGTTCAGCCTTTTTATTGCCCACTCAATTGCACCAATTCCACTAAACACCGTCGCTAATCTAATCATTGAATCACCTTTAGTATTTCTTTAAATATGCCTTCAAGGACATCCACTACAATCGAGTTACCAGCTTGCCTATATGCAGGAACATTTGGCACAACTATTTTAAACGAGTCAGAGAAGCCCATAAGTCTTTGGCACTCTCTATACGTTAATTGTCTAATTACACCTCGTACACCATTCCACTCTGAAACATATGCCCTTTCAAGAATATCTTTTCTATCCTTAATTTTATCATATGGAACAAATACAAAATCACCATTCCAATTAAATTGCTGATTTGCCTTTTGAGTTTGAATTATCTCAGGGTTAACTCTAGCCCTGTTTTTGTATTTCGGATTTGTAACAAACTCGAATCCTTTTTTCCCTAAATAATGTTTCACTTCTGCGTCTTCAACTAAATAATCAAACATTTTCTTCGTTAACTTTTGTGGTTTTGGAAAATGAAAGTCCACATTATGGTTTTTAAACCCAATAACAAAAAGTCTTTTCCTATCATGTGGAATTCCAAAATCCTTTGAATTCAGTAAGTCTTGATATACTTTGTACCCAAGAGAATTAAAGACTGAACTTATTACTTCCCAAGTATTACCTTTATCATGGGTAAGAATACCTGGTACATTTTCAAAAATAAATACTTTTGGTTCAGTTTCCTTTACTAACCTGGCATAATCATAAAATAAAGTTCCTCTTGTGTCATCTAATCCCGCACGCTTTCCAATAATAGAGAAACTTTGGCAGGGACTCCCACCAACTAGGATATCAACCTTGTTTTTGTATGGTAATCCATTTAAAAATCTTATATCATCGTACCAATCTTTTTCAGCTACATTATAGTTGGCCATATAGCTTTGCTTAACATAATTAGTTTTACCAGTTTTCGAATAAAGACTTTTTACTAATTTGTTAGTTTCCTCTGGAGATAAACCATTTGTCATCTTTTTTATTTCTTCAACTGTTTCTTTTATCTCTATTTCCCCATTATCACAAGCAAATACAATATTAGTTTTAATTCCAAGCTTCATTAACGCCTGTTCTGGGGCACCAATGCCACTGAAAACAGTAGCAATATTTAATATCATTAATCTTTCACCTCGTGTTTTATGAATTCCATTATGTCGCCAATTTGACAATTCAATACCTCGCAAATTCGCATTAAAATATCCAAACTTACAGGATCGTTTTTTCCTAACTTCGCCATTGAAGAGGAACTTAATCCTGTAACTTCTTTTAAATCCTTTCTTTTCATTTCGCAATCAATAAGTAATTTCCATAATTTGTTATATGATATTTTCATAAATTTTCACCTCTAATGAGTACCTGATTGATTCAGTTAATTGTAGCACAATGTATTCAATCTGTCAATCTATATGTTTGTTCTGCGAAATATTTTATTTGCGATTGCAAATCTAAAAAACGGCTTTAAAAGAATTAGTTTTCGCTTTTTATCATGAAATAATCTATCGTGTTTTTATTGACCTTTCGTGTTTTTATTAGACATAAAAATAAAAAAACCTACAAACCACTTCTAGAAAGTGATTCATAGACTGATATTTAAGAAAGAAAAAAGGGATTATCTCCCTATTTTCATAAAATATTTAATATTATTTAAAGTAGTTTTTTTGTTTTAATCTATTTAATTTATTCCCGCTTTATAATACTCTAAAAAAACATCTAAGACTAATTGTCCCCCTTTTTGATTTGGGTGAATTCCATCTTTACACATATAAGTTAAATAGGATCTAGTCGACAAGAAAGCACTTCTAACATCCACTAATTCAACTTTTTTTAAATTTGCAACTTCTG
>WPCG01042291.1_pt1 | contig 42331 bp, 37 predicted proteins | sample 5403311 | NCBI WGS metagenome assembly WPCG01 (sample SAMN12869467, study PRJNA574797) | sludge metagenome | isolation source: wastewater treatment of Control | place: China:Beijing | collected 2019-05-17
ATAATCATTTTACGTATAAATTACTTTAAAGAATTACGAAAAAGGTTTATACTTTAGGGAGTTCATGCAGCTGTAGTTTAGTGGTAGAACTTTAGCTTCCCAAGCTAACCGTGTGGGTTCGATTCCCATCAGCTGCTCCAAAAAAATGTGAATTAGCTTCCAAATCTTGGAGAGCGGTATAATATAAATACCACCCAAGAAGTGAGCTATTAAAATTAAATTTGGTTCATTACGTCAAACGTATTAGACCTTTTTATTTACATCAATCTACTAATGCTTGTATTTTAATTAGGATGGACAATATTCACCGGGTAAACCTTATTGATAGCGTTTGCAGATACACCCTTTTTAATTTGGCGGAAGATAATTGAAATTACCTCATCAATAATTTCAACATAGTCATTATAAACGGTATTTGTCTTTTCAATAATGGGGTTGAAATTATTCAAGTTATCATAGCCAAAAATCACAATTTTCCTATCATGATTACTATCATGTAAAGCGCGTTTTAATAAAATGGCCAAGTAATCACTAAAGCAAAAGACGAGGTCATAATTATTGGCTTTTATTTTTGTAACTGATGACTTCATGATTTCTTCATCACTAATACCAGAAAAGGGCATTATATCGACATTTTTATGGTGTTTCAAGATAATATCGCTAAATCCATTGTACCGGCGGTATGAAGTTTCACTAAAAGAGTTCGTTAAATAAAGCGCTTTATTAAACTTTTGGTCAACAAAATATTGTCCGATTAATTTACCACCTAAGTAATCATCAGTATAGAGTGAATTAATAAGTGGATTCGAACTATTAATTCCGACTAGAACAAATGGCACATTATGACGGTAGAAGAGTTCACCAATTTCAATAGCCGGTTCGACTAGCGAAATTACCGCACAGTATTTATAAATCAATAATTTATTAGCATCTCCCACCGTTAACATGTGCGTTGAAGCATAAACGATATCGGGTTCATAACCATATTTAATTATAGCGCGGAAGAAATGATCACTAACAGCGGCAAAGAATGGATTATGAAGATCGTTAATAACGACGGCAATTCGTTTGGTTGTACCCGTCTTTAAAGAAAGGGCAATGCTATTTGGAACATAACCTAACTCCTCAGCTTTAGCAATAACTAACTGTTTTGTCTTTTCGCTTATGTCCCGACTATTTCGGAGCGCTTTTGAAACCGCTGTCGTTGAAAGGTTGAGGGTAATCGCAATATCTTTTAAAGAAACACTCTTACGCATATGTTTATCATTAATCATTTTTATTTTTTTGTCAATGGTTTGTTAGTAAAAAGAAACTTTCTTAAAATTAGCAATAACTTTGCTTTACTTTATCGATAAAGTGATTTAATATGAAAGAAACAAATAGTTTTTTAGACGCCAGTAATATTATCAAGCAAAAGTTTCAAGCCAAATTACCTTAATTCGTAATAGTCTTATCCATAAATTAAGAAAAGGGGGAAACGACAATACTGTATTTTGAAAACAAAAGCCGAATTTACTATCTTTTATTAATTGGCTTTTTCCTCGTTGGTTGTAATGGTGAACGAAACGGGAGCGACCCATCAAATTTAATTCCATCTACTAGTGACGTAAACTCAGTTAGTGAAATTAGCATCATTAGCCAAAATAATTTTTATGAAAACCCAACCCACCCACTTGTACAAGGAGAAAAAATTGTTACCTATTTAGCGGATCCTTATGTAGTTCGTGATGAAGAAACCTTGCTTTACTACATGTATACCACCCAGTCAGAAGTTAGCACCGATGATAGTTTAGTCCAACGTTTTACGCGAGGGCCGATCTTTGAGAGTATCAATATGATTGACTGGATATATAAAGGAAATGTTTTTGCGAATTATACACCAACCTGGGGCAAAAGTAATGCCGGAGTATGGGCGCCAACGGTGATTTATTTGGAAGGTTATTATGTTTATTACTATAGTCTCTCAGTTGGTGGAGACGACAATCCTGGAATCGGGGTTGCGCGTTCACTAACACCGTATGGACCCTATGAACACTTTGGTAAACTTTTCTCCAGCGAAGAAATTGGTGTAACTAATTCGATTGACCCACACGTTTTTGTTGATGATGGCCGGGTATATATGGTTTTTGGTAGTTATGGTGGACTAATTACATTAGTAGAATTAGCAAGTGATGGCTTAACTTTAAAGGGTGGTGTTGAAACCCAAGTTGATGCTAAAGTTGCAATTGCCGGCTACGAGTTATTTGAACTTAATAACTATGAAGCAGCTTTAATTAAAAAATACAATAATCAATATTACTTATTTTTATCAACTGGAAGTTGCTGTAGCGGAGATTTATCAACATACAACGTTGTTATTGCTAAAAGCGATAAAGTTACTGGCCCGTATTTAGATAGTCAAGGCCGTGATATGTTTAAGCCGCGCCGTGGTGATAATGTTGTTGTTCCAAGTATGAGCGGGGCAATGGGTGTTGGACATATGACAATTGCGTATGACGACTTAGATGAACCGTGGATGATTTATCACGGTTATGATACCAAAGGACCTAAACCGAATTGGCGGGTTATCTACATTGATAAGTTATTATTTAACGCAGAAACAGAAATGTTTTACGTTGATACGATGAAGGCAAGCAATCATACAAACTTGCCAGGACCATATATTAATAGTTTGGAAGGTAGTCATCATGCATAAATATTCACGCTTAACTTTGCTTAGCCTCTTACTTTTTGTTACAACGGTTAGTTGTACTTTAACCGAGAGTAGTATAACTCCGGATGAAAGTAGTGAAACGGTACAAGTTAGCGAACAAAGTAGTAGTGAAAAGCCAGTATCACTAAGTAGTGAAGAAATAACTTATCGCCGCGGTCAATATAATAATCCTTTATCAATCGTTGACGCTGAGGGTAAACAATATTTTGTCCCAATTGCCGATCCTGATGTAATTTATGGTGAGGATGGATACTGGTATATGTATCCAACAAATGCACCAGTTAAAGATACGACTGGTGGTGACTTCTTTGATTATGGTCCAATTTTCCGCTCTGATGATTTAATTACTTGGACCTGGATTGCAAGCGTCTTCCGTGATCATCCGCACGCAACTGAATGGGGAACACCCGGGGCTGGAGTATGGGCACCAAGCGTTATTAAAGTAAATAACCGTTGGAATTATTATTATTCATTATCAACTTGGGGTGATAATAACCCCGGAGTAGGAGTTGCAACTGCGCCCACACCATATGGGCCTTGGACGCATTACGGACGAGTAATTGATAGTGATGTATCCGGAGTGCGAAATTCGATTGATCCACAAACTATTTATGATGGTGACGATTTATATTTGGTGTGGGGTAGTTTCTTTGGATTGGCAGCAATTCTTTTAACCGAAGATGGAGTGGAACCATATTACGCTCATTTATATCCGGATTATTTAGAATGGATTGTTCCCGATAACACCGAGGGTGGCGGGATGAATATTAACATTAACTATGAAGGTGTTTATATTTTTAAACACAATGATAAGTTTTATTTAACCGGATCACAAGGTACTTGTTGTAGCGGGATTAATAGTACATATCGCGTTAAAGTCGGAGTTAGCGATAATTTACTTGGACCCTACAAGGCTAGTAGTGGCGAAGAAATGCATTTAGAGCCATTTGGCGACTTAGTTATCGGTCCTAGCCCTGAAGTTGCGGGGGTTGGTCACCACACTTTCATTGAAGACTTTGCCGGCCAAAAGTGGATTATTTATCATGGATTTGATAAAGAAGGCGAACGCCCGAATGAGCGCGTCCTTTTCATGGATGAAATATATTTTGATGAAACAACAGGGATGCCGTATGTCGAGGATTACATCGCAAGTTATCGAACTTTAAAAGATGGTCCATTAGTTATTAATTTAAATAATTAAAGAAAGTTAAAGAAGGAGAAGGGAACTTATGAAAAAAAATATAAAAAGATTAGTAGCATTAACACTACTCGCCCCCATTTTAATTGCTTGTCGCTTTACATCCGAATCCGAGCCAAATCTCGACGAATCGATCTCGATTGACACTAGTGATATTATTCGGGATAGCGAAGGCGAAATTATATTTGATAATCTCGAATTAGAAATGTGGGCTGTGACGACGGGAGATGATGCCCAAACCCAAGATGAAATTATTGCTGAATTTAATAGCATGTATGACGGAATGATTAATGTAACAACGCGCCATATTTCCCGCTATGACATTGAAACAAATTTACAAGCTACTTTTGATTTTGATATTGAAAGTGCGCCCGACTTATTATTTACTCACGGTGCACGGACGGCCGAATATGTTGATCGCGGCTGGTTAGCACCTATTGATGTTTATTATGATATTGCTGGCTTAGTCCTTGATGTTGATGATTTTTCTGAAAGTTTATTAGCATCAACACGGGTCGGTCTTTATCACTATGGGGTACCACAAGATGTGCATAGTACAATTCTTGAAATGCGGTTAGATATTCTAGAAAAAAATAATTTAGAAGTACCAACCACTCTAAGTGAATTAATAAATGTCAGTGAACAAGCAATTGCCTTGGCAGCGGCGGGTAACCTTCTTATCCGCGGAGAGAATTCGCACGGAATTCCAGCGACTGAATGGCGGAAAGCAAGTAGTGTTAACCAATATCACGTTTTCCCATTCTCCTATGGTGACATGTGGGTTCATGAGTTTGCCGGTTATACCGCTTTAGTGCAAAACGGCGGTAGTATTGTCGCTAGCGACGGATTACCAGGGTGGAATTCAACCAAAGCAGTCGACGGATTAACAATTATGCGCGACTTACTTTTCCCCCAACCAAATAGTCGCAACGAGCATCCAATTTCCAAACCGTATAATGCTGACTATGATGTTGGTGATGGGCCATTCCGAAATGGTGATGCCATCTTTAAATTTAACGGTCCTTGGGTTTATCAAAGTGACTTAACAATGTTTGATCGTGACCTCCGTAATGATGGTGGCAGCACAAATATTGGCACTCAACATATTGGGAATCTCTTTGCTGGTGACCCTACTAGTGCAACCGCAGGTCTTATTAAAGGTGAAGGTCATGCAATCATGTTAACAAGTGCACACAAAGACAACCTGCGTTACGTTGCAAGTGCTATTTTCGCTGATTATATGGCGAATTATTCTGGTATTAAATGGGCAAAACGTGGACATATACCAGCTTTAAAATCTGTGGCAAATGCGGCCGAATATAAAGAAGATCCGGCTTATGAAGCATATATTAAGAATTGGGGAACTAGTGAAGATTATTATGTTATTCCTTCAACGAAATACTATACACAAGTAGACTGGTACTTTAAAGAAGCCCTTAAAAAGATTTTATCAACCCAATATAGTGATGCAAATATTGCCACTATTTTACAAGATAACTATGATGATTGTGTCGACTATATTGAGCTTTACTCTTAATCAATAACCGGGCCAAGGAAAAATGAAAATAATATGACGAAGAAACGTAATCAATTATTGAAGGCAAGTCAACTTACATTTTTCCTTGCGCCATTTTTGATTAGCTTTGTTATATTTTTCGTCTTTCCATTTGCGCTAGGGATCATTATGTCGCTTTCTCGGTTCTCGGGCCGGTCATTTTTACCAAGCGGATTCGTGGGCTTGGATAATTTTAAACGAATATTTACCCACCGAACATTAAGTCGCGATTTTTGGGGTGCAGTTTTAATAACATTTATTTTTGCCTTAATAATTGTTCCCCTTAGTATCATCATCCCGTTTGTACTTGCTTTCCTCGTTAACAAAAAACCGTTTGGGTATAAATTTTTCCGCGCAGCTATCTACGTTCCCGGTATTTTTCCAATTATGGCAACCGGTGTAATCTTACTGCGTATGTTTAGTTTTCAAAATGGATTTATTAATCATTTCTTTGATATTTCCCTTAATTGGTTTGGTGAAAAGCGCCTAACGTGGATTATGATTGGTCTTTTTTGTATATGGGGCGGGATTGGGACGAACTTCTTAATCTTTAATGCTGGATTAGAAAATGTTGATCAAGCCCTTTATGAAGCAAGTGAAGTTGATGGCGCAACCCGTCTCCAAAAGTTTTTTAAAATCACGATCCCCAGCGTGCGTTATCAATTGCTACTGGCTCTATTTACAACCTTTATTGGTTATATGAATCTTTATGGACAAATTTATATACTTGCAAATCGCAATCCTGATTTAAATGATATGAAGAGTGCGGTTTATCGAATTCAAGATATGTTAACTGGTTCAAGTCAATTCTTTGGTTATGCCGCTGCTATGGGTATCTTATTAGGACTTATTATTGGTGCGGTTTCCCTTATTCAATTAATTGTCACGAAAGAAAGAAAGCGAGGCTTCAAACATGCAAAAGCGTACATGGTTTGGCAAAAATCACGATAAATTAATTGCGTTTATTATTTTATCAATCGTAACCATCATCTTTTTGCTGCCAATTTTATGGGGCTTTGTTAATAGTTTTCGCGATCACGCTGATTTGACGCTTCATCCTGCTAAATTCTTCCCGTCAAAATGGGACGCTTTCACGTTTGATGGATATCGCCAATTGTTTGATCGAACTAAATTTAATCCAGAACGGGCAAATGAATGGTTCCCGATTTGGAATTGGTTATTGAACTCATTTGTAGTGGCAACGGTCGGAACTTTAATTGCCTTAGTCTTTGCAAGTTTTGCGGCTTATGCGTTTGTCTTCCTCCCATTTAAATATAGTGAGATTCTCTTTAGTGTTTTATTAATATCAATGGCAGTTCCTGGAATTGTAACAATTACCCCTCAACTTATTAATATGAACTTACTTGGTGCGTATAAATCAATTGTTGGACTCATTATCCCTGGTTTCGCAAACGTGTTTGGGCTCTTTCTTATTCGGCAATTTTTTAAAGGTATTCCAATGGATTTAATCGAAAATGCTCGGATGGATGGGGCCAGTAATTTAGCGATTTTCCGCAAAGTTGTTTTACCAATTAGTAAGAGTGTTTTCTTTGTCCAAGGTTTATTTGGATTTATGGGTGCTTGGAATGACATTCAATGGGCTCAATTAATTATTGGTAACGCTCCACGGTCAACGTGGACCTTATCCTATGGCCTGAGCGTCATTAGTGCTAATACCGAAAGTACGCAATTAACAACCTTATCGCTGGCGAGTGCTGTCATTGCGATGGTGCCCATTTTTATTGTTTACTTGATTGCTCAAAATAAAATTGTTGACGGAGTTGCCTTTAGTGGCATTAAAAGATAGGAGAAATAGATGGCACCTTTAACCCCCAAAAGTAATCCTTTCATTCGTTTAGAAAATATTTCGAAAACATATCCCAATGGCATCCGTGCGGTTCATGATTTTAACTTAGTAATCCAAAAACATGATTTTGTTACGTTTGTAGGGCCGTCCGGCTGTGGAAAAAGTACAACCTTACGGATGATTGCTGGTTTAGAAGAAATTACGGCGGGAACGCTTTTTATTGGTGACGTTCTTGCCAACTATGTTCCTTCAAAAGACCGTAATATTGCCATGGTTTTCCAAAGTTATGCGCTTTATCCGCATTTAAACGTTTTTGATAATATCTCCTTTGGTTTAAAGCTTTTACGCACCCCGGAAACTGAAATTAAGGAACGCGTTTATCACGCAGCAAAGATTTTAAATTTAGGAATGTATTTAGACCGATTACCAAAAGAGTTAAGTGGGGGCCAAATGCAACGGGTTGCCCTTGGGCGTGCGATTGTACGGAACGCGGACATTTTCCTAATGGATGAACCCCTGAGTAATCTAGATGCTAAACTTCGCGGGCAAATGCGAGGAGAAATTATTCGAATTCACAAACAAACAAAAGCTACAACCATTTATGTAACTCATGATCAAACGGAAGCGATGACAATGTCTGATTATATCGTGGTAATGAACGAAGGTTTTATCCAACAAGTTGGCACGCCATTAAGCATTTATGATGAGCCAAAAAACCTATTTGTCGCAACATTCATTGGTAGTCCGGCGATGAACATTGTCGCGGCAACACGCCAAGACGATCACATTACATTAGCAAATGGAATGAAAATTAAACTTAACCTTCAAAAAACGGCAAAAATAAACGCTATTTATAAATCACAAATTAATAAATTAAAAAAGATTGTAGAAAACAATGACGAAGTGCAAATTAATGACGTCCTTGATGAAATAGCCGCGCAAAAAGTTATTGCAAAACATGAAGACGAACTTATGCTGCCATCTGCCAAAGAAAACCTATTTGTTAAAGTTAAAAAGCTGTTTAAAAAAGTAAAAAGAGAAACTTTACCAACTGTTAACACTCGGCACGAAGAGTTATCGGTTCTAATCGCTGGTCTTGAAAGTGCCTTAACGAAAGAAAGTGCAATCTTTGTTGGTATTCGCCCTGAAGACGTTTATATAACGGACCAAACCATTGATACTAAACAAGGCCCGACTCTAAAAATAGAGGTCGAATATAGTGAAATACTGGGAGCGGAAACGATCGTTAATGCAAAGCTTGGCACTGATGATTTTATCTTAAAAATGGCTACAAAAGAATACAGCCATGAAACAACCATCTTAGCAATTAAATTTGACTTTGATAAGGTTTATATCTTTGATAGTTTAACTGGGCTTAATCTCACGAAAGGAGTATAAAAGATGAGAATTCGCAGTAAAAAAATATTAATGCTATTAACGCTTGTCCTTGTGGTTGGTTGCCGCCCAAGTGTTAGTAGTGAAGTCCCAAGCGGCACTTCAACTATTCCAACGACGAGTGAAGGTGGAGAAAGTAGTCTCGATTTACCATATACCGTAAAAATTAGCGCAATTGGTAGTACCGAAATAGCCCTCTCCAAAACCGTTCAACTTCGGTCCGCTGTTACTGGCACAACCGAAAAAGATGTAACGTGGACGAGTAACAACGAAAGTATCGTCACGGTGACGAATCGTGGTTTAGTTACCGGAGTCGGTGTTGGTGAAACAACGGTTCGTGCTGCTTTAGTTATTGAACCACTCGCGTATGATGAGATTACGATTATTGTTACTCCAGGTATTGTTCCAACCGCTGTGAGTATTGTTGGGGCAATAAGTGGTAATGCTTGGGTTGGGGAGACCCTGAAACTTGATGTCAGTGTTACTCCTGCTGAAGCAACCTCAATTGTACGATGGGAAAGTAGTGACGAAACAGTCGCAACCGTTGATGAAGACGGATTAGTCACTTTCTTGAAAATTGGCGATGTTGATATCACTGTTACAAGTTTAGCGGCTCCTTCATTAAGTGATGCTTTATTCTTCTTGGTGAATTATGGAACTTTTAGTTCACAACTGGGTAGTAAAAAATGGGACATTGAACATCAAGCGGATGCAATGAATGCACGAGTTGAACTGCCTGTTAATAAGAGTGCCGGTTATAACTCCCTTTACTTTAATCACTTCCAAGGGCAACGATTCTATGCAGAAGCCTTCTTTAAAACTGGGCCGAATACGCCTGAGTCATGGGATTGGCAAGGGATTGGTCTAGGAACAGGATTAAGTGATAGTGATACCCGTTACTTCTCATTTTCCCCAAAAGCAGACGGACAACCAAACAATCATAACAAAACAATTGTCCGTGATGAACCCAACAACTGGGGAGCGGTCACTGATCGAAGCCAAGTTTGGGGTGAACATGGCCTAAACGCGATTAATAGTCAAAACGGTTTAAAAATCGCAATGTTACGCGATTATAATACGTATTACTATTTAATTAATGATGAGCTCCATTGGGTGGATGAAACGAATAAATATAATGAAATCGATACCTTCCCAATTATTGTGACGCTGGACATGTCGGTTACATTAACGAATTATCTTTTAGAAACAGATAGTGGCTTACTTGATGCGCGTTTAGCCACTCCAGCTTACGCTAATTCATTCTTCGCAAGTGGTGATGAGGTTGTATATATTGATGATAGTAACTTCAAATTTACAAGCACAACGACCCAAAGTAAAGATCATAAAGTTCGAAGTTTAGGGGATAAAACCAAACTTTATAATGAGTTTGAAGTCGAGTTCGACCTTGAACAAATGATATTTAGTGATACCCAACAAACATTTAGAGGAGTTAGTATTAACTTCCAACGCTATGACAATGCTAACGTTAACGAATCACTACTCATTGGTATTAGCCACAATCAATCTGGAAATAACAGTATTGTTGCTCGATTCCAAAGTTGGGATTACACCAAATCCTTGGAAACCCCAAGCGGGATTATTAAGTTTGCCGAAAGTGTCGATGAACTTAAAGCTAATCCGGCCACTAAAAGTCATGTCATCATACGTCGTGTTATTGACGGTGAGAAAGCCAATTTTACAGTAACGGTAGATGACCTTAATGCCGTGTTTACCCTCGGCGTGGAACCTTTTGTCTATTACACCGGTGCCTACCTAATTTGGGTTGGTGGTGAATATGCAGCGTTTGAGGTATCCAATTTTGAATATCGTTCGTTATAGCGTAAAGCTAAGCAAATATAAAAGGAGGAAAATATGAAAAAAGCTTTACCTCGACTAAGTTTACTCTTAGTCCTCAGTCTTATCGCTGGATGTACCCCACGTACATCAAGTGAAACACCTTCAACGAGTACTGAACCGCCAGTTTCAACATCAGTATCGGCTGAAGTAAGTAGTGAAGAACTGGTTTCTAGTGAAACACCCACACCGAGTGAAACACCTAGTAGTGAAGCCCCAGTCTCAAGTGAGGTTCCAGTCTCAAGTGAATCACCAAGCAGTGAAGCACCAGTACCAGCCATCATTATCGATAATGATGAAGAAGATTTATGGGTTGGTGATAACCTGCAGTTGGATATCACTGTTGAAAACACCGCTAATGATGCCGTAACCTATGCATCAAGTGATGAAGACGTAGCAACAGTTGATGAAACTGGTAAAATTACCGCCCTAAGTGAAGGTTATGTAATCATTACCGTTACCCTAGTAAGTGATAATACAGTCAAAGCCACTCTTAGCCTCTTAGTAAAGGATACAATTCTTGATACTAACTTTGGCTTTGGTAACATTGATTATTCACATATTAAAGATGAAAAACCATACATTTTAACGACAAAGGAAAACACCTATTGGCCATACGTTGAAGGTGTCTTTAGAAACGTGCTCTCGCAAAAATATTATGCCGAAGCCGTCTTTACCCCCAACGAAATTAACGAAGGCTGGGTCTGGAACCGGATGTCCTTAGGTCATCGCGATAAACTCGATGATGAAGCTGGCCATAAATTCCGTGGTTTAGCCTTATCGTATGGTAACGGTAACCCGGTTAAAATCGTCATGAAGGAAGGACCGGATGACTGGGGTGATACAACTGATCGTAGTCAAGTTTGGGGACTAAACAACCTCAACAATCGCAATATCGGTATCGACAAGCCAACCAAATTAGCAACATTACGTGACGGCAACAAGTATTACTACTTCCTCAATGATGAATTAATGTGGATGGAACAATATGATACACGCTTCTTAGACGTTGATACTGCACCAACTATCTTATTACATGACGTCCACGCTAAAGTAAGCGACATGGCGGTTATAACTGACAGTGCCGTTATTGATGCATTGGTTAATTCCGATGAAGTCAGTCGCTTAGTCTACTCGACACTCCACGATAATGTAATCCTGGCGGAAGATGGCAGTGTTGAATTTATTAATAATGAAGCGAAATGGCCATTTGATAATATTAAAGATAACTCAGCCAAGTCGCTTGGTGATGCTTTCTCATTACCAGCAGTTGACGCTAGTGTTAGTTTTGACTATAAAGTTAATAACTATGCTGACCCTGATTTAGGATTCTTAGGAATTACGCTCCAACGCTGGAGTCATGGGCCAAACGCGGCTATGACCTTCAGATTTGGCATTGATAAAGCCGGTTTTAACACGTGGGACGCTAATGGCGATCTTCCGGTTACATCCAGTGTAAACATTCCATATAAATCCGATCGACTAGAAACCAACAGCGTAAAAATTGAACGCATTATCACTGAAGGGGTGACGTCATTCAACGTTTATCTCAATGGTGAAAAATTAGACTTTGACTGGGCCGGTGGTGAAGCCAATTATGCTGGACCATACACAATGTGGCTCAATAGCAAAATTACTAATGGGATTATTAGTAATTATAAAGTTGAACTTCTATAAGAAATAATTTAAATAATATTTTCATCCCCAGGGTCATCCCCTGGGGAGCCAGGTGGTGAATTATGATTAAATTTGATGAAAACAGCAAATTATTTGTGATTGGTAATAAATTTTTTTCGTATGCCTTTTTTGTAAATGAAACTGGGATTTTACAACATCTTTACTACGGGATTCCACAAGCAACCTTTAGTATTAAAGACTTAACAAATCTTGATGTGGATTGGTCAAAAACGTACTTCGACGCAAAAACAAAAACCGAAAAAGTTTACGAGCATTTTTATGATGGCCGTTCACTCGTGGAAATTGCTCCTTTCGGTGGAGCCGATAAACGAGGCGCGCAATTTGTTATCGAGCAGGACAATTATTTATTACATTCCGAGTTTATTTACATTTCACATCGAATTTATAAAGGGAAGCCCCGGTTAACAAATTTGCCGCATTTTAAAGATGAACATAATCAAGCAATGACTTTGGAAATAACTTTAAAACTTGAAGAGCACGATCTTAATCTTATTACTTCATATACAATTTATGAAAATACACGTGCGCTCTTACGGAATCATAAACTAGTGAATAATGGCCCAAAAGTCATTTTACGACGCGCTTATAGTTTTAGCCTTGATCTCCCGCAAAATGACTACCGATTAATGCATTTTCACGGTGATTGGCTCCGCGAACGACAAGAAGTTGTCGAACCACTCAATCATGGCCTTAAGCGTATTTATTCAAACTTAGGCCGTAGTAGTCATGAGCAAAATCCATTTGCTTTTTTACTACGCGAAGGAACCAATGAAATAAGTGGTGAATGCTTTGCCTTTAGTTTTGTTTATAGTGGAAATTTTAGTTTTGACTTCAATATTGATAAGTTAAAATCACTGCGTGTTACTGGAGGGATTAATGATGAAAACTTTGCCTGGCATTTAGAAAATGGTGAAACTTTTGTAGTGCCGGAAGCATTAATTATTTATTCAAATGCCGGTTGCGAAAAATTAACACATACGATTCATGATTTAATACGGACAAACTTAATTCCACCTCACCAACAAAATATTCTTCGCCCCGTGTTACTCAATAGTTGGGAAGGATTTTACATGGACTTTGATACGAAAAAAGTTCTCGATTACATTGACGCAATTAAAGGAATGGGCATTGAACTTTTTGTCTTAGATGATGGATGGTTTGGCAAACGCAATGATGATACTTCTGGTTTAGGTGATTGGCATATTAATGCGACCAAAATCGATTTAAAAAAAGTGATTGATGCCGCTCATAAAAATGATTTAAAGTTCGGAATTTGGTTTGAGCCGGAAATGATTAGCTATGACAGTGATTTATTTAGAAGACATCCTGCCTATGCCCTTGGTCGACCTACTGGACGTCGCCCTTTATCGCGCCATCAATTTATCTTAGATTTAACAAGTACGGAAGTTATTAATAACATCTACGAACAAATGATTACTATTTTGGATAATTATCCAATTAACTATGTTAAGTGGGATCACAATCGCAATATATATGATGCCTTTAGTAGTTTACAACCCCTTCACAAACAGGGTCACGTTTATCATGAGTTAATGCTCGGTAGTTACAAACTATTACAAATGATTACCGAACGTTATCCGCATATTTTATTTGAAAGTTGTGCTTCCGGTGGTGGGCGTTTTGATTTAGGAATGCTCTATTATATGCCACAAGTATGGACGAGTGACGAAATGGATCCACTCCAACGGCTTTATATTCAATATTCAACTAGTCGCCTTTATCCGCTGTCTACTGCGGGCTCGCATATTGGCAAACATCAAACAAGTTCATATTTAACCAAAGCAAAAATTGCCCTTTTTGGTGTTTATGGTTTAGAACTTGATCCGCGGACATTAAATGAAAGTGATAAAGCAGCAATTAATGAAATAACATATCTTTATAAGAAGCACCGCGAGACAACGCTTCATGGTGGTGACGTATATCATTTACGCAATCCATACACCACAAATGAAATGGCAATTATGAGTGTTAGTAAAGATCAAAGCACCGCCCTAGTCCTCTTTAGCACCATCAAACAGCAAAACATTCAACATCGTAGTTTAAAGTTACGCGGCTTAGCGGCTGAAAGCCATTATTTTAATAGTCTTACAAACACGGTTGAACGAGGAGACTATTACATGAATATTGGTCTAAATTTCAGCAAGGGTAATCAATTTTTAGAAACATATATTATCGAATTAACTAAGGTAGAAAAATAAAATGAAACAACACAATTTAGCAATTGCAAATATCAACTTACGTGACCCCTACATTTACGCTTGTCCTAAGCGGAAGAAATACTATTTATTTGGCACAACTAAAAATGGAGCTAAGGGTATTTTTGAAATGTATATTAGTGATGATTTAAAAACCTGGTCTGGTCCACAAATTGTTTTTGACTTAGCTGACCACCCGACTTTTTGGGGGAAAAATGGTTATTGGGCCCCAGAAGTTTACTATGTTGACTACCTTAAGTTATACATTATGTTTGCCACTGTTGCGGTAAATAATGAAAAACGAAGTACAGTAGCGTTTGCAACACCTGATCTTGAAGGGCAGCACTTTAGTATATATAGTGACAAGATTACACCTTCAGGTAACTTAACTCTAGACGGAACGCTATATTTTATCCCACCAACAGGGACCCCTCATATTATTTATTGCCGTGAATGGTTAGAAATTAAAGATGGAACTTTCACTAAGGCACGTTTAAGTGATGATTTAAAAGAGCTTGATGAAGAAAGTCTCGAAGTTATGTTCCGTGCTAGTGAAATACCATGGGCAACTTCACCATTATTTACCGAGTCAGACTATTCTTATATTAGTGACGGTCCTTTCTTCTTCCGCCGTAATAATGTCGATTTTATGCTCTATTCTACATTTGGTAATAATGGTTATCAAACCGGATATTGTTTCTCATTCGATTATTGGAAATCATTAAAACATGTTGATATTCCCTTAACTGAGCCAAATTCGGGCCACGCTATGGTCTTTACTAGTTTTGATAAAAAAGATTATATTGTTTATCATCGTGATAACGAAAATAAAGTAGTCAAACCCGATATTCGCGAAATTGTTGTAACCCTATGTCCCGAAACAAAAGAACCACGTTTAAAGTTAGTTTAAATAGCTAATTGCTTTGTTAATAGTAAATTATCAGGCAAACGTAGTTCAGTAAAGAAATTTTATTTATCGGTTTTTCGGGGAAATTATTACACAAATGGGCTCTTTTATATATTTTATTGATATTATTTCTTTTTATATAAAAAATCTTGAGCAGTTTTTAAAGTGATACTTTTGGTATTAACCATATGGGCAATGACTTCTTCAATATTTTGTGGTGTTGCCCCCGCTTCAAGCGCAATATTGCGGGCATGAAGGCGCATGTGTCCTTTATTAATGCCGTCGGTCGTTAACGCGTAAAGTGCGGCAAAGTTTTGCGCTAAACCAACAGCGGCGGCAACTTTCATTAGCGTCTTTGCATCTTTAATATTTAAGATCGAATGGGCGAGTTTAACTTTCGGCAAAATATTAATCGCCCCACCAACAGTGCCAACCGCTAGTGGGAGGGTAATTTTGCCAATAAGAAACCCGTCTTCCATATACCATTTAGTTAATGGTAAATATGTGCCACTAAGTGCAGCGTAACTATGGGCGCCGGCTTCAATACTCCGAGTATCGTTTCCCGTTGCAAGCATTAAAGCACTAATCCCGTTCATCACGCCTTTATTGTGCGTTGTCGCGCGATACGGATCAATCGACGCATAAGTATTTGCAAGCGCAATGTCTTCACCAATGACATCACTATGTTTTAATGTTTTTGGATCAATTTTAACCGTTGACGTAACGAGTGACTCCGTCGCTAAGTTTGATAAAATACTCATTAATACTTCTGCTTTATAATCTTGCATAATATAATTTGCAATTGCTTCAAGCATTGTATTAATCGTATTTGCCCCCATTGCATCAAGCGTATCAACTTCAACGTATAAAGTAACAAAGTTATGTGGCTTTATTTCCGTACGTAACGCATGAATGCCGCCACCAAGCGCATGGATTTCAGGATGCGCCGCGTATCCTATCTCTTTTAATTTAACTGCATGCTTTTCTAAATAAGCTTGCAGTTTATTTTGATCTAAAATATTTTTAAAAATAATTTGACCAATCATCCGGCGGGTTAGACTTTCGGTCGTAAAGCCACCATTGGCGAAAATAATTTTTGCGGCATGACTTGCACCGGCAATAACCGACGATTCTTCGGTCACAAGTGGCACGTGGTAAATGGTGCCATCAACTAAAAAGTTTGGGGCAACGCCAAAGCCAAGTTCAAACGTTGTAATGTAGTTTTCAATTAAATGTTCAAAAATTGTTGGTGGGGTCGCGGTGTTATACGTTGCACTAAAGGCACCAATTGCGCTTAATTCTTTAATCCGCTCAGTTGTTGTTTTTTGATAGAAATCGTTAGCGATGCGTTTACTCATAATTTACCTCACTTTTCACACTATTACTTTACTACTTACTATTGTAAGTGTTTCCACCATTTTAAGAAAGAATACACTTAAAAAAGAAAAAAACTTATCGCTTCTTTCATGATAAATTACATCGTTTATGGTATGATTTTTACCATGGAAGAGAAAGCCGATATTTCAAAACATTTACAAATCGGAATTGATAAAATTTCGTTTTATATCCCGAACATCTATTTAGATTTAAAAACACTTGCAAAAGCCCGTGATGTTGATTATGCAAAGTATAAAGATGGGTTACTTATTGAAAAGATGAGTATTGCCCCACTTTATGAAGATATTATTACAATGGCGGCAAACGCAAGTCTTCATTTTTTAACGCCAGAAGATATTGCGGCAATTGATACAGTCCTTTTTACGACGGAGTCCGGTCTTGATTACTCAAAAGCAGCGGCAACGCATTTAATAAGTATTTTAGGGCTCCATAACAATATCCGCGCGATTGAAATGAAACAAGCATGTTATTCGACCGCTGCGGCACTTTACTTTGCAAAAGGCCATATTTTACAAAATCCTGAGGCTAAGGTGCTTGTTCTCTCGGCAGATATTGCTAAATACGGCTTAGGGGCAGGCGGCGAACCAACACAAGGTGCCGGCGCCACCGCGATGCTCATAAGTAAAAATGCGCGGATCTTAACCCTTGATAACGCAACAAGTGTGTATGCCGAAGATGTTTATGATTTTTGGCGCCCGGATGGTAGTGATTATGCTTATGTTGATGGGCAATATTCGAATGAAATTTACCAAAAAATCTTCTTAAAAACATATAATGGCTATCTCGCGAAAACTAATAAAACGTTAGATGATTTTGCGGCACTTACTTTTCATATTCCGTACGCTAAACTTGGCCTGAAGACATTAAGACTCATTGCAAATGAAGCCGACAACAAATCACTATTTACAAATTTTGCTGAGTCCGTTATTTATAACAAACAAATTGGTAATATTTATACCGGGTCGCTTTTCCTCTCGCTCATTAGTTTACTAGAAAACGCTAACTTGGCGGTCAACGCTAAAATTGGCATTTATGCATATGGTTCCGGGGCGGTTGGGGAATTTTTTAGTGGTACACTTGTTGATGGCTACCAAGAACATTTATACAAGGATATACACCGTGAGTTATTAACTAATCGCACACCACTTACCATTAGTGAATATGAAACATTAATGACCACAAAAGTACAAAATGACACCGAATTACCGACAAATCATGCTTCAAACGTCCAATTAGTCGCGATTCAAAATTATAAGCGTATCTATAAACGCAAGAAATAAACTATACATAAAAATTAACAATTAGACTCACGCGAGTCTTTTTTTATAAAACAAATAAATCGTTTTCTTCAAGTTCTTCGCTAATTGTTAACAGGTAATCTTCCCGTTCATGCGCAGCAATAAACTGCATTCCAAGCGGTAAGCCTAACGCGTTTTTAAACGTTGGTACACTAATTGCTGGTTGGCCCGTGAGGTTTGGTAGTTGTGTATACGGCGTCCGCATGAGGGAATGGGCAAAGACCTTCTTTAATAATTCGAATCGTTCGTGAAATGAAAGATTCAGCGCGTTTTCAATTGCCGTAAAATATTGTTCAGTGACTTTTTCAGTACCCAGAAGCGGGGCAACACCATTCGTCGTCGGTGTTAAAAATAAATCGTATTCTTCATGAAATTCATTCATTATTTTACTTACTTTATCCCAATAACTTAGTGCTTTTTCTAAAGTGCTTTTCGTTACATCTTGACCAACCGCATAAAGTAAATATGTCAGCGGTTCAACATCAGTAAATAACAGTGGTGTTTTCACCTTTTTTAAAAAGTGGTACGCTTCATACGCATTCATTAAGTAATAGCTTTCGATAAGCCTTGTTTTATCATAACGCGGAAAGTCTTCAACAAGTGTATGACCAAGTTTTACTAATTTTGGTTTTAAGTCATTTAACGCTAGTAGGGCATCATTATCAACATACGGAGCAGGCGACTTTGTTGTGTAGGCAATCGTAAACTTCTTCCCTTTCAGGCTTTTAATTGTCTCTGCAAAAGGTTTGGGAGGTTTACGTAAGGCAAATTTACTTTGCGGAACATAATGAGTGAGTAAATCAAGTAGTAAAATCGTGTCACTTACATTCGTTGTAAGCGCAAAATGCGTTGACGCACCTTGCCACGCATCAAAAGCATATGGACCAGTGATGATTCGACCACGTGTTGGTTTTAGGCCAACGAGTGCTTGATAACTTGCGGGAATGCGAATAGATCCGCCCCCGTCACTTGCAAGCGCAAACGGAACATACCCCGCTTTAAGCGCACTAGCCGCACCGCCGCTTGAGCCGCCACTGTGATAGTCGGGATTAACGGCGTTTTTTGTAATGCCAAACATTTTCCCGTATGTTAAATTATCAAATCCGAATTCTGGAGTATTAGTTTGGCCGATGACGACAAAGCCAACATCTAAAAGTTTTTGGACAATGGTATCAGTATGCGCGGAAACATAGTCTTTTAAAAGTGGACTACTACTTGAATTATGCGTGCCGATTAATTCTTGACCAAGATTTTTAAGCACAAACGGAATACCGGCATACGGCTTATGATTAAAATCTAATGCTTTTACTTCATTAATCGCTTCGTCAATCCGTACATAAGCAAAGGCATTGAGCGGGTCGTCCGTAATTTTTCTTTTTAAATCATCATAAAATTCACTACACTTTGTAGCGTCACTTAAAAATAATCGTTTAAATTCGTTGATGCTCATTGTATTTCCAATATAAAGACTCGGGCGATAAATAGCAAAATATGTGTTCTATAAGTATTTTTAAGCAATTATTAAGCTTCACAACTCGCACAAACTTTTTCTTTACTAAACTGTTGGGCGGCATTTGTACTATGTTGATAATAAAGCGACTTAATGCGATTTTCCCACGCAAAGATTAAAAGCTCATTCATTTCGCGTGCCGTTTTCTTTGGATTAATCATTAAATTAAGCGATTGGCTTTGGTCAATAAATTGTTGGCGAGTAGCGGCTTGTTGTAAAACCGCAAACTGATCGATTTCACTAAACGTTTTAAACACTTCCTTCTCCGCCTCACTTAAAAACCGTAAATGTTGGACGGAGCCATCATGATCACGAATATCATTCCATGTGTCCCGGTCATTTTTGCCATACTTTTCTAAAAGTGCTGTTAAGTATGGATTATGCAGCGTTACTTTTGTTTTTGCGACGTCTTTAACATAAATGTTTGACCAAATCGGTTCAATACTTTGTGATACTTGACCAAGAATAAATGCACTTGATGTCGTTGGGGCAATGGCTGTCAGTGTCGTATTCCGTCGGCCATAGCCTTTAAGAATCTCTGGTTCCCCAAATAGGGCCGCGAGTTTTTTTGATGCTTGCAGCGCATGATCTGCGATATGTTTAAAAATTTCCGAATTAAGTTTCATCGCCGTCGGGCTTTCAAAACTAAGCATTTTACTTTGTAAATACGAATGCCACCCTAAAACACCAAGGCCGAGTGCACGGTTGGCTTTTGCAAAATTGTACGCCCGTTCCATAAAATAAAACGCTAAGGTTTGTTCTTTACTAGCACTATCACGCATTGTTTCGAGTTTAGTTAAGAAGTCACTCATTACGGCATCAAGGAAAAAGATCATTGTTTCGACTGCATCCGTATTTTTCCATTCATCATAATAAAGTAAATTCATCGATGATAAGTTACACACAAATGACCATGCTTCATTATTTGGTAAGGCAATTTCTGAACATAAGTTACTATGATTTATCGTAAGTTTTTTATCTTTATACACATCAACAGTGTCATTATTTACGGTGTCTTTAAAGAAAATATACGGATAACCAATTTCCACGCGCCGTTGGATGATTTTTGCCCACACCGCACGTTTATCGGCGTCACCATTAATCATCGCATGCATCCATGCATCCGTGACCGTCACACCATGCGTTAATTCTTGAATTGGATTACCTTCCGTACCAATTTGGAGAAACTCTTCAATATCGGGATGATCAATGGGTAAATATGGCGCAAAGCGGCCACGTCTTGTTGATCCTTGCGAGACAACATCGATAATTGTTTCAAATAGTTTCATAAAATGGACTGCGCCTGAAGACATGCCGTTATTTGTAATCGCCGCACCACGGGGCCGAATGTCACCAAAATAACCGGATGTGCCACCCCCAAATTTTGACATCATCCCCACTTCGGCTTGTGTAAATAAAATTTGCCCCATATTATCGTTTAAGTGGGAGCCAAAACAACTAATTGGTAACCCTTTACTTGTGCCAAAGTTTGACCAAACGGGCGAGGAAAGGGAGTAGTAGCCTTTTTCCATATAACGATAAAACTTATCGGCAAACCCCGGAATATTTAAAATTCGTTCCGCCGTTTCACTAATTTCTTTAACACGTGCTTCAACAGTAACGCCTTCAGCTAAATATCCTCTTGATAAAAATAATCGACTATGTTCGTTTAACCACCGCATAATGTGCCTTCCCTTCTAAAACAAATCGTCACCCGTAATACTCCGGGTCCGTTTACTATAATTAATTGATCGTTTGACAAAGAAGTCAACATGTTTTGTCGCGACAACTTCGTCATCAAACCAGTCAGTCGCTTGAACGGCTTTTTCATCAACCGTAAAGATGCGTTTATAACCAATACTAACTAAGGAATTATTAAGACGGTTTTTTACAAACTCTTTGACCACTTGTTTCGGCATAAAGTCAAGATCCCCTGCTTCATAAATCCAGTCGATAACAATTTCTTCCGAGCGTAACGCTTCAACACACGCACTTTCGACAAGTGTTTGCATCTCGTCATCAAACCATTCAGGATGTTCACTTCGAATCACATTAATTAAATCAATACCAAAAAGGCCATGAATTTGTTCTTCTTTTGATGTGGCTTCAATGGCGTTTGACATCCCTTTAAATAAATTTTTATATTTATTAAACGACATAATAATTAAAAACTGGGAAAAGAGGGATACGTGCTCAATAAAGAGGGAGAAAAGAAGGAGTGCTAACGTAAAATCACGGTCACTACCTGTTTTGGCAAGAATATTTGATTTTGTTAAATAATCTACGCGTTGCATTAAAGCCGGAATTTGTTTAAGTTTTTCAAATTCATGATTTAAGCCAAGAATTTCTAAAAGATGACTATATGCATCATGATGACGCACTTCACTTTCCGCGAACGTAAAACCAACTGAGCCAATTTCTGGTTTTGGCATGCGGTGGTATAAGTCACCCCAAAATGTTTTAACAGCGACTTCAACTTGCGCAATTGCCAACATTGCATTTTTAATCGCACTTCGTTCATGATCACTAACATTGACCTTAAAGTCTTGGATGTCACTTGTGTAATTAAATTCGGTATGCAGCCAATAGGAATGTTGGATTGATTCTTTGTATTTAGCAAGTTCCGGATATTCATATGGTTTTAAGTTCAGGCGGAATTTAAATATATCGGGCTTACGTGCCGCGTGGCGTTTTTCGCGATATATAATATATGCTTTCGCGGTTTGTTTATGTTTTGAATCAAGGAGGACACTTTCCACGTAGTCTTGGACTTTTTCGACTGTTAAGTTTTCATAGTCATCGTTTTCGACAATGAGTTTTAAGACCTCATCACGTAGTCGCTTCGCTTCTTTTTCATCAAATTCGCCGGTTACTTCCCGTGCTTTATTGAGCACCACAAGAATTTTATGGGCATCAAAAGGTTCAACGTTATTATTCCGTTTCGTAATTAATTTTGGTAGTTGCATACGCCCTCCTTAGTCAATGTTTTATTGCTTGATTTTAACATAGGAGGCTTTTGTGTAAACCGAAAAGCAACAAAAAAATTGACAAAAGAAAAAGGTGTTTTGATTAGTAGTTTTCAAGTCGAAATAATCACTTGTGAACACCTAAAAATTATAATTACTAAAAAACTACTACTAAGTAAAATGTATAGACTTTTAACGCTTTTAAATTAACTCACGACCACGATTTGTCGTATAGAGCGCACTAACTTCCGATGTATTCATGTCACCACGGAGTGTCCCATAATACGCCCGCCCTAAGTTCGTATCATCAAACGCAGAAAATGTATTGTCAGGATAAATAATATACGGAAAATTGACACGATAAATTTTTGCACTACCATCAACAGTAATAAAATTAGTGTAGTAATCTTTTTGTTCATAAAATGCCAAACGAACGACTTTTGCGCGGATAATACTTACATCAGTTATCGTGAATTCACTAGGCCCAATCGTTGCTGGGTATGTTTCTTGAATCCGAATTTCTCCCGTATAACGAATGGTTAAGATATCACCTGCTAATAAGTCCGTAATCCCGTATTGTTCCGTGTTAAAAAACGGAATAATATCGTTATAAAGCATCGTCAGTGTATCTTCAACATGAAAGCCATAATCAAAACGAACTTCTAAATTCCACGTTTTCTGCTCATCAGCGACACTTGTAATAATATTTGGATCAAGACTACTTTCTGACTCCTCACTTAAACTTGTTTGTCCGCAACCAGTAAGAATAAGTGGGAAAATTAGGCTGAAAATGATTAAATAACGATGTTTTTTCATATTTACTTCCTCAACTTTATTATAAACAATGTTAGCGAATTTAACATGTTTAGTTGTAAATAATCATTTTTAATATAGGGAGGAGTTCATCATTATTAAAAGCGATAAGCGCGAAATCACTAAATGTATAAGGCGTTAGTTTTTCATTAACAACCGTGTAGCCGAGTTCTTTCATCATTAAAAACCCCGGTGCTAAATCCCATAAATTGTTTGTCCGTAACACTAAGGCATCATTTGTACCACTTGCGACAAACGAAAAGTCAATCGCTGCGGAGCCTTGTAATCGCGTACGAAAGATTGTATCTTTAACACCAAGAAAAATTTTTTCCACAAACCGATTTGACGCTTCATCATAAACAAAGAAATCACTAAAACTCATAATCATGTGTGCTACTGGCCTTGATGTTCGTTCAAGTTTCATATCATTACGAAATACACCGTGCCCTTGAAGCGCGTGGTACTCTTCATTAAGACGCGGGAAATACATATAACTTAACACAACTTCATTGTCGGCAAAAAAAGCAAGTTGAATACCAAAGTAAGCGTTTTGGCGTGCAAAATTAACGGTGCCGTCAATGGGATCAATGACCCAAGTACGCCCCTTAACTTTTGCAGCGGGATTAAACTCTTCACTAATAATATGGTCACCAGGAAAAGCTTTTTTAATTGCGGTAATTAGCGTTTTTTCAACCGCGTAATCAATATTTGTTACGGTGTCAAAATCGCCTTTGTCCATAATTTCAAGGGGAACATCAATAAGTGATAAATACGTGTTTTTAATAATCGTTTTCGCAAATGTTAATTCTTTTGTGTACATAAATTCCTCCGTCTATAAACTATTTAAATTATAGCAAAAATTCATAGGTTTCCGCCGTCTTATCTAGCGTTACACGGCGAAAAGATGGTAAGATAATAAAGATGAAAAAAACAATTATCATTGCTAGTCATAACGCCAACAAAATCCGTGAGTTCCGGCTCCTTTTTAAAGACACCCCATATACAATTTTAAGCTTAGCAGATATTAATTATCTTGATGATATTATTGAAGACGGCGCAACATTCCAAGATAATGCGCTTATAAAAGCCAAAACAATTTATGCAAAAACAAATATTCCCGTCATTGCCGATGATAGTGGCCTCATTGTTAATGCGCTTGGCGACTTCCCTGGCGTACAAAGTGCACGCTTTATGGCTGAACATACGTATAGTGAAAAAAATGCAGCGATTAATGAAATGCTCCAAAATCATAGCGATAAAAGCGCAAAATTTGTTTGTGCAATTGCGCTTGTCGGCCTTGAGCACTTCCCTCAAGTATTTATGGGTGTTGCGAAAGGCGTAATTATTAATGAAGAACGCGGCAGTAACGGGTTTGGTTATGATCCAATTTTCTTTTATCCCGATTTCCAAAAAACATTTGCGGAACTTACTGCTGAAGAAAAAGACGCGGTGAGTCACCGTGGCATTGCAACGCGTAATTTACTTACTTATTTACATGAACACCATTTTTAAAATGGTAAATGGTTTTTAATCCGTTCGACAACTTTAACATCCGCACCAAGAAACGGAAGTTTTAAAAGTTCTTCTTTTGTGAAAAAGCCCGCTTCTTTATGGACGAAAAGCGAAAACTCTGCGCTCTTTGTTGTGCAAAGAAACACATCCATTTCCAATTGAAATTTTGGATATTCGTGACTTACATGCATAAATAAATCGAGTACTTCAACTTCCATCGCCAGTTCTTCTTTTAGTTCGCGTTTAAGCGCATCTTCACCACTTTCAAATGGTTCAATTTTCCCACCTGGAAATTCGTATTTGCCGTAGCGTTCATCGTTTTCATTACGCGCCGCTGCAAAAAGTTTTCCATCATAGAAGATTAAGGCCGCGACAACTTTTTTAATTTCTTTCATCACAATATTCCTTCTTAACAATCATAACATAGCCACACTTTTTTTCCTTAACTTTGGTTATTCGGTAATTATTTAGCGATTAAATGCTCTTTTGTCGTTTATTACTACTAACATAGTAAAGAAACGTTTATAATATATGTGGCTAACGTGAAGGAGGATGAAAAATGCCAAGAATTATTGATGTATATGCCCGTGAAGTGATTGACTCACGCGGCAACCCGACGATTGAAGTTGATGTCCAAACTGAATCAGGCGCCTTTGGACGGGCGATTGTCCCAAGTGGCGCAAGTACTGGTGAACGCGAAGCACTCGAATTACGCGATGGTGATAAAAGTCGCTTTTTAGGTAAAGGGGTCCTAACTGCTGTTACAAATGTTAACGAAATTATTGCACCAGAAATTATTGGAATGGATGCGGATGATCAAGTTGGAATTGATATGACATTACTTGAACTTGATGGCACACCATTTAAGAAAAAATTAGGGGCGAACGCACTACTTGGTGTCAGTTTAGCAGTTGCCCGTGCGGCCGCTGACTATTTTGGTACAAGTTTATATAACTACATTGGTGGTGTGAATGCGAAAAAATTACCTGTCCCGATGATGAACGTCATTAACGGTGGCGCACACGCGGATAGTAGTGTTGACTTTCAAGAATATATGATTATGCCAGTTGGTGCACCAAGTTTACGCGAAGCATTACGCTGGGGCGCGGAAGTATTCCACAATCTTCGCGCCGTCTTAAAAGCGAAAGGACATATTACTGCTGTTGGTGATGAAGGTGGCTTTGCGCCAAACCTCGCAAGTAACGAAGAACCAATACAAGTGATCATTGAAGCAATTAAAAAAGCCGGCTATGTCCCGGGCAAAGACTTCTTTATTGCCCTTGACGTCGCCGCCAGTGAATTTTATGATGCCAAAACGAAAAAATACGTGTTAGCAAAATCCGGCGGTGCCGTAAAAACAAGTGCAGAAATGGTCGCATGGTATGAAGAACTTGTGAGTAAATATCCAATTATCTCAATTGAAGACGGTTTAGCTGAAGGCGATTGGGACGGCTGGAAAGTGTTAACCGATCGACTCGCCGACCGTGTACAAATTGTTGGTGACGACTTATTCGTTACAAATCCGGCAATTCTTAAAGAAGGAATTGATAAAGGGATTGCGAACTCCATTCTTATTAAATTAAATCAAATCGGCACCTTAACGGAAACGCTTGATGCGATGGAAATGGCCGAACGCGCTGGGTATACATGTGTTGTCAGTCACCGTTCGGGCGAAAGTGAAGACACAACGATTGCCGACTTAGCCGTTGCGCTAAACGCCGGGCAAATTAAAACGGGTTCAATGAGCCGTACTGACCGCGTTGCAAAATATAACCAACTTATCCGTATTGAAGATGACCTTGGTGAACGGGCAATTTTCCCGGGTTTAAGTGCGTTTTATAACTTACGCAAGTAAAAACACACTTTTTTGCTGATTAAAAGGGGATACACGTCCCCTTTTTTTATGCATGTGACAATACAATATTTTTGTTTTACTTGTATAATTAATTTGGAGGACAAAAAAATGGTATTCCAAAATTTACTACAGATACTACCAATGCCGTTTCTACTCGGCGGACTTGATCCTGGTAGTTTATTAGATGGGCTCGATTTCATTGAACTCATTTTTAGCGTACTTAACCAAGTGACATTCTTGGTTGATATATTCATTGGGGCAGCCCTCATTGGCGCAATTGTGCGTGGCGTTTTTAAAAAGTTCTGGAAAGTTGTATGGCGCGGCATCGTCTTCTTAGCGTTAGTCGGTGTGCTCTATGCATTTTCTGGCATGCTTAGTGCACAACTGCACGCAATCCCAATTCCACTGAAAGGTGAAATTAATGGGACAATGGTCGAATTTAAAAACCTTGGCGAAATGATTCCGGGGGTCATTGAAGCAGCTGGTTATAATGCTGCCTATACCGAAGCAATGAGCGAAGTTATTTTCAAAAACCTCGTCATCTTCCTTGGTGTACCACTATTAGCGATTGTCACACCAATTATTAGTGGGATTACCTTCCCGTTTATAAATCTTTTATTACCAAAGAAAATGAAAGGGTTAAAACTTATTCCGGCGAAACTTGCAATTAGTATTGCTTTCTCACTTATTGCGATTATTATCTTTGCAATTCCGATGGCGACGCTTGTCCCACCGATGACTGAATTTAAGGCATTAATTGCTGACGATACACTCATGAAAAAATTCTTAAATCCTGAATTTATTGGCTTTTTAGAATTATTTACGGCGGAAAAATCAATTTTACTCAAAGTTGTTAATCTTGGTAATGTCGCGGGTAGTTTAAATATCTTTAATACGTTTAAAGATGGCGCAACAGTTGTGAAACTTAGTGACGCCTTACCAGCATTATTCACGCAACTGAATCAAATTACTTACGCTTCTGCTTCTTAGGGCTTAAACATTAACGCTAAGACTTTATCAAAATCAAGTGAGTGCGCATAATTAGCGAGCTCACTTTTTTTGATGAAAAAGACTTCGCCTTCAACACTTTTTTTAATTGTCCCCGTATATGTTTTTGTCCGATAGCAAAGCGCAACATCATTAATGCCTTGTTTTGGTAGTGGCCACACAATTTGTCCAACATACTCCACATCACTTACAATGAGGCCCGTTTCTTCGGCCATTTCGCGTTTAACACTTTCACTAAAAAGTTCACCATCTTCAACATGCCCACCGGGAAAAGTTAAGCCTGGCCAATCTTTTTTAACACGATTTAAGACGAGAATATTATCGTCATCATACACCATACACATGTTTGTAAATACATTTTTCATACGTTTAGACTATCATATTTTCGAAAAGATTTAATTGGTTGTTCTTCTTAACATTATAAATGTTATAATTTCACTAAGGAAAGTATGATGTTTACAAAAATTACCGTCATTGGTTTAGGGTATGTGGGGCTTGGGCAGGCACTACTTTTTAATGAATCCCATGATGTCATTGGCTTTGATATAAGCGACGAAAAACTTGCAGCGATTACTGCTGGGCACAATTTATGGAATGATGAAAATATTGCTGCGGCCCTCAAAAGAAAACCACTTATCGTAACAAACAATTTTAAAACAGCCGTTCTTGGTCGTGACTTAATCATTATTGCTACTCCCACAAACTTTAATGATGATGAAAAGGCTTTTGATTTACATAGTGTACTTGAAACACTAAAAAAACTTTCCAAATTACAAGTAACAGCCCCCATTGTGATTAAATCAACACTCCATGTTGGCGCAACTACTTTATTGCAAGAGCGGTTCCCAACTTTAAACATTTTTTTTAGTCCGGAATTTTTACGCGAAGGCAAATCCCTTTTTGATAACTACTATCCCTCACGCATTATTGTTGGTTACAAGTTAAGTAGTAAAGCAGACCATGAAACTGCTAAAGAAATAAGTGAGCTCTATCAAAATACGGCGCGCACGAAAGATATCGCTACGCTTTTAGTTGGCACAAACGAGGCCGAAGCGATTAAACTCTTCGCCAACACATATTTAGCGCTCCGTGTTGCCTTCTTCAATGAACTTGATACATACGCATTAACAAAAGGGTTAAACGCTGAAGAAATTATTCATGGCGTGAGTCTTGATCCACGCATCGGTAACTTTTATAATAACCCATCCTTTGGTTATGGCGGCTATTGTTTACCAAAAGATACCCGTGAACTGCACCAAAGCTTTAAACTTGTCCCCGAAAACTTAATTTCCGCAACACTAGTCGCCAATAAAACACGGCAAAACTTTATTGCTGAATGGATTAAAAACGAGTTAAAACAAAGTGGCCCAAATGCCGTGCTTGGCGTCTACCGTTTAACTATGAAAAAAGATGCGACAAATATGCGCGAGTCATCAATTATTAAAGTAGTCGAAATTTTACATAACACTCATGTCAAGATGGTAATTTATGAACCACTATTTACTGGTGACAATTATAATGGTATTCCCGTAGTTACTGACTTAAAGATGTTTAAAACACAAACAAACCTTATTATTGCTAATCGTTATCATCCTGATTTAAATGATGTGAAAGCTAAAGTATTTACGCGTGACTTATTTAATAGCGACTAGTCTTTTTGTTCAATATACGTATAATGTGCATAATTATCGGGAGCACTCGTAACTTTCACCATAAAGTCATATATTTCGTTGCGTAACTTTTCTTTAGCGGCCCGTTTATCTAATGTTTGATCGGGATAAAATGGTTCACTCACCGTTACAGTAATAAACGGGCTTTTGTTTTTCTTCCGCTTGCGGTATGTCGTGACAATCGCAATTGCCGGTGCATTATAATTAATGGGATAAGTAAAACTACTACTTAAAAACGGGCGAATGCCCGTATAATAGGGCCAAATATGCGCTTCCGGATAAATCGCAATGCAGCGCTTTTTAGCAATATGATAATCAAGAGCTTTTACAAAGTTTTTACTTGCGGCATAGTTTGTTGTTGAATCCGGTAGTGGCACCGCGCCTAACATTTCAACGATCGTGCGTAACCCTTTTAAACTTGTAATATCGGGATTAGCAAGCATTACCGTTTTGCGGTGGCGATTAATGCCGGCTTGCGGGATAAACGAATCCGTATAATGCGTATGATTGCCATAGAGGAAAAACGCTTGGCCCTTTACTTTCCGTAACGCTCTGCGGTTTTTTACTTTAAATCTATAGCGAAACTTTAAAAGACAAAAAAGAATTGGAATTGCCACTACATACGTCATAATAAATGCAAAAAACCGAAAGAAAATGCCGGCACGAATATACACGTAATGTTCATCAATTGGCTTTTGCGTAATATTTGTCCCCGCAAAGTCATCGTTCAAAGCGTCTTGATAATAAATTGTTTTGCGCTTATCGTTTGCCATTTTCCATTACATCAAAGAGCATTTGCTCCATTTGGTCCATACAATTATTATGTTCAAATTTCTGCGTATAGTTTAAATATTCTTGTTGCCGTTCTTTGCGTTCAACCGGATGACTAAGCCAATAGTCAATTTTTGTCGCTAAATCTTTCGCATCAAGATTTTTAAAAAGGTTTTGTTCATCGAGCGCAAAATGCTTTGTGGCACTGCGCGGTGAATTGGCAATAACTGGGACAAGGCCTGCACTAATGGCTTCAAGACAACTAATCGCCTCAATCTCAATTTCAGCGGGGTGAACATAAAGTGTTGCATTATTTAAAAGTGTCACCATTTCTTTGCGCGTGAAAAACTTTAAGATTGGTGGATGCACTAATTTACGCCCTTTTCGCCGTAATTTAGCGGCAAAGGGACCGTCTCCAGCAAACACAAGTTGAATATCATTTTTATATTTACTATGGTTAATCGCCTTAATTAAAACGTGATGTGTCTTCTCTTTGGCAAAGCGGCCTGTAAACACAATCGTGTATGGTGCTTTAATATTTAAAAAGTTTTCGCCGTGCAGTGCTTCGTTATACGTAAACTCTTGATTAACACCATTACTTATGACGTATCCATTTGTGGGGCCAACGACTTTTTCAAAAGTTTGGCGACTAAATTCCGTCGGGAAATGGATCGCATCAACATGTTTATAAAGGCGGCGATAGAGTGTTTTGTATGTAAAACGATTTGCGACTTTAACATTCATCATTTTAATATGGCCCGTAATGTTTTCGGCTTGCGTATGAAACCCCGCTGTTAAGGGAATATTATACTTCTTACATATTTTTGCCGTTGCCTTGCCGAGGGAAAACGCAAGCATTGAATGAACGACATCTTGTTTTTTTAATGTGTCTTCTAATAACTTATAATCAACTCGCGCAATAACAACGCCGTTTTTTTCAACATAACGATTAATAACACCAAAGTTAAATTTTGGCATAACGACGTATCCGGGAATATCTTTTTTATTTTGGTCAGGACAAATGATCGTCACATCATGCCCTTTACGTTGTAAACTGCGAATAAAGTTCATTGCGGCAATCGTTGTGCCATTATTTTCAACACCTAATACATCACTAACAACTGCCACTTTTAGCTTTTTGAACATAAAAAGACTCCTTTACGAGTCCCTATTCATTGTAAGGTAAATTACAAAATAAGCAAAATAAAATGAATATAAAGCGCTACCGGGCGTAATAATGTCGTTAGGTATTATAATAATGGTATGAATTACGAAGTAAAAGTTAGTGACAAAAGTATTTATATCGGTGATACACCACTAACGGCCATTGCCGCCATCGATTATTATATTAATCGCAACGGTATTATTGTTGCCACCCACACCGAAACAGATAAAGCCCACCGCGGGCAAGGGTTAGCGGGCATTGTCTTTTTAAAGTTAATTGAACTTGCCAAAGAAAAAAACACAACGATTAATCCGTTTTGCTCCTATATTGCGGAACAACTCAAAAAGCCCGAATTTAGTGAATATCTCTATAAGAAATAGCAAACAATTCACCTTAAAAAGTAGCTGACACGAAAGTCAGCTATTTTTTATATTTATTAATGAGTTCTAATATTGTTTTAAGTATTTCACTATGTGCTTCGACTGGTAAGTCGGCAATATCTTTTTCACTAATCACAAACGTGCGTGATTCAAGTTCCGAGAAGAAATAATTCACATTAATACGAAAGTATGTGGCATAACGACTTAATATATCTTCATCCGCCCGCCGTGTATTCCGTTCAAGATTCGAAATAATGGATTGCGTTAGTGAGAGTTTTTCTGCTAGTTCTTTTTGCGACAAATTATGAGTGACGCGTAGTTCGCGTAATTTCTTGTATACCATGCTTTAGATTTTCACTAAAAAATGCAAAAATTGCATTTATTGTTGCTAAATAATTAAACTTCGCATAAAATATACAATAAATATGTGATAATCGCATATTTAGGAGACGTTTATTCGGCAATTGTCAGGAACCGATCACTGAATAAATGTCTTTTTTTATCCGGTTAATTTAGCGTTAATAGCGCGTACGACATCAGCATCGATTTTCACGATTTTGCGGTCATACGTTAAGAGGCCATTAAGTTCATCCTCTACATCGCTAAGTTGTGTGTAAATAGCGGCACATAACCCTTTGCTAACAGCGGGAATAATTTCGCGCTCATAAAGGCGCATAAACGCATTTGTTAGCGCCTCTTTTGTTTTAAACTTCTTGTAACCAAAGTTTGCGCGTGTATAAAAGTGCCTCGCGACTTTATGGGCATAACCACCAAATTCGCTAAGTATAACCGCACGGTCCAACGGATCTTTTTGAAATTTGTACGGTCGAAAATAAACGTGGAGCGATTTAAAGTCACCAATTCTTTGATCATGCCAGCCGGATGTAATATCAATAAGCCGCGTATTATCAAGACTTTCCACATATGGTAATAGTTTATGGGCGTCAAACTGACCCCACCCTTCATTAAAGACGGTCCACAGGACAATACTTGGATAATTATAAAGGTACGCTATGGTACGTCGTGCCTCATCATAAAATAAATCACGCCCCGCTTTATCACTACGACTAAACCGTTTATAGTTTGTGTCCTTGAAGTTAATATTAAATACTGCAGGCAGATGAACCGTTAAAAATTTATATGGGCGGCCACCATTTACAAAATCTTGCCACACAAGCATGCCAAGTTTGTCACAATGATAGTAAAACCGTTCCCATTCAATCTTGATATGTTTCCGTAATACATTGAAACCCATCGCTTTAGCACTTTTAATGTCGTTAACAAGCGTTTCTTCGTCAGGTGGCGTTAAATACCCTTCATGGTAATACCCTTGGTCTAAAAGCCCGCTTTGAAAGAGTACTTCATTATTTAAGAAAATCCGTTTAACACCGTCATTATCAACACCGACATGCACTTTGCGCATTGCAAAGTATGAAGACACCTCGTCTTCGCCAAACTGAACGACAAACGGGTAGAGGTGCGGATTAGTCGGTGACCAACTTATGAAGTTGTCGATTACAAGTTTAAACGGTGTGTTTGTCTCCATGGTATAATTTGCGTCATTAAAAACCAGAGTTGCCGTTCCACTACTTGTCGCTTTTATAACAATCTCGACACATCCTTCATCGTAAAGCGGCGTAATCTTTAAACTTTTAATATGCTCTTGTGGTGTGCTTTCAAGCCACACTGGTAAATAAATCCCACTTTGTGGGGTGTACCAAATGTTGCCACGTTTTAGTTTTTGTTTGCCGCGACTATAAAACTTCGTATCCGTAAAATCTTCAACAATAACAAACAGCGTATTTTCTTCAACATACAAATATTCACTTATTTCAAAACTAAATGGGAGAAAGCCACTTTTATTTATACCAAGAATATGGCCGTTTAAAATAACAGTCGCAATTTGATCAACCGCACTAAAGTGCAAATATACTTTTTCTTTAACAAATGATGCGGGTAAATTAAACTTCTTCTTATAGAAAAGATAGTCATTAGGACCAACATGGCGATTTACACCAGATAATGGTGATTCCGGTGAAAACGGCACATTGATTATTCCATCAAATTCCAGCGGTAGTTCCCGGGTTTTGCGAATTGCATATTCCCATTCACCATTTAGCGATAAATACGAATCGCGCACCATCGTCATGCGCGGATAGGCGTCAAGTGTATTTTTTTTCATATTTACTCCTTTTGGATTACATAATGTTTAGTACTATTTACATAATATTATAAGGGAAGACCTCCGACTCCGGACATAATATAAATAACTTGCCTTTTGTTATTACCTAAGGTTTAGGCTATTAATTAATTTAAAAGTAAAAAATACCGTATGTTTACTCGTTATTCTTATCAAAAAATTGCTCTATTCTTATCATAATGACAAGATTAGCTTACTTTTGTGATATTAATACCCGGCGTAAAAATAAATTAATATAAGTGGTTCTATAAAATATATTAATGTATTTAGACTTTCTTGATAATAGCGATATCCTTGTTCCCATGAATAAGTATATTCTGCGGGAACTTTATATAAAGTTGTTGTTACGGTAATTTTATTTTCTGCGTCTGCTGGCATTCGTTCATCAATAAAGTGGAGCGTACCACTCACAACCGGCCGATAAACGGGTTTACCATTACTCCAGGCATATAATTCGCCTCCGTAAGCAAATTCACTTGTAAAAAAAGTAACTGGTTCTTCCGCGAAACTGAAGACAACATAATGGGCCCCATGCCCTTGATGACCAAAACCTTTAGCTGCATAACTATAAAGATGCACTGCTTCTGTCGGTATTGTTACTCCACTACGGCGTTTAATTAGTGCTCGATTATCCTTTTCTTGCGAACAACCAACAAGTAACACACTAAGAATGAGGACAACTGTACTAAATATGTTTTTCTTCATCGAATTACCTCTACAATTACTAACATTAATTATATAGTAAAAAAGCTCTTTTTGGTATGCTAGTTAGATGTACAATAAACTTAAAAACGATTCATTATTTTTAGTTATTATGTTGTTTTTCGACACACAACACTTAAATTAGTGGAATATTCACATTTTCTTTTTTCTTCTAAAAATATTTTTACATTGCAGTTTAGCCTCTGAAATGCAAAGTAAATTACCAATATTAATACAATAGGGTATCATTCATTTTATAATGTTTTTTATATAACAATATGAAAACCAGCTTATATGCAAATTAATCTTATCAAAGTTTTGACACATTCTTATCAAAATGATAAGATTGTGATGTGTTTAATGATAAGAATATATCGAGGAGTAAATATGAATAACTTAAACGACCGTCAATTAGAAATCATTAACGTCCTGAAGAAACACGATTTTTTAACCCCTGGAAACATTCACGCCTTTATTGGGGAGGAAAAATATTCACGACCGACAATTAATCGTGATCTTACATTATTACTTTCGTTAAATTTAATAACAACTACCGGTAGTGGACGCAGCGTAACATACCGCATCAATTTAAACCCTCTTCTCAAAGAATTTAATGTTGATAACTATTTTAAAGATGATTTTCGCACTAATATTGTAGAACTATTTAATCACGCTATTTTTGATAATTTATATAATGTTTTTTCGGCTAACGAACTTGAGCAAATAGACACATTAAATAATATCTATAAAAACAAACTTTTAGGTCAAACGACAATTGGTTTAAAAAAGGAACTAGAACGTTTAACAATTGAATTTTCATGGAAATCTTCAAGTATCGAAGGAAACACATATACATTACTCGAGACCGAACGTCTCTTGAATGAAAACGTTAAAGCAGCTGGCCACACAGAAAGTGAAGCTCAGATGATTATAAATCATAAAAACACGCTCGCGTTCATTATCGAAAATCCCGATTATTTCAAAGAACTATCAACTTTTAAAATTAGTGAGTTACATGATTTAATTTCCTCTAACTTAGGAATAAACCGCGGCATAAGAAAAACAATGGTAGGGATCATTGGGACAAACTATCGCCCGTTAGATAATAAATACGAAATAAGAGAATCTTTAGAACTATTAGTAAACGTATTAAACAAACTGCAAAACCCTGTTGAAAAAGCCTTACTTGCGGTCGCAATGATTTCATATATCCAACCATTTGAAGACGGTAATAAACGTACTGCGAGAATGGTTGGTAACGCGATTTTATTAGCAAACAAATTTATCCCTATTTCTTTTGTCGGAGTTGATAATATCGAATATAAAAAAGCAATCATTTTATTTTATGAACAAAATAGTATTGTTTACTTAAAGAAAATCTTTTTAGAACAATACGAACTTGCCACTAATAAGTACTTTTAACTATAAAAAAATGGTGGCCCAAGCCGGACTCTAAACGAACCACTTATATGGATAAGTAACTTGCTAATGGTTAGGTTTTATATAGAATTGAATACTAAATAACCGAAAATTAGCTGAAACACTCTTCAAAAGTTTTAGTACAAATTCCTAATAATTAAAACATCAATTATTGTTTATGATGAGCTCGTTAATATTTTTATAATTAGTTACTAACTAATTTTCTAATTCCCAGCGCTATGGTTTATTTATATCTTTTTTAATTTTAAACTTGGTAATCTTGTGAAAAGCGACAATATAAACCAGGTAGACAAAAACAAAAATAGCAAGACCTAAATTTAAATCAGCATTCTGCTTAATTATCGATATATTAAAGAGAATCGTAGATAAGGTTGTAAATAATATAGTTAATAACTGGTGAATAAAAATAATTAAGAATATTTCTTCTGTTTTATTTAATCTCCAAAAAAGCCATCTCAATCCAAATTTTATTTTTTTTCGATACTTAACGTCACGGTTTAAGTTTTCGGCCTCGGCAAAAACAAATTCCAAGCTAGCAATTATAAGATAGCATCCTACATATATGATTAGCGTGGCCGCATAAACGCCAATCATACTACCAATTTCAATAGAGGTTATGATCTTTCCTCCAAACTTTTTTTATTTCCCGGCAACTATATTTTATTAACATTGTGTTCCTCAATATTATCTTTTTAGATTTCCGTTAGTAAATTTTGTGGCTATGGATTTTTTTAGTTTAAATTATCTTTATTAAGTAGAAAATCTTTCAAACCAATAATTAGTGTGCCATTATCATTGATCCACGCTTTAATGTCCTCTCGCACAATGATGACTTTTTTAAAAGAATCGGCAATAGCAAGTAGTGGTTGCTCTTCTTGTTCACGTTTTGTTTCATTTGGCATCATATACGCTGATTGAATATATACGCGGTTGTTACCTTTATTACACACAAAATCAACTTCAAGTTGTTTGTATACTTGCTTCCCTTCTTTGGTATAACGCGAGTCAACAATCCCAACATCAACATTATAGCCTCGGTATAAAAGTTCGTTAAAGATAATGTTTTCCATTAAATGATTTTCTTCTTGCTGGCGAAAATTGAGTAAAGCGTTTCGCAAGCCAACATCAGTATAATAAAACTTGTTTAAAGTCGTTATGTATTTTCTTCCTTTGACGTTATAACGATGGGCCTTTTCAATAATAAAAGCTTCTTCTAAGAATTTTATATATTTTGTGATAGTTACATCTGTCGTTGTATTTCCGTGACTTCTAAAAGTATTAGAAATCTTCTTTGCACTATTTATGGCCCCGATTGATGAAGCAATAATTTGCATAAGCGTTTCTAGAACCGTATCATCCTGAACTTTATTACGTTCAACAATATCTTTTAAGTACGTAAAGGTAAGCAGTTGTTTTAAATATGTAACTTTCTCTTCTTCTGTTTTTCGCTTTAAAATTGCTGGTAATCCGCCATAAGTATAATAATCTTTCCATGCCTCTGAAAAACTCTTGTTGGTAGCAGGATAAAACTCACTAAAGGTGAGTGGGCGCACGCGTATTTCATCACCGCGTCCTCTAAACTCCGTAATTACATCACTAGAAAGAAACTTCGAATTAGAACCAGTAACGTAAATATCAATGTTACGATTGCGATTTAGCCCGTTTAATAATTTCTCAAAACCTTCACATAATTGAATCTCATCAATTATTAAATAATAAACATTATCATTAACCAATCTCGTTTCAATGTATTCGCGAAGTTTCTTACGATCATGAAGGTCTTCAAATTCATCACCATCTAAATCAATAAGAATAATATTATCTTGTGCTACCCCAAGGTTAAGTAAGTAATCTTTATATATTTCAAATAACAAGAATGACTTACCGACACGCCGCATTCCTGTAATAATTTTAATCGATCCATTTTCTTTTCGAGTAATAAGTTTTTGTAAGTATATATCTCGTTTAATCATTTGCCTCTCCTCTATGATAGAATTGCAAGTTGCACTACTGTCATATTTATTGTGGCTTAATCATTGCTGAAAGTCAACAGAGACTATGCTCTTATTGCAATTTGCAGTTTTGTCATACGCAAATTGGCGCACCCGTCGCTAGTTCGACCCGTAACGCCAGAACAAAAAAACGAACCACTGTTGTGATTCGTCTATTTTTTGATGGTGGCCCATTCCGTGCTCTACTAGAACCGCTTTTTTGGGTAACTGATTCATTATTACTAGCTATATTAATAAATTTCGAGAAATTTCAGGTAAATTAGTTCTTTTTTAACAATTTGTAAATGATTCAAATAAATCTTTATTAATGTATAACTTTACTAACGAAGTCATTATATAACTTATACACTAATTCACTATCAAAACTAATTATCTCATTAAAACTATATCTTTCGATTAGATGATGGACGAATTTAGCACCCAAATAATACCCAACATCTGCTTTACCCTTATAATTAGCCCAATCACCAAAATATCGCTGATTAAACCGCGTCATAGTTAGTAAATCTTTATGAAAATCTTTCAGTATCATTGTAAAGTTTTCATCGCACCATTTTTTCCAATCATTATCGTCTTGGTGAAAATAGTTTAAATCTCCGACAAGTGATTGTTCAAAGTACATTGCAACACCTTCTACAAATAATTGGTAAACAAAAAAATGCGCATTTTCCTCATCCATTTGTTGCAATAATCCAAACTGTTTATGGTAAACGTGGCCAAGTTCGTGATAAATAAGACCTTGCATTTTTTGCGGTTTGAACCATTCTAACTCAAGTATTTTTTCAACGCCTAATAAAACAACATTTCGTCCGTTTATTTCTGTAGCCCAACCCGCACCGTTGCAAAGTCCCAAAAATAAAACAATATCAACGTCAAATTTTTGCTGAAAAGTATCTATAATTCTTTCATTTAATTTCTCTACAGCTTGTGAAAAAGATTGAGACAATAATATTAGGTTTCTATTTTTATAAACATTATTAATAATTGGCAAAAAATCTTTGTCCCAACTGTAATTTCCTGTGCTAATGTAGTTATTAACTTCATCCTTAAAAAGATTGGCGGAATTTTCATAAATACTATTTATGTAACTTTCCCATTTATCCAAGTTAAATTGTCCATCATCAAACAATAAATCAAGTTTATCTAATGTATTAATTATAGTAATCACTTTCAAATTCTCTTTCTACGGCTTTAATACCGTAATTGGTACAACAATAACACCATCTTCTCTTTGATAATATGCGTTTGTCAGACCGCAAATCACTACCAATGCGCTTGGTTTTCTCGCTTTATCACTTTTGTTAAAATATTCGTTTATCTTTAGCAAACTTTGCGCAGCTTCATCAATTTGATTCGCACCAAGTTTAATTTCAACAGCAATCCACCGTCCATCATTAAGTTCAACTACTGCATCTAATTCGTGATTAGTGTCGTGGTGTTTATAATGAAAAACTTGTGCACCAATGCTATCAGAGTAAATTTTTAAGTCACGAATAACTAAACTTTCAAATAAGAATCCGAAAAACTCTAAATCGTTGATAAGCATGGTTTTAGTTAGTCCTAGTGCTGCTACAGCTAAAGAAGGATCAGTAAAGTGGCGTTTTGGTGTCCTGGCAACACGTTTACTTGAACGATAATTAGGATCGAAAGCATTTATGTCTTCAATAATAAAAAGCCTCTCTAAAGTATCCAAATATTCAACAAGTGTTGTTTCCTGAATCGTTTCTTTTTCATACTTATTAATATCAGTAATTAAAACTTTTCTCCCCGCTAACGTACTTTCATTTCTTGCAAGCGAGCGTAAAAGGGCTATAAATTTATTTTTATCGCGCTTTACGCCATCCAACTTCCTAATATCTTTATTAACTAAACTTTTTAAATATGATTTTGCTGTTTCACCATGAAATTCACGGTTTTGTTCTAAATCACTTGGCCACCCACCACGAATAACAAATTCAATAATTGTTTCTAAGCTCGGCGATTCAATTAATTCAATTCCAACTTTATTATCGAACAGATCTAAAAGTGACACTTTACCATTAGAGTCACCCGATTCAAAAAGCGAAAGTGTTCGCATTTGAATTGTATGGATGCGTCCAATACCACTATGCATAACACCTTTTTCCGTCGGTGTTGATGAACCCGTTAATATAAATTGCCCTTTTTTATCTCTCGAGTCAACTTCTGCCCGCACAGCATCCCAAAGCGAGGGGACATCTTGCCACTCATCAATAAGTCTCGGTGTTTCCCCAATCAAGATCTGTGTAGGTCCAAGTTCTGCCAGCCTACGATTTTGAAAATTTTTATTAGGATTTCCAACATCAAATATACTATTTGCGTGCGCTAGTGATGTCCATGTTTTCCCACACCACTTAGGGCCTTCAATACAAAGGGCGCCAAAAATCTTTAAATATTTGACTACTTGTTCATCAATAAGTCTTTTTCTATACGTTAGTGGTTTTAAACTCATAATTACACCTCTACATTTAATATATATCAAAGTTGTTATTTTGTCAATTTCAACCTTGTTTTTTTGTCATTTTCAACATTGTTTTTTAGTGTGTTTCAGCAAAGTATTTTAGTCACATTAAGAACAGTGCGTTCCGTTTCATCCTTATTGAACATAATATTCACCTTTTTACATTGAGTTATTTATTATGAAAGAGTGCCGCGTTTCACAAAAAAACCGGTGAAAATAAAAAAACGAACCACTTTCGTGATTCGCTTCGTTTTGCGGATGGTGGCCCATTCCGTGCTCTGTTAGAACCGCTTTTTTGGATTAATGATTCTTTATCTCTTGTTATCTTTATAAATCTAGATAAAGAATAGTTAAATTAGTTGATTTTCACTTTTCATTAATCTAGGTGAATTGCAATGTAAAATTTACTGTTTAATATTGAGTAGCGACTCTAGCAGCTTAGGAATATTATTTGTTGACACATTATAAATTAATGTCATATCAACGCCTTCATACTCATGCGATATAAAATTTCTAAGACCAATTATTTTGTTCTATTCAATCTTTGGGTAGAGCATTTTATATGATTCACTTAATTTTTTTGCCGTTTCACCAACTTGTTCCAAGTTTAATAAAACAGCATCGACTTTTTCTTCATTACTAGTAAATTCATCAATGGTTTCAACCGTCTTTAAGTAGCGTATTATTTTATTACAGTAGTTAATAATACGTTTAACGTATTTTTCGTCTTTCATAAATTAAAATTCCAGTCCTTTCAATTTCTTTCTCAATTGGACTATTTTTCTTAATTGTTCTGTTGCTTAGTAAATCGACTTGTTTATTTAGTGATGTTCGAAGTTCTTCGATAACACCAAAATAGGCAATGTCTTCTATCTCTGAAACCATATAAAAATCAATGTCGCTTTCCGGAGTTTGTGTTCCTTTTGCGTACGATCCATATAAATAAACTTTTTCGATGTTGTATGTGGCCGCAACTTCTTTTACCTTTGCCTTAATTTGTAAAAAAGACGGAACGTAAAAATCTTTCAAAACGTTCGCTTCATTGTTCTTAAAACGCAAAACATAATCAAGGACAAGTTCAATAATATAATCAGCAGGTACTCTGATGTTTTGTTCCCAATTTCTAATTGACTTCACCGGAATATTAACAAGGCGCGCAAATTCAACTTGCGTAAGGCCTAAATTTTCCCGTACTGTTTGAATACTTTTTTCCATATAACATCCTCAACTTCATTATATGCCCCATTGGGACACTTGTCAACATTAAAATGCCTTTTTTCGAAAATATGAAAACTAATTTACTTCAAACGATAATATTTAGTTAAAACTAACGGTAATTTTCAGTCTGACAGTCCTTAAATTTTGAAACGCAATCGCGAGCGTAGCAAAAAGCGTTCCATTTTGAGACGTAATTCTGATTGTGTTTCAAAAATGATGCATCATAAATAAATACAATTGGGTAAAAAATAACTTAGTATAATATTTATTAGATTGTAAACTTTCTATACTTTTTGAAAACTTTTACAAAAATTGCAAATCTTTTCAATTTGTTTGTAGAGTTTCCCAAAATTATAAGTGTTTTATTCCCAAAAAAATAGAAACTATACTCCTAAAAATATAAACTTTTACAAAAAAACGAACCACTTGCGTGATTCGCTTCATTTTGTGGATGGTGGCCCAAGCCGGACTTGAACCGGCGACACACGGATTTTCAGTCCGTTGCTCTACCAACTGAGCTATCGGGCCATCATTGATGGCGGACCAGACGGGACTCGAACCCGCGATCTTCTGCGTGACAGGCAGACATGT
>WPCG01164103.1_pt1 | contig 42086 bp, 57 predicted proteins | sample 5403311 | NCBI WGS metagenome assembly WPCG01 (sample SAMN12869467, study PRJNA574797) | sludge metagenome | isolation source: wastewater treatment of Control | place: China:Beijing | collected 2019-05-17
GCCCGTATCCACCAGGGAGCCTTGTCGTACCAGCTCTACGGCAGCGACGGATAAGCCCCCTGTGACGGCATCTGATACGGGTACGGGGTACAGCTTCGATACATACGTCCTACCTAGGTGCCTGTTCTGTGCAGCGACCACGCCCTCCTTCCGCATATACCCTGTAGGATGCACCATTTAGATATCCTCCAAGGCCCCGAACAGCACCCACTCATTACCTGGGAACAGCTTCAAACAGGCCACCGCCTGCCCATTGCGGATGATCGGCGCAGTGCCTGGCTGGGTCCGTAGGGTAACCCCGGAGTCAGCTTCGATCAGAGCGTAACCATCGCCGTTCTGCTCCAGCAGTACCTCGCAGTTCGGGGGCCAGTCAGAGCGGTTCGGGATAGTCAAGCGGCGCACAGTGCTGCTCACTGGGGCGTGCATACGCAACCACCGCCCCGTGAGGTTCGGCTCTAGCACAGTGTCGATATACAGGTCCACCACCTGAGCAAAGCCACCTGCCAGCTCTAAGGCCAGCCGTGCCAAGTCAAGGGCCTCGTTGGCCTTGGGCAAGGCTTCGTTGGCAGCGCTCAAGGCAGCCGATGCCTTGAGGTCAGCCTGGTTCGCTACGTCATAGGCCGTGTTGGCCCGCGCCAGCGCTTCCTGTGCCAGCAGGTATGCCAAGTCGGCAGTACCTGCAGCACCGTACGCCTCCGAGAATGCCTCCTGGAAGATATACAGGAGCTGCTCATTGTTGGCGTCGATGTAAATCGGACGGAAGGGCGCACCCAGCTCGAACCAATGCCGAAGCGTGTCGTTCTGAGTGCGCCGATACACCCGGACCTTAGCCCCTGCAGGGGCCGGCTCCAGGAGTCGGATGGTACTGGGGAACAGGAACTCCCGCTCTACGGGAATGCTGTCCACTTGGACATACACGTCCTGTTCCTTGATGTACGGGAAGGTGAAACCGTAGTCCAGCGTCACCCCATCCGATATGAACTCATTCTGCACAATTGGGATATCTGGAATATCCGGCATCACTCCTCTCCTCTCATCGCTTTAAGCGCCAAGGCGGTGCCCGGCATAATCATCACGGCGGGAGTCACCATGGCTGCAGACTGCACAATGTCAGCCGCCCCACCTCGAACATCCCCTTCTATCAGGGCACCTGCCCCACCTGCCAATCGAGTGGCGGAGTCGAATACCCCGGTGATCGGGGTGCTTAACCCGCCACGACCACCTACTCCGATGATACCGAGGGCATCGCCTACGAAGCCGAGGCCAGCGGTATACCCGAGCGCCTTGGCAGCAATATCCTGCAGACCTTCCTCGGAGAAGTCAACAGGGTTCCCCTTGCGTACCTCGTTCAGCCCCACCATCATACCGGTGAGCGGGTACTGCATGGCCAATAGGGTAGCCAGGCCAACCACTCCCTGGTTGTGCAGGGTGCCTCGCAGCAGCTTGTTGTGTGCGAAGGATACGAAGGACCGGAACTGCCCGAGCACCTGGCCGATCTGAGTACGGGCAATCAACGGACTACCAGCGCCTTGACCGATCCGTCCATAGATGATTGCATCGTCCATCATACGGGTCACGGTAGCCATGGCTGTGTCGATATCCGCCTGCCGCCAAGCACTCCAGTTCAGCTCGTCGGCGTTCTTCCCGGAGAATCGGGCATTCTGGTTGATGGCGTTGCGTACCCGATCCCAATCAGCCCCACGAAGGCCGTAGGCTTCCAGCATGCGCAGGCTGCGCTTGTCGCCCTTGCTGGCCCTGGCCAAAGTGTTCACCGCCAGGTTAGCGTTCATACGGGTCTGGTGCTGGTGCACGAACTTCATGCCGTTCAGTACCGGTACCAGCTGCTTACCCATGTGCAACACCCGGTCAAAGGCGGTGTCCGACGCAGCGAGGTGCGCCTCGTGCTGCCTCAGCCACGGGCGGATACGAACGTCCCTGGCCAGGTCTAGGCCCAGTACAGTCCGCAGCTCGTCCGATAGGTCAGGGTCTCGCCCGGCCTTTCTGAGGATTCCAGCTGCACCGGGGAACTGGCGCATGAACTCACCAGCGGCTCGTACAGTGCCGTAGCGGTGTGCCATGGTCATATAATCAATCGCCTGCCACAGTCCAGAGGCCGCCAGCATGGTGGCATCAGCGATGCTCTTGATACGCTGTGCAGCCACCCCTAGGGTATGCCCTGCTGGACGCATCCCGGTGAAGTCGCCCATGAGGCCGTCAAAGGACTCCAGGAGGCTCGACCGCTCCTGAGCCGGTAGGTCTACTAGGGTTTCAGCGTACTGTCGTCTCAAGGCCTCCAAGGAGGCATCATCGCCACCCCAACCATTCTTGGCAAGGGCTGCTCTACCAGACACGGCGTTGGTGTAGTTCTCAGCCAATCGGCCAAGGTCGTTGTCAATCAGGTCCAGAACGGACACACTGGAGCCGTCGGGCGCAGTCATGCGGGCTGTCATGTCCAGGGGAATCCGCCCCTTGGCATACTTGATGACCCCAGCCTCGTCGGTGCGCTGCTCGACCCTGGCCATGATGCTATCGACCCGAGCCTTGGACACACCCGGAGAAGCCTCCAGCATCGCCCTCAGGGACTCCGTGTCAGCCTTCCCAAGCGTACCTATGAAGTCACTGGTCTCGTCCCGTAGGCGTGCTCTGGCGCGGTCCAGGATAGCGGTGGCAATCAGCTCAGCTTCCTCGGCATCAATACCGCGCATGCCCCGCATGGCGCTCATGGTCAGGAGGTCCTTGGCGAACTGCCTGCCGTGGGTAGCCTCGACCCGAGCAATCTGCCCAGGGTTCCAGGCGCGGTGGAAGTAACCACTCGTGCTGGTGATATCGTCGAAGCCACGCAGGCCTGCATCCTTGCCGATCTGAGCTGTACGCTCCATGATGCGGGTGTAGGTATCAGCCAGGCGCTGCACTGAGCCGTGCACCATGGCTGGCTTCTGAGTACCGAACCGTTGGAAGTATATGTCGCGCTCGGCCAGCTCCTGCTGCACCTTGCGCTCCAGCACGTCCCGAGCCTGCAGGGCCTTGCCGGATACGTCGAAGTTGCGGGATACCCAGCCGAAGCCCATACGCTTCAACTCGTCCTGCAGTGCGTCGGTATAGGTCTTGTTCAGACCATCCAACTCGTTACGGTACACGCGAGCCAGAGAGGCTGCGTTGTCGTTGGTGAACCAGCCTTCACGACGCACTGGGTCATCCATGATATTGCTCAGGAGGTTACGGGACTGCTCGTTGTGCATCAGGCGATCAGTCTCACTGGTGAAGGCACGGACGCTATCGCCCAGCTTACTGCGAGGACGACCGAACCAGTCACCCTGCCCAGCCGCCATACGGTTGGCAGCCTCGCCGCCCCACAGGGCACCTACGCCGGCCCCGAGGGCACCTGCGATGAGGTAGTCCATGGCGTCCGTCTCACGGCCCACAGCCTCACCTACGCCGACATAGCCGGCAGTGGCTGCCCCAGTGGTACCTGCCGAGGCAAGGCGCCCCAGGCGAGCTACACGCCCCATACCCAGGGTGGCAATGTCCACCACCAGCATACCGGGGTCCAGCATTTCAGTGAGCATCCTGGTCCCGCCGTGGCGAGACAGGATATCCAAGTTGGACTGGTGCTGCTGCAGACGCTGTGCGCGCTGGTGCATTTCATCAGCGGTACCTGTACCCAGCAGGAACTCGATACCGTTCTCGTCGAGCTGCAGACCGTACTCCGCGACTACCTTATCCAGGTGGGAGGTGGCTTGGAATGCCGGGTCGTAGTCTCGACTGTAATCGTCGATGCTGTTCTGGATGGCGCTGACGATCCTACCGGTGGTAGTCTCCTGCGCCCCAGCAGCCAGTACCGAGGTCCAGGAGCGTTCCTCATCCTCGGCTGCAATGTCCAGGGGACGGGCACGCTCAGCTCGCACAGCCTCAGTGAAGCTGCCCAGGCCAGAGGAGACCTCCTCAGTAGCACCTGTGAGGGCACTACCAAGGTTCTCCGGGCCAAGTACGAATTGCAGCTCATCGCCGCTCAGGCCGCCGCCTGGGAGTTTACGTGCCATATCAATCCCCTCGTGTTATGGAATGGGTACTGCCCCAGCAATGGGTGCGTTACCGAAGTCGCGGAAGTGCGGACGCATTGCCCGGATGAAGCGATCCACCCTGGCCGGCGTCTGCCTGTACCACTTACTGTCACGGACCTCTCTCTGGAATGCTGCCCAGTCCCGATCCTCGATAGCCTGCCCGGCCTTACGGAAGTCCCGCAGACCCTGCTCACCCAGCTGGTAGGTTGCCCCAGCCAGCGCCAGGATTGCACCCTCGTCAACTACACCGTACCGTCGCGCAATGCGGGAGCCGGCATTAAGTGCTGCGTCAGAGCTGGTCTGGAACCAGTCCGAAGCCTGCTCCAGGGTGATCTGGTCACCCGCCTTGAGTTGCCCTGTGACATTCTGACCCGCCCCAACGGCGATGCCAACCACATTACCCGAATCGTCCCTGTCCTCGTAGGCGGTTAGTCGGAAGCCTTCCTCCCGCAGTAGCGAGCGCCGCCAGTTGTACACGTCACGGACACCCAGGCCCGCAGTGTTACCACCACTGACGTTCAGCTTGTGCTTGGTATCCCCATCACGCACCTCGACAGGCTTGCCGAAGTTGGCTGCCACCTGCTCGGCCTGCACCTTCTCCAGGTCCTGTTGCATCAGAGTGCTCAGCTGATCCTGGTCGATGACAGTCTCGCGGAGCACACGCCCCGTGCTGTCCTCAATCTGCAGGTTCTCCAGACGCCCATCCATACGCATACGGAAGGAAGACCGGGCACCTGGCTCGCTCGGGTACAGGTCAAACAGGGTACGCCCCAGCCGCTCGGGTGTGATCCCGGCACCGTACAAGGACTGCACAGTCTGCCCTCTCGGCAGGATCAGGGCGGTCTCGTCCTCAGACCGTCCGAACCGGTTGGGCTTACCCACCAGCACAGTACGCTCACGGACGTTGCCGATTGCAGCTTGGATCAGAGCCTCATTGGCCCGCTTATCCCCGCGCAGCATGGCTACGTTCGCAGGGTCATTGGCCAGGCGTTGCACCTCGGCCCGGACATGAATGTCCACGTTCTGAACATCCCAGGCATCGTCAGCTCGACGAGGCTGCCCGGTGACCCAGCGCCACAGGTTACCGATGTTACCCCGACCGAACGCCGACTCGACAGCTTCTGACATTTCAGTGCGGAACTTGGCGCCCTCAGCTACCTTCTGGAAGTCCTGCCAGGTCTGGAACTCAGCAGTCTTCGCAGCAGCCTGTTGCAGGGCCTGGTCAGGGGCTACGTCGTACTCTGCTTGTTGTAGGGCATAGGCCATGAGTGACCGGGCTTGCTCAGGTAGGGCTGCCAGGAGCGTCCCAGCAGCACTGGGGTGGGTCTCCTGCTGTGTCTTCAACTCCACAAGGACGTTGCTCAACAGCTCAGCCTGCCCAGGATGCATAGCCTGCTGTTCAGGGTCAGCCGTGTTCAGGGCCGTGATGGCTGCTGCGACGTTGGCACCTACTGAGTTGGGTACATGCCCCACCTGCAGGCCGATCCTCAGACCGGTCTGGACTCGCTGTGCCAGCGGGATACCCTGCTGTGCCAGGTTCTGATCCAGGGTCTGTAGGGCCTCCTCGCGGGACACACCCATGGCATCCAGTGCGTCAATGTTCCCTGCCCCGAGGGCTGCCAGGGTCTGCCGTACGCCGTCCTTGTTGGAGGCCGACTTGTAGTACAGCTTGTAAACTTCCTCGGCCCAGTTCGCGCCTTCGCGGCCAGCCTGTACCTCACCCTCTACGAAGTCCACCACAGAATCACGGGTAACCTCACCACCGGCCAGGGCCAGCATGAACTGTGCCTTACCCTCATACACCCCGATGTTATCCAGGGCGCTAGTGCGGCCCTGCGCATCCCGGATACCGGAGTCGAGCCGAGTACGGCTCTGGAAGTCCAGGTTATCCAGCATGCCACTATCACGGAGGTCAGTGACCAACTCGTGGTTGCCGGCACCTGCTACACTCAGCAGGAAGTTCGTGGCCACTGCATCCTTCATCTCCGTAGGGAGGGTATCGGAATCCAGTATATCCAGGAAGTATTGTGCCCCTCGGCGCCGGGCAGCCATGTAGGCCGCATCATTACCCTCGGCCCTGGCGGTTCCCAGGGTCGCGTTAATCTCGTTGCCTTGGGTCGTCAGCCGCTTGGCGTACTGCTGCACACCGTACTTCTGGTGCAGGTCAGCATGCAACATAAGCAGAGTCTCCTCGGACTCCACCTGTTGCTGCAGGGCCTTGGCCCGATCCCGCACGTTCAGATTCGGCCCGATCATGTTCACGACATTCTCGGACTCGGACTGGAGCACAGTAGCAAACTGCTCAGGGGTCAACGAAGCACCCGCCTCGCTCTTGAGGAAGGTCTGCATCTTGAGCATCAGCTCAGACTGGGCCAGCCGGTAATCCTGCGCCTCGTAGCCTGCGCGGATGAAGGGCCGGGTGAGTGCATTACCCTCTACTGCATCAGCCGCAACACCCTGCATACGGGCACGCTGGCCGCGCATGTACTCATCCTGTACGCGAGTCTCCAATGCCTGCTCAGCAAGCTGGCCCCCGAAGTTCAGGAGGGCTTGCAGGGCACGGCTACCCAGGGATTCCGTGACCTGTGCACCTTGCGGCGAAGTCACTACAGGCCCACTGGACTGTACACCCTCAATGCGCCCAGTAGCGAGCCTGGGCCTATCGTAAGCACGCGCCATGCGGCCTCCTATAATCTATTCTGCATCTGGTAGCTCAGAGGAGCTGCAGTACCGAAGTTGGTGTTGAAGCTGCCAGTGGCTCGGGCGTATCCCTGCCCCAACGCAGTATCCATACCACCACCCAGGCCACCAGCCCCGGTACTACCGAACTGGAAGAACTGCCCAGCATAGGCCTGCCCGGCAGCCATGGCACCCGACAGTATAGACTGCCGGAGTATGTCCCCGGTGCTAGGCACCTTCTGATACTGGTGCAGGTTCGCGGCAGTCTGTCGCGCCACCTGACGAATCTGCTGATTCAGGTTGAACTGGGAATTGATGGCACTGATCTGAATTTCAGCCAGGGCATCGTCCAGGGACTTCTCCACATCGTACTGTACGGCATCCACAGACGCCCCCTTGACCCCTGCTGCAGCAGCCAGGGTACGGGCATCACCCGCCGCCTGACCCGCTGCACGCACCGCCTCAGCCTGCTGACGCTGCGCTTGCATACGCATATCAGCCTGCTGCACACGGATGGTACCAATACTGTACATCGCCTCCTCGGTGTTGGCGATGTTGGCTTGGCGCAGGGCCTTGTTTTGAGCCTTGATCTGCTTACGCTGCTGCGATCCCTGCAACAGGGAGGAGCCAGCGTTCACAGCAAACATGGCAAGCATCGGCCACATTACAATCTCCTCCCATATCGTTGATGATAACGGAAGCCGTATTCCAGCCCCGTGATGTTAAGGTCGTACACGTCGCTAGTACCGATGGTCAGCCGGGATGTAGGCATATCCACTCGGGCCGGGATCATCCGATTCCCCTCGGCTACCAGTGGGATACCCGCACCCAGCTCAGGTGCGCCGAAGTCCAGGTTGCTGGTGTAGTACCGCTCAGCGGGCCGGTACTTATCACCCAACTCGTACCAGTATTCCCCGGTGTTACGCATCTCCAGCACGTACTTGTGCAGCAGCATACGCTGGGTGGTGATCGGTACGCCGTCTCGGTCCCGCATAACGGGTGCCGTGGGCGTCAGATAGGATTCGTACTTATCCCCCACCACGAACCGATCCCCCTCGACACTGCCCAACAATCGCAGCCGTACAAGGTCCCCAGGGAGGTCCTGGACGTGCTCCAGGCTCTGAGGCATATAACGCCCCTCCCCAGTCTCTTTGAAGGCCCAGGGAGCCTCCCAGGCCCTCCAGAGGCCACCCGGCACTTCAATGCACTCCCCGGCATCTGTCTCGAAGGCATAGCTGAGGTCCAGACGGCCAGTGGTAGCCGAAGTCTCTCCAGCACCAACTCTGAGGTCGAGCATGCACCAGGCCAGCCGATTATCGACTCGCATGACGAACCGTAGGCGGTCACCCTCGAACCAGGCATCCAGCACAGGCCAGGCGAAGGTCCACTTGTGCCAGGCGTGATGCACCTTCTCCTCACCACTCCATAGGTACTCGTGCACGACGACTGTGTGCTCATCCCCCTCGTAACCCAGCACCAAGATATTGGTGGTGGTACTACCTGCCATGAACCGGATAGGTCCAGGTATATAGCGAGGAATGTGCGAAGTGACATCCGTGCCTATCAGCTGACTATCAGCTACACCGGACGGGGTTGCCTCCCACACGGCTGAGAAGTTCTGTGTACGTGGCGATGCGAAGTACACCGATCGCCCTGTGACTACCGGTCGGACAGCTACGGAGCTATCGTACTGAGTCATCACGGATGCTGCAGCGTTCTGCGGCGTCACGGCTTGGGTACCGGGTACCACACCTTGGTACTGGTCAGCCCACAGGATCAGGTCCTTGTTGAAGATGGTTGCGTGCCGGTACGGACTAGCCTGTGAGGAGGTACTTGCCACCTCGATAGGGTCGTCCGACTGCAGCGAGGCCACAGTAGACCGGTAGAACCGCCACGGGTTATTACTGGCCGACATATTCACGTAGTCGTTACTGAGCAGCACCAGGCGACCCTGGAACACTGCCAGGCCGGTGATACCGGATTCCAGGAAGTGCGGGTCGGGGTTCGACTCGGCATCCCCTGAGGCACGCCGCTCCCACTCGGGATTATGATCCAGGGACCACACCGCTGTAGCAGGGCTATAGTGCAGATTCGACGCAACGCCCTGCAGGACCCAAATGTCCTCGCGTGCCGCATCCTCCAGCCAGGAGGAGGTGTCAGCATCCCAGCGGTAGAAGGTGCTGGCTCGGCCAGTACCGACCGATACGATCAGACCGTCTGCCTCAGGACTCAACCGTGCCGGTAGCTGACCAATCTCCCGGAGGTTCATGGCGTTACTGGCGATGACGAAGTTGCTACCTGAGTCCGTGGTCAGCGTAAGCCGCTCGGGCGCCTCCACGTACACGTAGGCACCGGTCTGGTGGAAGGTGAATCCCGACAGCTCAGGAGCCGCCTGTGCAGCCGTGACGAGGCTGGTCATGATGGCCTCCGGTGCAGCAGCGGCAGCATCACCGGTACCCGACCCGCTGGGGGTGGTGAAGGAGACACTGTGCTCGGTGCTGCTGTCTGGCATTGCGAAGGTCAACCGGTATGTCTTCGAGAACTGGCCGGCCTGAACGAATGCGAAGCCCTTGGTAGTGGGGTCCGGGTAATCCGTGGCCCAGTTCGCAGGGCGCACCTTGCCAGGGCTGCGCTCGGTATTCACGATGAATACGTCATCGCTGAGCGTAGCGAATTGGATACTTGCTTTGTTCTGTGCGGTCAGCTCGACGCTGGGGGGCATGCTGAACGCAGGGGCGCCCGGTCCAGTGTAGACCAGTACCCGTCCGTCCCGAGTATCAACCAGTACGGTGATGCGCTGGTTGCTCACAGTGGTGCTGTACCGTGCGAGTCGTTCGGTAGGTACGTCCAGCACCTCCGCAGGATCGGCGGTGCGCACGAACTCCAGGAACTGCAGCGGGGCACGGCGGCGGATATTGAAGGTGAGGTCACTGGTCATGTTGACCTGGGCCTCTACCTGCCCGTCCAGGCGATCCTTGTAGTCCTGTTGGCTCACGCCGAACAGGAGCTGCTTATACGACGACTCGATGTACATTACTACCTCCTGAGCATCCGACGCCACTTCTGCACAGAAGGACTCTGACGCATGCTGAATTTACGCTGGCGGGTGTGCATACCACCCAGGACCTGGTAGGACTCGTGCGCCTGCTCAGACGCCGCCTGAGCGATGGTATCAACACCCACGTCCGATATGTACACGTCCATAATCGCGGCATTGGCGATGTAGGTACGGGCTGCCTGGGGCAGTCGGTCGAACTCGCGGTCCACGATACGGCGGCCCCGAACAGATCGTCCGATGTTGGTCTCCCCATCTTTCAGGGATATGTAGGTCCCTGCGAAGACATACGCCGGGTCGTCCGGGTAGAAGTCCAAAGTATCTGCAGGGACAAACACGACCCCGGACGGGTCAGGCGACAGGGTACTGCGTTCCAGGACGTTGAACCACCAGCCCTCAGTCAGCAGGTCAATTCGATTCTGCTCAAGGGCTGGGAGGATCAGGTCCAGGGTAGGATACTGAGTATCCAAGCTATTCAGCGGAGGTTCGCCAAGTGCCCGAAGCACATGGTTCACTGCATCCAAAGTAGTGCGGATCATAGGTATTCCTCGTTAAAAAACCCTCAGCGAAGGTGCTTTAAGGAGGCCCCGCCGAAGCGGGGCACCTTGTTACAGCTGCGGAGCCGGCATGCCGGTGATATCCACAACAGCAGCGGCGTCGGGGCGACGGTGGCCGATGTTGTAGGACTGGTAGGTGTCCAGCACCCAGGAGAACTTCTCCTTCCACTCCCAGTAGTCGCCATCCAGGCCGTGTACCTGAGCTGCGAACAGGGTCAGGGACGGGATGATGGTGACCATCTGGCGACGTGCTTGCGCAGCAGTCACCTGGAAGTCGCTACCCAGCGGCGAGCTGGTGATAGCGGCAGCCGGGAGACGTGCGGTCTCCACGACGCGAACGCCGTTCATCACAGCGACGCGACCGGCAGCGAAGTTGTTACCCTCACCCTGGCCACCGCCCTGGAACTCGACGTTGGTGAGGCGACGATGCTCCAGCAGGATGCTGAACACGCCCGGAGTAACGAAGGTCACGCCCTCGCTGTACACCAGGTCGCCCAGGTCGCGGTTGATGAGGCGCTCGATACCACGGCGGTGCGCCTGTACCAGGATATCAGCATCGGACTCACCCTCGGCCAGGGTGCCCTGGATGGTGGCCGGTACCAGGATACCCGGTCGGAAGGCGTCTCGCAGATGCGCCGGAGGCACGAAGTCTGCGGTCTTCTGAGCCTGGGTCAGGACGGCAACGTCGAACTGCTTGGCCAGGGCGATACCGTGGTTGCGACCCCACTCGCGGCGGGAGTCGAGATTGCTGGTCCAGTCGTCGAACTTGTCGAACTGTTGACGGGCATACAGCAGGGTATCGACCCCCAGGATCGCCTTATCCTGCTTACCGGTCTGGATGTTCAGGTCCTCGCCGGACTTACGGCCAGCGATGGTCACGTCACCCAGGCGGTCGATGCGGGCAGTGTTGGTACCGCGCAGGCTACGGATGTTCATGTACGGCGCCAGCTTCGAGCTGTACTCGAAGGTCGAATCGACAATACCCAGGTGTTCTTCCAGGTGAATGTCAACATCGGAGTCCGGGCCACCCCAATCCGGGCGAGTCAGGTCTTGAATAAAGCTCATAGATACTTCTCCTTAATTAGTTGAGGCCCTGGCGCTTGCCAAGGACACGCTGTTGACGCAGTGCATTGTACTCATTCTCGGACAGCCGAGGATTCGCCAAAGCCTTCTTATATTCTTCACTGGTGATGCCCTGTACAGCCGTAGGGCTACCAAGGGGCTGCTGCGCATTCACAACGACACCGCCCTTGGCCTTCGCAAAGTCCACGATCTTACGGGCAGCGCGCTCCATCAGCGCCTTGTTACCGCTGTCCAACAGTGCATTGATTTCCGCCTTGTCATCAGCGGTGGCATTACCCTCCCAGTAGGTTACGGCTTGGCGGAGTACGGCTTCACCACCTGCGGCCTGGTACACGATCTGCAGCTGTGCTTCGTGCTGAGCAGCAGCGTAGTCGAAGGCGTTGGTGGCCATGCGGATGACGTTCGCAGCTTCCTGCGGACCCAGTACCTCGTTCAGGTAGGCGGAGTCGATCAGCGAGGTGTCGCCGTTCTCCACTGCCTTCTGGAAGGCACGGCCCAGGTCTACCCGATCACCACACACGGTCTGGATATAATCCACCATGGGCGATACGTTCGGGTCCTTGGCCAGGTCAGGAGCCAGGTCGGACACACGCTGCACCGACCCTTGCGCTGCAGGCTTATTCTGTAGGTGCTGGGTCGGGGGCGGGGTCACTGCTGTCGCTGGAGTAGGGGCCGGCGCTGGGGCAGGAGTGCGTGCTGGGGGCACCGTACCAGGCTGCGGGAGGCCGGTGGGCACGTCCTGTTGATTCGGTACCTGGGTAGGTGCGGGGGTATTCTGCGGGGTATCAAGCATTACAGCACTCCTGTCAATGTATCTTGCAAGCCCACTGCATTATTCAGTAGGGCGTCTTGGTCCTGGGTGGCCTGGGCAACAGCCCGCTGCTCCTGTGCGGCCTCAGCCCGTAGCTGTTCAGGGTCCTTGTTGATGCGGCTCAACAGCACACCATGCGACTCCATCACAATGTCTGCCACCTTCTGCAGGTCGAGCTTATTCAGCCCAGCGTCCCGGAGGGCAGCCAGTACAGGGATGACGGACTGTAGGTCCAGGGCAGCCTCGATGATGTTCTGAGCCTCGGCAGCACGTGTCAGTGCCGCGAGTCCAGTCTGCACGTTGGGGCGGTAGGCATCCGCAATGAGCGCCTCCAGGAGGGACCCGTCACCGCGTAGTGCGACCTCCATCATCGACAAGTAGGCCAGCGGCTGCTGCCACACCTCAGCGAGTAGGGAGTATGTGCCGCCCAGCGTAGCCTCGGATTCCCGAGCCAACTGATGCACCTCAGCAGCGGTTACCCGCTCTGCCTGCCGCATCTGCCCTGTGTACATGAAGGCTTCCCGTAAGCGGGTCAGCGTCACGGCCAGGGAGTTTGCGATCTGCAACATCTTGGAAGGATCGCCCTTCTCGAAGCCCTTGACCGTATCCACCTTACCGGGGAGGTAGTCCCCAATGTCAGCGGACTTTAGGTCATCAACCACCGCACCCCCGGACTCATCCACGAGGTTCAGCAGCTGCAGGACTTCCAGCTCGTACAGGCCCTGTTGCTCCGACAGCAGAGACAGCTTAGCGAAGTCGCCGCCGTACTCCTCGACGTAGCCTCGGGCATAGTGCTCACCATCCACCACGTTCCAGGTCGGCACCACGTATGGGCAGAGGTGTTCAGGGTAGACCCCCTCCTCGCCAACGGGCTTACCGGAAATCTCGTGGTATACAGTGGCCACCCGCTCCTTGTTGAAGTGGATGCGAGTGTAAAGGTCCACCTTGGTGTCCGGCTCAGTGCGGCCAGGATTGTTCGCCTGGTAGCTCAGCAGGATTTCCTCGGGCAGCTCGTCCACTCGGAACTTCTGCTTGAGGATGCAGTCCATAAGCTCGCCAGCGGGGCCACGTCGAGTCACGAAGGACTGCAGGGACCACACCACATATCGACCGGCATTCAGATCGCGGTAGACCAGGCACTGCCCGGTCACGATCATCAGCTTGGCCATACGTTGCAGCTTGGCGAACCCGCCATGCAAGTGCTGCCGGTCGGAGCTACTCTGTTCCAGTGCGTTCGCAGATTCGCGGAGTGCACTCTCCTCGGTACCGTCAAGCGCTGCGGCTTCACGTACCTCATCGTCCAGCTCAATGCGGAAGTTAGGACGCCCCGGTGGGAACAGTGCCTGTGTCACTTTACTGGACAGGCTATTCACCAACAGGGCACCCGCCGACTGGAAGTCATATTCCAGGGTGCCTGCCCCTTGGATATTGGGGTCGGCCATCAGCGACGGGATGGTGTACTTGGAGTAATGCACGGCGGCGCTAACCACCGAGCTGTCCCGATACACGTTCCACAGTTCCGCAGCTGTTTGGTTACGCTGCGCCATAGATCACCTCAACCCAAGCCCAGGGAACTGGTTACGGATGCGCCAGCACGTCGCCGTCGCCGGGCAGCTGCGCCCAGTCCGGCTGCGGTACCTCCCGCCTCGGTCTGTGCAATGTTATCCAAGGTCAAGTCCGCTGCTGCGTTCTGTGCCTGGATAGCCTGGGTGTTCAAAGCGTCGGTGAGGCCGCTGTCAGAACGCGACGTGGCCCCGGCACCGCCCCCCATAAGCCCGGAGGCAAGGCCTCCAGTGGCTACGTTGAGCACACCCTTAGTGATGTTGGTTGCAGCCTTGGTAACGCTCTTGACTGCCTTGCTGATCTTCTTGCCCATGATTCCTCCAGTAACGTAACTCGTACTTGTTCGGTCCCCGCCTGTGAGACCAGCTCATAGACAGCCGCATCGCCTTACTGAGGCTGCGCAACTGTCGATGCAGGTTAGGGACCTTACCCCGATGTTGCGGAAGGACGTAGGCCCACACCACTGTGAGACACGGCCCGATATGCAGGTCGTCATCCACGGCGGCTATGAGGTGCCCCACCAGGTCCCGGCCATGGTAGATATCAACGGACAGGCGCCGCATACCCATGACGGATATACAGGCCCGCTCGAAGAAGTCTGCCAGCGGAGTGTGCCTCAGCTCGGGGTACTCCAGCCAGGCGGCGTGGTACATCACCCAAGGCAGCTCCCGCTCCTCGGGTACCCATTGCCAGGTTACACGGTAGCTCATTGGACTGGCCTCGGAGGTTTCATGGCCCTCGGCTCGATGCTCGGCCCCAAGGACTGGATGTGCCTCAGGACAGACTGAACACCTGCGTTGTACTGAATCTCTGCCAAGCTGTGCTTGGGGTCGATATCCATCACTGGATACACACGTCTGAGATACAGTATCTGTTCTGCTGTGAAAGTAGGGGTACTCATAGTAACTAAAAACCCTCCCTCTCCACAAGTGTCACAATTAACAGAATGTGAACTTAGCGTTAAGGATATCGTCGATGACGAAGCTACCCGCTAAGGGCCGCTCCATGTCCACACCTAAGCCGTTAAGGAACAGACCCAGTGGATCGTTATCCTTATACAGGTGCACCATGCGCTCCTTAACGATAAGGAGCATCCTACCTACATCGCAGGGGTGGGTACCGAAGCTGTCGTGGATCGCCACCATCTGCATCGCCTCAGCCTGCATGCGTTCCGCCACCAGCGTCAGGTGAGCTGCATCCAGTGCGTGGATGAAGTTCGGACAGACCGCATTGCGCATGCGGGTCCCATCCATCATCCCCGTGGGAGTCTGTAGTGTCACCTTGGACAGGCCGCAGGAGCGGATTGCCACCCGCTCCTCCTGCACCTCGTCATAGGCCTGTACCACAGTCCACCCTACTGGATTCTTCCAGCTCACCACCCGATCCCTGGGCACCTGCCGCATACACTCCTGCAGCCACTTCATGGCCGCCGCTGCAGCTGGTACCGCCTCCGCGATGCTGGCGAACAGTATCCGTGCCAGGAACATCCCTGCCCGCAGGCGGCTACTACCTTCTGGCACCTCGATATCCTTATCCCGCAGGTACAGGGCGCAACCCTGCCCCGCACCTCGTAGAGTCGCCCCGTACACGTAGGTCATGACCGGACCCTTGGCCAAGCTCCGCTCGACTCCCAGGTCCTGCCACACCCGAGCCTCCAGGAAGTCCGGGTGCATGGGCTGGCCGGCGATACTCGCCACCTTGTCCTCTGCGAGGCCCGCCACGCGCTGGTATATGTCCGCCTTGGCGTCGATATTCTCAGAGGTGAGGTTCGTGTAGTACGCGCCCACAGGGTCCCGCAGAAGGGCCGAGAAGTGCTGCAGTCCACTGCACGTGGCATCCATGTGCACAGGTACCCCGGTGCAATAGCTGGTCGGGTCGCCGCTCAGATAAGCCTGATTCAGCTCCCACACCGCTGCGTATGCGCCAAAGGGCGCATCCTTGCACTCCCGCCACAGCGGTGCGTCCACGGGGTCCTGGAGGCCCTGTACCAGCAGCTCCCAGTTATCCGTGGTCCACTTTGCCCGGGCCTCGAAGGCATCCTTGTCCAGCCCGAAGCAGTTGGCGATGCTGACCTTCAACCAGAATACACCCTCCTGCCCCAGGGGCTTCTTCTCGGCGAAGTGCAGGCACGCCTTCGCCGAGTCCTGACCCTGTAGATTCGGGGACCCCGTGTAGTAGAACCGCTGCCGGAAGTCAAGCCGTGCTGGGTAGTACAGCTCCGAATCCCCAAGCTCCCGGAGGTGCTGAGCCAGTGCGCTGGTGGCCAGGGCCAGGCTCTTGTGCTTGCGCTCGTCCCGGTACCACTCCGCCATCTCAGCCTTCCACAGGTCGAAGTCCTCCTGGTCTCGTTCGTCCCAGGCTTCTTTCGGCTTGTCCTCGAACGGGAACTGTGGCTTCGGTCGCATCCGCAGGGCAGGCAATCCCATGGCCGCCCCACCTGCTGCCCACACCTTGAGTAACATCTCCGCTGTAGGTCGATGCACTCTGTACGGTATGGATTGCAAATAGTTCGCCACGTTCAGCACTCGCTCGGCGTCCTGCAGGCCCTGCTTACGCAGCTCCCGAACCTCCCGTGTGCGGCCCATGGCGTTCAGCAGTGGCGCCTGCATCCGCATGTCCGAAGTGTAGTACCCTCCGTCCCAGTTGTTAGACCAACTTTGTGGCGGGGCCAGCATAGGCTCCATGCTGAATCGGGCAAAGGCCGAGCCGTTATCCACCAGGGAATCCCGTATGGAATCGTCGAGGTGGAAGGTCACCGCCGTGCCGCGCTTGGTCTGCACCCGCTGGATGTGCACGATACCGGCATTCAGGCACGCCTGCAGCCCGTGCTTACCAATGCTCAGGAAGTCCCGCTGGGGCAGCTGGTACTTCTCAGCCGTCTCCCCGATGACGTTCGCCACTGCCCGGCGCATGGTCCTGGCTGTGTGCGACTCAGACTGGGTACCGGAAGCCTTGAGGTAGCTCAGCGTCTTCTCAATGTACACCGGGTTCAGCTTCTCCACCTGACGCACCGCCACCTCCAGTACAATGGCCTTACCGAGGGCGATGCCTAGGGCCTGTACCGTGCAGGTGTGCGGTTGCCGGGATAGGGTCTGCTGTACCACGGACCTGAGGACCAGCATAGCCAGAACATCCAGAGGTAACTCCCGGAGCCAACCCCGCAAGGCCGCCCCGGGTCCCCGTGCTGTCTTCTCCACGATAGGGCGGAGGTCTTCCATGACCAGGGAGTGCAGCCGAGCCAGTAGCCGCCCACTGGCCGGCACTGAGTCTACACTACCCTTCTGCACCGCCAGCTGTATCTTGCGCAGGGCGTTGGCCCTACCCCTATCAGAGGCCCGCTCCTCGCGGGCTATCTGTGCGTCTACCAGCTCAGTCATGCCGCCCTCAGTTCGGGTAGTATTCAGATTCCAACTTGGAGAACTCCTCGTCGGTCAGTGCCATATCCCACTCGGCCCGGAACAGCACCTCGTACACCAGCTCGGTATTCCCGGTGTCCTTGGCAATCTCCAGGCTGTCTTCGTACTGCTCGTATACGGTTTTGCCGCCCATCAGGTAGTCTCCTTCTCGTTGTACACCTCGGCCAGGAACAAGGCGTTCGTGGCTACGTGGTACCAGTGACTCAGGCCGGACTCGTCGTCCAGCTCCTCGCCCAGGTTGATGGCGTTCAGGTGCCGGTGCAGGGCGGACTCGTACCGGCGCTTGTTATCCGGTACCTGGCGCCAGGAGTGCGGCTCGTAGCCCTTACCGCCCTGCTCCTTGGGCCGTACCGCGAAGCTCAGGACCTCCACCACGCCCCGGAGGGCGGTGGGGCAGCCCTGAGTCAGGAGTGCGAAGTCCGGCTTACCGGCATCGGCCTTGAAAGCCTGACCAGGCTTAGGAGCTGGCGCCTCCTGGGCAACCTCCCGCACCGTGGCGAAGGGGGATACCCACTGGCCCGGAGCAGCAGGGTCAGGTACGAACCTGTGTTCAGGTAGGGTGCAGTACCTGCTTACTCTACCTGAATACAGCTGCATGGTAGATTTGTCCAACCAGCGCTGGTCCCCCAGTAGACCTTGGGCCGCTTCGCAGTGGCCCTTGTAATACTCCACTAGCACTCGTGTAGTCATATCAAACTCCTGACATAAGGGTTTTGCGCTTAGCTGCGCTGTTCTGTAGGGTCCGCCCACGCGCCCAACCGTGACAGCTGTCGCATTGGTACAGTTTGTACAGGCCCACGTTAGTACGGTACGGCTTAGCCGCTTCCGTGACATGCCGGCTACCGCATCGAGGGCATACCGGCTCAGCCTCGTCCACGAAGTTGCCGTAGTTCGGGGCACGGTCGTCCCACGGAAGGAACAGCTCGTACAACTCCTCCAGACTCAGGATGTCCACGATGTTGTACTCGCGCATCTCCTCCCAGGCTTCGGGGTTCCCCTTGAGACACTGGTCCCACAACTCAAAACCTGGGAACTTACCGTGCTTGAGCTTCTTCGTGGTGCAGAGCTGGCCGGTCAGCCACTCCAGCTTATTGCTGGTGAAGGCGAACTGACGCTTCGCGGTCTCCAGGGTATCCACGATGCGGTACGGCGAGGGCGGTGTCATGCCGGCTGCAATGAAGCGGGCATTGATCTTGCGCAGATCGAACTTGCGTCCGTTGTGCGCCACCACGATATCAGCCTCGTCCAGGACCTTATGCAGGGCGATCAGGAGGGCGGTGTCGTCCTCCATGTCCAGCTGCTTGGACTGGTCCAGGTACACCACCTTCTCGTCGCGGAACCACTTATGCGCGAAGGACATGATGAACCAGTCATCCCGGATCATGTTCAGACCTACGTTCTGCTTGAACAGGCCCCACACGGCAGCCCGTACCGGGGCCGTCTCGATATCCAGGATGCTGATGCGCGGCCCCTGGTCGTTCGGGAGCGGTGGGGTTTCCTTGAGCTTGCGCCGCCAGTGTCGTACCAGCTGGCGGGACACTCGGCCCCGGCCCATACCGGTCAGCACCGCTGCTGCCGATACGTTACCCCGCCCATCCAGGGCCTCCCGCACTTCGGCGTCGGTAAACTTCTGTCGCAATGTCATGCCAGCTCCTCGGTCAGGGCCCTATCATAGGCCGCCAGAATATCAACGAGCTGCTGGCGCGTGAGGCCCACCACGCATGGTTCTTCCCCAGGCGACTCTGGCGCCTCGAAGCCCCACTTGCTCTTGAACAGTTCCCCACCATTCCAGGTTTCGGACTGGTACAGTACAATCAAAGGCTCGTCCTTGTAGGTAACAGCGGTTGCCGCCGTACTGTAAGGGTTAGCCGTCTCAGTACGAGGTTCCATCAGTACCACTTCGACTTGGCTCATTTTGCCTCCTTAGGCGTCATTGCGCGGACTTGCTTGGCTGCCCGCTTGGTTGCTGCCACCTTACGGCGGCGGGTGTTCGCTGCGAGGCGCTTCTCCTCCTCGGTCTTATGCGTCGGGTAGATCACACCCAGGCCAGGTTGGCGGAGGTACTGGATCATGTTCTCCAGCCAGGGGATAATTAGATCATAGCCCATACCGCCAGCGCCCCAGCGCCCGGCAGCATTGGCTACTTTCCCCTCTGCCCCGTTGCAGGCCCGGTGCAGAACACCGCGCACCTCTCCAGTCTTGTGGTCGTGGTCCACCACTGCCTCTCGGGGAATGCTGTAGTCAATGGGCTTCTTGCAGAGCGGGCAGATGCCGCCCTGCTTGGCCAGCTGCGCGATGGTGAATGCACGAAGCTGAGTGCGCGCTAGTTTACGCATCCTGCAGCCTCCCAAATGGTCTGGTGGATGAGTGCCGACACGTCCCGATTGAGCGGCATACCCATAGCTCGCAGGTTGAGCATGGTATTCAGGGACAGCCGCCATCGCTCCAGCTCGGCTATGTCATCCTGTACGATGCAATTGATCGTGCCGTGCGGAGTCTGCACAGTGAAATTCAGGACGTGCCCATCAGCATATCCCTCACCACGTCCGTGCACACCAGTGCAGTCGGCGGGGCTTACCGGGAGGTCCTCGGGACCCTTGCACTCGGGTCGGTACACAATGAAGTCCCAGTCGGATTCCTCGGTATTGTACCCGAACCGGCGACTACCTGATAGGAACCACTCCGGTGCCGCTTGGATGAACTCACGCAGAGCCTGGGGAAGGTAGTCCAGCACCTCCTCACCAGCCCGTTTGAATATCGGCAGATTGCTCATTTCTCGACTCCCAGCCGCAGGGCGGCATATGGCCAAATGGCCAGCGCCAATACCGTTGAAGCTACCTCACCACACCACGCACCTAGCCCAGGCTCTCGGGTGACGTAGCCGATGTGTATCTTACGGAGCGTATCCATGAACGGGCATGCCTTGGTGCTTCCAACCATATCAACCAGTCGGAGGACACCCTCACATAAGGTTACATAGGCCACCAGGGCCAGTACAATGAGTACGGTCATTCTTCAACCCTCAAATGATTGTCAAGTATCTGTTGATGGTAGCTCGCCAGTCCCTGTACCCAGGTACGCAACCCAGTGTCCAGGTCTAACTCCTGCAGGTACTTCGCGGCACTATCCTCCTCGTTGCGCCGCAACCACAACAGCTCGGCCTCGGCCAGAGCATCCTGCCCAATCTTGGCGTAGGCCCACAGCACTCTGTTCGCAGCCTCGTGCTCACAGTCGATGCCCTGCATAACGTCCAAGGCGCCAGCAATGCCGATGTTCTTACCCTCCCACTTGTCCAGACCTCTGATATTGTCGGCGGTATCGCCCATCAGCATCTGCGTCCAGAAGAACCGGGTCCCATGCCCGGTGGCCTTCAAGATACCGCTGTCGGTGTAGGCGTCCTTGACCCAACCGTAACGGTCCCCGTCGCGGAGGTAGTCTACCTGCCCCGTCTGCATATTGAACAAGGGTGCCCTGGTCATATTCAGGTCCTTGTCGTCGGACTTCACGACACAGGTGTGACCATGAATCTCCCCCTTCATTATCAGACCGTCATCCGCCTCCCAGTGGTAGTGCGTCACGATTTCGATATTCGGAGGGAGGTCATCTGGACCCTGCGCCAGGAACTGCCTCAGAGGCTCCAGGAGGGCCGGCTTCGCCTTCCCTTTACGGTTCCCCTGGTATGGCTTCCAGGCCGGGTACAGGTCCCTGTGCGCCTTCGCGCCGCCTGCTGCAGTGAGGTGCACCTCCACCAGCTCAGCCTGAGCCAGGAAGGCGTCGGCAAGCACCTCAGTCACCCACCGCCGATACGCGGTGGGCAACGTCTTCGCATTGGCCGAGGCCCGGTAGCATGCGAAGTCGCCATCCAGCAGAAGCAGGCGTCCTGGCTTAGCGCTGTCGAACAGGTCAGGGACCTCCTCGTCCAGATCGATCCCCAGGACGATAGCCATTACTGAACGACCGGAGGAGTCGGCGGTACCGGGGCGGCGGGCGCAGCTGGCGCTGCAGGAGCCTGCGGAGCATCCGGCACGAAGGGCACTTCACTCACCGGGATACTTGGTGCTGCAGGGGTCTCAGGAGCCGCTGGTGCTGCCGGAACCTGTGCCGGCACCTCAGGTACTGCCGGAGCAGTCACGGGCGCTGTAGGCACTCCAGGGACCGCTGGGGCCGGTTGGCTGGCCAGCTGTTCAGGGGTAGGCAGTGCAGCCCCGCCGAGGAGGAGGTGCAGCGGGGAACCCTGGAAGTCCGCAGCTTTCTGAATGGTCTCCTGAATCCAGTTCTTCGACTCACCCTTGTCGTTCTGGCCCTCGATGAACAGGCTATCCCAGCCTTCCTTGGTCGGCTTGTTCCAGAGGAACAGCTTGAACAGCTTGGGATCGACCTCAGCAATCTGGTACGGATTACCGGTGGCCGGGTCGAACGGCGGCAGGGTCTCCTTGAGGTTGATCTTTGCCCGCACCGGCTTGCTGGCATCCTTCGGCTTGGTGTGCTCGATCTTGAGCAGGAAGGGCTGGCTCAGCATCTGGAAGAACTGCTTGAACTTGCCGGTGTAGTTCATCTTGTCGAAGGCGATCTTCGCACCGGCCTTCTCGTTGTTGCTGAGGCGCATGTCGTAGGTGCGGATGATGCCGGGGGTGCCGTCCTCGTTGTGGTAGGTCTCCTCCTGATTCGGCGGCTTGCCCCAAATCGCAAAGCCGAGGCGGAAGGTCGGTGCCGGAGGCTTGGCCTGGCCGTTGAACTCACTGGCGTGGGAGCCGAAGTCGATGTACTCAACCAGACGGGCAAAGGCGTACCCTACCGGGTAGAGCTTCCCGCCGCCACCCGAGGAAGTCTCGGACATATCAATGTCGGATTGCTCTGCAGCTTCGTTGGCCAGAGCCAGGAGTGCATTCAGATCAGGTACAGCTACGGTTGCTTGCTCGGTCATACGGGTACTCCTCAGTTGAACAGGTTGTTGATCTTGGCAGCCAGCTTGTCCGCCTTCACACGTTCGACGTTCGCCAGACCAGCCTCCTCGCGGGCCTGCTCTGCCTTCCGGTCGAGGTCATTTGCACGGTCCAGGCAGGCATGCATCTGTGCCTCATAGGCTGCAGAGGACTGGTTGAGCAACTTCACCAGCAGGGTGAACGTGGTCTCTACTACCTTCACTACGGATACAATCTTCATTCTACACGCTCCTTCTCGAACATACTAGGACCCATTTCAGCTTCCGCTGGGAATGGGACGTGGCTGATATTGTACCCGAGCTTAGCGCTGAGGTACTTGGGTGCGTCTTCCATGATGGCCTTGATGGCCAGGGCCACTTCACGGGCAACGCTCTTGTGCGCGTCCAAGTAATTCGCATCGTGGACGTTGTTGATGAGGAAGGCTCGCCCGTCAGGGTACGCTGCGTTGGCGAACATTTGATTCGCAATGAGGTACCGAGCAGCACGCCCTGTACTCACCGCCATGATGAACCCTGCCTCCCCTTGGTTCCAGTAGTTAGCGATCTGCGTGGGCTTGTAGTCCATGACCTTCTGCCCATCGCGCCATTGCGGATACTGCCGGAAGCTGTAGCACGTCCCACCTGGAGCCTGCCACCATCCTCGGTAGTACACACCCCAGGACCCATCCGGCAGCATTTCCCGATGCAGGTGCTTCTCGCCGTTCTTGAGAACCTCGTTGTACACAACCTGGCGGAAGGCGATACTCTCCGGGAACAGCTTGGCCTCGTTGTCCAGGAACTCCTGGGCTTCCTCGACCGTACAACCCGTGGCGTAGGCAATGCCGTAAGCCGTGGCACCGTACTGTGCGGCGAATGCCCGTGGCTTGATGTTCGTCCGGGCATTGTGTACTTCGTGGTGCCGTGGGTGCGACTTGTCCTTGTTCGCCTTGCGCAGCTCCTCATAGCTGAGGCCCTTCCAGTTATCCTGGGCGCCGGCCAACCGGTAGCAGTGCATGTCAGTGCCGTCCTGCAGCTTCTGCAGAAGGTTCTGGTCGCCGGATATCGCTGCCAGGGTCACTACTTCCAGGGCGGAGTAGTCAATCTCAATGATGACACCCTCATCTCCGAATCGGCTGGTGAACATTTCCTTGACCCGAGACTTCGCGTTACCCTGGTCATCCTCGTCAGAGCGAGGCAAGTTCTGCAGGTTTGGCTTGCTGCTACTCAGCCGACCCGAGATAGTAGCCGTGGCGTTCAGCGAGTGGTGGATGATGCTGTCCTCACCGAGGAACTGCAGCATGCCCTTGACTTCCTTGACGGAACCGTCCTTGTTGTACACCACCTGCCGATAGTACGTGCCGATATCCTTGCTCAGGGCAGCACGTCGAGCCAGCAGCTCCGCCTCAGCCAGGCCATGCTTGGCCAGCACATCCAGGACTTCCTCAGCCGTGCTGTACACGGGAGTACCGTCACCCAGGGTCTGCGCCCCGCACCAGTCACCCTTCTGCGGGTCGAAGTTCAGGCGAACAGCCTCGGGCAGCTTGGCGATCTGCACCACACCAGGGAACTCGAAGATGGCATCGACCTGCTTGAGCTTCTCCTCGGCGGAGTCCACCCGGAACACCTTGGGCCGTCCCTTGTTCTTACCGGAGGCATAGCGCACCACCTCCCAACGTCCCTCAGGAGGCCCCTGCTCTACTGTCAGCGGAAGGTGCACGGACTCCCCAGTGTCTACGTTCTTCCACTCGTGCACGTCTACCTTGACGTACTGCGGAGGATCATAGGGGCCGAGGTCCTTAAACTTCACGCCACCGCCATACACTAGGGCGCTCAGGTGGAATCGGCTGCCCCAGTTGAACTCCAGTCGCGCTGGCAGTTCCGGCAGCATAGCCTGCACCTGAGCCTCAATCTCGTTCAGCTCAGCCGTGGCCGCCGCCAGGTTACGCTCGGCCACCTCCCGATTCACGAACAGGCCGGCATCCTCACAGAGGCTGTACCCAAGCAGCGCCTCGCAGCGCTCCAGGTACATATCCCACATGCCAGCTGCGACCAACTTGGCCCGCTGTCCGAAGAACACCTTTGAGGTGTTGGCGATATCCCCCTCAGGACCGATCAGATACTCGGCCAGCAGGGCGGGGTCTATGGCGCTCGTCAGGACGCCTTGCTGCCAGAGCAGTGCCACCCCATCGACCTTGTGCGTACCGCCGTACAGCGGGGCTGTCTCGTCCAGGGAGGGGTACTGGTTGACCTGGTGACTTAGTAGGTACTCGGCCAGCTGGGTGCACAGCACCCGGCCACCGCGCCGCAGGAAGGCCAGGAAGGGTTCCCGGTACCGCTGTAGGAACCAGGACATCTCAAACATGGCGTTGTGTGCCACGATGATCTGCACACCGTCCAGGTGGAACCATTCGCCCGGCCCCGTCTCAGCCTCGTCGCGGCTCAGGAAGTGCTGCATCTTCGGTGCTGGGTCGATGGGTGTACCGTCCCACTGGAAGTCCTGCCAGCCCGGCATCACCACGTAGTTCTCAGGGCAGTACGGGCTGGCCTTCTTACCTAGGTACTCATGGCTCTCGGTTTCGATATCCAGTATTCGAATCAAGGTGTGCTACCTCCACTACGAGTTATCCATACCGTGAGGCACGGTACTATGTTTATGCACCAGCGCTTGTCACGGCTGCTGTAGTGCACACCCACCCACCAGGCTCGGGGATTAAATAGCAACCCCACCGTGGGGCGGACTGTACGGTATGCGGCGCACCCGGCATACGTAAACTTGCGGAAGCCAAGTGGGTACGGTCTACCCATCCACTCGGCACGGAGCAATCTAACCATGGTAGGTACCCTCCAGCCAGCGGCGCATCAGGCGCACACCGGCACGGCGGTTGCGGCACTTGCGGGTGACAGTGTAGAGTTCCCCGTTAGCCGCGTACCGGTCAGGATTGCTAGCCCACCCTTCCCCACGCCTCCGAATCGGCCACCCCTCCCACCAATTCCGTAGGTAAAGGATATGCCCTCATCCTCTCTGTCAGTTACTGAAATCATGCCTTCACTCCCTCGGACCCTTCCAGGTCTCGCCAGCGGCTCCAGTGCGGATGCCTCAGATTGCCCTTGGAGGTGCGCTCCATGGCCGTTACCTCAACGTAGCGGCCTATGATAGGGTGCGCCCCGAACGTCTCCTGTGCGCCCTCCCAGGCCCCTGTAGCCCATTGCATATGCTCCTGGCTCAGCCCGGTGGCATTGCAGCGCGCACCGTCTTCCAGCTCCACCACGTACCCGACGATCAAGCCGGCATTGGCCTTGCCGGGATCACCCCACACTACATCCACCACCTTACCGTCTACAGTGATGTCAGGCTTGCGCTTCCACCAGCCGGATACTTTACCGTTCCTCGGCGGTAGTAGGGGATGCTTGTACACGACTCCTTCCCACTCAGCCTCGCGCGCCCACTTGTAGAAGGTGTCGCAGTCCTGTAGGGTGTAAGCACTACTGACGGGCACTAGGAATATACCGGTGTGGTTGGGCGTCGGGTGTGTACCGCGCAGGGCCTGGAGGCGATGCTGTCGTTCTAGTGCGGCCACCGGTATCCACAGGTCGAACACATGGAACTCTACGAACAGCTCATCCGGTACAACTTCGTACCGGCGTAGGATACCTGTACTGGTCTCGAAGGGTACTCCTCGAATCAGTACCTCACAATCGTAGGTACCTTCCGGGAGGGCCTGGAAGGCCTGTACACGGTCCTGCAGGGACAGTATCTCTATACCCTCCCGAGACACCACGTCTACGGCGCCATCGTGATGCACCCTCACGATAGCCCGCATACCGTCCACCTTGGGCGATACCAGGATGTATCCTACCTTATCAATCACCTTCTGTATTGCGGCGGGATCATAGTCCACCGCTCTGTGCGGGTTAGGTTCCCACAGTCTTTCTCTCTTAGCCATACTACCTCCACCGGGTCGCCGCTTCGCTTGGGCTGCGCGGCTCCCGTCCGGTGCTACTGCACCATCCGTTCCTCGCTCCGCCCGGCTGCGCCCTACGCTCGGTGTATCCAGCTCACCCTGTCGGGTTCCCTGTCTACAAGTGTCACAATTGTTTAAGTGCTTGATTTACAAGTTAATAAGATTTCTCTAATATAACCTAATCAGCACCGTCCATGAACTGGCACTTGTCTGCCTCGAAGATCATGTTTGCCTGTACATGCCCAGGCTTACCAGCAATCTGGAACTTGTTCTTAGGGGTACTGATACCACGTACCTTATCGAACTGCGGATCGTCCAGACTACCCATCATCAAGATCAGATCAGTCGCGCCTTGAATACCGGTCTTGCTGTCCTTCATTGCACTGTATGGTGGGAACAGCATGTTGCCACCCTCCACCGATACCTGCACTGTGGCCAGGCCAATGAAGTCGTGGTTCACAGCCATTTCCCGCCACTGCTGCCACTTCTGCTCTACCTCGTCGGCCTTGTTGCCACCTCCACCACCGCCCGGCAATCGGAAGTTCGCAAGCATATCGCACACGCAGACACAAGGCCGCATGTTCTCAATGACCTGCTCAATCTGCGGCAGGGTAGCCCCGTGCATGTCCTTGACCCGGATGCGATCCACCCGGCCCACCACCTTCTCGTAGGCCGCTTTCAGCTCACCGCTGTTGCTGAGTCGGATCAGCTCCTCAACGTCCACACCCAGGGCGGCCTGGTACAGTCGTGGCACAATGCGCTGGCCCTTGCCCTCGTTGTTCAGCCATAGGATAGGCCGATCCGAATCGAAGTAGGTGTCCAGCTGCTTGGCGAACTCGGCCAGGATGAAGGCTATGAGGCTCGTCTTGCCCTTGTCCGGGCGAGCCGCTATGGCTACACTGGCCCCACCCAACAAACCCTTTACGTGCTCTCTCAGGGCCGTTAGCGGCAGCTTCATACCGTAGTCCGTGGCCTCCTGAGCCAGGATATCGGCAATATCGTCGCTGATCCAGTCCCCGCTGGCGGACTGCGATAGACTTCGCATGGTGTCCTGGCTGAGCCTCGACAGCTCATAGGCCAGCTCCACCTCCTCACCGCTCTCGTATCGGCGCACGAGTGCAGCTGCCTTCCCGGACAGGTCCAGCTCAGTAAGCTGGCGCACAATGCCCTGGATACTCCCGGCATCCACGCCCTGGTTGAGCATTGTGATCTGATGATTCACGATCACCAGCTGCTCGGGGGTGTAGCTACCCCGCAGCTTCACCAGGGCCAGCAGCGCCGAGGTATCCAGGTGCATGTGCTCGGGGTAGGCCTGCCAGTACAGGGCATACCAATCCAGTAGGAACTTACTGTCCTGGCCCAACATGTCCACAGGCACTGCACCGCGCAGCGTCTTGTACTTCTGCCGCTCCCGCAGTGCCTGCAGGATCAACAGGTCACTGCTCATGCCGGACCTCCTCTCGCTCGATCAGGTAATCCAGGAGGCGGTAGCGCATGCGTCCGTACTCGCCCTCCCACTGCGACTTGCGGGACCTGTTCAGATCGTATGCCGCCTCGGCCATATCGACCGGATCAAAGCCGTATGAGTACGGCTCCATGGGATGAGGTACCGGGTAGTTCTTACTACCAGTACCCTCGGGCCACTCCGCCATGTCAGTGTAGAAATAGTTGGGTCGAGCCGGAGCGCCCTCCAGGAGGTGCCTCAGATTGCTGCAGATTCCGTAATCCAGGTACTCCGGCCCACTGTTCCGTATCTGTTGCAGTGCCTCAAGATAGGTCATGTCAACGCCTCTCAAATGTCAGGGTGTACTCTTTGTGATTCACATGCAGGTGCTGCAGACCGGTGAGTCCCAGGATGCCGGCTACCACATGCGACAGGTGCTCGTCAGCAGCGCGGCTGCGGTGGTGATCCCTGAGGCGCACTGCCTCGCCAGGCTTCTCCATAGCCTCTGCAATGTACTTGAAGGCCAGAATGGTGGTGCGGCCTGTGCTACGCTCGCGGTCCAGGATGCCCCGCTTCATAGCACGGCGCCGCCAGTCTGCATCGTGCAGCGGGTGCCTACCGGCTACCCGGTCCGGTATTTCATCAATCGTTAGCGACCGAATCTTATCGCCCACCACTACGTAGCACAGCAGCATCGGCGAGTCAATGAACATGGGGTAGTCGCTATACTCCGGCCACTCTGTCTCTATGCGACCACGCATAACGGGACCTGCAGTGCGGACTCTATGTACAGAGATACCATACTGCCTCAATACGTCCATGGCTGCGCCGGCACACATTGAATTAACCACCTGTTGCTCAATGGCGTCGAAATCCGCAGTGCAGTATTCGCGGAACATACGGACATTCTCCCGGTGCTTAGTCGCTACAGGGGCGCGGGTAATCCTCCGGTGATAGTACCTCGGCCCCTTTCGCTCCTTGGGAGGTGTCTCGAAATAGGTCGCTATCTGCCACGCATGCAGTGATACTAGATTGGATTTAGCCGGGTCAGCGAACACCGGTATCGTAGTATTCGGGGTAAAGCCATGGAATACGAACCCTGGCTTACCGAACTCACGCTGCATGTACGCCTTACACTGTAGCCTCAGGCGCTCCAGCTCATATGATGCGAGGAATTCCGTGCGGCGCCGGCCATATACTGGATTATTGTCCAGATCGAAACCTACAAATGCTTTATTGAATTTGAACATACTTCCTCACTTAACCGCTGGGCGGTGTAATTTTAACAGTTTGATGGGGTGGTTAGCCACGGTGAGACCTAACAGGGCCTGTACATCATCCCGATCCTGCGCCGCTATCACCACAGTACGCATCTGGTTCCCCCGAATGCAGAAATAGCTCACCTCGTAGGGCGTGAACTCCTCGCGGGTACTCACAGCAAGCACCACATATAATCCGGCTCCAGTCCCAACTCGTCCAGAACCGCATCTACCGTAGACTCGCCAGACTGGATCATAGCCCGATATTCCATGACGCAGTATTCGGCATCTGCCTGCTCGCAACCATCCCGCTCAACCAGTACCTTTGCAATGCTGTATTCAGACATGATTCACTCCACTATGCGGTAGATTCGAGTCAGGACCTTTGTGCATCCGTTCTCAATAGCATGCTCAATTGCCTGCTCCTCAGTGCTGTGTTCTGCACCGTCAGACGTGACCCAATACGCCCACAGCCGGCTGTTATGTCTAGGCATAAACCACCTCGTTGATTGCATTCAGAATGAAAGACTTGTGCATGTCCTTAGGGTCCTTACCCTCAGGTAGACGCACCTCAGCACACGGTATACCCAGTGCGCGGAGCCGGCGCATGCCCTTCTCAGCGCCCTGCCTGCCCGCCTTGTCCCCGTCCAGCATGAACAGCACAGAACGCCCCAGGAGCGCCGCCACGAGGCGCTGATCCAGTTTGGTACCCAGGATAGCCAGGGCGCTGTGATTCGCCCCACGCAGCGCCCAGTGAAGTTTCAGGGCGCTCAGGAAGTCCTCGGTCAAAACAACGTGCGAGTGCAGTGCGGCATCCAAGGTATGCTGCCCCCATGCCGGGTACCCACCGGCACCGAGGTACTCGATCCACTTCGGGTGCACGTTCGTAGACAGAGCGCGCCCAATCCAACCCAGCCTCGTGCCCAATATCAGGCGCTGGGTACTCTGTGACAGCATGCATGGTACACCCTCCAGCATAGTTCCGGGGTCGATCCCTTTCTGCACCAACAGGGCATAGGCGCGGTTCCTAAGCCACTCTGGAGCCTCGGCCAGGGCTACTGCATCGCCCGGCCAGTTCTGTCTCGGTGCCTGATGCACCTGGGCGGCGCTGAGCTTCTGGTGCTCCTTGAACACGACGCCACCAGTCCCGCAACGGTGACAGTACGCACTCCACTTGTCGTGCTCGTTCCGAACTACCATGGCACTGGTAGGCTCGGCACCATGCCGCACACGCCTGCTCTGGCCCACAGGAAGCCGCCGGGCCTGCGCCAACCACTCATCCCTGGGTAACATAGTGGTATACCAGCAAAGCCCAGTACAGCGCCTCACAGGCGGCCAGGCCGACCAGGAGGCAAATGATAACTCCTCGCATACAACCTCCTCGTTGAATAGACTCACTGAGTACCCGACCGCAGCCGGGTACTGGATCAGTCTACTGCTGGGCAGGTTCCGCTTGCTGCACCGCCTTGATAACTGCAGCCGGGGCAATCACATGCGTCTCAGCATCGAAGCCGGAACCGGTATAGACCTTGATCCGGCGACCAGCCGAGGTGTCCGCGACACCCAGCACGGTGCCCACGTACTCCGCCTGGGGCGCCCGGCCATGCTTGTAATGAATGACCGTACCCTCGGCCAGATTCTCCAGCGCTGCGAGTGCAGCCAGCTCGGCGGCCACCTTCTCAGCGTCGGCAGTGTCCCGCTCGATCCGATCATACAGGGTCTGCAGGCGCTTCTCCAGCCGCTCACGAGGCGACAAGGCCGGGGCGCGGGCGCTGGTGGGGATAGGGGCCTGGGGCGCCACCAGCGGCGCTGCAGGGGCTTCGGGCAGGGTCGGTGCTACTACTTGGCCTTCATTTGCTACGGTCATGCTACTTCTCCTCACGGTTGAACAGATTCAGGAACTTCTGGATGCCCGACTTGATGCCGAACTTAGGTGCAGGCCGAGGGCGGTGATCCTCGGCCTTACTCACGGGCCACCAGACCCCGACACGAGCGTCGTATGGGTCCGAGTGGAATTGCATGGTGACAGTGCGCTCGGGCTTGGGAATACACCCTGCGCGCTGCAGCAGTGCTTGTGTCAGGGCAGATGGTTGGGACATAACTACTCCTTGAATTCGTGGCCAGTGCAATCGTTGACGAAGCGTCGGCCCTTCCTGTACTGGTATTCCGGGTATGTGGCTTGGCGCTGGTTGTCCAACAGAATCAGCTCAGTGTCAGAGCTGAATTCACACTCGGCATCCATCAGGGCATAGTCCAGATCACCGGGTAAAACCCAGTACGCCTGACCCTGCTCGGTGTCACCCGTGCCGGTATGCACTGTAACCGGGAAGGCTTCGTCGAACACGGACTGCACCAGCTCAGTGCGGGGCTGGCCAGGGCGGTATGCGATCAGGATCGGGTTATGTTGCTCAGGCATGTGGGATCACTCCTAGTTTCAGTTCACGAATAGCCACCTCCCGGATGGCATCAGAGACCTCGGCACGCCAGGCCACCACGTCGCCACGGTCCACCACGTCGCCTCGGGAGTGGCCCGTGGCATCGTGAATATTCTGCACCTGCATCAAGTAGTCTACCTGGCGGCCTGACAGCTTGAAAGGTAAACACGCTAGCGTATCCTCGCAACCGGCGTGCGTACCCTCCACCAGCGGCTTGTAGTCACTCATCAGCCGGCCCACGATACAGCCGGGGCTACCATCCGGGTAGCGGTATACGCAACCGTCGCGCTCCTCGTCGTATGCCGGCCCATCCATCTGCTGCACTTGCGCCAGCACCAGATTGTGCAGGTACTCATTGGATACTTCGAACTTGTCAGTCATTCAGATCACCAGATTGTTATCGGACAAACAACGATTGTACAGGGCATCAAGCAGTTCCTGATCGCCCTCGTACACCAGAGCCACCTCAACAGCCATGATCTTGCAGTGCATCAGCACCCGATCATTGTGCTCGGCGGTATAAGTACCCGGACCCTGTTGAAAGGGCACGGGCTGTGATCCCACGGCAGGGCCTGCGAGTGCAGGCTGTTCGGCACAGGACTGTAGGGTCAGAGCCACTACCAGCATCAGCATTGCCACCAGTAAGCCGGTGGCGCTCGGGTTACAGATTCGATTCAGCATACAACCTCCAAGCATTCACGATCACACACGTCTGTCAGACGCTCGTCCAGACGGATGCTGTAGTAAGGTGCAACCGACCGGTGGCAGTAGTGCACACCGGTGACGATACCGACGCGACCGACATACAGCGGTTCGGGCGCCATCACACCGGGCCTGTCATCGCGCAGAAGGCGCACACGGTCCCCAACCTGTAGGGTGGCTTGGGTACTCATACGAAACCCTCCCACACGACGCCTTGGGCACCATCCAGCCAGGGCGTGTACTTGCCGGCCCGTATAGATTTGAGCACGAAGTCGGATTGATTCGCCGGGAACTCCCCATGCTCGTGCTCGTACACGGTTTGACCCAGGCTGTCCGCCAGGAACACATGCCGCAACAGCGGGTCACGCATACCCAGCTGCACCAGATCCACCAGTTGCTTACGGGCCAGGGTAGACTCGTCGTCCGTGGTAAACTCTAGGCCATACAGAGCATGTCCTAGGTCGTGATACAACCGGCACACAGCATTGCCACGGGTACCGTAGATGGATGTGTCGCTGTGCTCAGAACTCACCCACAAAGTACCCTGTTTGAGCTGATTGTAAATCTCAGCCAGGTTAGCTGGCGCCTGCTCACTATTACCCAGCATTGCCACCAGATCGCGGGTACTGCTGAATACGATCAACAGGCCCGCCGAGCGCAAGCGGTACACATAGTCCTGTATACCCTGAATCATATAGGGCAGGATGGCGCGGCCCGCCTTGTACAGAGACGCCTGATCTACATCACGATAAATGTACATACTCGCCTCACTTAGCTGCAGTTGGGATAAGCGCCTTGATGGCATCCAGCTTGTCCAGCCCTTGGATGGTCTGGCCTTTGGCCTGAGCGGTCGCCACTGCTTTCAGCAGGGATTCAAGGCGCTTCGACAGATCGAACACTTGGTCCGGCGCCTTCTCAGGTGCTGCGCAGTCGTACCACTGGGTACGCTGCGCCTCGGCTTCAACATCAGCAGACCAGACCTTGGCCCTGTTGTAGAGGAATGGCGACTCGGCCTTGGTGGCGCTGTCGGTATTCGCCTGCAGCTTGCCGTATGCCAGCAGGTAGCCCGACAGAGCGGCGCGCCGGCTGCCCTTGGGCATGGCCAGATACAGCTTGTTCGCCAAGGTAATGTCGCCGTGCTCAGCGACGTGGCAGACTACGCTGAATGCTGCAGCTTGGATATCCGCGTCGAGCTTCTTGCCACGGTTCTGGATGGATTCGATAGCCTTGTTAAGCAGCTTGGTGTCAGTGATCTTCATTGTGTAGTTCCTCGGTTGTGATAGGACGGATTGCCCAGCGTAGGGCACGCACGCATGCCCTAGACTTGGTAATCAGTAGCCCTTACGCGCCTTGTGTGCGCTGTTGATTCGATCCAGCTTAGCATTGCTGCCACGTACCTTGGGTGACTTCATCCGACCCTTGCGATCCATCAGCCACGCATCACCCAGGCGAGGCAGTGCCGAGGGTAGGTGTTGGTCATTCATGGCGCGCCGTTGCTTGCGCGCCTCGGGCGAATTCTCGGTAGCGAGTGCAGCGATCCTGGCATCCCGCTTAGCTATACCAGCGTAGCGCTTAACGCTGGCCTTGTGTTCCTGCAATGTTGTGACTCGTTTAGCTTGCATCAGTAACCTGCCCATTCGTAAAGTGCTTGGAAGTCAGTAAACAGTTGCTTCGCCGTCTGCAGCTGCCCGCCGATCTGGCTGATGTTCTCCTCAACTAGTACCGCATACCGTGGCGGCTCCTCATCCAGCCAGTTCAAGTACTGGCATTCCACATACCAATCGTGCTGGGCTGCCCAGTCCCGCTGGCGCTGTGTTAGGCCGTGCTGCTTAGTTTGCATGCCGTATCCTCGTTGGTTGCTTTACTGGGTAGCACTGTCGTGGTGACCAATGCTACCGGATAAAGCTAACTGGCCGTTACCCAGTCTTGAATGCGTGATACAACCTTGGCATTGGCGTAGGGCTTCGCCCCGTACCCGCATTCCCATCAGTATGCCACCGATTCTACTGGTGGTCCCAGGCGATCTACCCTGGGCTGGCTTTCGGCGTCTAATGGTCGCCACGGGTCCGCTCCCGCTTGACTGGCTATTACGTAACGGCACCAGTCTGCCCTGCCGTGCCCATCTATGAGTCTGGGCATTACCGCGCTGGCTTCCAAGTCCACCAGCCGATTCAACTGGCTAGCTTCCTCACCCACCTGCACCATCCGTGGTGGCGCTGCAGCCTCTGCTGCTACTGTTAACCCAATCCGTGGGTAGGCCCGTTTGCCTAGTTGCTTGGTGTCCAGTATACAATCCCTGGCTACCGTGTCAAGCCCTGTTGTGTAGATTGTTGCTAGGGCTTGCCAGTGCAGGCTTTACCGGCCTGCTTACTCCAAGGTCAGTCGCTGTTGCTGTATCGCCTTGTTGGTGCCCATTGTATAGCCCTGGACACAGGTGTCAAGCACCTTTTGCATAGAATCTCATAAAATCGTATAAACCCTTATGAATCAAGCACTTACGTCATTATGTACAAAACCTGAATTCTACAGAATAATTCCTTATAAATCATACACTTATCTAATTGTGACACTTGTTGACAAGGCGAAGCCTGACAAGGCGAAGCGAAGCGAGGCTGTCATAGCGAGCCGCGGAAACCCAAGCCGTAGGGCAAAGCCGTGCGAAGGCGCGGTAGCCAGGGAGGATACCCAGGGAGTACCCAGGCATGCCCAGTAGGATAAGAGGCAAGCAACAATAAGAGGCAAGCAGGCCAGCCAAGCAGTAAGAGGCAAGCACCACCATGGATGCATAAGAGGCAAGCAGGGCAAGTACACCCGCCAGGACGGTAACCGTGGATGGTCACGGCGGGAGCCGCAGGCGACCCGTGGATACTCTATGCATTACCAGGTACCCTACCCACTCACCGGCATACAGCATGCGCTCCCTGGTAAACCCTACGCTCTGTATGGATATCCTATCGCTACCCTGGGAACGCACCGGCATACCCTGCACTGCCCGGGCGCTACCAGGTAGCATACCGCTGCAACGCTCTGTGAGGCTCTACAAGGCCCGGTACCCTATTCCCGGTACAATGCCATACCCTGCAGCGCTATCGCCTCCCTGGCGGCCTTACAGCGCCTCCCAGGAATATGCATACCCAGGCTTGACACCGGCAGCAGCAACGCTATACTGGTCACCAAGGGCAGCATCCAGCAGCCCATCACCAAGAGGAGCATCACCATGGAAGCAATCGTTATCGGATACCTAGTAGTCGCTGCAGTAGCAACCCTGGCCTGCTGGCTGGGGTGCGGCATGGCCTGCAAGGCTCTGTGAGGCTGTAGGAGCCACGATAGGCCACAAGGCAGGGCTACCCTACCAGGGAGGCAGGGAGGACGTCCCTAGGGCTTCACAGAGCCTCTGGCCAGGTAGGGCATACGGGGGAAGGTTGGGCGAGATGGAGTCGGGAGGGTCCTCGAAATTGCGGACCATTTTTAAGCCGCCTGTTACACTCGCACACCACCTAGCTCGAACATACGGAACATCCTCAGCGAGTACCCCGATTGCTCAGGGTACTGACTTAGGCTACTCGGTAGCTTCGGCAATCGCAGTTAAGGCTGCACCGGCTGCCGTCAGGAGAGTATCGGTCTCCTCGATCTTATCAGCAGCTGCAGTGCTGCCCTTGAGGTCACCCTGTTGCCAAATCTGGATGGACTTGGCTGCTTTGAACAGGGCGTCACGGGCGGCTTCGATTTCAGTACGGGATGCGAATTCAATGCTCATTATTACGGCTCCTCAGGAGTAAAGGTAAAGGTTACAGCGGATTCAACTACGACAGCGGTAACAGTACCACCCACGACTTCGAAGCTATCGCCATCGGCTACGATAGCTTGGTTGCTCGGTAGGGGCGCTGGCTCAGCACCCAGGTCCACGGCGGTCAGGGCTGCGTTCACGGCAGCCGCAGCTGCCTCTACGTCGGCATCGTTACTGATACCGGTAGGTGCGAAGTTCGAACGCGCAGCCTCGGTGGCCTTGGCCAGGTTATGCGCTGCAGTGTTCACAGCGAGGCGCTCAGCGCCAGTAGCGGATACATAGGACATATCAATTCTCCCAAGGGGTTACAGGACGGGCAACTGCCCGGACAGTGCGGATGCAGCCATCCTCGAAGGCGGTACGGGCAATGGCAAGGTCTCGCCGATCTACGCCTGGCAGTTCTCCAATCTGGCGTACCAGGGCAGCAATATCCGCCTCCAGCGCCTTGACTGAGTTCATGGCGTCAATCTCGGACTGGGTAAGGTCCCGGTACCCTTTGATCCTGGTATGCTGGTCTTTCACTCCGGTACTCCATTCAGTGCGTTGCACAACTCAAGGTTGCTCTGGTAGTCCAGCACGGCTCGGGCAAGGCCGGCATTCGTACTGGGGTCAATCTTCGGGTGCTCACAGGCCACCCAGGGTAGGCTAGCAGTTCCCGTGCTTGCACAGGCTGTCAGCAACGGCAGGAGGCACAGCAGTGCCGCTCCAGCCAGGATTCTCTTGCAAGGCATGCTCTACATCCTCCTTGGAGGCCCTGTGCTGCGCTGTGAGGGCCGATACACGGGTACGCAGTGCAAGGCTATTGCTCCGCTCCTGCAACAGCTCCTGACGCAGCTCAGAGGCTTCTGCGCGGTACTGGCTTACGGTGCTGTATTGGCTGAGCCACCCTAGGAGGATTCCCAGGGCACCGGCCAGGATAGCACTGGCGATCTGTTTAATCACAGGTCCTCCTTGCAGAGTCGAGACTCCGCTGCTCTCCGGTTCTCAAGGCCCCTGGAAGGCACCAGGTTGACCGTAGCGCGGTAACCCCTGGCTACCCCCTTACTGGTCTCCCACGGGGCTACAATCGCGTCACAGGCGGCCTGCCAGTCCCCTTGCGCCAGGGGCAGTAGGACAGGGTTCTTCGGATGCTTGAATCCAGCTACACCCACGTTGTAGGCGAGGCTGGTCATGGCAGCCTTTACGCTGTCAGGGGCATCGCTGGGGACGTACAGGCGGATGCCTTCCCAGTGCCGCTCTGTGTCGCGCAGGAGCTGTGCAGTGCACTCAGCCTCGGTGTAGGTCTGCTGGGTAGGGCGAGTACCGCCGAAGCAGTACGTGGCCACCCCGCCGATATCAGCGTACACCTGGCGCACCTCGCCCTCGTGCAGGCCGATGAAGGCTCCTGCCGAGGCGATGAATACCGTGGCCCCGGCAGTACCGAGTCTAGTCTTTAGGTTCACAGTCCTTCCTCCCGAACAGCTGGCGCAGGGCATCGCGTGCCTTGGGCATCACCGCTACGATCTGGATGACAACGAACACCACCCAGCACCAGGTCAACAGGGTATCCGCACTGACACCCGCCAGCACAGTACCGAATCCAACTACACCGGCCCGAAGGCCCTCCAGGCTCCACTGAGTCTCAGGCCCGCCCGAGAATACGTCCAGCAGCTTCATTATCCAAATCTCCGTTTGACAGCACGCCCTGAGCGGCGCGGTGCCTTTCTCTGAGTGAACTGCTTAGTACCCATAGGGTCGTTCAAGAATGACTGCAGTGCAGCCTTGTTGCGCTCGCGCTCCTCCCGGTCCTCGTCGATCACCAGGAAGTCCACCAGCTGTCTGGCCAGCTGCTCCAGCACGTCTACCCGGTCGTCCTTGCTCAGCGAGCCACGGTCGGTGGTGATGTTCTGGAGCTGGTACATACCGCAGTATTGATCCCGACGATCCCGTGGGTACTGCTGGGCAAGCTCATGGTCCTGCTCAATGGCAGCCTTGTGCATGATGAGTCGGTGCCGCTGTAGGATGGGTCGGAGGGTGTCGATGATACGACGCTCCTTCTGCCCGGAGCTGTTGGCCTCCTCAACGGATACACCGGTGATGCGAGGCTTGCCTGTCTCAGGGTCCAGGCCGTTGAAGTAGTTCTGGATCAACCGTGTCACAGCACCGGCACCCATGTTCTTCTCAACCACCACTCGCTTGACGCCAAGGCGCTTCACCTCCTGCACCAGCAGCTCCAGGTTATCGTCCTTGAAGCCGCCTGGGAATCCACCCCAGCCCGTGCAGTGCATGTACGGACCAACGATACCACCCACGGCAAAGGCCAGCTCGTCGCCGCCCTCAGAGGCAGGGTCAACGGTCATGGTGATATTGCGAAGGCCAGTATAGGCGGTGCTGTGCGAGGCTGCGTAGAACAGCTCAGGGTCTCTCAGGGAGTACCCCTCAGGCACCTTTACAGCCCGGCTGGGATGTGGCCCCCACACCAGGGTCTCTGGTACGGTGTCGTGAGCGAAGTCACCCACGATCAGGTCACGAGGTTTCAGCTGCTGCCGTGCGGCGTCTGCCAGGGCGGTGTTCAGCATGAACTGCAGCTCGTAGGTCTCAGGGCCTTGGTCCAGCTCCTTGATCTGCTGGTCCTCCTCGGTGTAGCGCTCGGGGTCAGTAGTCCAGCCCCGTGTACCATCCAGGCCACGCCCGGTACGGCATTTGTCACCGAGGATATGCATACGCTCCCGTACGCTGGGCGCCAGGTGCTCCCCGTACTGAGCTTCCTGCTCAGGGGTAGGGAACCGGCCAGGCCAGACGCGAACGTCGAAGCCACGGCGCGGCAGGTCCTTGTAGATGCTGTCCTTGGTCTGAGGGGTACCTAGGTAGTGGATACGCCCGTGCGTGCAGATGGAGGTGAACTCCTTGGACAGGGTAGTCAGGGTCGCCCGCTGAGTAGCGGTGAGGCCGTTCTTCGTGGTCTCGATATCGTCAGGGATCAGGATATCAGCCCGGTACCCCTGGATGCTCGATGTGAGGCCCATGGCCCGCACTGAGGCCGACTTGTCCACACCCTTGAGGGAGTAGTGCACGTCGAACTCCTGGGTGCCTGTGAGGTCCCCAGCGGACTTGTCAGGGATCAGGTACTGCAGTGGTTCCCAGTGGTGGATCAGTCGGTGGATCAGCACCCCGTTCTCGGCAGCCTTGTCGCCACTACCGGAGAACAGCAGCACCCGAGTCTTCGGGTCCTGGACGATCCCCCAGGTACCGTAGATGCAGGCGATAGTGCTCTTTGCCTCACCCCGCTGAGCCTGAGTCATGGCCCGGTCGGGGGAGTACTGCATCCACTCTGCAATGTCCCCCTGCATCCAGGTCATGCTGAACCCGAGCCACTTCATGGCGTCCTCGCAGAAGTACACGAATTCCGGGTACTCGTCGCGCAGGATGGCTGCACGGTCAAACCGCTCTATAAGCTCCATACAGCCCTCCTAAAGGCTCAGTGGTAGATAGACTCCAGGTCTTCCTTGGTCAGGGCCTGAGCGGCCTTGAGACGGCTCTCCTGACGGGACTTCTGGAACTCGTCCCGTAGACGCTCAATGTCCTTCACGTCAGCCGGGTCACAGGTAATGTTGTTGTCCTTGAGGAACTTGGATACCGCAGCCTTATCAGCAGCGGGTACGGGGATCGGGGGGTTCTGCTCCCGGTACCACCGCAGCTCCTCAATCATAATCTCGGCCAGCAGCTGGTGCAGCTGGCCGAGGGCGTCACTTGATGCAGCCATCAGTATCCCTCGAATATCCAATCCAAGATTGCCTGGTAGTTGACCTCGACGATCAGCTCCAGGGGCCAGTTCAATGTGTACTCGGTTGGGCAGGAGGGACCATCGCACTCTTGGAATGCCAAAGCCATAGCGGCGGTACCATCCATTACAATGCTGGGCGGTTGCCAGTCCTCCTGTGGATCGGCGGGGTCCAGGTAAACCTGCACCTGGTCCACGCCATACACCAACATCCAGTTAGCACCAGTCCCCGGTCCGCGCAGCAACCAGGTAGATGCTGCGCCGGTATCACCCTGCCCACCGAAGGGCTGGTACGGCCATTCCAGCACGGTGCCTGGGCGTACTATGTTACCGGTGAACTGGTTGGCCACAGCGACCTCCAGCTGAGCACGCGCACCCTCCAATCCCAGTGCATCTATGTACAGCTGTACGTTGTCCTTGTAACCCTGGACCGTGGTCTCAGGAGCACCTGGACCGGATACTGACACGTCGAACCCAGTGTCCCACGGGAACACGATAGGCTGGAATGCCGCATTGGACTCGCCGTACCGGTACCAACCGGGTTGGCCAGAGCCACCCAAACCGCCTTCCCAATCGCCCGGCTCACCGCCGCCACCGTTATCGAGCGGATCATCCCACTCGGTACCCTCGGCAATCTTATCCTCGAAGCGAAAGGCGAACCGCCACTCCGGGGTGAGGCCACAGGTGCGCAGCGGCACCTGCTTCTCCAGGATCAGATGCAGGTGCTCGGACTGGTACCGGTCCACCTGGTTACGCACCAGGAGTGCATTGCCCCTGGTGTAGGCGATCACCACGCCGGAGTCAACGCCCTCGGTGCGATAGTGGTCAGTGGCGCAGCATAGGTCTAGAACCAGGGGCAGCTCCAACTCACTGTAACCGCCGAGCAGGTCGTCGTAGTAGTGCCAGACACTGCCCGTACCATCAGGCTTACGCCAGCCCCAGTTCAACCGCCCGTTCAGATCAAAGCAGAAGGAGAATCGGGAGGTGTACGGGTGCCCACAGAACAGCTCATCAGTACCGTTGGTGACGATACTGCCGCCGACTGCGCCCCGACGCCACCACAGTACAATCCCAGCACCCATTGGAGTGCTGGGAGACTTAGGCCCCCTAGCCCAGGCTTCCCCCGTTAGGCGGTGGTCCCAGGCAGTTAGAGGGGCACGGGCGTCACGCAGACGCCAACCATCTTCTGGAAGCATAGTCAATCCTCGGGAGGCTCACCGGCCTCGGCTCTAAGGATAATACTGAGGGTCATCTCCTTGGTCACATCCTTGGGGATCGGGGGATCAAACTTCATCTGCGATCGCCAGAGTATCCCAGCAGCGGTAGCGCTGCCGGCGGTTCTGCCTAGGACAAGGACTCCGATGCCCCCTAACAAGTTGAGGGCGGTCGGTGGCACCGTACAATCCACCCGCACGTGGCCCGTCCCAAGCGGGGTATAAGTTGTAGTATTGGTAAAGGTTGCACCGTTACCTAGCGTAGCCGTGTGGTCCACCAGATCGGTACCTGCGGGGTAACCCGCCCCCCTCGTATTGGCGAAGAGGGTGGAGGACCCCCACGATACCGACCTACCATGGTTTGCGGTACTAGCCACGGGCCGTACCGTAACCGCCGTGGGGGTGCCGTCAATCTCAATCTCGAATACACGATCCGAGATACTCCTCCACAGGTATGTATCCCACTCAACCGTTAAATATTCATCTACCCCTACGGTTACAATAGTAGGGGTGCCTAACTCATCCCTGAACAGGGCGCGTTGTGCCATGCGGGCATTGGCCCCTGAAGTCTGGCTGGTGCTATATAGACCAACCTCAGTGTAGTTCCTAGCGACCCCATCAGGGTCGAATGTGCAGGTCTCCCGGAACCTCTGCACTGCCCACCCCTCCCGATGTGTGAGGGAAGGTGGGTAGGCTCTACTATCGCAGGCACTACTCCGAGCCAGGTCATCTAACGTGGTATCTTGGGGGCTAGGTGCAGCGTTCCCGACACCTACTGCAAGCCTAAGAATACTCCCAATCGCACCCAGGTTAGGGGTGGTGTCCAGCCCTACTGCACCGTTAAGCCCCATATCGGTCACTAGGTTCGGCCCGGAGAACTTTCGAGTACCCCGTGGGCCTGTCACAGTGGCGGTCAGCCGCCCCGAGACATAGGTAGTTAATTGCATACTCACCTCAGTTGGTTATAAGTGTAACGGATATACCGGCAATACCCGAGCCTGTTACGGCATCGCCCAGGACGGGGGGTATCACGTGGGCAACTCGTAGGCTAACATCCTGCACAGTCACCCCGGTACCCTGTACGTTGTCGGGCTGCATGCTGGTATCGACCTGCGGTGTACGCAACACGACACCCGCGACCGCTAACGTACCGTGCACAGCGTCGTCAAGATGCTCAGTAGGAGTATATAGCACAACACCTACAACGGACAGGCTACCGCTGACGTGATCCGGTACGCCCGTATCCACCAGGGAGCCTTGTCGTACCAGCTCTACGGCAGCGACGGATAAGCCCCCTGTGACGGCATCTGATACGGGTACGGGGTACAGCTTCGATACATACGTCCTACCTAGGTGCCTGTTCTGTGCAGCGACCAC
>WPCG01005910.1_pt1 | contig 41963 bp, 39 predicted proteins | sample 5403311 | NCBI WGS metagenome assembly WPCG01 (sample SAMN12869467, study PRJNA574797) | sludge metagenome | isolation source: wastewater treatment of Control | place: China:Beijing | collected 2019-05-17
ACCAATAATTGCGATACCCATAGGTTGCCAGATTTCCGAACCCTCTCCAATACCTACAGCCATAGGGAGCATACCCAATATTGTAGTCAGAGTTGTCATCAATACAGGGCGGAGACGAGATTTACCGCCCTTAACCACAGATTTAATAACACTCATCCCTCTCTCTCTATTTAGGTTAATATAGTCAATAAGCACTATACCATTCTTAACAACAATACCAACTAGCATAACAGCACCAATCAAAGCAATTAAGCTTAAAGAGGTATTAGTAAGCCACAGTGCTGCAAAAACCCCAGTGAATGCAAAAGGCAAAGAGAACATAATTATAAAAGGATCTCTTAATGACTCAAATTGAGAAGCCATAACGATATAAGTAAGCATAATCACTAGCAATAATAGTAAAATCATATCTGCAAATGACTCTTGTTGTTCTTCATATGAACCCGACATTTTCACGGCTATATTTGAAGGAATAGTAATATTTGCCAATTGACCATTTATCTCTTTTGCAATATCTCCTAAAGCTCTCTTATATATAGACCCAGTCACCTTTACAACTCTCTCTCTATCTAGATGCTCTATTGATGGAGGAGCAAAATCCTCTACAACTGTTGCTACTTCACTTAATTTAATACTCTCCCCTTTTTGATTGTACAATAAAATAGAGTTAATATCCTCAATATTGCGTCTAAACTCAATCTGATTTTTAACTACTATATCGTACTCCTCTCCCTCCTCTCTAAATCTTGTTGATATTATTCCATTTACTCTATTTCTTACAATATTAGCCGCACTAGTTAATGAAACACCAGCCATTGATAGTTTTTTTCTGTCAAAGACAACTCTTAATTGAGGCATATCATCTTCTCTACTAAGCCTTACGTCATTTACTCCCTCTATCCCTCTCATAATATCGGCTACACTATTAGCAACAGCAAGAGCATCATCCATATTATACCCCAGAATATCCATCTCAATATCGGCAGCAGCTCCTCCAAAACCTCCTCCTGATCCTCCTGGCTTAACCTCAAATCTGTAAATTTCTGGAATCTGCTCTAAATCTCGTCTCATCAAATCTCCAATTTCAAAAATATCTCTATCTCTATACTTAAGATCTTTCATTCTTGCAGTATATGTGATCAGGTGAGTTCCAGAGCTTCCTAATGACATAAAGATATTAGAACCATCTGACTGCCCCATTGAGGTTTGCAATACTTCTATTTCTGGATATTGGCTTTCCCATTTTTCTGTTATATATCTATTTAATATTCTGGCTTGTTCTATTCTGGAGCCAACAGGTAATTCTACTGTTATAGAAATTTGTGAATTATCTGCAGTAGGAAAAAAATCTGTACCTACTCTACTTAATAGAACAATACTTGATAAAAACAGTCCCGCTGATAGAATAAAAACCATTGTTCTATTGGCCAAAGCAAGAGAGAGTGTTTTCTCATAAACAGCATCGAGCCAATTTAGAAATCTCTGAATCGGGGAGTAAATAGCTCCAAAAACCTTTCCTCTTTTAGGGTCTTTCTTCAATATCTGCGAACTTAACATTGGGGTAAGGGTTAATGCAGCAATTGTAGATATTGTTATAATTATTGTTACAATCCAACCTAACTGTCTAAAAAGAATACCCGCAAGACCAGAGACCATTGTTAGTGGGAAAAATACTGCGACAATAGTTAATGTAGAGGCAACAACAGCAACAGCAACTTCATTTGTTGCATATATTGCAGCATCTTTTGGTTTACTACCCTTTTCTATGTGAGATGTTATATTTTCTAATACCACAATAGCGTCATCTACTACCATCCCAATTGCAATTGAAAGGGAGCTAAGTGAGATGATATTTAGCGTATTGCCTGTTATCATTAAATAGATAAACGCAGCAATTAACGATACTGGAATAGTTAAAATAATTATAAAAGTGGCTCTCCAACGTCCAAGGAAAAAAAGTACAACAAACACAACAAATAATCCAGCTAAAAGCACAGTCTCTGTTAATGATCCAATACTACTTTTTATAAAATCGGATGTATCCAATACCATAGCCAATGTTATATCTGCAGGTAAAGACTCCTTTATTTTTGGTAACTCCTTGTTTATCTTGTTTGCGATATCAACCACATTTGCTCCTGACTGCTTTTGAATTACAATCATTGCAGCTCTCTCCCCATTTGTTAAAACCTCGGTAGCTCTCTCTTTGAGAGTATCCTTAATTATCGCAACATCCTTAATAAATATATTTTTACCAGCTACGCTTCCAACTATAATATCAGAAATCTGATCACTAGATGAAAACTCTCCATCTACTCTAACAGAAAATGTCTCTGAACCAATATCTATATTACCTCCAGGGATATTTCTATTTTCTAAGGATAGAACCGATGCAATCTGCTCTACAGTTATATTATAAGCCTCCATTTTAAATGGATCTACAAGAACTTGTATCTCTCTTTGTGGAGCTCCAGATATAGAGACCGATGCAACACCATTAATCCTATTAATTGGATTAGCGACCCTCTCTTCCAAAATTTTATACAACCCTTGAGGGCTACCCGTTGTCCTTGCTGAGATAAAAGCAACAGGCATCATTGTGGAGTTAAATTTTAGAACAACAGGATTCTCTACATCATCTGGCAAAAAATTTCTCTGCATATCCAGAACACTCCTAATATCATTAAGAGCCTCATCCATGTCTGTTCCATACTCAAACTCAATAGTAATTAATGATATATTATCTTTTGATGTAGAAGTAATCTTCTTTAAATCAGAAACCGTACTCAAAGATGTCTCTAATCTTTTTGTCACATTCTGCTCTATATCCAAAGCACTTGCTCCAGTATAGGTTGTCATTATTGTAATAGCATTCAACTCTATCTCTGGATAGAGATCTACAGACAATCTAGTAAAAGAGAAAAGACCAAAGACAAGAACTCCCACAAAAACTAGGGCAGTTGTAATTGGCTTCCTTACCGCCGTTTCATATATTTTCATATCTTTTATCTAATTATAATATAATATTTAACTGAGATTCGGAAATCTCAACCAACGAACCATCTTTTAGTGGAGTCTGGCCAGCAATTACAACAACATCTCCCTGCTCAAGACCATCTATCACCTCATAAATAGAACCAACTCTCTTACCTAAAACAACTTGTCTATATGATACTCTATTTCCACTAAGAACATAAACAAACTTATCATTTGTTCCAGCCTGCTTAACAACAGCCATATCTGGAACAATAACACTCTCTCTCTTTCCAAAATCTACTCTTGCACGTGCAAACATACCGGGTCTTATTTTTAAGCCTGGATTGGCAATTCTAACCTCAGCAATAAAATTTCTAGTTGCAATATCAATAGTAGGGTGTACTAAAAAGACACTCCCTTCAAATATCTCATTTGGATAGACATCCAAAGATATTTGAACTTTAGTGCCTCTCTTAACCTTTGGATAAAACTCTTCAGATATATTTATCATCAATTTTACAGGTTGTATCTGCATTACCTCCAATATAGGCTGACCAGATGCAACATCGCCACTATCAAAGTTTCTTTTTGTAATTACCCCATCTATTGGAGATAGAAGTTTTGTATTTCTTTTCAAATTATCGATATTCTCCTTTGCCACCTTCACTTGTGTGACAATTTGATCATATTGCTGAGCAGATACACCTCCTGCTTTATATAGAGCCTCAAGCCGATCTTTGTCTACCATCAGATTTTCTAACTGAATTTTTGCTTGAAGATAGTTTATGCTCTCCATCTCAACCAAGACGTCACCTTTCCTTACTGCATCTCCTACATTTACAAATATTTTCTCGATTCTCTGAGATGAGGCACTAGATATAGTATTTCTATACATTGGCTGCACATTTGCAGTAACCTCAATAATTTGATCCACTAAATCTCTCTCAATTGTTGCTACTTTTACCTTGTGAGCTCTCTCGGTCTCTTGCTCTTGAACATTTGATGTGTTACAAGAGTATAATACCAATACCCCTGCTAAAACAACTAATAATATTTTTTTCATCTTACGCTATATTATCTTTTTAATACTCTATTATAATTCTCTTTATATTTAATACTCTAATCCTCGTATCTTATCATATTCACTTTTAGCTTTTAAATAATCATAAATTGCCTGTGTAAGATTTAACCTAGACGATGTTAATGCCAATTCACTATCATTAAGTTCTAATAAGGTTCCTGCCCCGGTAGAGTATCTTACTTTTGCAATCTCATAACCACGAGTAGCTTGTCTTACGGCCTCTTTATCCGATTCATATTGCACAGAGGCTCTCTCCATTTCGTTTAATGTGTTTTTTAAAGATGTGGCTAAATTTAGCTCTGTCAGCTCTCTTTGATGCTCTAGTTGCATAATTGCAACTCTTGCTTGCTTCTCTTTATTATAAATAGAGAATTTATTGAAAATTGGAACTTGAATAGAAAATCCTACAGCAAACGAGTTGGACCACGGATGCGTTAGATTAAAATCTTCACTTTGCATCTGAAGTTGATAATTAGCAAAACCAGAAAGAGAAGGAAGTCTCTGCGATCTGATTAGTTCAAAATTTTTATTCAATACCATTTGCTGTATTTTCAATCTTCTTATATTTGAGTTATTGGATAAATTGTAATCCATCTGTTCTCTTTTTGATAATTCATTTTCAAAATCCTGAATAGATCCTTTTAACTCAATAGATGTTTCCAAAGGAAGCGATAGAAGAATTTTAATCTGCATTTTTGCCAACTCCAACGAATTTTTTGCTTGAGTTAGTGATGGTAATAAATTTTTTACAGACACCTGAGATCTTATCATATCAAATTCCGAAGCCATGCCATTACTATACATCAACTCAATATTTGATGCTGTCTCTTGCGCATTTGAATAACTATCGTTCAATACTCTTAAAGACTCCTGTAACATTAAAATTCCATAATAAGAACTCTTAACCTGTGAAATCAGCTCTATTTTAGACTCTCTGGCCGATTCAAGAGTACTTTTGAGCTCCAACTCAGACAATCTAATTGATTTAAAGAGAGGAATTGACAGTATTGGCACCTGCAGAGCTCCCGTTACAGCATAACTATTATTTGAACCCATCTCCATCTTACCTCCAGGAAAAAAATCGGCAAAGAAAACAGGTTTTAGAATATTATTTGTGTATTGAGCATTTGCCGAAACAGAGGGTAATAATGAATTCCAATTCTCTTTTCTAGACCAATCAACCCTCTCAATCTCCTTTTGAGCTATTAATAGAGTTAGATTTTTATCTAATGCCAACTCAATTGCACCATCTAGCGTTAAAGAGAGTATGTTCAAGTCCGAACTCTCGTTATTTTCTATATGGCTGTATGCATAACTCTCAATAGAAAAAAGAGCCAACACAATTAATATCATACTATTCCTTACTATATTAAATTTCATATTAAAAAACATATTAATTATCAATTAAAATTTTAAACTATTCTTTTATAATTACTTACTTAGCAAATACTCATCTATTAATTCAACACCTTTATTTGTAGCTAATCCTCTAAAATAAAATATAATAACACTCTTAAATAACTCTTTTCTAGAGTACTCTCTCAAAGAGAATATCTGGGAATCATCAATTATATTAGATATTTCGAATATAATTTTTGTTAATAAATCTGTATCAATATCTATTTTTATTAAGCCCTCTTTCTGTCCTTGTTTAATAAAATCTAAAGTCATTTGTGTATGATGCTCTATAAATTTCCCTACAGCTCTTTTAAAAAGTGTATTATAATACCTTTTTAAATCTAAGAAAAAATCTCTTCTAAGATTTATAAAAACATCTGACTGAGAATCATGCATTCTAAAGAGTATTCCAAAAACATTATCTTGAATATTTTTCATTTGAGAGGAGTACTCCACCATCTGATTGTAAAACTCCTGTATACACTCCTCTAAAAGATGAGATTTATCTTTAAAAACTTCATAAAGTGTCCTTTTTGATATTCCGCACTCTTTGGCCACAATATCCATTGTAACTGCCTTGCAGCCTTTATTTATAAACAACTCCAAAGAACTCTCTATTATTCTCTTTTTCAACAACATTTCTGAATCCATAAATAATAAATAAGTTGGCAAATTTACAGGGATAAAACTTAAAAAACAAAAAAAGTTTTTAAGTTTTATTTAAGAATTATAATATACTTTCCTAAATTTGCAACATTATAATAATTCATAATCAAATTTTGCATATGTATTCAAATTTTAAATCTCATCTAGAAAAAGAGCTAACAAACATCAAAGAGGCAGGTCTTTTTAAAAATGAAAGAGTAATTACTACTGCACAACAAGCTGAGATCAAAGTAAGTTCTGGACAAGAGGTACTAAACTTCTGCGCCAATAACTACTTAGGACTTTCAAATAATCCAGAATTAATTGATGCTGCTAAAAAAGCACTAGATAACAGAGGCTTTGGAATGTCTAGTGTTAGATTTATCTGTGGAACTCAAGACCTTCACTTGGAGTTAGAAAAAAAGATTGCAGATTTTTTTGGTACAGAAGACACAATACTCTATGCCGCTTGTTTTGATGCAAATGGTGGAGTTTTTGAACCTCTCCTTACAGAAGAGGATGCTATTATCTCTGACTCATTAAATCATGCATCAATAATAGATGGTGTAAGGCTGTGTAAAGCACAAAGATATAGGTATGCTAATGCAGATATGGATGAATTAGAAAAATGCCTTAAAATTGCACAAGCTCAAAGATTCAGACTTATTGTTACAGATGGTGTATTCTCCATGGATGGTAATGTTGCGCCACTAGACAAAATATATGAGCTTGCCAATAAATATGATGCAATGATTATGGTAGATGAGTCTCACTCTGCTGGAGTTGTTGGTAATACTGGTAGGGGAACAACAGAACTATTCAATCTAAAAGGTAAGGTAGAAATCATTACCGGAACCCTTGGAAAAGCTTTTGGAGGTGCGATAGGAGGATTTACAACAGGTAAAAAAGAGATTATTGATATGCTAAGACAACGTTCTAGACCTTATCTCTTCTCTAACTCTATTCCTCCAATGGTTGCTGCTGCTGGTTCAGCAATGTTTGATATGATGTCAAAGACCAACCAACTTCAAGACAAACTTCATAACAATACAGATTATTTTGTTAAAAAAATGATTGACGCTGGTTTTGATATTAAGCCAACTCAATCGGCTATCTGTGCTGTTATGCTATACGATGCTAAACTATCACAAGAGTTTGCTGCAAAAATGCTAGATCATGGAATATATGTTATCGGCTTTTACTTCCCAGTTGTTCCAAAAGATCAAGCAAGAATAAGAGTCCAAATAAGCGCTGGACATTCACAAGAGCATTTAGATAGATGTATTGATGCTTTTACTACTGTAGGAAAAGAGCTAGGTGTAATAAAATAGATAACCATTATTTTAAGAGGCTGCCAGATTGCAGCCTCTTCTCTTTTTATATTTTACAAACTAATCTAAGTTAAAATTACTCTTTACCCTCTTATTAAAAGAGTGCCTAATTGGGCTATTAACCATCACTTCTAAATCTTTGGGTTTTTCTATTATTATACTTCTAAACACCCCATCCCATTTATTACTTTTACTATACTCCTGAGCCTTAATTATTAATATAGAGTCTTTTAGCCTTACATTAGAACCGTATTGCTCTATGGTCTCCATAGCCTGAAAATAGTTGGACGATCTCGCATATGTATTAACAATAACTCTTGCTGAGTCTAATCCCTCAACATCCCAAATTTTAATATTGGGCATAAGAACTAAGTTGTTATCCGTGAGCCAGAAAAGAGAGTAGTGTTTCTTACCAGCATCATAAATAAACCTCTTTTTAGAAATCTCTGTTTCAGACTCCAGATTAATAAATAGAGTATCTAAAGACTTAGGAACATTTATCACTAAATCACTAGATGCTTCTGACCAATAAGACCTAGAAGATTTCACTGTCAATACAGAGATGGAGATAAGTGATAGTATCCACAATAAAAAGATTATTAAACCCGGTTTGAATTTTGGACTTTTGATTTTAAACAACATACAGATACCACCATATAACATACCTATAAATGGTAGCATTACAACTAAAATCAACAGAATCTTATATATTGCTGATCCAAAAATAGATAAATCTAAATATCCTAGAATATCGATTGGGACAAAACCACTGAATATCTCAATTCCAAAAAACAACATAGATGATGCAATTAGACCTCCAAGGGCAATTGCAATAAGAACAAACGATATTATAATGATTATGACTCTGGCTATTACGGAAAAGAATCTATTTATTATATTCGATAAACCACTCTCTTTTTTTGCAACAAAACTCTCTTTTTGCCCTATCGTTTTGTAATCTAGAATCTCTCCGGACATTGCATATTTTTGTTCCAGACTTTTTGCCTCTGGGATAATTATCCACATAAGAATATAAGCTACAAACCAAAAACCAAATCCAGCACCATTATGTAATCCAAATACAGAGAGACCAAAAGCTAATACAATAAAGATTATCCTAACTAGAATTATATCCAATTTAAAATATGCTGCAAATCCAGATAAAACACCTCCTAACACCTTGTTTATAGGATCTCTGTAAAGTTTTCTTGGTAAATTCTTTACTCCCATACTTCTTGTTTGCTCTTTGTAATCTTCTCCCTCAAAAGACTCTGGTCTCCCTAAAACAGATATAATTTCATTTATCTCTTTTACTGTTACCACCTCGCCTGCTGGTAATTTCTCTAATAATAACTCAGCCATCCTCTCCTCGATACCATCCACAATCTCTTTGGCATTACTATCATTTCCGTAGTAATCTTTTAGCTCATCCAAATACCCTTTTAATAGTAAAAAGGAGTCCTCTTCTATAGTAAAAGCGATATTTCCAAGACTTATTTTTATAACTTTTTTCATGGCTATTCATTTTGATTTTTTATAACTTCAATGGACTCTACAATCTCTTTCCATGCACTATCCATCTCCTCAAGAACCTCTCTACCCTTATCTGTAAGTGTATAATACTTTCTTGGTGGACCTTGTTGAGACTCCTCCCATCTATAGTTTAGCAGACCTTGATTTTTTTGACGAGTTAAAAGAGGATATAGAGTTCCCTCCACTACAATCATATGTGCCTTTTTTAATGTGGCTATTATAGAAGATGCGTATGCATCATTCTTATGAAGGATACTTAGAATACAGTACTCTAGTACCCCTTTTCTCATTTGAGATTTTATATTATCGGTATTAATTTCGTTCATGACATTAAAATTTATAGGTACTAAATCTCTTTAAATTCTCTGCAGTTATAGGTAATCCTCTCATCTCACATTTTTGAGCAGCTGTAACAGCCATTGGAGCTATAATCCAAAATATTATATATGCCCAGAATCCAGCACTTCCCATAATTAGAGCTACAACAAATAGAATTCTAATTAACACAACATCTACATTAAAGTAAAGTGAAAGACCACTACACACACCACCTATAGTCTTACCATCTGGGTCTCTGTATAGCTTTTTGGATATGGTATAACTCCATTTGTTATCAAATGAGCCACTAGAAGAATCACCACTATCTAATGTAGATCCATCTGGCATTCCTAACTGCATAATAACTCTATTCACAATCTCTAGAGTAATAACTTGATTATAACTAGTAATGGACTCCATAAATAATTCAGAGATTCTCATCTCCAAATCCTCCATTACATCTTCTGACTCCGGGCCCATAGCAGCCTTCTCTTTAAAACTACTTAAATAGTAGCTTAGTCTTTGATAAGCATCTTCGTTAATAATAAAACTACTTTTGCCTATTCCAACGTTAATTACTTTTTTCATAACATTAATATTTTTTTATATATAGAATTTGGTACTGCAAATATATGTAATAATTTTAATACTATGCAACACATAGTACTAAAAATTTACATAAAAAAAGACCTCCCGATTCGGAAGGCCTTAATTACCAAGATTCTATATATAAAAAATATTTTTAATTTGTTCCAGGAGTCTCCTCTGTAGAAGAAGGTGTAGTAGGAACAGCTGGGAATTCTGGCTGACCTTGTATAGGTGCACTAGATTCTATTTTTTGTTGAATTGAACTTTGTGTTCTAGAGGCATCTGTAGAAACAAATGCTGTTGCTAAAATACATAAAACAATTATTGCTATTGCTAAAGTCCAAGTTGCTTTTTCTAAAAAATCAGCTGTCTGACGTACTCCAAATGTCTGATTTCCAGATGCGAAGTTAGCTGCCAACCCTCCTCCTTTTGAGTTTTGTACTAACACAATAAGTGTCAATAAAATGCTGGCGATTACAATAAGGATAGCTATTACGGTATACATAATAATATTATTGATTATATTTTTCTTTAATTTTATCTACAAGGGTTGCAAAGTAACTACTTTTTTCTGGATATAACAAAATAAGTTTAGCGTAAACATCCACAGCTCTTTTATAAAAGCCCTGCTCTTGATAAATCTTTGCCAACGTCTCTGTATAAAACGAGTAGTCATCAAAAAGGTCCGATGTAGATATCTCTTTTTCGGCCTCTTTTTTCTGAGACTCCTTCTCCTTTTGTGTTTTTACTAAAGATGGTTTTGTTGCAATAAAATTATCTACGGGCTTTGACTTATCTAACTCTAATTGATCTAGATCTTTACGAGTAAAATAATCTCCTCCTGCCAAAACAAAATTTGGTTCCGTCTTTGTATTGTCTATTGTAAAATCCGATATCTCTTCAAAAACAATTTCAGTCTCATCAACAATGTAATGCTCTTGTTTTTGAGAATCCTTGCCCTCTAAATCGATTTGCGCCTCCTCTGATTCTATAGTAGTATCAATATTATCACTTACTTCTGAGACATACTCATCATAATTGGACTCCGAGTCATTAGAGGAATAAAGAAGGTACATATCATAGAGAGCCCCACGTGAAAACACCCTCGGAGCAACCTTATCTAAGTAGAGCCCAGAAGCTTCGGCATCAATTTTACAGATCTCTCTAAATATATCATAATATCCTATAGAGTACCATGGATACTTACTTACAACTTGCTCTTTAAAAGATAGATTAAAATCTGGCATATCTAATCATTTTTTCAATATTACCAATTAGCAACGGTAGAGTTAAAAATATCTTCTGTAAGTTTCTCTACAATTTGTTCTACAAGATTTGCCTCTGCAGCATCAAATGACACAGTTGAGGGATAATCTTCAAAGGCAGCAAAGTTTCTATCAAAACTCTCTTTGGGATATTTGACATTAGTAAAAATAACCTTCATTGTAATTGTAAGCCTATTTTTTGAAGCAACCTCATCTGCAGTCACACCCAAAGATGTTGTTTCATAGCTAATAATTTGGCACTCTAGAACCAAATCTCCTCCTTGCGGAACTTGAGTTAGTTTAGTCAATTTTCTGAATTTATCCATCAACGCCTCTGTAACATTATTACTAAGTCTTGGATTAATTCTCAATGCCCTATTCTCTACTGGATAAATTGTAATTGTCTTTACATCTGGCGCAATAGAAGTTCCAGAAAAAGAGTAAAACCCACATGATGAGACCAATAATAAAACTGGTATAATGGTATATAACAATCTCTTTATCATATATCTAAATTTAATTCTTTTATCTTTCTATATAGAGTTCTTTCCGAAATACCAAGCTCTTGAGCAGCTAATCTTCTCTTCCCTCCACACTTCTCTAGGGCCTTTTTAATTAATTCAGAATTCACCTCCTGAATAGATAGCGTTGAAAAGTCAGAAGAGTCAAGCCCTCCTTCTATATCCAACTGTGCATCAGACAAATCTGACTCCTCTCTATAATCTACTACTGTTGTCTCTTGTATATTTTTAGAGATTTCACTATCTGCAGATAATCTCCCCTGTGACACTATAGATTCACGAACACCCTCTTGATCTGAGATACGCTGTTTTAGCTCTTCAACCTCTTGACGCAATTGATATAATATTTTAAATATTATATCTCTATCTGTTAAATAATCTTTATTCTGCGATCCTGTTTTAATAAGTTGAGAATTTGAGCTATCTCTGGGGATATATTTAGATAGAATCACAGAATCTATATGCCTTTCATGCTCAATAACAGATATTTGCTCTGCAATACTTTTTAATTGACGGATGTTCCCTGGCCACCTATAGCTACATAACACCTCTACAGCATCTGGAGTAAGCCTGATTGGCGGCATAAGATATTTATCTGCAAAATCTAATGCAAATTTCTTAAAAAGAAGGTGTATATCTCCACTCCTCTCTCTTAAAGGAGGAATATATATAGGAACTGTATTTAGACGGTAAAAAAGATCTTCTCTGAATCTTCCTGACTCAATTGCCGATACCAAATTGACATTTGTTGCCGCAATAACTCTAACATCTGTTTTTTGAACTTTAGAAGAACCAACCTTAATGAACTCCCCAGACTGAATTACTCTAAGTAATCTAACCTGAGTCGAGAGAGGAAGCTCAGCCACCTCATCAAGAAATAGAGTCCCTCCATCTGCAACCTCAAAATAACCCTTTCTTGTTTCATATGCTCCTGTAAACGATCCTTTTTCGTGACCAAAAAGTTCTGAATCTATAGTTCCTTCTGGTATAGCCCCACAGTTAACTGCAAAGTACTGATTATGTTTTCGTGGACTATTAATATGAATTATTTTGGGAACAACCTCCTTACCAACACCACTTTCACCGGTTACCAAAACAGACAAATCTGTTGCAGCCACCTGCACAGCAATCTCAAGAGCCCTATTTAACAATGGGCTATCCCCTATAATATCAAATCTCTGTTTTATTGACTTCAAATCCATAGCATACAAAAATAGTTAAAATTTATACCTTTGAGAAATTTTAAAATTTGGACAATGGATTTTTTAGCAATAATTCCTGCTCGCTACGCATCTACCCGTTTCCCAGGCAAGCCTCTGGTAGATATTAGAGGGAAAAGTATGATACAAAGAGTATACGAAAGAGGTCAACTTATTTTTCCAAACATTGTCGTTGCTACAGATGATAGTAGAATTTTCAATCATGTGGTTGAATTTGGTGGTATGGCTGTGATGACCTCTGCAGATCACATAAACGGAACAAGCCGAATATGCGAAGCAGTAAAAATCATAGAAAACAATCAAAAAAGAGAATACTCTTATATAATAAATATCCAAGGAGACGAACCATTCATATCCAAAGATCAGCTAATTGAATTAAAAAATAGCATTATGGATGAAGGTGCAGATATATCAACTCTATGCAAAAAGATAACCGATAGTGAAGAGCTTTTTTCTCCTAACAACCCCAAAGTGGTCATGGACTGCAACTTTAATGCTCTTTACTTCAGCAGATCTGTCATTCCATATACTAGAGATATAGCCCCCGAAAAATGGATAGAAAATACTCTCTACTACAAACATATCGGCCTATATGCATTTAAGAGAACAACTCTTGATGTTATCGAAAATATTTCTCAAACTCCACTAGAAAAGGCAGAGAGTCTTGAGCAACTCAGATGGCTAGAAAATGGACTTAAAATAAGGCTTGCAATAACAAATCATCTATCTTACTCGATAGACACACCTGAAGATCTAAAAAATCTTCTTGCGTCTAACATTCTTTAATGTGTAGAATAAAAGTTTTTTTATATATTTGCAATAATGCCTTTTTTGTAAGGGCACTATTATTGAATGACGTATAATGATTAAAAACAACTAAATACCATTAGAATGAAAAAAAATCTATTCAAAATTTTAGCTGTTGCAATACTTGGTATATCTATTATATCTTGTAGCAACCCATCTAAGATGGCAAAAAACGCTAATTTAGTAAGCGTAGAGAGCAATCCTCAAATACTAGAGGTTGTTGCTGGTGAAATTACTGCCACCTACACAATGCAATTCCCGGAAAAGTATTTCCACCCAAGAGCTATTCTTGAGGTTGTTCCGGTTCTTGTTTACCAAGGAGGTGAAGTAGCTGCTCCTGCGTTTAAACTTCAAGGTGAAAAGGTTACAGATAACTTTCAGCCTATCTTGAGATCTGGTGGAAAAGCAAGTAACACTGTTAAATTTGCCTATAAACCAGGAATGGAAAAATCTCATCTAGAACTAAGAGTTGCTGTTTGGAACAAACTTAAAAAATATGATTTTCCAGCACCTTACAAACTTTCTGATGGAGCAAATACAACATACATGCTTGTTTCAAAAGATGGAGTAACTGCAATAGCTCCAAATAACTACCAAAAAGTTATTAGAGAGAAAAAAGAGACTCAAATTTTTTACACAATCAATAGTTCATATGTACGTCCAAGAGAACTTACTAAAGGTGAAATCAAAGAGTTCCAAGATTTCTTGAAAAACATAGAGCAAGACGAGCGTAGACAAGTAGCAAAAACAGAGATTATTGCTTATGCTTCTCCAGATGGCCCTACAACTCTTAACTCAAAACTTTCAGATAAGAGAGGTGAAACTGCTCAAACAGCATTCAATAGAATTACAAGAGGTATCCCTGTTGACGCTCCGGTTAACGTTGCTACAATTGCAGAGGACTGGGAAGGTTTCCAAGAGCTAGTTGCTGCTTCTAACATCCAAGATAAAGAACTTATATTAAGAGTTCTATCTATGTATAGCGATCCTTTAGTTCGTGAAAGAGAGATCCGTAATATGTCTCAAGTATTCAAAATTCTTGCAGATAAAATACTTCCAGAATTAAGAAGAGCTAGAATGGTTGCTAATGTAGATTATACTAACTTTACAGATCAAGAGCTAGTTCAATTTGTAGCTGAAGGAAATATCGAAATTATGGATGTTGAGGCTCTTCTTTACACAGCTACTTTAGTTAAAGATTACGATACAAAAGTTAAACTTTACAAGAAAGCTGGTGAGAAATTCAAATGTGACCGTGCATTCAACAATTTAGCGGCTATCGCGCTTGACAACAATAAGATTGCCGATGCAAAAACTGCTATCTCTAGAGTATCTGATAAGAACTCTCCTTACTACAACAACAATGCAGGTATCGTAGCTATGCGTGAAGGTGACTACTCTGCTGCTGCAAACCATTTTGCAAAATCTTCTCTTGTAGAGGCTAAATATAATTATGCTGTTATTGATATTCTTAATGGTAAATATCAAGAGGCTGCAAACAAACTTGCAGGTTCAAAATCTATGAATGAAGGTTTAGCTTATATTCTAACAAATCAGCTAGATAAAGCATCATCTGTTTTAACATGCGATTGCGCTCATTGTGCATACCTTAGAGCTATTGTTGCTGCTCGCAAAGGTAATATGAGTCAAGTAGCTAAAGAGCTAGATGTTGTTTACAAAAACGAAGCTCTTAAGGCTCGTTCACAAAACGATATCGAATTTGCTAAATTCAGACAATAGTCAAAATTTACAAGTTTAAATTAAAAGGCTGCCAAATAAATTTGGCAGCCTTTCTATTTTAAGTGCTTGTAATTCAGACAATAATTACCTCAATTACTCTACAAACACATTATCGGTATCTATAATATTACGAGCTAAAGTTAAAAATGCCTCTGAAACATCTGTTAACGCATATGGAGCTCCAGAGTCTCCAGACTCACCTATCTCTAATACTATAGGAATTTGAGCTAACAAAGGTATAGAAAAATGCTCCGCCATCTTTTTGCCTCCATTTTTGCCAAAAATATAATATCTATTATTTGGCAACTCTTTGGGTGTAAACCAAGACATGTTTTCTACTAATCCTAAAACTGGCTTAGATATTTTCTCCGATCTAAACATATTTATCCCCTTCTGCACATCCAATAGAGCAATCTCTTGAGGTGTTGTTACTATGACAGCTCCACTTAAAGGAATATCATGAACCAAAGATATATGAATATCTCCTGTTCCTGGAGGTAAATCTACAATCAAAAAATCTAATTCTCCCCACTCTATTTGCAATATCATCTGCTTTAAAGCATTACTAGCCATTGGGCCTCTCCATATTAGAGGTTGGTCTGGCTTAGCAAAATATCCAATTGACATCCACTTAATACCAAACTTCTCTATTGGCAAAATCATCTCTTTTCCACTAGAGTCATCAACCAACGGTTTTGCATCTTCGGTTGCTGTCATTTTGGGTATAGATGGACCATATACATCGGCATCTGTTAAACCCACTTTGTATCCTAGTTTAGACAGAGCTACTGCTAAATTTACAGCAACAGTAGATTTTCCAACACCTCCCTTTCCAGAAGCGACTGCAATAATGTTTTTTACCTTTTCCAGAGCATGATGCTCTTGTTCTAATATTAATTTTTTATGTGGCTTCCTCTCTCTAACTAACTCCATAACAGAGACATTAATCTCTGGATTATCTATCTTACTCTTTATTGCCTCTATACACCTTTTTTTAATTCCCGAGATAAGGGGGTCAGGCGAAGGAGTCACAATTTTAAACTTTATCCTCTTCTCCTCAATAATAATATCCTCTATTAAACCAAGGGAGACAATATCTGTCTCCCTCTCTGGATGAATAATAGTTTTTAGGATATCATTAATATCACTTATATCTATTTTGCTCATTTACTTTATATTATTGAACTATTGTCATTTCATCTATAAGATGCTTTGCTCCTCCAAATTTCTCTGTAATAAAAAGAACATATCTTATATCTACACTAATTGTTCTCTGAAGATTTGGCTCAAATATAATATCACCACTCATTGCCTCCCAATTTCCATCAAAAGCACAACCTATAAGATGACCATATTTATTTAAAACAGGACTTCCTGAGTTACCTCCTGTTATATCATTATTAGAGATAAAGCCAACTGGCATTCTGCCATCTTCCATTGCATATCTACCAAAGTCCTTTTGTGCATAAAGATCCTTTAATTTTTGTGGAACTACAAACTCCCAATTATTTGGATCCTCTTTTTCCATAACTCCACTTAAAGTTGTTATGTGTTCGTATAATACTGCATCTTTTGGTGAGTAGTTTAACACCTGTCCGTAAGTCATTCTCATTGTTGAGTTTGCATCTGGATACATAGGAACTCCTTTATTCATCTCTGTTAAACCAGCCAAATATAGTCTATGACCAAGTGCAAAATTTTCATTCGCCTTTTCAATCTTTGACATTAATTTAGGTCTCATACGGAAAATATCTCTTCCAACCTGTAATGCTAAGTCGTTTGCAATCAATTTTGGATCTTCATTGATAGCCCTATCGATACTCTCTTTAGATACAAAAATAGAGTTATCAAACATATAATCTACAAAACGATCTATATCTCCCTCAAATTTATCTTCTATAATCTTATAAAAACCAGGTCTATTCTCTTCACAAACATTTTCTTTGTATACTTTTATCATTGCCTTAGCCACTTTTCTGTCTGTGGATGCAGAGTAGTTAACAAAGAAATTATTTATTCTATCTTCAAGAGAGTTGATTCCCTCTTTAGCCTTATCCATATCTCCATTTAATATTGCTAGAGCTACAGATGCATAGTGATTTGCTACCGCAGTTAACTCAATATTTGCCAAAGACTCTTGAAGATATGTAACAAGATATCTAGGTTCTGCTCTTTGTATTACAGAACTATTTATATAATCTAGAGCCATGCCATACTTCTGTGTTCTCTTTTTGTCTTTAGATACCCAATCGTTAAATCTTCTCTCCTCTTCTGCTCTTCTTTGAGCGACATTTAACTTTTGGAATGTCTCATTCATCCCTATCGCTTTTTTCCAGAAATTTGAAGATCTTGCATATTTACTAGCATATTGTAATCTGATCTTTGGATCGGAAACCATATCGTTCATTAATACATCTTGCCTTATTCCTCTAACATGTATCGCTATCTTATTATTTATATCTCTAGTCTCTTCTACTTCTGCCGATGTCATAAAGCGGCTAGTACGGCCAGGATAACCAATAATCATAGCAAAATCCTCTTGCTCTACTCCCTTAAGTGAAATAGTCAGATGTTTTTTTGGTTTATAAGGTACATTATTCTCTGAATACTCTGCTGGATTATTATCCTTATCGGCATAAACTCTAAATAGAGCAAAATCTCCTGTATGTCTTGGCCACATCCAGTTATCTGTATCTGCACCAAATTTGCCAATTGACGAAGGAGGTGCTCCAACAAATCTTACGTCTTTATAAGTTTTAGTAATTATTAGATAGAATGAATTACCACCATACATAGGCACTACTCTAGCATTAATATGTTCATTTCTAGATTTAGCTTTATCTGAAAGTTCTTTAGATATAGCCTCAATTGCCTTTTGTCTATCGGCCTCTGTAACTGCTTTTGCCTTTTTAACAGCAGACTCAACCTCTTTTGTCACATCTGTAAAACTCTCCAAAAAGGTTACAGTAAGGCCAGGAGATGGCAACTCCTCTTTCTTATTCATTGCCCAAAAACCATTCTGAAGAAAATCATTTTCTACTGAACTTAAAGCTTGAATTGTACCATATCCACAATGGTGATTAGTCAATAAAAGTCCTTGATCTGATATAATCTCTCCAGTACATCCACCTCCAAAATGCACAATTGCATCTTTTAGGCTAGCATTATTAATGTCATAAATATCTTTTGCCGTTAGCTTGAAACCCATATCATTCATGGTTTTGATATTGAGTTTCTCTATCAGAGGCAAAAGCCACATACCCTCGTCTGCCTTAACTGGCGTTAAAGAGAGTATAAAAGAAAATAGAATTAAAAAACCGATTTTTCTCATTTTATTACTAAATTTACTTAAGTTAATATCTTAGCTAACAAAGATAATTAAATTCTTATACCAAAAAATAGCCCTTTAATGATAAAAATACTTATCATAACGGATAAATTCAAAGGAAGTCTAACCTCACGACAAGCCTCAACAATAATTTCTGAGTCTCTTATGAGTGTAAATAAGAGCCTTAAAATTGAAGCTAGAGAGATTGCCGATGGAGGAGATGGAACCATTGAATCAATAAAATCTATGAGCGATAGGATTATATATGTTAAGACTTACGATCCGCTTATGAGGAGTATTATTGTGCCTATAGCTATAAAAGACAAATGTGCTTTTTGTGAAATGGCACAAAGCTCAGGAGTTTCGCTTCTTTCTGCCGATGAAAGAAATCCGATGATTTCATCTACATACGGCTTTGGCGTAGTTCTTAGCAAAATCTTTGAAATGGATATAGACAAAGTGGTAATCGGTATTGGTGGAAGCGCAACAAACGATGTTGGAGTTGGTATGCTAAGTGCATTGGGGTGTAGATTTTTTGACTCATCCGACAATATGATAGATCCACTTAAGATATCTGGTAAAGATTTAATCTCTATCCACAAAATAGATAGTTCTAATCTCAAATTACCTAATAAAAAAATTGATTTAAATGTTGCTTGCGATGTAAACAATCCTCTATATGGGCCTTCTGGAGCCTCATTTGTTTTCTCATATCAAAAAGGAGCAGATCGGTCTATGGCAGAACAGTTAGAGATGGGTGTTATTCACTTTTCAAAAATTTGCAATCAACATTTAGGATACGACCTCTCATTTAAACAGGGCTCTGGAGCAGCAGGGGGTATGGGTTTTGCTCTGCGATCTTTCTTTAACGCAAAACTCACTCCCGGGTGGAAATTAATATTTAATATATTAAATATAGAGGAGTCTATTAAAGATGCTCACCTTGTTATTACTGGGGAAGGAAGAGTAGATGGACAGAGTCTATCTGGAAAACTACTACATGGTGTCATTAATCTTACAGAAAAGTACAATAAAAAGCTTTGGGTTTTTTGTGGTAGCAACATGCTGTCAGATAGAGAATTAATAGATAACGGAATAGATAGAATCTTCTCAATATCAGATTTAGAACCAAATAAAGAGAGAGCTATTTTGAATGCACAAAAATATTTACATAAAATTTCTTTAAAAGCTGCAACTTTTTTGAATGAGATTTAGTCTAACTAGCAAACAATAAAAAATATATAAATTATGGACATCGAAGGAGCATTGGCAATATCTGCCCCATTTGTAACAGCAATTATAATAGTTGTTACAGTATTCATAGCAAAGGTTATCAGAGATAAGTCTAGAGACAAAGTAATTATGAGGGCTGTTGAATGTGGTAAAGAGCTCTCTCCAGATCTCTTCACAGCAGAAAAGAAAAAAGCAAAAGACCCACTTACATCGGCACTAGTAACAATAGGCATTGGAATCTCGCTCTTTATTGCACTTTTTCTGTTCTTTGACTATCAACTAAAATTTGCAGCATTTGCTTTTATCCCTCTTTTTATTGGACTAGGTCAATTGACTGGATATCTAATTAATAAAAGAAGAGGTAGTAGTGAGGAGTTTTAACTAACACTTTTAGATTGTGACAAAACTGCAATTTGAGCAACACGTAAGATTGACTCAGGAGCCGCTGAGGCGGTTCCTGATGAATCTTTGCTCTGGAGATATGGCTTTAAGCGATGATATTGCTCAAGAGGCATATATTAAAGCATATCTCAATATAAATAGCTTTAGTGGAAAATCTAAATTCTCTACTTGGTTATTTAGAATTGCATATAACTGTTTTTGTGATAATAAACGTGCTCAACAAAGAGTAACAACAGTAGATATAGACAATACCGTAGCATATTCCGACTCTGGCACAGATGGCCGTTTTAGGAATCAGGAGCTATATATGGCACTAAGCAATTTAAATGAAAAAGAGAGAAGTTGCATCTTGTTATTTTATATGGAGGACAAAAGCATAAAAGAGATATCTTTGATTACTGGAATTAAAGAGAACACTATAAAGTCTCATCTCTCAAGAGCAAAAGGAAACATTTATGAATACTTTAAAACAATAGGATATGAAAGAGAGTGATATCGATAGATTCTTTAAGAATCATAAGCAGAGCATAGAAGATGATGGTTTTTCACAACGTCTCTTTTCTACTCTTGAGTGTTTACCACAACCCAAACCAAGAAAAAAAGTGGTTAATAGCTATGTTTTAACTGCAATTTTTGCTGCTATAGGATTTATAATTTTTATGGTAACCGGTGGATACTCCCTAATAATTGATCAGTTTTCTCAAGTTGGAACTATTGTACACAACTATAAAAGCATATCGCCAGAGATGATTATTTCTGTAGTTATAATATTTATGTCACTTTTTGGTGTTGCTAAATTTGCACTAGATTGGGAATAATATAATTTTAAAGCAACTTAAAACTACTCCTATGATATTTACATGATCCATATTCCCTTATTGCCTCTCTATGACCTTTTGTTGGATAGGCCATGTTTTTATCCCACAAGTACTGTGGAAACTCTTTAGATATCTCTTTAATATACCGATCTCTGGATACTTTAGCTAGAATTGAGGCAGCTGCGATTGATGCATATTTTGAATCTCCTTTTATTATACACTCATGCGGAATATCTCCATAAGGATCAAATCTATTACCATCTACAATAATGGATCTAGGCCTTGTTTTTAATTGCTCTATTGCCCTATGCATTGCAATTATTGAACACTTTAATATATTAAATTTATCTATCTCCTCTGGAGAACAACTTGCAACCCCATAACTTACAGCCTCTTTTGTAATAATATCAAAAAGTATATCTCTATTTTTTGAAGAGATTTTTTTTGAATCATTTAATAGTGGATGATAAAATTTGTCTGGTAAAATCACAGCTGCAGCAAATACTGGACCAGCCAAAGATCCTCTACCTGCCTCATCGCATCCAGCCTGAGGGTATAAATTATTTGGATAAATGAGTTCTAGCATAAATAAATTCTGTTGAATCTACAAATATACTAATATCTCCCCTTTTGATCTTTCAAAATTCCAATAATGGTCTCTTTGTGCTTAAGAGTGTCTTTTAAAATATTTATCTCGGCTTTGAGTTCCTCTATGGTATAATCATAATTGGCTTTTATCTTATTTATATTCTCTTCATATCTCTCCTGCTGTTCATTAAGCTCTCTTTTTAATGAATAGACTGTCTGCTCTCCCTCATTATCAATAAAAAGATCTAAAATATCAATATTTAAAATTTCTATTATTTGCCATAACCTTTGACGAATAAGAGTAGTCTTTCCACTCTCTATCTTTTTATAAGAATTAGAAGAGATGTTAAGACGTAAAGCCATTTGATCTTGAGTATATTTACTCCTTTTCCGAGCTTCCTTTATTTTATTAATAATATGATCATCTTTCATATAACAAATATAAGCTCTACCTATATAACAAAAAGTCAATATTTGTGGGTATATTTTGGCATATAATAACCTTTCTTATTACTATTTTAACTCTTAATACTTATAAACTGACAACAAGCCTTTAATAATAATAATTAGGGTTACTTAAAGACCCTTGCGATATCCCTATAAACTACAAGTAAACTCTCTTATTATTTTAATAAGTGGGCAACTTATCCAGCAAAAAAGAGTCTGATTTGCCTTATATCACCATTGTTGATTGATAATTTTTTGTTAAATTTGAAATTCCTATTTAAAACAATAGTAATAATTAATTTTTATTAGTAATATGTAATTCTGACAAACTATGAAAGTTTATCCCACCAAAAACATCCGCAATGTTGTTCTTATAGGGAACACAAAATCTGGTAAAACCACCCTTGCGGAGACAATGTTGTTCGAAGGAAAAGTTATCGACAGAAGAGGTTCGGTTGAAGCAAAAACAACAATAAGTGATAATACAGAGATAGAACAAATCTATCAAAGATCTATATACCCAACTTTAATGTTTACTGAGTTTATGGATAATAAACTTAATATCATTGACACTCCGGGTTCAGATGACTTTGTAGGAGGAGTAATATCTGCATTTAGGGTTGCCGATGCCGGAGTTATGATTGTAAATTCACAGCATGGTGTTGAAGTTGGGACAGAAATTCTTTCTCGTTATGCAGAAAAGCACTCTAAACCATTGATTATCGGTCTAAATCAACTAGATCACGAAAAAGCTAATTGGGAACACGCTCTAGAGTCACTAAAGCAGACTTTTGGGAACAAGGTTGTTGTAGTTCAATTCCCTGTTAATCCAGGACCTGACTTCAACTCATTTATCGATGTTCTGAAAATGAAAATGTATAAGTTTAAAGACGATACAGGAATACGAGAAGAGATGGATATACCTGCTGACTATGCAGATGAGGCAGCAGAATACAAGCAGCAGTTGGTAGAGATGGCAGCAGAGAATGATGAATCGTTAATGGAGCAGTTTTTTGAGAAAGGCGATCTTACAGAAGACGAAATCAGAAGAGGTCTTTCAATCGGTTTAATGAAGTGTGATATAATGCCGCTATTCTGTCTATCGGCAAAAAAAGATATTGGAATTAAACGCTTAATGGAGTTTATTATAAATGTGGCTCCATTCCCAAATAAAACACCTCAGCTTTTAAAAGATGGAACAGAAATACCTTGTGACTCTGAAGGGCCGACATCCATTTTTATATATAAAACTGCTGTAGAGCAACATCTTGGAGAAGTATCTTACTTTAGAGTGATGTCCGGAAAGCTAAAAGAGGGTATGGATTTAACCAATCCAGAAACTGGAGCAAAAGAGAGAATAAGCTCTATTTATGCCGTAGCTGGTAAAAAGAGAGAAAAAATTTCTGAAATAGAGGCTGGGGATATAGGCTGTACGGTAAAACTAAAATCTGTAAAGACTAATCAAACATTAAATAGTGGGTCTACTGATTGGGTCTTCGAACCAATAATCTTCCCTCCTTCTAAATTTAGAACTGCAATAAAAGCAAAACAAGAGAAAGATGAGGAGAAATTGGGAGAAGTTCTAAATAGAGCAAATGCAGAGGATCCAACAATAAAAGTTGAATACTCCAAAGAGCTAAAACAAACTATCTTAAGTGGACAAGGAGAACATCATATAAACATTCTTAAATGGCATTTAAACAATGTCCACAAATTGGAGGTAGATCTATTTTCTCCTAGAATTCAATATAGAGAGACTATAACAAAAGTTGCAATCGCAGATTATAGACATAAAAAGCAATCAGGTGGCGCAGGTCAGTTTGGAGAGGTTCATATATTAATTGAGCCAATTGTTGAGGGCGCTCCTGTTAACAATAAATTTAAAGTAGATGGCCGTGAAATAATTCTTAACCTAAAGGGTAAAGAGGAATACACAATGCCTTGGGGTGGCAAATTGGAGTACTACAACTGTATAGTAGGAGGAGCAATTGACGCTAGATTCATGCCTGCTATATTAAAAGGAATAATGGAAAAAATGGAGGAGGGGCCTCTAACTGGGTCTTATGCAAGAGATATTAGGGTATTTGTGTTTGATGGTAAAATGCACCCGGTTGACTCAAACGAAATTTCATTTAAACTTGCAGGTAGAAATGCTTTTAAAGAGGCATTTAAAAAAGCAGGCCCTAAGATTATGGAACCGATATACAATGTAGAAGTATTAGTTCCAGCAGATTACATGGGAGATGTTATGAGTGATTTGCAAAATAGAAGAGCTATGATTGAGGGTATGAGCAGCGAAAAGGGGTTTGAAGTAATTAAGGCAAGAGTTCCTTTAGCAGAATTATACAAATACTCCACAGTATTAAGCTCCCTTACCTCTGGTAGAGCCACATTTATTATGACATTTGCAGACTATCAGCAGGTACCAATGGATGTTCAGGAGAAACTACTCAAAGCATACGAAGAGAGCGAAAAAGAGGAATAAATTATATATGATAAGAGCACAAAAAATTTACAAATCCTTTGGATCTTTACAAGTTCTAAAAGGTATAGATCTTGAGGCCGGTAATTCAGAAGTGCTAAGTATAGTTGGAGCAAGCGGGGCTGGAAAGTCAAGCTTGCTCCATATTCTTGGTACTTTATCACAGCCAGATAGTGGAACACTTTTAATAGATGGTATTGATGTTTTTAAATTAAATTCAGACAATCTTGCCGATTTTAGAAATAAAAAAATTGGCTTTGTTTTTCAGTTTCATCATCTTCTTCCAGAGTTTACTGCTTTAGAAAACGTTGCGATACCAGCCTTAATTTCTGGTGAGTCAATGTCCAAGGCAAAAGAGAAGGCCAAAGATATTCTATCTTTTTTGGGTGTTGGAGAAAGATTAACTCACAAACCATCTCAACTAAGTGGAGGAGAACAACAAAGAGTTGCTATTGCTAGAGCAATTATTAATAACCCGACCATTCTATTTGCCGATGAGCCATCTGGGAACTTAGATACCAATACAAAGGAGGAGATTCACAAACTGTTCTTCGATCTTAGAGATGAATTTGGTCAAACTATTATTATTGTAACTCACGATAAAGATTTAGCGAAAATGAGTGATAGGGTTCTAGAGATGAGAGATGGGGAGTTTTTACTTTAAAGAGTTTGAAATATCACAAGAGAACTCCGCAATGAAAGTTAATTCAGATGGAGTTCTTCTTGGAGCATATATAGATGTTAAAGAAAAGGATCTGAAAATTTTGGATGTTGGGGCTGGAACAGGGGTGATTGCCCTTATTATGGCACAAAAATTATCTAAAATTTCTGCTATTGGAGAGATTGTCGCAATTGATATAGAACCTGGATCCATAACTGATTGCAATAAGAATTTTCACAATAGCCAATTTAAGGATTATTTAAGTTCACAACTAATATCTCTCCAACAATATTCAAAAATAGAATCAAATCATGAATTATTTGATTTAATAATTAGCAATCCACCTTATTTTAGTGATTCTCTAAAGAGTTCCAAAGAAACCAAAAATTTGGCTAGACACAATCACTCATTATCGTTAGAAGATATCGTAGTATCAAGTAACCAACTACTTAAAAAGAATCATGGAAGATTAGCACTAATTCTTCCATACAATCAATCAATAAAATTACAGAGTATTGTAAAAGAAACTAATATTTTTTCTCTAACTAGAGTACTAAATATTAAATATAAAGAGGGAGAGCAAATAGATCGGCAAATTGTTGAATTTATAAAAAATTCAGATAGCAGAAGCGAAGAGCCAAAAGAAGAGTATCTAACTATTCATCCTAAAGATGGAGAGTATTACTACACTAGAGAGTATTGTCAAATTATAAACAATTACTATAGAAAAGACTTTTCTACTATAAAAAGATAATATTTAAACAATCTATCTCAAAAACTATTTAGAGTGCCCTCTAAATTGCCTAATCATTTTAATTCGAAACTCCTCCTCTGCTTTATACATTTTAGCTACTTTTTCGATCGGCAAAATCTTTAAAAACTTATCATAGTATTTTTTATGAATCTGACTCTCTTCATAACTGCAATTAACAAAAGCATCCATTAGCCTTTTTAACTCTTTGGAGCTAGTATTTTTTTCATCTGAAGCCGATTCAGAAATTTGCTTTAGAAGAGACTGCCCTTTTCTCATAACAACCTCTCTTTCTTTCCAATACTGATTATAAATTGGCCAAAAGACCTCAGCCTCGCTAGGAGTCATTCCAATCTCTGTAGTAAAAAATGCAATCTTAGCATTTTGAATTTGTCTATATCTTTCTCCTCTCTGTTGCTCTCTAATATCACTACTTGGCTGTGCAAAAAGAGAGATTGAAAGAATAGATACAAGAACTATAATTATATACTTTTTCATATCTACTTAATTTAGTCTAAAAGTGCAATGGTAATTATATCTATATTATCCTTTATATACTCAGCTAATTGATCTTGAGGAATTTCCTCTCTATAATTAGAGCTATCCGATGGGTCTATAAAATCTATAAAGTTGGTCTTAAGAAACCCCTCTTCTATAGTATATATATATGATGAGGTGTCTGCTGTTCCCAAAATAGGGGTTATCTCCTTTGTTTTATCAATAACAAAAAGAGCAATAAAAAATATAATAGCAAATGAAGCAACAAGACTCAATTGTGGCTTCACAATAGTCCAAAGAGCAACTCTACTTTGCATTTGACCATCTTTATTCTCTATGGTTTTTGCATATATCTGCTCTTTCACGTTATCAAAGTAGTTTTCTGGAGTTTTAAAAACTTCTTTGTTAAATTTAATATCGCTATTTAAATAATCTTTGTTCATACTTATTAGACTATTACTATTACAAAAGGATTAAACAGAGTCCTCAATTATTTTTTGAATCTTTTGATATGCGTGATGATATGAGGCTTTAAGAGCACCGACTGAAGTATTTAAAACCTCCGAAATCTCTTCATATTTCATATCGTCAAAATATCGCATCTTAAAAACAGCCCTTTGCTTAGGAGGTAATGATAAAATGGCTTTATATAATAACTTCTGAGTCTCATCTCCAGAAAAATAAGGGTCTGCATTAAGCCGATCTTCAACATTTTTATAAGAATCAGTAAAAGAAAAAAATGTCTTAATCTTATCTCTCTTTAGAAAAGTAAGTGATTCATTAGTAGCTATTCTATACAACCAAGTATAAAGCCCAGATTCCCCTCTAAAACTGTCGAGAGACCTCCAGGCTTTAATAAATGTGTTTTGAAGAATATCATTGGCATCTTCGTGGTAAACAACCATTTTTCTGATATGCCAATATAGTCGCTCACTAAATTTATCTACAATAAGTCTAAATAGATGGTCTCTATTCCCATTATTCATAAGGCCATCTATTATATCCCTATCGGTCATATTTGCTATTTTCTTTTTAAGACTCTTTTTACTGCTTCGTAAACCTGATTTGATGTTAAACCATACTCTTCCATCAATTCAGAAGGCTTTCCGCTCTGCCCAAATAGATCATCAACAGCAACAATTTCAACTGGAGTAGGCATCTCTCTTGATAAAACACCAGAAACAAGCTCACCTAAACCACCTGCTATAAGGTGCTCCTCTGCAGTTACAACGGCTCTGGTTTTTGCTACTGATTCTAGGACTGCTTTTTTATCAAAAGGTTTAATGGTATGAATATTTATTAACTCTACAGATATGCCCTCTTCTGCCAATTTTTGGCAAGCCAAAATTGATTCCCAAACCATATGACCAGTAGCAAGAACTGTTACATCCACTCCCTCTTGAAGGGTAAGTGCCTTACCAATTTCAAATGATTGATTTTCTGGTGTGAAATTTGGTACAGACGGTCTTCCAAATCTAAGATAAACCGGACCACTATAATCTGCAATAGCTATAGTAGCAGCTTTTGTCTGATTATAATCACACGGATTTATTACAACCATATTAGGCAACATTCTCATCAATCCTATATCTTCCATAATTTGGTGAGTAGCCCCATCTTCTCCAAGTGTTATACCTGCATGAGAAGCACAAATCTTTACGTTTGTATGAGAGTATGCAATTGTTTGACGAATTTGGTCATAAACCCTTCCTGTAGCAAAGCCAGCAAAAGATCCAATATAAGGAACTTTTCCAGAAATGGCTAGACCAGCACCACAACCTGTCATATTAGCCTCCGCTATTCCACATTGGAAAAACCTATCAGGAAACTCTTTAGCAAATGCATCCATTTTTAAAGAGCCTGTTAGATCGGCACAAAGAGCAACAACATTTGAATTGGCTCTTCCAGCCTCAAGAAGCCCTGCTCCAAAACCAGATCTTGTATCTTTATTTCCGGTATTAATATATTTATCTGTAATTTTCATAAAAATCAATTTAAAAATCCCCTAAAGTCTCTGTTAGCTGGCTAAGAGCGCTCTCTGTCTGCTGTGCATTTGGAGCTTTTCCGTGCCATTCATGAGTTCCTGTCATAAAATCTACTCCCATACCCATCTCTGTTTTAAGTAAAATCATTTTGGGTTTTCCGTTACCTGGAGTCTTTTTTAAATCACGAATAGTACTTTGAATCTCCTCAATTGAATGCCCATCAACAATAATGCACTCCCATCCAAAAGATTCCCATTTAGATTTTAGGTCTCCTAGACATAGAACAGAACTAACAGGTCCATCAATTTGCTGACCATTCCAATCTGTTGCTACGATTAAATTATCTAATTTATATTGAGCTGCAAAAAGAGCTGCCTCCCAAATTTGTCCCTCTTCACTCTCGCCATCTCCAATTAAAGCAAATACAAAATTACCCTCTTTATCTGCTTTTTTTGACAACGCTGCTCCACAAGCTACTGAAAGTCCTTGGCCTAAAGACCCCGAGGCAACATGCACACCTGGTAATCCTCTCTCAACAGAGGGGTGACCTTGAAGTCTTGAACCTAAAACTCTGAATGATTTTAACTCATCTGTTGGAAAATAACCGCTTCTGCTTAAAACACTGTAGTAAACCGGAGATAGATGACCGGCCGATAGAAAAAACATGTCAGAACCTCTACCAGATCTTGTCCATGTTTTGGGGTCGTGATTCATTTCACTAAAAAAAAGTGTAGTAAGAAAATCTGTACTACTAAGAGATCCACCAGGATGACCAGAACCAGCCATACTAACCATTTTGATTATATCTCGTCTGATTTGAGTGGCAATCTCTTTTAATTTATCAATTTGAGCCATTATTACTATTAAATAAGTTACTAATCGTACAAAGATAGTATCAAACTTATAATTTTGGAATTATTTTTATCTTTGCAGTTAATATTAACTATTAGTTATAAAATGAAGCATATTAGAAATTTTTGTATTATTGCTCATATCGATCACGGAAAGAGTACTTTGGCAGATAGATTATTAGAGGCGACTCAGACATTGACAGATAGAGATATGGATAACCAAGTACTCGATTCTATGGATTTAGAAAAGGAGAAAGGGATAACCATTAAGAGTCACGCTATTCAGATGGATTATTTTAGAGATGGGCAAAAATATACTCTAAATCTAATTGATACTCCCGGTCACGTTGACTTCTCATATGAAGTCTCTAGAGCAATTGCTTCTTGCGAAGGTGCTCTTCTTGTAGTGGATGCAACTCAAGGAATACAGGCACAAACTATATCTAATCTCTACCTTGCAATAGGTAACGATCTGGAGATTATCCCAGTTTTGAATAAAATTGATATGGACGCAGCAATGATTGAAACAGTAAAAGATCAAATTGTTGAACTTATTGGATGCGATCATGACGATATTTTATTAGCGAGTGGAAAGACAGGTGCTGGAATTCCAGAAATTTTAGAGGCTATTGTCGATAGGGTTCCTTCACCAAAAGGAGAAGAGGATGCTCCATTACAAGCGCTCATTTTTGACTCTGTATTTAACTCATTTAGAGGAATTATTGCATACTTTAAAGTAGAAAACGGCACTATTAGAAAAGGAGATAAAGTTAAATTTGTAAATACAGGTAAAGAGTATGAGGCCGATGAGGTTGGTAAACTAAAATTAAAGATGGTTCCAACAAACGAAGTTGGAACTGGAGATGTGGGTTACATAATCTCAGGAATTAAAAAAGCTAGTGAAGTAAAGGTTGGAGATACAATAACGCATAGAGATAGACCATGTAGTAAATCCATTTCTGGATTCGAAGAGGTAAAGCCAATGGTTTTTGCAGGATTATACCCAGTGGAGGCAGACGAATATGAAGATCTAAGAGCATCATTGGAGAAACTACAGTTAAATGATGCCTCTCTCGTATTCGAGCCTGAATCCTCTCTTGCTTTAGGTTTTGGTTTCAGATGCGGTTTTCTTGGTCTTCTTCATATGGAGATTGTTCAAGAGAGACTATACAGAGAGTTTGATATGGATGTCATAACTACTGTACCGAATGTGTCCTATAAAGTATATACAACCCAAGGAGATATTCTAAATGTTCATAACCCTTCTGGATTACCCGCACCAACATTAATAGACTATATAGAGGAGCCATACATAAGAGCACAAATTATTTCTAAATCGGAATATTTTGGGGTTATAATGAAGTTATGTATGGATAAAAGAGGCACTTTAGTGAATCAGAACTTCTTGACTAGCGAAAGAGTTGAACTTACTTACGATATGCCTTTGGCCGAAATTGTCTTTGATTTTTACGATAAACTTAAGTCCATCTCTAGAGGGTATGCTTCATTTGACTACCATCTAACAGATTATAAAGAGGCTAGCTTAGTAAAATTAGATATTCTACTTAACTCAGAACAGGTAGACGCTCTATCTAGCCTTATTCATAAAGACCATGCATATGATTTTGGCAGAAGAATGTGTGAGAAACTTAAAGAGCTAATACCTAGACAGCAATTTGACATTGCTATACAAGCAGCTATTGGTGCAAAGATTATTGCTAGAGAGACGGTCAAAGCCGTTAGAAAGGATGTTACAGCAAAATGTTATGGTGGAGACATCTCGCGTAAAAGAAAACTACTTGAAAAACAGAAAAAAGGAAAGAAGAGAATGCGACAAGTTGGTAATGTAGAGGTTCCACAAAGTGCATTTATGGCAGTACTAAAATTAGATTAAACATAAAAAGAGAGGCTATCTAGTTTTAGATAGCCTCTCTTACGTTAGTTAATCATTACTTTACCAGCATATCATATCTTCTAGAAACCTCTTGCCAATTAATAACATTCCAAAAAGCCTCTACATAGTCTGGCCTTTTATTTTGATATTTTAGATAATACGCATGCTCCCACACATCCATGCCTAGTATAGGAACTCCCATCTTATCGGCAACATCCATTAAAGGATTATCCTGGTTTGGTGTAGACGATACAAAAAGCTGGCCACTTTTATCTACACTAAGCCAAGCCCAACCACTTCCAAAACGACTCTTTCCTGCATCCAAGAACAGTTTTTTCAACTCATCCATTGATCCAAATTTCTGATCTATTGCATTTTTAAGCTTTTCTGAAATCTCTCCACCGTTTGGAGACATTACCTCCCAATATAAAACGTGATTATAAAAACCACCCCCGTTATTTCTCACACTAGCAGGCATTTTGCTAATATTTTCAAAAATATCTTCTATTGACATAGACTCCATTTCAGTTCCTTTAATCGCATTAACAAAATTGTTAAAATATGCTCTATGGTGTCTGTCATAGTGTATCTCCATAGTCATTTTGTCTATGTATGGCTCCAAAGCATCGTATGAATATGGTAAAGCTGGAAATTCAAATTTATTTAGTGTTTTCATATTTCTGTAACTATTTATATAATTTTGGGACTCTTTTTTCTCTTCTCTATTTGAATGCTCAGAATATCCACTTAAAGAAATGGATATAAGAACAATAAGTATTAATGCTTTCTTCATAATATCGATATTATTTGATCAATTCAATATTATAAACATAGCTAAACTTAAAATGTTCAACTAAAGAAAATAATTTTTCAGGAAAATAGTTTTGAATTATGAACTCACCCTATCATAGATAACAAAATCAAAAGATCCAGGATAGTTCTCTCCTCTTGGAAATTTCACTCTATCTGTCTCAACCCATTTTGACAGATCTATCTCAGGAAAAAAAGTATCAGCCTTATCTACTTGTACATGCACCTCAGTTATATACAGCCTGCTTGCCAAGCCGATGGTAGCCTTATATATCTCTCCTCCTCCAATAATAAATATGGGGTTATTGTTTTTTTGAGAATGGTCTAATGCCATCTCTATCGAATTAAATACTGTGGCTCCCTCTAATTTATCAAGCGATCTACTAATTACTATATTCTCTCTACCAGGAAGTGCCTTACCAATAGACTCCCATGTTTTTCTTCCCATAATTACGGTAGATCCCAAGGTAACTTTTTTAAAGTATTTAAGATCTTCTGAAATATGCCAAGGCATTTTACCTCCATTGCCAATCGCATAATTATTGGAAATGGCAACTATTATAGAGATGGCGCTATTATTCATATACAAAAAAATTAAACGGCAATTGGAGCTTTTATTGTTGGATATGGATGATAATTAACTAACTCAAAATCTGAGTATGTAAAATCAAAAATTGATTTAATCTTAGGATTTATAATCATCTTTGGTAGCTCTTTAGGCTCTCTACTCAGTTGTAATTTAACCTGATCTATATGGTTATTATATATATGAGCATCTCCAAAGGTGTGAATAAATTCACCTACTTCAAGATCACACACTTGAGCAATCATCATTGTAAAAAGAGCATACGATGCAATATTGAATGGAACTCCTAAAAACACATCGGCACTTCTTTGATATAGTTGACAACTTAGCTTTCCTTTAGAAACATAGAATTGAAAAAGAGCATGACATGGAGGGAGAGCCATTTTAGATATCTCACCTACATTCCATGCAGAAATAATATGCCTTCTTGAATCTGGATTTGCTTTAATATCTCTAATCAGATTCGATAGTTGATCTACACTACTACCATCACTACAACCCCAAGACCTCCACTGTTTACCATAGACTGGACCCAAATCTCCATTTTCATTGGCCCACTCATCCCATATAGTTACGCCATTTTCATTTAAAAATTGGATATTTGTCTCCCCTTTAATGAACCATAGTAGTTCATAAATTATGGACTTAAGATGAAGCTTTTTGGTTGTTAATAGAGGAAAACCCTTTTGCAAATCAAACCTCATTTGATAGCCAAAAGTGCTAATTGTTCCCACACCTGTTCTATCATGTTTTTGCTCCCCGTTTTCAATAATATGTTTTAGAAGATTGTGGTATGTTTTCATTTTTTGTTTTTAAAATACAACATAATGTTTCTAGTATATGCCATAAAACCAGAAATTTGACCCATTATCAAAATTGGGTCCCTCCTTATTATAGCATAAGAAATAATTATCATTGAGCCACAAAAGCTAATTAACCAAAACCCTAATGGCAATATAGACTCATCTCTTTTTACCGAATAAAAAAATTGATAAACAAATCTAAAGGTAAAAATAATTTGACCACTTACCCCAAAAATAACCAACCATAAAGGAATATTGTCATTTCTAAGAAACGTTTCTAAAAATTGATCTGCATTTTTAAGTGCAAAGGCAATTGCAAAAAAAGGTGTTAAGATTAAAATTAATCTGAAAACAAAATGAATTCTCTTCCACCACCCCTTTGCATTTAGATTCCAAATATAGATATAATAGGCAATCATTTGCCCAATAATTATTGCAAAATCCTCTCTTAACCAACCATATATACAAAACATATATGATGCTAGAATACTAAAAATCCAATATATTGTTGGTGAAACAACCTTTTTTGCTCTTTCAGATAAAAACCATTGAAGAAGAGTCCTTGCACCAAAGAAAAACTGAGCTATAAGTCCTATGATATAAACAACCATATTTTATAAATTAGAGCTCTCAATATTATAATTTATATACCTCTTTTTCATCCATCTATATGCAAAAGTATCCATAAGTGGGCCGATTAGCCTATTTGATAAATTAAATTTAGACTTTCCGGCTGTTCTTGGGTAATGCCTTACTGGAACCTGCTTAATTTTTCCATTTTGTAGAAGAATTAGAGCCGGCAAAAATCTGTGCATTCCAGTAAAAAGAGGCAGACGTTTAGCATAATTTATATCTATAATTTTTAAAGGACATCCTGTATCTTCCACTCCATCTTTGGTCATAAACCGTCTAAAACTGTTTGCAATCTTGGAGGATATAGATTTAACGAAAGAGTCCTTCCTATTAACTCTTATACCCATCACCAATGCATTTTCCGTTACATGAGGAGAAAGAAGAGCAAAATCATCTGGGTCTGTCTGAAGGTCAGCATCTATGTATCCAACATATGGAGAGAAGGTATAATCTATTCCAGCTTTAATTGCTGCGCTCAACCCTCTATTGGTTTCAAAATTCAGATAATAGAAGTCTGAGTTTCTTTCACAAACTTGCTTAATAAACTCCATTCCATTATCTGTAGATCCATCATTTACAAAAAGAGCACAGCTTTTGAAATGAGCGTTATTTAAGATATAACCCGATATTCTCTTTTCTAAATTAAAAATATTTTCCTCTTCGTTATATACGGGAATGACTATAGTTAGTTTATAATCAGATGTTTTATTCATTATATGAGTATGCTTATAAAATCAAATAAACTTCAAATATACGTAAAAGCGCATTAAAGTATAAAGAATTATATATATTTTCACGCGCTAAAATTTTTAAATAATAATAAATGACATCTTTAACTAACAGAAAAAAGGGCTGGATAGTTGTACTAGCTGGCCTAACTATTAACTTAGCTTTGGGTATACTCTACTCTTGGAGTATTTTCAAAGATGCCATTCAACAATCTATTAATTCGGGAGAAGAGGGGGCGTTTAACTGGGAAATAGCCTCATTAAATGATCCATATGCCGTATGTATTTTGGTGTTTGCCTTCACAATGATTCTAGCTGGAAAAATACAAGACAAAAAAGGCCCCAGAATAACAGCCTCAATTGGTGGTGCTTTAGTTGGAGCAGGGTTTATCCTTCTATACTTTACAACCAGTTATGCATTATGGGTTCTTGGATTTGGGGTATTAGCGGGGTTAGGTATCGGCTTTGGTTACGCATCTGCAACACCACCTGCATTCAAATGGTTTCCTGCATCCAAAAGCGGTCTTATTGCAGGTATCGTCGTTTCTGGATTTGGAGTTGCGCCTGTATACATAGCTCCTTTAGCCACTTCTTTAGTCAACAATTACGGAATTCATAATACCATGCTAATTTTTGGTATCTCCTTTTTTGTATTGGTTAACCTATGCGCAATGCTATTGAAAAATCCTCCAGCTGGATACTCTACAGAGGAGAGTCCTAAAGTTGAATCAAAAGTATCTATATCTAATAGTTCTAAAGACTTCTCTCTATCTCAAATATTTAAGATGCCATCTTTCTACCTAATCTGGTTTATTTTCTTTATTGGGTCTGGAGCTGGACTTATGGTTATTGGAAGTATCTCTGGTATGGCAAAGAGTAGTATGGGAGATGCAGCATTTTTTGCAGTAGCCATTATTGCAATTGGTAATGCCCTTGGAAGGGTTGTGGCTGGCTTTATGTCAGATAAAATAGGTAGAGTTCTTACGTTATTTATTCTTCTTATATTCCAAGCAACATTAATGTTTTTATCAGTTACTCTTATTGGAGATAATACTACAGCAATGATTATTGTAATACTAGCTACTCTAATTGGATTTAATTTTGGAACAAATCTATCACTATTCCCTACATTCACTAAAGCTCTATGGGGAATGAAAAATTTTGGTGTAAATTATGGTGTTGTTATTACAGCATGGGGTGTAGGTGGTTTTGTATTTAGTCGCCTCTCTCAAACTCTTTTTGCATCGTCTGGAAGTCACAATCTATCCTTTATTATAGCTGGGTCTTGTTTAGTATTATGTGCTATTCTTTCGGTAATATTAGGTAGAGTCCAGAACAACCATCTTAGATAGATACCTACAATAAGGTATTTTTTTATGGATTGAACCTATAGGGTCTAGTTTTTGTTATGAGTAATCGGTTAATTGAATATAATAATTATATATATATGAAACGATTACTCATTTTTCTTATTCTTTTGACTTCAATTACTGATAACTTATGGAGTCAAAAAAAAAGTGATGCCAATATTTTTGGGCACGTAGTTAGTAAATCAACTGGAGAGCATCTACCTTTTATCTACATTACTATTAAAGGGACCACAATTGGAGTCGCAACTGATGCTACTGGACACTTTTTCCTAAAAAATTTACCCACTGGTAATTTCACTCTAGTCGCTTCTGCAATAGGTTTTAAAAGACAAGAGATAGATTTTTCTATTTCTCAAAATCAAACTCTAGAGATAGATTTTGAATTAGAGGATGATGCTGTTATGTTAGATAACCTAGTTGTATCTGCAACAAGAAATCAAACCAATAGAAGAGAGGCTGCAACAATTGTAAATGTTATAAACCCAAAGATGTTTGAAGTTGCAAATGCTGTTTGCTTATCTCAAGGGCTAAGTTTTCAGCCTGGTCTTAGAGTAGAAACAAATTGTCAAAATTGTGGTTTTCAACAAGTAAGAATTAATGGACTTGATGGACCTTATTCACAAATCCTTATTGACAGTCGCCCTATTTTTAGCTCATTAGCTGGAGTATATGGGCTAGAGCAAATACCAGCAAATATGATTGAACGAGTAGAGGTAGTAAGAGGTGGCGGATCTGCTCTTTTTGGTTCAAATGCAATTGCAGGAACAATAAATATTATTACAAAAGAGCCCATTTCCAATACAATAACTATATCCAATACTACTAATATCATTAATGGTAAAAGCCTAGATTACAATACATCATTTAATGCATCTCTTGTTTCGGATAACAATAAAGCTGGAATTATGCTTTTTGGTTCATCAAGACAGAGAAATCCATTTGATTATGATTCCGATGGATTTACAGAGATAACTAAAATTGACTCTAAAAATATAGGCTTTAGAGCATTTTACAGAACAGGATTTTACTCTAAACTTACCTTTGAATATCATAATATTGGAGAGTTTAGAAGAGGCGGTAATTTATTGAAACTTCCTCCACACCAAGCAGACATAGCCGAGCAGCTAAATCACAGTATAAATACTGGTGGTGTTAAATTTGATCTTTTTTCCAAAGATTATAAACATAAAATGAACACCTACATCTCTATGCAATCTATCGACAGAAATAGCTACTATGGAGCTAATCAAGATTTGAATGCATATGGTTATACAGACGACTTCTCTCTAGTGACAGGAGCTCAATATACATACTCTTCTGCGAACTTTATTTTTCTACCTGCAGAAATTTCAACAGGTATTGAATATAGTATAAATGAACTTAAAGACAGAGCATTGGGTTATAATAGAATTTTAGATCAATCTGTAAATACAAAGAGTGCTTATATTCAAAGTGAATGGAAAAATAGCACTTGGACATTTTTGTTAGGCAGTAGATTAGACAAACATAGTATGGTAAAAAATGCTATTATTAGTCCGAGAGCAAATGTAAGATACTCTCCAAATAGTAATATGAGTTTTAGAGGTAGTTTTGCAACAGGTTTTAGAGCACCACAAGCTTTTGACGAAGATCTACACATTACGATAGCTGGAGGAGAGGCTTCTATAATTAAACTTGATCCCAATTTAGATACAGAAAAATCGTATAGCATTAGCGGCTCAATGGATCTTAATTACTCATTTGGAGCTGTACAAACTAGTATGTTAATTGAAGGCTTTTATACTAGACTAGATAATGTATTTATTTTGGACGAAGGAGACGATGACATATTTGGTAATAAAACTCTTATCAGAAAAAACGGTGATGGCGCAATTGTTCAAGGCATAAATATTGAAGGAATAGTAGTGCCTTCTCCAAAATACCAAATTCAATTTGGAGCAACAATTCAAAAAAGTAGATACACAGAACCAGAAAAATGGAGCGACGATGTTGAACCACAAAAGAGAATGTTCAGAACCCCAGATAAATATGGATATATAACATCTACATACGACATTAACAGAGATTTCAAAGTATCTCTTTCTGGAACATACACTGGTTCTATGCTAGTTAAACACTATGCAGGTGTTATACCCAAAGATACCGAAAAAATTACTCCAGACTTTTTTGATATGAATATAAGATTTGCTCATACTTTTCCTATCAATGGTCAATTAAAAATGGAGCTAAACGCAGGTATGCAAAATATTTTTAATAGTTACCAAAAAGACTTTGACAAAGGACCAGATAGAGATGCAGGTTATATTTATGGTCCATCTTTACCACGAACTATCTTTTTTGGTGTGAAGTTTACACTATAATAGATGATTTATTTATATTTTTGTATGTTGTAAATAAATGCATACAAAATGAGAAAACAATATCTTTTATCTATTATTATTTTATCATTTATACTTGTTTTTTATTCGTGTTCAAAGGTTATGATTACGGGTAGAAAACAAGTATTGCTTTTTAGCCAAGGAGAGATAACATCTCTTAGTAATCAGGCATATCAAGATATTATTAGTAAATCTAAATTATCTCAAAACAGAGAGTATAACACAATTGTAAAAAAAGTGGGAGTAGATCTTTCTCAAGCTGTTGAGCTATATGCTAAAGAGAATGGATTGGAGAGATCTCTAGAGGGTATCGAGTGGAAATTCGATGTAATAGAGAGTGACCAAGTTAATGCATTTTGTTTACCAAATGGAAATATTGTATTTTACGAAGGCATAATGAAAATAACCAATACTCCAGATCTAGTAGCTGTAGTTATGGGCCATGAGATTGCTCATGCTTTGGCTAGACATGGAAATGAAAGGATGAGTCAAGAGGTTATGGCAGGAGTGGCTAGTCAGGTTTTAGCTGCTGCTGCTGGTGGCGATAATGATAGAAATAGAGCTCTTTTTGGAGCTGCTTTTGGTTTAGGAGCACAATTGGGTGTACTACTCCCATATTCTAGAAAACATGAATATGAAGCCGATAAGCTTGGATTAATAATAATGGCAATGGCTGGGTACAATATAGAGGTTGCTCCATCTTTTTGGGAATCTATGAGCTCTAAAGGAGGAGGCGTTACCGAGTTTTTTAGCACTCACCCTTCTGATGCCAATAGAATTGCACAAATAAATAAGATATTACCAGAGGCTAGAAAATATCTACCAGCAAACAGACAAAATAACTAAGAATTTTAAATTTATATTATATGTACAGAACACATACTTGTGGAGAACTAAGAATCAGTCATGTAGGAGAGGTTGTAACTTTGGCTGGATGGGTTCAAAGAATTAGAAAGATGGGAGGAATGACCTTTATCGACCTCAGAGACAGATATGGAATCACACAATTAACTATAGATCAAGGAAGCTCTCCTGAGTTAAATGAGATTGCAGAGCATCTGGGCAGAGAGTTTGTTATTCAAATTACCGGTTCTGTAATGGAGAGATCTAGCAAAAATAGCAAAATAGATACTGGTGATATAGAGGTTAAGTTATCCTCTATCAACATTCTTAATAAATCTGTTACGCCTCCTTTTACCATAGAAGATGAGAGTGATGGAGGTGAAGATATCAGAGCAAAATTTAGATACCTAGACCTCAGACGTAATCCTTTAAAAAGAGCATTAGAATTGAGACATAGAATGGCTCAAGAGGTGAGATCATTTCTTGACTCACAAGGATTTATGGAGGTAGAGACGCCCGTTCTTATAAAATCTACTCCAGAAGGAGCAAGAGATTTTATTGTACCATCTAGAATGAATCCAGGCGAGTTCTACGCACTTCCACAAAGCCCTCAAACCTTTAAACAGCTACTCATGGTTGCTGGATACGATAAATATTTTCAAATTGTAAGATGCTTTAGAGACGAGGATTTAAGAGCAGATAGGCAGCCAGAGTTCACACAGATTGATTGTGAAATGTCTTTTGTAGAGAGAGAAGATATCCTAAATACCTTTGAGCAGATGTCAAAAACTCTTTTCAAAAATGTACTAGGTGTCAATATAGAGGGGGCATTCCCAAGAATTAGTTATAAAGATGCTATTGATAAGTATGGTTCCGACAAACCAGATATAAGATTCCAAATGCTTATTAATGACATTAGCGATTTGGTAAAACATTCTAATTTTGATGTCTTTAATTCTGCCGATTTCATTGGAGCAATATGTGTTGAAGGTTGTGCAGAGTATACTAGAAAACAGTTAGACGAAATTACAGCTTGGGTAAAAAGACCTCAGGTTGGTGCAAAGGGACTTGTTTACATTAGATTTTCGGAGAGTGAAATAAAATCATCTGTAGATAAATTCTATACTCCAGAAGATCTTAAAAAAATATGTGAAAGAGTTGGAGCTAAAGAGGGAGATCTTATCTTGATTTTGAGCGGAGAGACCAAAAAGACAAAGGAGCAACTTGGGACTTTAAGAATTGAAATGGGAAATAGATTAAACTTAAGGAAGAGCGATGTTTACGCTCCTTTATGGGTTTATGATTTTCCTCTTTTAGAGTGGGATCAAGAGAGTGAGAGATTCTATGCAATGCATCACCCTTTTACTGCCCCAAAACCAGAAGATATGGACAAATTCTATAGTTCCGATAAAGAGCAAATTGCTCAAGTTTGTGCTAATGCATATGATTTTGTTTTAAATGGTACTGAAATTGGTGGTGGATCAATTAGAATTCACGATGCAGAAGTTCAGAAGAGAATGTTCTCTGTTCTAGGATTTACCGATCAAGAGGCAGAGTATAAATTTGGTTTTATTATTAATGCATTCAAATATGGTGCACCTCCTCATGGCGGTATTGCATTTGGGTTTGATAGATTCTGTGCTCTATTTGGCGGACAAGAGACCATAAGAGATTATATTGCATTTCCTAAAAATAACTCCGGAAGAGACATAATGCTTGATGCTCCATCTTATGTGGATGAGTCACAGCTAGACGAGCTTTATTTAAAAAGTATTGCCAAAAAATAGATTATGAATATTCAACAGTTGGAATATATTGTTGCAGTAGATAGGATGCGTCACTTTGCAAAGGCTGCAGAAGCTTGCGGGGTGGCGCAACCCACATTAAGCATGATGATACAAAGGCTAGAAGATGAACTCGGCGTAGAGATTTTTGATAGAAAACACTCTCCTATTGCAGTAAATCCAATAGGAATAAAAATTATCAATCAAGCTAAAGTTGCTCTGTACAATATAAAACAGATACGAGAGATTGCTCTATCGGTAAGAGATGTTGTTGAAGGGGAGATAAATATTGGAGTAATTCCAACATTAGCTTCTTATATTATCCCTAAATTTTTTGAACAGATAAAAGGTCTCCTTCCAAATCTTAGATGTTCTGTCTATGAACTAAGAACATCTGATGTAATAGAAAAACTTAAAAAGGCAGAGATAGAACTTGCTATTTTGTCTACTCCAATAAATGAACCAGATATTCTTGAGTTGCCTCTTTTTTACGAAAGATTTATTGCATACATATCTCCTAATTATTCAAAGCTATATGGCAATCAGACAATCTCTACTAAAGATTTAGATCCTTCTCAAATGTGGTTGCTTCAAGAGGGCCATTGCTTTAGGAGTCAAATGCTAAATATTTGCCACCAAAATAGTGAGGCAATGCAAATATACGAAG
>WPCG01111209.1_pt1 | contig 41904 bp, 31 predicted proteins | sample 5403311 | NCBI WGS metagenome assembly WPCG01 (sample SAMN12869467, study PRJNA574797) | sludge metagenome | isolation source: wastewater treatment of Control | place: China:Beijing | collected 2019-05-17
GGCAACGGCTACATCTGGCACACCACCGGCAGCGGAAAGACGCTCACCTCCTTCAAGGCGTCGACCCTCCTCAAGGACAACCCCGACATCGACAAATGTCTCTTCGTGGTCGACCGCAAAGACCTCGACAGGCAGACCAGGGAGGAGTTCAACAAATTTCAGGAAGGCTGCGTCGAAGAGAACACCAACACGGAAACCCTGGTGCGGCGTCTGCTCTCCGAGGACTACGCCGACAAGGTCATCGTTACCACTATTCAGAAGCTCGGCCTCGCGCTCGACGGCAACAACAGCAGGCGCAACTACGCCGAGCGGCTGGAGCCCTTGCGACGGAAACGCATCGTCTTCATCTTCGACGAGTGCCACCGGTCGCAGTTCGGCGAGAACCACAAGGCCATCAAGGAATTCTTTCCCAACGCCCAGTTGTTCGGATTCACCGGCACGCCCATCTTCGAGGAAAACGCCTCCTATCAGCAGATCGAGGGGCAGCAGGCCAGCTACCGAACCACGGCGGACATCTTCCGGCAGCAGCTGCACGCCTACACCATCACGCACGCCATCGAAGACCGGAACGTCCTGCGCTTCCATGTGGACTACTTCAAACCGGAAGGGAAGATTCCGCCCAGGACCGGCGAGCCCCTCGAAAAGAAAGCCATAGTCGACGCGATTCTCGCCAAGCACGACGCCGCCACCAACGGGCGCAAGTTCAACGCTCTATTGGCCACCTCGTCGATCAACGACGCCATCGAGTATCACGAACTCTTCAAAACGGTACAGGCCAAAAGAGCGGCGGAGGACGAGAACTTCCGGCCGCTGCACGTCGCCTGCGTCTTCTCGCCGCCCGCCGAGGGAAACAAGGACGTGCAGCAGATACAGGACGACCTGCCGCAGGAAAAGGCCGACAACGAACAGGAGCCCGAAAAGAAGAAAGAGGCCCTCAAGAGCATCATCGCCGACTACAACGCACAGTACGGCACGAATCACGGAGTGGGCGAATTCGACCTGTACTATCAGGATGTGCAGACGCGCATCAAAGACCAGCAGTACCCGAACAGCGATCTGCCGCACAGCAGGAAGATCGACATCGCCATCGTGGTGGACATGCTGCTCACCGGCTTCGACTCCAAGTTTTTGAACACCCTGTACGTGGACAAGAAGCTCAAACATCACGGACTGATTCAGGCCTTCTCCCGCACCAACCGCGTGCTCAACGACACCAAGCCCTACGGCAACATCCTTGACTTCCTCCAGCAGCAGGACGCAGTGGACACCGCCATCGCCCTCTTTTCCGGCGAAGCGACCAAGCCCCCCAAGGAAATTTGGCTGGTGGAGAAAGCGCCGGTGGTCATCGAAAAGCTGGAACACGCCGTCCAGGATTTAGGGCGGTTTATGCAGTCGCAAGGCCTCGAAAACACGCCCGAAGAGGTCCCCAACCTCAAGGGGGACGCGGCGCGCGCGCAGTTCGTCAACCTCTTCAAAGAGGTGCAGCGCCTCAAAACACAGCTTGACCAGTACACCGACCTGACGGAAGAGCACAAGGAGAAGATCGAGCAGGTGCTCCCCAAGGACGAATTGCAGGCCTTCAAGGGCGTCTATCTGGAGACTGCGCTGCGTCTGAAGGAAAAACAGGACAAGGGCGGCGAAGGCGCGGAGTCGGAGGGGGAAGAGGTTGTCGAGCAGCTCGATTTCGAATTCGTCCTGTTCGCCTCCGCCGTGATCGACTACGACTACATCATGGCGCTGATCGCGAAGTATTCGCAAGAGGAGCCGAGTAAGTGGCCGATGAGCCGCGCCCAGCTCGTCGGGCTGATCCAGGCCGACTCCAAGTTCATCGACGAGCGCGACGACATAGCCGAGTACATCGAAACGCTGGAAGTGGGCAAGGGGCTGGACGAGAAGGCCGTCCGCGTCGGGTACGAACGCTTCAAGGAGCGAAAGAGCGCCCAAGAGCTTGCCGCCGTCGCCGAAAAGCACGGCATCGAGCCCGCCGCACTGAAGACCTTCGTGGACACCGTACTGCGCCGCATGGTCTTCGACGGCGATCTCTTGGGCGACCTGCTCGCTCCGCAGGAGCTGGGCTGGAAGGCGCGCACGCAGAAGGAGCTGGCGCTCATGGAGGAGATGATGCCGCTGTTCAAGAAACTCGCCCAGGGGCGGGAGATATCGGGGTTGAATGCGTATGAGCAATAACACGGAAGAAGCGGACATAACGCCGAAGGCAACGCGCGCATTGGTCCCCGAACTGCGCTTTCCGGAGTTCCGGGATGCGGGGGAGTGGGAGGAAAAGGTGTTGGCTCAAGTATGCGAGATAAACCCACCAACTAAGGACTTGCCTGATTATTTTATATACATTGATCTTGAGTCTGTCGAGGCAGGTAAGTTAGCACAAGAAAAAGTGATTTCACTAAAAGAGGCACCGAGTAGAGCGCAAAGGCTGCTGAAGAGGGGGGATGTCCTTTTTCAAACAGTGAGACCCTACCAAAAAAACAACTACTTTTTTCAGCCAAATAACGACCTTGGATACGTGGCGTCGACAGGCTATGCTCAATTACGGGCTCGCGAATCAAATATGTATTTGTTTCAGTACCTGCATAACGATAGGTTTGTCGCTAGAGTTTTGGCTAAATGTACTGGATCAAATTATCCCGCGATAAATTCAAGCGATTTATCTGAAATAACAATAGAGATTCCCAATTTCAAGGAACAGCAAAAAATCGCCGACTGCCTTTCCTCCATCGATGAACTGATCGCCTTGGAGGCACGGAAGATCGACGCGCTCAAGGTCCATAAAAAAGGGTTGATGCAGCAGCTTTTCCCCGCCGAAGGCGAAACCCTCCCCGAACTGCGCTTCCCCGAATTCCGGGATGCGGGGGAGTGGAAAATGAGGGCGTTAAGCGAATTTATAACCGAAAGAAACCAGTACCCTAAGGAAAGGGTGCCTTTGTTTAGCTTGACTATTGAAGATGGAGTTACACCAAAAACGGAGCGCTATGAGCGGTCTTTTTTGGTTAACAATCGAGAGGGTGCTTATAAACTGGTGCTGCCGGATGACTTCGCGTATAACCCAATGAACTTAAGATTTGGAGCAATCGGAAGACATGCAGGAGCGGAAAATGTGGCTTTATCAAAATATTACAATATATTTTATTGTGATGAATCCGTGGATTCTAGGTTTTGTGAAATATATTTTAAAAGTGACGGAATGATATCCTTCTATGACAATATGGCTTCTGGATCACTGATCGAGAAAAGGCGTGTTCATTTCAATGATTTTATGAAATTTACTATTCGTTTCCCCGTGTTAACGGAACAGCAAAAAATCGCCGACTGCCTCACCTCCGTTGACGATCTGATTACCTTGGAGTCCCAAAAACTCGACGCGCTCAAGGCCCATAAAAAAGGGCTGCTCCAGCAGCTTTTCCCGTCCCTTGACGAGAGGCCTTTTCATCATACACAGTTCCAAGAAGAAACGGAGGCGGCAGGAGCATGACCGAACACGACAAGAGAAGACTTGGCGCCATCCTCTGGGCTATCGCCGATCAACTGCGCGGGGCGATGAACGCGGACGACTTCCGCGACTATATGCTCTCCTTCCTCTTCCTGCGCTACCTGTCGGACAATTACGAGACGTCGGCGCAGAAGGAGTTGGGGCAGGACTATCCGGCGCTGCCCCCCGGCGATCGCCGCCCGCCGCTGGCGGTGTGGTACGCTCACAACCCCGGCGATACGGTCGAGTTTGAAAAGCAGATGCGCCGCAAGACGCACTACGTGATCAAGCCGGAGTACCTCTGGAGCAGCATCGCCGAGATGGCGCGCACCCAGAACGGCGAGCTGCTGCATACCCTTGAAAAGGGCTTCAACTACATCGAAAACGAATCTTTCGCCAGCACCTTCGGCGGACTCTTCTCCGAGATCAATCTGAATTCGGAGAAGCTGGGGAACACCTACGAAACGCGCAACGCCAAACTCTGCAACATCATCAGGGCGCTCGCCGAGGGCTTGGCGCAGTTCTCCACCGACAGCGACACTCTGGGCGACGCCTACGAGTTTCTTATCGGTCAGTTCGCCGCCGGTTCGGGAAAGAAGGCGGGGGAGTTCTACACGCCGCAGCAGATATCCAGTATCCTCTCCGGCATCGTCACGCTGGACAGCCAGGAACCGGTCACAGGCCGTCGGAAGACCCTTGAAAGCGTCTTCGACTTCGCTTGCGGTTCGGGCTCCCTGCTGCTCAACGTGCGCCGCCGCATGGGGGCGAACGGCATCGGCAAGATTTACGGGCAGGAGAAAAACATCACCACGTACAACCTTGCGCGCATGAACATGCTGCTGCACGGGGTGAAGGATTCGGAGTTCCATATCTACCACGGCGACACCCTCACGAACGACTGGGACTGGCTGCGCGAGATGAACCCGGCGAAGATGCCGAAATTCGACGCGGTGGTGGCCAATCCGCCGTTCAGCTACCGATGGGATCCGACCGAGGCAATGGGCGACGACGTGCGCTTCAAAAACTACGGTCTCGCGCCCAAGTCCGCCGCCGACTTCGCCTTTCTGCTGCACGGCTTCCACTATCTGAAGCCGGAGGGCGTCATGGCGATCATCCTGCCGCACGGCGTGCTGTTCCGGGGCGGCGCGGAAGAGCGCATCCGCACGAAGCTGCTCAAGGACGGCAACATCGACACGATCATCGGCCTGCCCGCCAACCTCTTCTTCTCGACGGGGATTCCGGTCTGCATCCTCGTGCTGAAGAAGTGCAAGAAGCCGGACGACGTGCTCTTCATCAACGCCGCCGAGCACTTCGAGAAGAGGAAGCGCCAGAATGTCCTGACGGAGGACCATATCGACAAGATCATCGACACCTACCAGCACCGCAGGGAAGAGGAGCGCTACGCCCGCCGCGTGCCGATGGAGGAGATCGAGCAGAACGGCTACAACCTGAACATCACGCGCTACATAAGCACGCAGCAGGCGGAGGAGTCGATCGATCTGCAAGCGGTCAACGCCGATCTGGTCGAGCTGACGCAAAGCATCGAGGCGGCGCGGGAGAAGCACAACGCATTTCTCAAAGAGCTGGGTTTGCCGCCATTGTCGTGATCTAAAGACGTTGAGCATATCAATTTACGAGCATTCATTTTAGCTCTGTGCATAAGGTTCGCAAGTTTACTCTCGAATCAACTCGTCTTTAGGAATTGATGAACAGAACCTAGGTATTTTCCGAAAAGAGACGATATTCCATTTTATAAAAATATTACGGACACTCAGATTGAAAGCGAGTTGAAATGCGGTTATAGGCCACTTCCAATCGAATCGGGGATAACGCTCCTTATTAAAAACTTCGTACAAAAGGAGTGTCAAAGAATACCCTGCGAAATTGATGAAACAACATTAAGCTTAGCTTACCGAAATTCAGCCGAAATATGCGCGCTTTATTCATACCTGTTCCTAAAGTTAACCGAATATACATCGAAGTTTGAAGTGACTCACGAAAACATGGGTATTTGTTATAAAAAGCAGCGAATTTAATAATTATTTCTGTAGATATATGCCAACTCAATTGAAAATAGTTTTAGTATTTCAAAGTTCAATGCTACTGTAATGAACTTTTGAGAAACAAAAGGACTGGACTTTCCTCATGTTGTTTTTAATCAAACCAAGGATACGCTTCCAAAACTTCGGGCGCTGTGGTACGATTTACCATGATGACAATCCTCCTTGGGTTATCGCTGGGGTCAGGTATAGCAAGAATACCTGATGTGTCGTATCTGCTTCAAACTTTTTTGCGAAAGATTTTATACATTATCCACCGTGGAGAACCGGTCGCGATCCTCGGTGCGAGGATGGAAGTTATCGAGGAGGCAAAGCGGAAGCAACCGGAGCGGTGGAAGGGGCGCCCGACGAGGAATCTGGAAGAGGAGAAAGAAAAATGGCTCAATCCGGAGAAGGATGGAAGAACGCGGGAAAGCTTAACCCCGAAAAAGCGACAGCTCGGTTGACAGACACCAAACTCTTCATCCTATACTAAACTTTTTTAGTGTTTTAAGAAATGGTTTAAGATTTTTAAACGCCGAATGGTTAGCCTGATTAAATTAGACTACTGTTGGCTTTGTTATAAATTGTACTATATTTATCCAACAAGTATCTCAGAGCTTTTTTTCCTAAAAAACTAAAAAATGTGAGGAAAAAATGAGTAGCTATTTCTTTTTAGAAGCCAAAATAGAAGCAAAAACAAACGAAAAAAGCGCTCTTTTTCTTGAAAAACTGGAAAAATTTGCGGATGCAAATAAGAAAACGATCTATGTTCTTGATCGTCCGTTAACAGATCAAAAATATAATTACACGTATTCTCATGCTCTGATTGTCTTATCTCCCAACAGCAGAATAGCCATCATTGATTATGGAGCGAACCCTAATAAGTTTGAAGAGTATGTTGAAGATGTAATTGAAGATATTGTTGCTATATCAGATAAATATCTTTATAAAGACGTGATCGGCCGAAGCAGAAAATGGCGATCAATTCTACTTGATACCAAGCTTAAAATATCGAATTATGAAGCTATTGAAGATTTTTTTGAAGCTCTAAAGTTGAACGATGATGAGGAGAAGAAAAAGATAGACTTGCTTGTTTCTTTGTTCATCGGAAGCATAAATGATATCGAAAGGGTAAAAGAAAGTGTTCCAATAACAATGTTAGACAAGGTAAAACAGAAAATTCAACTATTTGATGGCGACCAAACGAGATTTGTGTATCAAAAGCTGGAAAAGAAAAAAATCACCATACAAGGCTTATCAGGAACAGGAAAAACTGAGCTGCTTATGCATAAACTTAAGGATTTATACATAAGTGATACTTCATCTTCTATATTTTTTACTTGTCATAATAAAATTCTGGCAGATACTTTAAGGAAGAGAATCCCTTCATTCTTTAACTTCATGAAGGTTGAACAGCAAATCGAATGGCAAAAAAGATTATGGTGCGAAAATGCTTGGGGTTCGTTCTCCGATGAACACTCTGGTGCTTACAGATATATCTGTGCATTTTATCAGATCCCTTTTTATAGGTATTCATACCAGATGTCTTTTAAAAAAGCATGTAAAATGGCGGTTACGGAAATAAAAGAGAAGTATCCCGAAGGGCAAATGAAATTTGCATTTACGTATATGTTTATAGATGAAAGCCAAGACTTTGATGAAACGTTCTTTGAACTTTGTGAACTAGTAACTGAAAAGAATATATATGTTGCAGGCGATATATTTCAGAATATATTTGACAAGAATTTTTCAAGTACCATTACTCCTGACTTTCTTTTAGGGAAGTGTTATAGGACTGATCCCAAGACCCTGATGTTCGCTCATGCCCTTGGCATGGGCCTCTTTGAGGAAATAAAATTTCGTTGGCTTGAAAAGAAAGAGTGGGAAGACTGTGGGTACAATGTAACAATTGAAGACTCTAAATATCATCTTTGCAGAGAACCTTTAAGGCGCTTTGAAGATTTGGACGACAACTTTGAAAGTATAGAAATTGTAGAAGGCGAAGAGAATTTTTTAGAGCCGGTTCTTAAAATCATTCAAATAATAATTAAAGAAAATGAAACTGTCGAACCGGATGATATTGGAATTATATTGCTAGATCAAGGCAATGATATTTACAAGTTTGCTGATACTTTAGAAATAAATATTAGAAAAAACTTCGGCTGGGCGGTAAATAAAGCTTATGAATCCAAGGAAAAAACTCTAAATTCTATATTGATTAGCAACAGGAACAATGTTAAAGGATTAGAATTCCCTTTTGTAATTTGTATAACAAGAAAAATAAAGAGCAATATGAGTTATAGAAATTCTTTGTATACAATGCTTACCCGATCTTTTATTAAGTCATATTTACTCATTCCAGAAAACAGCGAATCTGGTTTGACAGCCAGCATGCGGGACGGCTTAAGAGAAATCATAAGAAATAAGCGAATGATTATTGAAGAGCCGAGTGAAGCGGAGAAAGAATCTATAAGAACTAAGTTTCAATATAATCTCAAAAAAATGTCTTATTATGATATTATGATGGAAATATTCAAAGAAAAGCGAATTAATAAGATTTTTTATGAAAAATTCTTTTTAATGGCTCAACAAGCGGATCTAATTGAAAGCGACAAAGAGACTTTAGCGGAATTCGTAGAAGCAAATCAAAAGTTCCTGAGAGATAAATAGTATGAAAATTATAGCTAAGGATATATTTGAATTTCAAAAAGATATTTTTTTTGCTCCTTTAAGAACTAAAGTTGATTATGCAAGTTTAATAGTGTATTCTGCGCGTAATTTGTTGTTGGATTATGACGTGGCTAAAGAACGTAGTTGCGGCCAAATGAAGCTGATTATTGCTAGGATGAGCAGGCTATTCTTTTTTGCAGAAAATCATATATTTAGCGTTTCCTTTCCATTCTTAGTTTGTACGGATAGCAATAAGGACGATCAGGATGATCTTGGGGGCCACGCAGGGAATGATTTTAAGGGGGACTCGAATGATGCCGATTGCAAGAATTGGGAATGCATGCGCATTTCTAAAATTCAAAGCTATTCAGGGAGAGAGTTGAATAATGAGTCTATTTCGTTTATTATTTCAATCTTGAAGAATGAGAAATTCGAGCTTAATCGCTCGCTGCTCGATTCCTATATCAACTCATCAGAAATTGAATATGAGAATTTTTTATTGCTTGAAGAAATTCTACAGTTTGAGCCAGCGTACATTAGATATGATAACGATCCGAAAAATGAAAAGGGCAAACTACATCCACTTCATCATTTTGATGTAAATTATTCAAACTACAGCACTTATAAATTGGGTTTAGATAAAGCTATAACTAATGACTTCCTTGAGAATATGTTGGATGTTGCAACTGAATGCTCTTATATAAGATAAACAAGGCTTGTCACTTTTTTACCGCGAGAGTGGACGTATCGTTTCGTCCAGTGGTACGATGAGTTCCATCGTCATAACGGCTTGAAGTACGTCACGCCCGGCCGAGCGTCACCGGAGAGGATCGACTGCAATCCTCAAGGCGAGGAAGAAAGTTTTCGAGGAAGCGAAGCGAAAGAATCCGGTTCGATGGAAGGGACGTCCGACGAAGAATCTGGAAGAGGGAAAAGAGGTATGGCTCAATCCGGAAAAGAATGGAAGAACGAGGGAAGCTTTAACCTCGGAAAAGCGACAGGTCGGTTGACAGATAACGTATTCTTTATCTTGAGCATTTAGCAACCTATGGCAGCCTTCAAATCTTTTTTTCAGGCGAAAACTTTGGACATTTCCAAAACTCACCCCACCACCTCGCCCCTAACAAACGCATTATACACATTCTCGAACCAGTCATCGTAATTGGACGGTATCGGCCGCACGGGCTTCCATTCGAAGCTGCACCGCATCGCCTCGGCGTCCAGCGTCACTTCGCACACCCGGTCGGAAAACGAGCCGTCGTCCAGCTCGACGGGGACGCCTTCCTGCGCGCAACGGCTCGTGTCCAGGCCGCCTGCCGAAGCGTCGGGGGCGAGGTTTTCCGCGCCACGGACGAGGTACGATCCCCGGCTTTTGCCTCCCTTGCGGATGTACTCGTCGATGGCGGAGAGGTAGGCGAGCTGGGTGAGCAGGATGTCGCGGTTGATGAAGGCGTCGGTCATCTGTCGGGCGTCGGCCGCGCCGGTTTCGCTTGTCAGTGCTTCGAGGTCGCGGCGGCATTCGTCGATGGCTTTTCCGACGAGGCCGGCGGGGCGGATCATCGCGCCCGTTTCGTCCATTCTGCGCTGGTAGCGTTCGCGGAGTGCGCGCGGGTCGGCTGCATCGCTGCGGGCGGCGTTTTCGCGGAAGGTCTTCGCCAGAGCGAGGAGCTTCCGCAGCGCGGGTTCCGCCGCCTGCGCGATGGCGTCCGCCGGTAGCGGTTCTTCGCGGTATTTGGCGGCGATGTACTGGGCGGCGCGTGTGCTGCCGGTCTGGGTGGAGTTGAGGGCCGATCCTCCGGGGCGGTAGACGCCGAAGGTTCCGTTGACTTCGCCGACGGGGAAGAAGTGTTTGAGGTCGCTCTCCCACCAGATGTTCGCGGTGAGGCCTCCGTTGTTGTGCTGGGCGCAGACGTCGATCTCAAGCCGTTCGCTCTTCAGGTCGATGCCGTTGTCCATGTAGAGCTTGTAGGCCAGGGGGTTCATCTTCAGCAGGCGGTGCAGCGGCGTGTCCAGCAGGGCGTGCGACTTTTCGAGGTACTCGCGGGCGACGTCGTTCAGCAGCTCCGTGTGCAGGCCGTTTTCGTCGCCTCCTTTGGAGGGGTTGACGCGGAAGTCGAGGAAGACGCGACGGCCTTTGACGCGCGTCTCGGTGAAGACGGCGATGTCGACGATGGAGGAGCCCCCCTTGCCCAGCTTGCGCGGGTCGAACGGCCACTGGTAGCCTTTGAGGAAGGTGGCGTTGAGCATGTCGCCGGTTGTTGCGAAGTAGTCGTCGAGGAACTCGCGGGCGTCGCCGCCGTCAGTGTCGGTGGAGATGTAGGTCGGAATCACCTGCTGGTAGGTGCCGGAGAGGTTCCAGCGGAACTTCGTCGAGGCGATGCCGTACTGCGACTCGGTGAGGTTGACGCCCTTCGCCCCGGCCTCCAGCGCGACGCCGGTTGCGCAGGTCTGGCTCTGCGGGTAGACGGAGGAGCGGTAGATCCCCGACGGCCCGCCGACGGCGTAGACGATGTTGGTGCAGTTGAAGACGGTCAGGCCGAAGGTGGATTCGTCGTAGTTCGCGGCGTCGATGGCGACGAGGCCGACGGCGCGCTTGGGGTCGCCCTCGGTGAGAATGCCGACGACGCGGAAGCCGTCGAAGACGGGGATTCCCTTCCGCTCGACGCTCTTCTGAAGGTGCTCGGTCATCAGGCGGGAGGTCAGCGGGCCGCAGGAGGTGGCGCGCTGGCGGGGGTCGTGGTCGGTCTTGTAGCCGACGTACTCGCCGAAGGCGTTGTGGGGGAAGGGGACGCCGAGATTGACGAGCTTGTAGAAGCCGCGCGCGCTCATGGCGGCCTCGACGAGCGCGATGTCGCCGTGCATGGAGCCGCCGGAGAAGAGCGTTTCGGCCATGCTGCGGACGGAGTCGGGCTCGCCCCCGGCGAGGGTGAGCTTGTAGTAGGTCTGCTTGTCCGAGCCGGTGTTGCGCGACGTTCCCATGGTCACGCCCTCGGTGACGATGGCGACGTCCTCCTGCCCCAGAGAAACGAGCGTGTCGGCGGCGTTGTACCCGGCGCATCCGGTGCCTACGACGACGGTGTTGAAGGTGTAGACGGGCAGGTCGAGCCCGGCGATGCGCATCGTGCCGCGTTCGACTCGGACGGGCATGGCTAGAGCCTCCTGATGTGGAAGCCGCCGTCCACGTTGATCACCTGGCCGGTGGAGTAGTCGAACGCGCCGCTCGACAGGGCCGCCGCCGCCTCGCCGATGTCCTCCGGAAGGCCCCAGCGCGGCGTGGGGAGGCCGCCGTCTTCGAAGATGAACGTGTCGTACTTGGCCTCGACGGCCTTCGTCATGTCGGTCTTGACGATGCCGGGGCGTATCTCGAAGACGGGGATGTTGTGCGCGCCCAGTTCGGCGGCGAAGAGCGCCGTCACCATGGCGATTCCCGCCTTGGAGATGCAGTATTCGCCCCGGTTAGTGGAGGCCGTGTATGCCGATATCGAGCCGATGTTGATGATCCGGGGGGAGTAGTCGGGGAGCCCCTGCTTTTTAAGGCCGATCATCGCGTTGGCGAAGAGCTGGTTCATGAAGAATGTCCCCTTCAGGTTGATGTCCATCAGGCGGTCGAAACTCTCCTCCGTGGTCTCCAGGATGTTCAGGCGGGTCAGCGGGGCCACGCCCGCGTTGTTCACCAGCACGTCGATGCGTCCGTGCGTTTTCAGCACGAAGTCGAGGGCGGCCTGTCTGTCGGTGCTCTGCGAGATGTCGCACTTCACGTAGTCCGCGGGGACGCCGTATGTTCTCAACCCGGCGAGCGCGTCCGCCGCCTTCTCCTCGCCGGAGGAGCTGCTCATCACCACCGCGTACCCTAGCTTCGCATGCTTCGCGAGCACGCCCAACCCGATGCCCCGCGACGATCCCGTGACCAGAATGACTTTCCGTGTCATGTCGCCTCGTCTCCTTTCGTTCCATTACGGTTGTCCATGGACAACCGTAATGAGTATAGCACTTTTTTACGGCCGGTGAATTTTCGGTAGTTTTTCTTCTTGACAGATCGCGAACGCGCTCCTACAATACCCTCTGAAAAATGACCGTTGGTCAATTTATTGAACTAAGGTCATTTAAGAATTGTAAAGGACGTGTTTACATGCCTCGTTTGGCTCAAGAGAAAAAGGAAGCGATGGAGGAGATAACGAAGGACGCCATCTTTCAAGCGGCGTACGAAATTCTGATGGAGGGAAGCTGGCACGATCTCACGATGGAGCGTCTGGCGAAAAGAACCGGAATCGCGAAGGGGACGGTCTACAACTATTTCCGGAACAAGAGCGACGTGATCGGTTTCATCGTTCTGAAGACGTCGGCGTCGATGCGGAACGAGATTCTGAATCTCGATTGCGGGAAGGGCGATCCGAGAGAGCTTCTGGCCGCGATGCTGGACATCCTGATGAAGGACCTCTTCAGCAACAGGCTCGGCGTCTCGGCGGTCGGGAAAGCCCTTGAAGAGGGGGGGCGCCCCTTTCCCGCCGAAGACGACCCGTTCCGGGAGATCCGGGGGAGAATGCTCTTCGTTCTTGAGCGCGGCATCGAGGAAGGTGTATTCAAAAAGTGCGATCCCGTAGTGGCCGAGGAGGGAATACAGTCTCTGATCAGGGGCATGGCGCATAGAATAGGGAACGGCGAACTCGTGGGAATGGATGAAGCTCTCCCGGCGTTTCTGAACGATACGATTCTGGCGGGGCTCGCTTCCGTGCGAAAGGAGGAATGTTCCGAATGAAGATTACATCCGTCTCCCTGAGGCGTCCGGTTACGGTGCTTATCTGCACGGCGGCGCTCGTCTTCTTCGGCGTGTCCTCGCTCACCAGCATGGGGGTGCAGCGCATTCCGGACATCGACTTTCCCATCGTCACGGTCAGCACCTCGATGAGCGGAGCGAGCGCGACGATCATGGACAACGACGTGGCCGACGTCATCGAAGAGAAGCTGAGCAGCATCTCCGGCGTCAAAAACATCTCTTCGAGCAGCTACCAGGGGATCAGCATGACGGCGGTGGAGTTCGAGCTGGACAAGGACGTGGACGCGGCGGCGGCGGACGTTAGAGACAAGGTGAATCTGGCCGCTGCGGAGCTTCCCGACGAGGCGGAAACGCCCGTCGTCCAGAAGTTCTCCTCCTCCGACGAAGCCATCGTCACCATCGCCGTAGCGGGGAGCATGCCGTACCGCGAGAAAGCTGAGTACGCCGACAAGATTCTCAAGCCGCGCCTTGAATCGGTGGACGGCGTGGGCAATGTCTCGACGCCGGGACTGCGGAAGAGAGAGATACGAATCTGGCTCGATCCCGCGAAGCTCAAGGCGCGGTCGTTGAGCGTCAACGACGTCTCCTCGGCGATAAAGAAACGGCATGTCGACCTTCCCTCCGGGAGCGTGAAGACGGAGAGGAACGAGTTTCAGCTTCGGCTGAACGCCGAATACGCTTCGGCGGAGGAGTTGCGGACTCTGCCGGTGCTGGTGAAGGAGGGCGCGACGGTGCGCCTCGGCGATGTCGCGCGGGTGGAGGACGGATTGGAGGAGCGCTCCGATGCGGCGACGTACAACGGAGAGGAGACGATCCTGCTCTCCATCGCCCGGCAGCGGGGAGCGAACGAAGTGACGGTGGCCGACGGCATCCTGAGACGGATCGAAGAGATGCGGGGGAGTCTGCCGGAAGGCGTCCGGATCGAAATACTTTCCAACACGTCGGACTTCATCCGGCGTTCGATGAAGGGCGTCGGCAGCGACGTGCTGCTTGCCGTCGGCCTGTGCGCGCTGATCATGCTCTTTTTCCTCCAGACGCTCCGGGCGACGTTCGTGACGGTGGTCGCCATTCCGGTGTGCCTTCTTGGAAGCTTTCTCTTCCTGAAGGCGTTCGGCGTCACGGTCAACAATCTGAGCATGATGGGCATCTCGCTCTCCGTCGGCATGGTGGTGGACGCGACGACGGTGGTGCTGGAGAACATCCATCGCCGCATGGGGAAAAACGTGCGCACTTCGGAAGCGGCGGAGAAGGGGACGAACGAAGTCGCGTTCTCCGTCCTCGCGGGCGGGCTGACGACGATGGCGGTCTTCGCTCCCATCACGTTCATGGGAGGAATCATCGGGAAGTTCTTCTTTTCGTTCGGCATCGTCGTCGTCTGCACGATCGCGCTTTCCGTGCTGCTCTCCCTCACGCTGACGCCGTTCGTCAGCTCCCGGATCATGCGCGCGGAGGAATCGCGGTATGGGATGGCGCGCATGATCCGGGGCTTTCTGGACTCGCTCGAACAGGCGTACCGGAAGCTGCTGACGTTCGCGGTGCGCTTTCGTTGGATCACCATGTCGGCGGCCGCGGGGCTTTTCGCCCTCGGAGTCTTCTTCGCCGCCAATCTGGGGACATCCTTCTTTCCGACGGAGGACCGGGGAGAGCTGACCATCTCCTTCGAGCTGGCCGACGGAACGTCCCTGGAGGAGAGCGAACGCTTTCTCGCTCGTCTGGACGGAATGGTCCGGGAGCGGAAGGATGTCGCCTACACCTACGGGACCATCGCGAGCGGGAGCGGGTCGGAGGCGAACAAGGGCAGCCTCTATCTCTTTTTCATCCCCAAGAGCGAGCGGGCGGGCATCGACGATATCAAGAGCGAGCTTCGACGCGAGTTCGCCGCCTTCTCCGACGCGAAGCTGAACCTCGCCATGAGAGGCGGTTCCGACATCACGATGAATCTCTCCGGCGGAGACTTCGAACAGCTCGGCGCGCTGGCGGAAAGGATCGTCGCGGAGCTGGCGAACGAATCTCGTCTCACGGACCTGGACACCGACGTCCGTATGAAAAAGCCTCAGTTGAACATCGCTCTCAACCGGGCGCTGGCGGACGATCTGGATCTGGACGTTCGCTCCCTTTCGGAGGAGATCGGCGCCTATTTCGGCGGAACGAAGGTCGGGGTCTTCAAGGACGGGGGGTATCGGTACGATATCCGTCTCATGGCCGAGGCGTCGTCGAGAATGCACGCGGAGGACATCGAGAAAATCTCCGTGTTCAACGGCAAGGGGGAGAGCGTCTCTCTCGCGGGGCTGGTTGAGGTGAAACAGGGCTTCGCGCCCAACGTGGTCAAACGGCTGAATCGGCGGCCTTCCATAGAGATCGGCGCGAACGTTTCGGGGATATCGAGCGGCGAAGGGATCGCGATCATCGAGGCCGCGGCGGCGAAATACCTTCCCGCCGACGGAAGCGTTCTCCTCGCCCCGTCGGGACAATCGCAGAACATGCAGGAGGATTTCCGGCGCATCTTCACGGCGTTGGCCACGGTGGTGCTGCTCGTCTACATGGTGATGGCCATTCAGTTCGAGTCGTTCATGCATCCGTTCACCATCATGTTCTGCCTCCCGCTGCTTACGCCGGGGGCCTTCGGGCTGCTTTTTCTCGCGGGGAAGAATCTGGATATGATGGCCTTCATCGGCATCATCCTGCTGGTGGGCATCGTGGTGAACAACGGCATCATTCTGGTCGACTTCATCAACCAGGAGCGGGAGCGGGGGGTGGAGAAGAAGGAAGCCGTGATCAACGCGGGTCCTCTTCGACTGCGCGCGATCCTGATGACGGCGTGCTCGACCATCGTCGGCGCGATCCCCGTCGCGCTGGGGCTCAGCGAAGGATCGGAATTCCGGCAGCCCATGGCGATCGCCACCATCGGAGGGCTTGCGACATCGACGTTGCTGACTCTCTTCGTCATCCCGGTCGTCTATCTGATTCTCGACGACCTCAAGGAGAAAACCGCCGCGCTGCTCAGGTGGGCGTTCATGCGGCGGACGCGGCGCTCGGTCGGAGCCGTTTTGGAAACACTTGAAAGAGCAGGGGGAAAATCATGAACGCGATACTCAAGAAGACACTGATGATCGGAGGTGCGTCGCTTCTCCTCGCGGCGTCCGTCCTCTTGGCCGAGGGGGTCGAAAGGCTCACTCTCGAGCGATCCGTGCGCCTCGCTCTCGAACGGAACCTCGACGTCCTCTCGGCGTGGACGGAGCGGGAGAAAACCGAAGGCGCGCTGATTTCGGCGCGATCGGCGCTCTCCCCTTCTCTGACGCTTTCGGGTTCGTCCACCCGCAGGGAGGACAACGGAGCCGCTCCCGAGAGAGCGAACAGCGCGGCGATCACGCTTTCGCAGACGCTGTACGCGGGAGGAACGCTCCGCGCCGGGGAACGCCAGGCGGTCCTCGATTCGCGAAAGGCGGCCGAGGAGCTGGAATACGCGAAGGAGAGCGTGGCGCAGGCGGTCTGCGCCTCCTGGTACAACGTGCTCCAGACGGAGGCGGATCTGCGGACGGCGGAAGAGACGCTCGCCTACTATACGACCTCCTGGACGGACTTTAAAAAACGGGTGGAACTCGGACTTTCCACAAAACTGGAGCTCGCGCGGGCGGACCAGCAGCGCGTCAACGCCGAGGCGGAGTTCATCGGCGCGAAAAACGAGCTGGCGAAGGCGAAGGTCTCGCTTCTGACGCTGCTTCGAATCGATCCGACGACCGAAGTCGAGATCGACGGAACGCTGGAGACCGTCGCCGTCGAAGGCGATGCGAAACGCTCGCTCGAGAAGGCGCTTTCAACGCGCCCGGACCTTCAGGCGCTTGTCTCGGAAGAGGAGGCCCGGAAAGAGGCCGTCGCCATCGCTGCGGGAGGGATGAAACCGACGATATCTCTGTCGGCTTCCTATCAGTTCAACGACAGCTCGTCGAGCCTCGCGGCGAACAACGCGAACGAATGGACGGCCACGCTCTCGGTCGGCATCCCCGTGTACGACGGAGGGTATGCGAAGGGGCGCGTGCGGAGCGCGAAAGCGTCGCGGGAGCAGGCGCTTCAGGCGGTAGAGAAAAAGAAGGACGCTCTCGGCGAGGAGACGCTCAACGCGTGGATGACCCTCGTCAGCTCGTTGGAAACGGCCGAGGCCGCGAAGAAGAACGTGGAGCTCGCCCGGGAAAGCCTTCGTCTTGCGGAGGTTGGCTACCGCGAGGGCGTCAATACGCAGCTCGACGTCCTTCAGGCAAGAACGTCGCTTACGGAAGCGCAGCGGAAGCTCTCCGGCGCGCTGAAAGAACACAATCTCGCATTCGTCGCCCTGTGCATGGCCGAGGGAACGCTTGCGAGCGTTTTCGAAAACGATCAGTAAAGGAGAATGCATCATGAGGAAAAACCAGAGTAAAAAAAAGGGAGTGAAGGGCGCGGCGATTCTGTTCCTCGCCCTCCTCCTTCTCGCGACGTTCCATCTTCTTCGTTCGCCGGCTTCCGTCCCTTCTCCGGAGGCGTCCCGGCAGCCGGTTTCCTCCGCCGTCAGAGTCGCCGCAGTGCCGGTGGAACGGCGTCCGCTCATTCGCCGGGGTTTTTCGGCCTCCGCCACTCTCGAGGCCAGAGAGAGCGTCGTCCTTCTCTCGAAGGTCTCCGGCAGGTTGAGCGAGATGCGCGTATCGCAAGGAGACGGCGTTAAAAAAGGGGACGTCGTCGCCGTCCTGGATCACCGGGATCAGGACGCGCAGGTGAGCGCGCTTCAGGCGCAGGTGAACGCGGCGAAAGCCGAAGCGGAGCAGGCCAGGGCGCAACTGGAGAACGCGACGAAGGAAAAGGAGCGGTACGAACGACTGCGCAAAGAGGGGTACGCCACGCAGCAGGAGCTGGACAGCCGAATCATGACCTACCAGTCGGCAAGGGCGTCGTACAATAGAAGTCTCGCCGCGGTGAAGCAGCAGGAGGCGAACCTCTCCGCGCAGAAGGTCTCCAGATCGGAGTACACCCTTCTCTCCCCCATGGACGGCGTTGTGCTGAAGGACTACTCTCTGTCGCCCGGAACCATGATATCCGAAGCCACGTCCGTAGTGGAGATCGCCGACGTGCGGAGCATGAAGGGGGTCGCGCAGCTCTCCGAGATGCAGGCGAGCAGGGTTTTCGCCGGGATGAAGGTCGTCCTCTCCGGCGACGGTTTCCCCGGCACGGAGGTCGAAGGAAAGGTCTCCCGCATCAGCCCCTACGTCGACAGCTCGACCAGGACGCTGCAGGTGGAGGTCGTCGCCGACAACGCAGCCTCGGGAGGGATTCTCAAGCCGGGGATGTTCGTCTCCGTTCTCTTCGTGGAGGCGGAATCGGTCGACGCGTTGACGATCCCATCGCACGCGCTGCGTGAAAACGGCAAGGTTTTCGTGGAAAAGGACGGAACGGCGGAGGAGCGAAGCGTCGAGACGGGGCTGACTCTGCCCGACGCCGTGCAGATTCTCTCCGGGCTCGAAGAAGGGGAGCGCGTCGTCGTCGGAGGAAAGAACCTGAAAGGCGGAGAAAAGATCGTCGTCGGCGAGTAGCCGCGCCGTGCGCGAAAATAACAACCTTCACGCTTAAGAGCGACGCCCGCAACATTGGAGACACAGTATGCCTTCAACGCTGCGGGCGCGTTCCTTCCAGCTCTTCCCTCCGGTGTCCGGCCACGCCCGTGGGAACGGGCGCGGTTGTCGATGGACAACCGCGAAGAGCATGGTACTTTTCTGTCCGTTCAAACTCGGCTTCCGGCGAGGAAGCGTTCGAGGAGACCGGAGACCGGCGCCGCACGGCGTGGGCGTGGACTCAATAACATCGGAACATACCTTCAGTCGATCTGAATCGCAATCCGCATCACAAAGTCCTCTTCCTTTTCCGTCATGAAATATGTGAGCCAGTCGGTAATATACGCGTTGCCGGTGACTGTTCTCCCGGACTCCTTTATAAAGTCGAGGAGCTTTTCTCCCGAGAGGGGCAGGTCTTCGTACGGCCCCTTATGGACGATGGTTGCGTAGTGCGAGGCGGGTTTGACGAACGAATACTCGCTCGCTACGGGAGCGGATAGTTCGCTGTAGCAATGGCTCGCTTCCAGCATCCCTTTCTGTATGAGGCAGTCTCTTGAAATAATCGCTCCCACCTCGAAAGAAAGTTGCATCGAAGGAAAGGTTTTCAAGTGCGCCATCAGTCTTTGGGACGCTTCCGCCCAGACGATATCCTCGTCTCCTCGGGAAAAGTCCAGCGGCAGCGCGAGCAAATACTGCTCCTCCATATAATCTATGGACGGTTTGCCCGCCTCCAGCGAAGGAACTGTTTCTATACGTTCGATCATATCTTGAAGCAGCCTTTGAATCTGCTCAAGACGCTCCATCTCTTCGGCGAGGCGGTGCTGTTTCGACTTCAACGTCGAGATGAATTTTGCCGGGTCCTGCGAGAGCAAGTGGTCTTTGATCTCTAAAAGCGATGAACCGCACTTCTTCAGGGCGGCGATGATGTCGAAAGCGAACAGCTGCGTCGTCGTATAGTATCGGTAGCCGTTCTCCTTGCGTACTTCCGGACGGAGCAAGCCGATCTCGTCGTAGTGAAAGAGCGTCTCTTTGCTTACGCCGCAGAGCTTCGCGAATTCTCCGGTAGAAAAGAGAGGAACTTTCTTCTCGATCATGTTTTTCCTCCTTGACTATGGGGTTACCCCATACCCTATCCTACCCGATGCACATTCTTTTGCAAGGGGGAGCTTCATGAGAAATTCCATCGCGCAACGGTTCACTACCGGCGGTCTGGTCCGCTTCGCACTGCCCACGGTCGTCATGATGGTGGTGTCATCGCTCTACGGTACTGTGGACGGGGTGTTCATCGCTCGCTTCGTGAGTACGGACGCGCTTGCCGCCTCCAACATCGTCTTTCCGGCTCTCGGATTCGTCTTCGGAGCGGGAATAATGTTCGGCGCGGGAGGGAGCGCCGTTGTCGGCAAAGACATGGGAGAGAGGCGAAAGATATCCGCCTGTCGGAATTTTACGCGCACTCTTCTCTTCTCGCTTCTTTCGGGGGTTGCGCTGAGCGGCGTTCTTCTACTCTTTTTGAAGCCGCTGTTGGTGGCAATGGGGGCGAGCGAGCGTCTTCTCCCCTATTGCGAGGAGTATCTGCGCTTTTTGACTCCGTTCTTGCCGTTGCTGGTGCTGCAAATAGTATTCGGCATGTTTTTCATCACGGCCGGCAAACCCGGAACGGGGATGTGGCTCACTATCGTTTCGGGACTCGTCAATATCGTGCTGGATTATCTTCTGATCGTCCACCTCGGCCTGGGGATGTCCGGCGCGGCTTTGGCGACCGCGGCGGGCTTCTCCATCACGCCCCTTTTCGCCCTCTTTTATTTTCGGAAAGGTCGCACGGCGCTCTATTTTATGCGGCACAGGCTGAAGATGAAGGTCATCGCGCGTATCTGCGCCAACGGCTCTTCCGAAATGGTGGGAAGTCTCGCCGCCGGCATCGTCGGATGGCTGATGAACGTGGCGATGATTCGCGCCGCCGGAGAGGAGGGAGTGGCCGCTCTCACGGCGGTGTTGTACACCCAGTTTCTCTTCACCGCCGTCTACTACGGTTACTCCGGCGGGGTCGCGCCCGTGATCAGCTACAACTACGGCAGCCGGAACCCCCGGATGCTTCGGCGTGTTTTCGGTATCTGCGCGGTGGTCGTCGGGCTCTGTTCTCTGGCGATGACCGGAGCGACCCTGCTGCTGGCCCGCCCGCTGAGCGGAGTCTTCCTGGAGCAGGGCACGGAGGCGTACGCCCTCGCGGTACGGGGGTATCGCTTCTTTGCCATTGGATATCTCTTCGCAGGGTTCAACATCTTCGTCTCGGGTTTTTTTACGGCGCTTTCGAACGGGCGTGTCTCCGCATGGCTTTCGTTCGTCCGCACCTTCGGCTTCAGCGTGGCCGGAGTGTTGTTGTTGCCGGCGCTCTGGCGCGTCGACGGTCTCTGGATATCGGTACCGGTCGCGGAGGCCGCCGCTCTGCCGTTGTCGGTCTACTCGCTGTTTAAAAACCGCGGGCGGTACGGGTATTTTTAGGAAGAGGAACATCCTGGCCTGGCCCGCAAGAACGCGCAGTATTCGATTAAAGGAACAGAATGAAAGGAACAGAACTTCTTTTTGCTCGCTGGTACCCGGGAAGGGAGTTGTACGGAGCGTCTACCGAGCCGAACTTTTCCCCTCTCTTCTCGGGAGAGAGCGCAGCGAATGAACATGTTCCTCTACGAAAGGAAGCGGATTCGAAATGAAAATGACATCGTTCTCTCTCAGGCGTCCCGTCACAGTGCTCATCTGCACCGCGGCGCTCGTCTTCTTCGGCGTTTCGTCGCTGGCTACCATGGGAATGCAGCAGATGCCCGACATCGCTTTTCCCATCGTCATGGTGAGCACGACGATGCGCGGCGCAAGCGCGACGATAATGGACAACGACGTGGCCGACCCCATAGAGGAAAAATTGAGCGGTATCTCCGGTGTGAAAAGCATCGAGTCGAGCAGCTACCAAGGGCTCAGTATGACGCTGGTGGAGTTCGAACTGGACAAAGACGTCGACGCTGCCGCGGCCGATGTCAGGGACAAAGTCAATCTGGCTGTGGCGGCGCTTCCCGTCGAGGCGAAAACGCCCGTCGTTCAGAAGTTCTCCATGTCGGACGAGCCCATCGTCACCATAGCTGTTACGGGAGACATCCCCTACGTCGAGAAGGCCCTATACGCCGACAAAACGCTCAGGCCGCGCCTCGAATCGGTTGATGGCGTGGGGAACATCACGACACCCGGCCTGCGAAAGAGAGAAATGCGCATCTGGCTCGACCCGGAGAAACTCAAGGCGAGGGGGCTTACCGTCAACGACGTGTCCACGGCGATACAAAAACGGCATGTCGACCTCCCCTCCGGGAGCGTCAAAACCGAACGAAGCGAGTATCAGCTTCGACTGAACGCGGAATATGCCTCGGCGGAGGAGCTGCGGACGCTGCCCGTGCTGGTGAAGGAGGGCGCGACCGTCCGTCTCGGCGACGTCGCGCGTGTGGAGGACGGGTTGGAAGATCGTTCGAACGCCGCCACGTACAACGGAGAGGAAACAATTCTGCTGGCCATAGCGCGCCAGCGGGGATCGAACGAGGTTACCGTGGCCGATAACATACTGATGCGGATCGAAGAGATGCAAGCGCTCGCTCCGGAGGGAGTGGAAATAAAAACGCTCTTGAACTCCTCCGACTATATCCGTCGATCAATGAAGGGAGTAGGAAGCGACATTCTTCTGGCCGTCGGTCTGTGCGCGCTGCTGATGCTCTTCTTTCTTCAGACGTTTCGGGCGACCTTCGTGACGGTGCTCGCCATACCGGTCTCTCTTCTGGGCAGCTTCCTCTTTCTGCATATGATCGGCGTGACGATCAACGCGCTGAGCATGATGGGCATTTCGCTCTCCGTCGGAATGGTGGTGGACGCGACGACGGTCGTGCTCGAAAACATTCACCGCCGGATGGGTGCGACGATTCGTCCTCTGGAAGCGGCGGAGCACGGAACGAGCGAAGTCGCCTTCTCGGTCGTCGCGGGCGGACTGACCACTGTGGCGGTGTTCGCTCCCATCACGTTCATGGGCGGCATAATCGGAAAGTTCTTCTTTTCGTTCGGCATCACCGTCGTCTGCACGATAGCTATTTCGGTACTGCTCTCCCTCACGCTGACGCCGTTCGCAAGCTCGCGGATCATGCGGGCGGAGGAATCGCGGCATCCGGTGGCGCGCATGATCCGCACTTTTCTTGAATGGCTCGAGAACGCCTATCGGAAACTGCTGACGCTTGCCGTGCGCTTTCGTTGGGTAACCATAGCCGCGGCTCTGGGACTGTTCGCTCTCGGAATCTTCTTCGCGGTCAACCTGGGGACATCTTTCTATCCCTCCGAGGACGAAGGGCGGCTTGCCGTTTCTTTCGAACTTCCCGACGGGACTGCTCTTGAAGAGAGCGAGCGTTTTCTTGCCCGTCTGGGTGGAATGGTGCGACAGCGGAAAGACGTCTCCTTCACCTACGGAACCATCGCGACCGGCGGCAGCTCGGAAGTAAATAAAGGAAACCTGTATATCAATCTTCTTCCTAAAGCGGAAAGGGGCAATATCGACGGGATAAAAAGCGAGCTTCGTTCCGCGTTCTCCGCTTTCCCCGACGCAAGGCTGAAGATCGCCATGCCGGATGGTCCGGACATTACGATGAATCTGTCGGGAGAGAACTTTGAGCAGCTCGGCGCGCTGGCGGGCAAGATTCTGGAGGAGCTGGCGGGCGAATCGCGTCTTGCGGACCTCGATACCGACGTGCGTATGGAGAAACCGCAGCTCGACATCAGTCTGAATCGAGCGCGGGCCGACGATCTGGATCTGGACGTACGCTCTCTCTCGGAGGAGATCGGCGCCTACTTCGGAGGTCAGAAGGTCGGAGTCTTCAAGGACGGAGGATTCCGGTACGACATCCGCCTCATGGCCGAAAGCGCATCAAGACTGTATGCGGACGACATCAAGAAAATCTCGGTGTTCAACGGCAGGGGAGAGATGGTTCCTCTTGCAGGCCTTGTGGAAGTGAAAAAAGAGTTCGCGCCCAACGCGGTCAAACGGTTGAACCGGCGGCCTTCGGTACAGATTGTCGCGAATGTCTCGGGGATTTCCACCGGCGAAGGAATCGCGCTCATCGAGGCCGCGGCGGCGAAATACCTTCCCGCCGACGGAAGCGTCCTCTTCGCCCCGTCGGGACAGACGAAAGAGATGCAGAAGGATTTCGAGCGCTTCTTCACGGCTCTGGCGACGGTGGTGTTGCTCGTCTACATGGTGATGGCCATTCAGTTCGAGTCGTTCATGCATCCGTTCACCATCATGTTCTGTCTTCCGCTGCTTACGCCCGGAGCCTTCGGGATGTTGTTCCTCGCGGGCAAGAATCTGGATATGATGGCCTTGATCGGCATCATCCTGCTGGTGGGCATCGTGGTGAACAACGGGATCATCCTGATCGACTTCATCAAGCAGGAGCGGGAACAAGGAATGGAAAAGAAGGAAGCCGTGATCAACGCCGGACCGCTCCGGTTGCGCGCGATCCTGATGACGGCGGTCTCGACCATCGTCGGCGCCGTTCCCGTGGCTCTGGGAGTCAGCGAGGGGGCGGAATTCCGGCAACCCATGGCGATCGCGATAATCGGAGGGCTTGCGACATCCACGCTGTTGACCCTCTTCGTCGTACCGGTGGTCTATCTGATTCTCGACGACCTCAAAGAGAAAACGGCCGCGCTCCTCCGATGGGCGCGCATGAAAACACTGAAAGTTGCGGGAGGTAACTCATGAACATCGGTAAAAAGGTAAAGATATGCGTTATGGCGCTTCTTCTGCTCGCTGCGAGCGTTCTTTCCGCCGAAGGAACAGAACGGCTCTCGCTCGATCGGGCCGTTCGGATCGCGCTCGAACGGAATCTCGACGTCCTCTCCGCGCGGACGGAGCGGGAGAAGGGAGAAGGCGCTCTTCTCTCCGCCCGGTCGGGACTGTATCCTTCTCTTGCGGTCGACGCATCGTCCACACGAAGAGAAGATACCGGTTCCGCCCCCGCAAGAGCCGACGGAGCGGCGATCACGCTTTCGCAGACGCTGTACGCGGGAGGAACGCTCCGCGCCGGGGAACGTCAGGCGCTGGTCGGTTTGAAGAAAGCCGAACAGGAACTCGAATACGCGAAGGAGAGCGTAACGAAGGCCGTCTGCGAATCCTGGTTCGATCTTCTTCAGAAGGAGGCGGACATGCGGACGGCGGAGGAGGCGGTCGCCTACTATACGACCTCCTGGGCGGACTTTCAAAAACGGGTGGAACTCGGGCTTTCCACAAGGCTGGAGCTCGCCCGGGCGGACCAGCAGCGCGTCAACGCCGGGGCGGAGTTGATCGGGGCGAAAAACGGACTGGCCAAGGCGAAGGTTTCCCTGCTGACGCTGCTTCGAATCGATCCGACGACCGAAGTCGAGATCGACGGAAGACTGGAGACCGTCGCCGTCGAGGGCGACGCGAAACGCTCGCTCGAGAAGGCGCTTTCGACGCGCCCGGATCTCCAGGCGCTTGTTTCGGAAGAGGAGGCCCAAAAAGAGGCCGTCGCCATCGCTGCGGGAGGGATGAAACCTACTGTGAAGCTGTCGGCTTCCTATCGGTTCAACGACACGTCGTCGAGCCTCGCAGCCGACAATGCGAACGAGTGGACGGCCACGCTCTCGGTCGCCGTTCCCGTCTACGACGGAGGGTATGCGAAGGGGCGCGTGCGGAGCGAAAAAGCGTTGCAGGAGCAAGCCCGCCAGTCGACGGAGAAAAAGAGGGACGCCATCGGGGAGGAGACGCTCAATGCGTGGATGACGCTCGTCAGCACCCTGGAAACGGCGGAAGCCGCGAAACAGAATGTGGAACTCGCCAAAGAAAGCCTTCGTCTGGCGGAGGTTGGCTACCGCGAGGGGGTCAATACGCAGCTCGACGTCCTCCAGGCGAGAACGTCGCTTACGGAAGCGCAGCAAAAGCTTTCCAGCTCGCTGAAAGAACATAATTTCGCATTCGTCGCCCTGCGCATGGCCGAGGGGACGCTTGCGAGCGTTTTCGAAAACGATCAGTAAAGGAGAATGCACCATGAGTGGTAACAATCAACGCAAATTTTTCGGCCTGAAAACGGGGCTCGTTGTTCTCTTCGCGGCGCTCCTTCTATCCGCGCTGCTTCTTCTTCGTCCGGATTCCTCCGCTCCAACGCCCGAGGCGGCTCAGGAAGTTCCTTCCTCCGCCGTCAGGGTCGCCGTCGTGCCGGCGGAACGGCGTTCATTGATCAGGCAAAGCTTTTCGGCCTCGGCCACTCTCGAGGCCAGAGAGAACGTCGTCCTTCTCTCGAAGGTCTCCGGCAGGTTGAGCGAGATGCGCGTATCGCAAGGAGACGGCGTTAAAAAAGGGGACGTCGTCGCCGTGCTGGATCACCGGGATCAGGACGCGCAGGTGAGCGCGCTTCAGGCGCAGGTGAACGCAGCGAAGGCGGAAGCGGAGCAGGCCGGGGCGCAGCTGGAGAACGCGACGAAGGAAAAGGAGCGGTACGAACGACTGCGCAAAGAGGGGTACGCCACGCAGCAGGAGCTGGACAGCCGAATCATGACCTACCAGTCGGCAAGGGCGTCGTACAACAGAAGCCTCGCGTCGGTGAAGCAGCAGGAGGCGAACCTCTCCGCGCAGAAGGTCTCCAGATCGGAGTACACCCTTCTCTCCCCCATGGACGGCGTCGTGCTGAAGGACTACTCTCTGACGCCCGGAACCATGATTTCCGCATCGACGTCCGTAGCGGAGATCGCCGACGTGCGGAGCATGAAGGGGGTCGCGCAGCTCTCCGAGATGCAGGCCAGCAGGGTTTCCGTCGGGATGAAGGTCGTCCTCTCCGGCGACGGTTTCCCCGGCGTCGAGGTCGAGGGGAGCGTCTCCCGCATCAGCCCCTACGTCGACAGCTCGACCAGGACGTTGCAGGTGGAGGTCGTCGCCGACAACGCCGCCTCCGGAGGAATTCTCAAGCCGGGGATGTTCGTCTCCGTTCTCTTCGTGGAGAAAGAAGCGGTCGACGCGTTGACGATCCCATCGCACGCGCTGCGTGAAAACGGCAAGGTTTTCGTGGATACGAACGTAACGGCGGAGGAGCGAACCGTCGAGACGGGGCTGACTCTGCCCGACGTCGTGCAGATTCTCTCCGGGCTCGAAGAAGGGGAGCGCGTCGTCGTCGGAGGAAAGAATCTGAAAGGCGGAGAAAAAATCGTCGTCGGCGAGTAGCCGCGCCGCGGAAGATAAAGGTCTGCGCGCTTGGGAGCGCCGCCCGCGGGGTCGAAGGCGCGATGTGCCTTCAGCCCTGCGTGCGCTTCCCTTCCAGCTCTTCTCGCCAGTGTTCGACCACGCCCGCAGGGGAGTAGACGAACAGAATCTCCATGTCGGAGTCGCCGGTGTTGCGCAGCGTGTGGGGGACGTCCGGCTCCATGTAGACCGTGTCGCCCGCGCGGACCGTGCCCCTCTCCTCGCCGACCTGCATTTCGCCCGTTCCGGAGAGAATGTGGTAGGCCTCCTCGTTGAAGTGCTCGTGCGGGGGGATGCTCCCTCCCGGAAAGACGCGGACTCGCCCCATGACGAAGCCCTTCGCCTGAAGTTGGCTGTCTTTCCCCACAAGTACCTTTGTTCTGCGCCCCGCAGGAAAGAGCGTTCCTTCCACATCTTCAAGATGAATCTTGTGCATTCGGGCATCGCCTCCTCGATTGAAGCGTTTATCGTGTATAATGCGGTTGTCCATGGACAACCATAAGTGGAACCATACTCCTCTGGTGCGTTTCTATAATAGCATTTCGGCCGAAAGACGGGGAGTCGAAACTGGAGGAAGAAATGAACGAATCAAGAAGAATTCTCGTGGAGAAGGTGTACGCCGCGATCAAGGACGGCTCCATCGTGAAGGACGGGAAGCTTCCTACGGAGCGGGAGATGGCCGCGCTGATGAAGACCAGCAGGACGTCGATGCGCAAGGCGCTCATCGTCCTGGAGACGCTCGGGATCATCGAGGTGAAGGGGAAGCAGGGGCTTTTCGTGAAGGACGCTGGCATGAGGCGGCTCAACCAGAGCCTTGACCTGTACGCGACGTGGCCGGCGGACGTCATCCCCCAGGTCTTCCAGGTGCGCATCATGATGGAGAGCCCGGCCGCGGGGCTCGCGGCGCGCAACCGGACGGACGCGGACCTGGCGAAGATGGAGGAGTGTCTCGCGCAGTTCTCGCGGATCTTCGGCGAGGGCGGCCCGGACGCGGGGCGCGAGGGGGCGCAGTGGAACGACATTTTCCACCGCATCGTCATCGCGGCTTCGCACAACGAGGTGCTCATCCGGGTGCACGAGGGCCTTTCCTCGATCATCGAGCGCGCGATGGAGTCGCTGAACAAGAACCGCCTCACCACGCCGCGTCCGCAGTGGACGGAGCGCATTCTGGGCGAACACGAGCAGATCGTCCGGGCGATCCGCGAGCGCGACGAGACGGGCGCGCGCGAGTCGATGCGGAAGCACCTGGAGATCTCCGCCGCCAACTTGGCGAAGCTCTGCCAGGACAAGGAGTCGGCGCTTCTGGGGCTTCCCGTCGGCTCGTAGACAAACAGCGTTCGTTACTCCCGATTCGCCGCTTCCGGCGGCATGTTTTTCCGTCCTGCGGTTACGAGACGCTCCGAGGCTTCTCAATCCGAGGAGCAAATGGTATAATCGGGTCAGTTTTGGTTGTCCTTGGTCAACCCAGAAATTAAATCCGGCGCCTTCGCACGGAAGGTCCGTCACTAGAGAGGGAGGCCCATGGCACAGTACGAACCATTCACCTACGAAACACTGGACGAGCTTCGGCAGAAGATCGAATCGCTCGGCCTCGACATTTCCTTCAGCGAGGATCTCTCCGTTCTCGCCGCGCCCGCGGCGATTGGAGAGAGAACCGCTCCAAACCGCTTTTCGACGCTTCCCATGGAGGGGCGCGACTCGCTCTCCGACGGATCCCCCGGAGAACTCACGTTCCGGCGCTACCGCCGCTACGGCGCGGGCGGATGGGGGCTGATCCAGTTCGAGGCGTGCGCCGTCTGGCAGGGAGGGCGCAGCAGCGACCGTCAGATGTGGCTCCAGCCCTCCACCGAAAAGGCGATCGCCTCGCTGCTCGACGCGACGCGCGCCGCGGCCCGCGAACCCTTCGGTCCGTCGCATTCTCCTCTCTGTCTGCTTCAGCTTCAGGACGCGGGGCGATACCGGCACGCGACGGGGACGACGCCCGGCCTGGCGGTGCGCTATCCGCTGCTCGACAGGCGCGCGAAGGTTCCCGAACATGTGGAGCCCCTCTCCGACGCCGACATCGAGGCGGTGCAGGATCGCATGGTCGAGGCCGCCGTCCGCGCGGAGAAGCTCGGCTTCGACGGCATCGACATCAAGAGCTGTCATCGTTACCTCGCTTCCGATCTGCTGTCGGCCCATCTGCGCCCCGGGAAATTCGGCGGCGGCTTCGACGGCCGGACGCGCTTCCTGCGCGAGACGACGGAGCGCATCCGCGCCGCCGTCTCCAATCCCGACTTCCTCGTAACCAGCAGGATGAACCTCTTCGACGGCTTCCCGTACCCCTACGGCTGGGGGTGCGACCGCTCCGACCCGCCCGTTCCCGACATGAGCGAGCCGCTGCAACTCGTCGGCATCCTCAAGGGGCTTGGGCTGAACCTTCTGACCACCTCCACCGGTACGCCCTATTACAATCCGTGGCTCGTGCGCCCGTTCGACCGGCTCATTCCGGGGAATATCGAGGCGCCGGAGCATCCGCTCGAAGGCGTCGCGCGTCTCTTCGCTCTGACGGCGAGGGTGCAGCGGGAATACCCCGATCTTCCGACGGCCGGTTCCGGGTACACGTGGCTTCGACGGTTCGGCGTGTTCGCCGCCGCCGCCAACGTGGCGCGGAAGGCTACGACGTTCGCGGGCTTTGGACGGACGGGGTTTGCGTACCCCGAGTTGCCGAGGGACGTTCTGGAGAAGGGGGCGGTCGATGCGAAGAAGGTATGCGTTTCGTGCAGTTTGTGCAGCGAGGTCATGGGACAGGGAGGTTCCACCGGGTGCTACGCGAAGGACCGGGAGGTCTACGGCCCCATGCTCAAGGAGCACAGGGCTTCCCGGAAAGAGCACTAAATACACTTTCAAGCGGGAGGGAACAAGGACATGAAGAACGGTACGAAAAAGTGGTTGTTCTGCGCGGTTCTGGTTGCGCTGCTTGCCGGATTCGTCGGCGCGGCGTCGGCGAAGGAGATTCTGATCGGCAATATGCAGGATATCAGCGGCCCCACGTCGGTGTGGGGGAACGCGGTGACGCGGGGCGCGGAGATCGCCGTCGAGAAGATCAACGCGGCGGGCGGCATCGACGGCGCCATGCTGAAGCTGATCACGATGGACACGAAGGCCAACGTCCAGGAGGCCATAAAGGGGTATAACAGCCTCGTGAGTTCGGGCGTGGTCGCCGTGGTCGGACCTCCCGTCAGCAATATCGGACTCGCGCTCGGCCCCATCGCCAACAAGGCGGGCGTCCCCGTGGTCGGCAGCTTCATCGACCCGCGCGTTACCGTGGGCGAGGACGGCAAACCCCAGGCGGCGATGTTCCTGATGCAGCCCTCCAGCATCCAGTACTCGGAGATCATGGCCAGCTACACGATCGACGTGCTCGGCCTGAAGAAGGTCGGCGTGCTCTACGACCAGTCCAACGCGTTCGCGGTCTCCCTGATGAAGCCGTACGTGGAGTACATCAAGGCCGCGGGCGGAGAGATCGTCTCCGAGCAGGTGTACACGAAGGGCGACAAGGACTTCAAGACCCAGCTCGCCAAGATCAAGGAAGCGGGCGCCGACTGCCTCTACTTCCCCAACTACATTCAGGACGCCGTGCTGGTGACGAACCAGCGCAAGCAGGTCGGCTTCGACGTTCCCATCATCGGCGGGCTCGACTTCGCGCCGCCGTTCGCCTCCCTCGTGAACGACCCCGAGGCGGCGAACAACATCTACCTGGCCAACAACTTCTCCGAGAAGGAACCCCAGCTCAAGGAAGTCTGGGACATCTACAAGGCGAAGTACGGCGAGAACCCGGTGAACAAGGTTTTCCTCGGCTACGACAAGATCCTCCTCATCCAGGAGGCCATGAAGCTCGGCGGCGGAACCTCCGCGGCGCACGTCATGAAGGGGATGCCCGTCGTCGGCAACCTCGAAGGAACCACGGGAGTCCTCACCATCTCTCCGGATACGCACCAGCCTGTGGGGCTGTCCATGGTGATGTACAAGATCGAAAAGGGAGAGTACGTCGAGCTGGGCCGCTACGTGCCCGAGAAACACCGCGCTCCCTGGGCGAAATAGTCGAAAGCCGTTCGCAGCGCGAGGCCGTCCTGCCGCTTCTCCGGGGCGGGGCGGCCTCCCGTTCATTTCTCTCTTCGTCCGGCGGAGGACCGGGGCGCGTCCTCCGGGAGCCTCCTCCCCAGCGCCGCCGGGAAGGGCAAAGGAGCTGGTTGCATGCTGGTGCAGAACATCCTCAACGGTATCTCCCTCGGGTCCGTTTACGCGCTGATCGCGGTGGGGTTCGCGCTGATCTTCAACGTTCTCAAGTTCTCGAACTTCTCGCAGGGCGGCGTGATGACCGTTACCGCCTACGCAGGGTACGTCGCCTCCCGCTATCTCTCGGACCGGCTGGATTCGCTCGTCCTGTTCGCGGCGGTGCTCGCGGCGGCGGCGGTCTCGGGGGCGGTCATCGCGGCGGCCGTCGAACGACTGGCCTTCCGGCGGTTGCGTCGGACGAAGAGCGAGCCCGTCTACTACTTCATCTCGTCGATCACGATGGGCATCCTGCTGGAGAACCTGATCACGATCTACGCCAGCAGCAACTTCTACTCCTACCCCCGTTTCTTCACCACATCGGCCGTGCCGTTGTTCGGCGTGAACGTCGCGGTGACGGACATGATGATGTTCGCCCTCTCCATCGCCTCGCTGCTCGCGCTGCTCTTCATCCTCCACCGGACGAAGATCGGGCTGGGAATCCGGGCCGCCTGCTTCGACGTGAACACAGTGCAGCTCATGGGGATGAACCCCGACTTCCTGGTGACCACGGCGCTGATGATCTCGGGCGCGCTGGGGGGCGTCAGCGGCGTCTTCCTGGGGATGAACTACACGCTCTACCCGCAGCTTGGGCAGATGGTGGTGAAGGGGTTCGTCGCCTCGGTCCTCGGCGGCCTGGGGAGCATCCACGGCGCGGTGATCGGCGCGGTGCTCCTGGGAATTCTCGAAATTTTCTTCATCTCGTGGGTCGGGGCCGGATGGGCGCCGGTCTTCGTCTTCATCGTGATGCTCGCCTTCCTCCTCGTGCGGCCCAGGGGAATCGCGGGAATCATCGTGCAGGAAAAGGCGTAGGAGGCCCGCGATGGACTACTTCGTCTCCACCGTCATCTTCACCGGAATCGCGCTCATCGGGGTGCTCGGCGTCTACCTCATTACGGGGCTCACCGGGCTCTTCTCGCTGGGACAGGCCGCGTTCATGGCCATCGGGGGGTACGTCTCGGCGGTGCTCATCCGCAACTACAACGTGCCGGTCGTTCCCGCCGTCGCCCTCGCCATCGTCGCCGCCATGCTTGCCGCCCTGCTCGTGGGGCTGCCTACGGTGCGCCTCAGGAGGGACTACATCTCCCTTGTGACGCTCGGCTTCGGCGAGGCCATCGTCGCGCTGCTCAACAACTCGGCGAACATCACCGGCGGCGCAATGGGGATCTCCGGCATTCCGCAGCTCACCACGCTCCCCGTGGTGCTCGTCAGCGTCGTCGTCTGCCTGGGCCTCGTCATCCTCTACAAGAACTCGAAGTACGGACGGCAGTGCCTCGCGCTCCGCTCGGACGAGCTGGCGGCAAAGTCGATGGGGATCAACGTCTATCGTCTGAAGCTGATCACCTTCCTTTTCGCGGGCGCGCTCACCGGGTATTCTGGCGTGCTCTTCGGTTTCTACACGACCTACCTGGAGCCCGCCGCGTTCAACTGGATCATCTCGGCCGAGTGGACGATCATCGTCTTCGTCGGGGGCGTGAACAGCCTCACCGGGACGGTGCTGGCCACCATCCTGCTCACGTGGCTGCCGGAGTTCCTCCGCTTCGCCTCGGAGTGGCGGGTGGCCATCTACTGCGTGATCGTCCTCCTGATCGTGAACTACCGCACCGCGGGCATCATGGGGGAGCACGAACTTTCGCCGAAGACGCTGCGCCGCCTCTTCGGCCGCACGAAGGGGGCGCCGCGATGAGCCTCCTCGAAGTGCGGAACCTCACCAAGTCGTTCGGCGGCGTCCGCGCGGTGGACGACTTCTCCTTCAGCGCGGAGCAGGGGGAGATCGTGGGGATCATCGGCCCCAACGGAGCGGGGAAGACCACCGCGTTCAACCTGGTCACAGGCGTCTACCCCCTGGACAGGGGGAGCATCCTCCTCGAAGGGAAGGAGCTGGCCGGGAAGGAGCAGTTCGAGATCACGCGGAGCGGCATCGGACGCACCTTCCAGAACATCCGCCTCTTCAAGGGGCTCTCGGTGCTGGAGAACGTGATGACCGCCGCCGACCCGTATTCGCCGTACGGACTGTTCTCGCTCTTCACCTTTGGCGCTGCCTTCCGGAGGCGCGAACAAGAGGTCCGGGCGGCGGCCATGGAGTATCTCTCGCTCGTCGGGCTGGAGAAGTTCGAGGACGAGAAGCCGTCGAATCTCCCGTACGGCCTTCAGCGGAAGCTGGAGATCGCGCGCGCCCTTGCGACGGGGCCGAAGGTGCTGCTGCTCGACGAGCCCGCCGCGGGGCTGAACCCCAGCGAGGTGCGCGAGTTCATCGGGCTGGTCGGAGAGCTGCGGGAGCGCTTCGGCTTCGCCGTGCTCGTGATCGAACACCGGATGGAGGTCATCATGACGCTCTGCTCGCGCATCTACGTGCTCAACTTCGGCAAGCTGCTGGCCTCGGGAACCCCCGCCGAAGTCCGGGCCAACCGCGAAGTGACGGAAGCCTACATCGGCAAGGAGGATGCGTCATGCTCCGTATAGAGGATCTGTGGGTCTCCTACGGCCACGTGCAGGCCCTTCTGGGGGTCTCGCTCGAAGTCAATCGGGGGAGCATCGTCAGCATCATCGGCTCCAACGGCGCGGGGAAGAGTACGCTGCTGAACACGATCTCGGGATTGGTGAAGCAGGAGCGGGGCAGGATATTCTTAACCGACGGAATCGGCCCGGACACGGCGAAGCTGTTGCCGCGCGAGCCGTACCGCGTGGTAAAGCTCGGCGTGGTGCAGGTTCCCGAAGGGCGGCAGGTCTTTCCAGGCCTTAGCGTCCGCGAAAATCTGATGGCCGGGGCGTACACGGTGAACGACGCGGGGCGCGTCCGCAGAAACCTCGACCGCATGTTCGAGATGTACCCCATCCTGAAGGAGCGCGCGCGCCAGCAGGCGGGGACGCTCTCGGGAGGGGAGCAGCAGATGCTCGCCATCTGCAGAGGGCTGATGGCGGAGCCGAAGGTACTGCTTCTCGACGAGCCGTCGCTCGGGCTCGCCCCGATCATCGTGAAGGGAGTCTTCGAGACGGTGCGGCGCATCCGCGACGAGGGGATCACCGTCGTGCTGGTGGAACAGAACGCCAACCAGGCGCTCGCCATCGCCGACTACGCCTACGTTTTGGAGAACGGGCGAGTGGCGCTCGAAGGCGAGGGGCGCGCGCTGCTCTGCGACCCCGCCGTGAAGGACGCCTACCTGGGCGGGGCGCAGGAAGCCTGACCGGTCGCTATTGCAGTAAGAGAGAAGGAGGAAGGATCATGGTCAACAAACTCTTCGTGCAGCCTCTTCTTTTCGCCTCCCCCGTCTACTGGCCCGACAGGGCTGAGCTGGACGCCGCAGGGAAGGGCGTCGCCGGAATGCTGGAGGCGATGGACGCGCCGACGTCGCTCATGCGGACCGCGCGCATCGTGGCGGGAGACGCCGACCTCGACGACGCGCTCTCTTCGCTCGGACGAGCGGTTCCTCTGCTCGTTCCCCTCTCCGGAGGCGTGCAGAAACGGATGCTCGCCGCTGCGGGAGCTGCCTCCGAAAGCCTGCTCTGGACCTACTTCCCCAACGACGCCATTTATCCGGAGGGGGAGCGGTCGACAATTACGCGCATCGTCTCGAAAAACGCCCTCCCCGCCGTCGCCGACGTGTGGGGGACGCTCCGCAACCGGGGCCGGAGGGTGACGAAGGTCTACCACGAGGACTCCTGGCTGGCCGCGGCGAAGGATCTGAAGGCCGTGCACCGGGTGCGGAACGCGCGCCTGCTGCTGGTGGGGTACACGCAGGAGTGGGTGGTCTCCGCGAGCGTGGACTCGCGGAAGATGGAGCGATTGCTGGGCATCTCGTCGGTCCATATCGGACTGGAAGAGCTGTTCGCGGAGTTCGAGGCGTGCGGGAACGACTCCGTCGCGGGCTCGCTTGCGAAGGAGTTCGCCGACGGTGCGCGCGCCTGTCTGGAGCCGAACATGGAGCAGATCGAACAGGCGTTCCGGATGTACCGGGCGCTGAAGAACCTGCTCGCCCGCTACGGCTGCAACGCGCTCGCCATCTCCTGCTTCTCGCTGGCGAAGACGCTGGGCGTCACGGCGTGCGTCGCGCTCTCGATGCTCAACGACGAGCCGGAGACCGTGGCCGCCTGCGAAGGGGATCTGGACTCCGCCGTCTCGATGATCGTCGGCAAGGCGATCACCGGGATGCCCGTCTTCATGGGGAACCCCGTCTATAACCTGGATAACACGCTGGATATCGTCCACTGCACCGCGCCCCGGAAGCTCCTCTCCGCGAACGCGCAGCCGTACGAGATCCGTTCGCACCACGAGACGGGGCTCTCCGTCTCGCAGCGCGTGGAGGTGGAGGGGGCGCTCGACGCGACGATCTTCCGCATCGGCAACGAGTTCCGGAACGCCGTGCTCTTCGAAGCCCCGCTGCTCTCGAACCCCCGGCTCGACACCTGCCGGACGCAGTTCCGGTTCGGCCTGAAGAGCTGGGAGGCGTGCTTCGACGCCATGCTCGGCTGCCATCACATGGTCGCCTTCGGCCGCCACGGCGAAGCCCTCGAGCGCTTCATGAAGCAGCGCCTCGGCCTGGAGGTTGTTCGCCTCTGACGGCGAACGCAGCGAAAGACGCAGCGCCCCCGGAGAGGTTTCCCGGGGGCGCTTGCGCTCTTCCACCTCTATGATGTTCTTGGCGAGCGTGAACCCGCGATACCGAGCGGCTCGTATTCTGATACAGTTTAATCGAACTTCAGGATCTACAGGCCTTTTGCGATGGAACCAGCGCAGAAGATCACCCGAGGAGGTGCTGCGGAGTTCGCCTTGAAAATGGGCTTGCTCGGTCCTGTTGACGTACCCCCTTCGAAAGAGTATCCTTAGTATAGGCGAAATGATCGTTATGATCGTTTTAATCATAATAATAAAGAGGTGAGTAGAATGCCCGTTGTGGTGAATGCGACGGAATTCAAGCAGCGTTTTGGCGCGTATGTCGAGCATGCTCAAAAGGAGCCGGTCGAGATCACTCGATCCGGCCGTTCTTCGGCTGTGCTGCTCTCCGCCGACGAATTCCGTCGAATGCGGGAGCATGAAGACAAATATTGGGCTATGCTTGCGGCGGAGGCGAAGCGCGGCGGTTTCGCCGGAACGGAGGAGTCCGCAGAGTGGCTGGCCGAGGGAATGCGCCGTTGTGACCTGCATGAGGAAGCTTAACCTGACAAAGGACTTTATGAAGTTCTGCGACGTCCTTCCGCCGAAACAGTTCAAACAGGTCGTGGCGAAGACTTTGGCGCTCGCATCGAACCCTCGTCCGCACGACAGCATTGAGCTGAAGGGATCCTCGGGGCAGTTTCGCGTCGACATCGGTGAATATCGAGTAATCTACGAGTTCGACAAGGAGGAAGTGCGCGTCTGCGTTATAGACAAAAGGAACGACGGACAGGTGTACAGGAGCCGATAGGATAGTCCTGCGGAATGAAAAGCGGTCCGCTTCATCGCGGTCGCTCCTTATCGATGCGGAGAGTACCCGATCGCTTCACAGCATATCACGATGACTGCATCGGAGAACCGTCTTCCGCACGGAAAGAGCATCACGGGGCGGGCGCCTCGTCGATCTCCCGCAGCCTCTCAAGCCACCTCGCGATCATTCCATCCTCGAAGGCCGAGACGAGCATCCCTTCGCAGAACCTGTCCGCGCGGATCACCGCCATGATCATCGCGAGGACGCACCGGGAGTCGAGCGCGGTCGCGTCGGCGTCCCGCATTCCGTCGAAGCTCCATTCAACGCCGCACTCTTCGAGTATGCTCTGGTACTCGTTGAGGCTGAACTCCGGATGCTTCGCTGAGAACCGGTAGAACTCCTCCACGAATTCCGTCGCGGCGGGGTGCTGCGACATGCAGGGCAAAACCTTGGGATTCCCTGAAGTTCCGTCCCCCCGCGCGTCGTCGATCCATTCGCCGAACGATTCGACGGCGGCGAGCCTTTCGATGTGTCTGGTCAGAGGCCGGAAGCGTGGAACCGTTCCCTCTTTTGTCGTAAAGGCGGTCCACTCGTCGTCGATCGCCCGCAGATCCTTGTCGAGGAAGCGCAGCGCCCGCTCCCGCAGATCGGCCGGAACGCCGTAGTACGCCTCCGCGAAGCCGCCCGTGATGGCCGCCAAAGTGTCGCTGTCGCCGCCGACGGAGATCGCGGTGCGGATGGCGTCCTCGAACGAAGAGGACTCCAGAAACGCTTCGATCGCCTGCGGCACCGTCTCCTGGCACGTCTCGTTGAATTGGTAGCTCTCCCTGATGCCGTCGATGGTGAAATCCAGCGGGTAGTAGTCGCGGACGATAGCTTCCCGAATCTCCTCCAGCGTTGCGCCGTTTCGGGCCATGAAGATTGCGACCGCAGTCGCCTCGGTACCCTTGATGCCCTCCGGGTGGTTGTGCGTCACCGATGAGAATCCGCTTTTGGCGAGCTTCGAAGCAAAACCCGTGCCCGAGTTCCAGCAGAAAATCGTGGAGCCTGTCGAGCAGTTGGTCCTCCAGATGAGATTCGCTCATGACCTCCTGTGGCTTGAGGCCGAGGAATTCGAATACGTACGGATCGCGGATCGCGATTCTCGGATCGGCGGTTTCCGCGCTGCTTCGAGTCAGTTCCGCGAGTTTTTTCTTGTCCGTGGAAAGGCCGGAGCGCTCGTAGTAGAGGCTGGCGATCTGGCGCTTCAATTCGCGAACCGACCAGTTGCCGCGGATGCACTCGACTTCGTAGAAAAGACGCTTGGTTTCGTCCGTAATCGCAATTAGTTCTGCAAAGTGGCTGAACGAGAGTTTCCGAAAAACATCCCAGCGCTCGACGGGGATTGGTTCCCGGGCGGGCGAAGAAACGGGTGATTCTAAAGGCAACGTCTGCTGAATCGAAGATGGAATCAGGGCTTCCGATGATTTGGCAGACAGTGTCTGCCAAATTTCGGGGTAAGTCGCAAAAAACTGCCTGTATTGACGCAATGATCTGGCGGCGACTCCCTCCATGCCGCTTCCGATTAACTTTGACGAGATGTTGTCCAGTAGTCTCGCGCCGTATTCGGCCCGGTCGGATCCATGCTGTTCGTATTGCTCAATACAGCAGACCAAGCCTATTCTATTTCATGTCGCCCGAAAACCATACCGCACAGATTTCTCATCGCTCTTGTAGCGTCCTTCCTCTTCATGCTATTGTTCTGGCCGGGAAGAGTATGATCATCGGTACGCCGGCCGCTTGCGAACGATACTACGCGCTTACGCTTAGGAAGGAAGGGTATGGTCGTATCTTTCCTGTTTTTTGGGACTGTTCAAGAGAGGAGATCTCTACAAGGATGAGAAAAAGAGTCGAACTGCGCGTTGAAGATGCGCACAGTGTGCCGGAACGGGAACAGCTCCTTGCGAAGATACTTCCGGAGACTCCGAAAGAAGTGCTGGAGCATTTTCTGATAGAGACGGCGTCCCGCTCTTCCGAGCGATATGTTGAACTGCTTGAATACATCTCCGCCGGTGCATCCCGGCCATCCGTAGTCGAACGGCTCGCCGCGGAGGAGAAGATTCTCTCTCTTTGGCGGAGCGCGGAACCGAGCCTCTCGGATCTGTACGAGTACGGAGGTTTGTATGAGGACGAGGAGGAGGAGATGTACGATCTCCTTGGGGATCTTTCAAACGCTTTGAACGAAGGGCTTGCGGGCAGAGAATGCCGGAGGGAAATTACGGACAATGTGTTCGAATATCTGGAGAAGGATGACTACGGAACCCACGAACTTCTGTACGACATCGCTCTTTCGGCGTGTGCGGACGAGGACGATCTCGACTATCTGAGCCAGACGCTCGAGGCGCAGGGGGATTCTCTGGAAGAAATATACGGTCCTGCTTCCATGATGAAGTACTATAAAAAAAGCGGCGACCGGGAGAAGTATCTCGCGATTCGGCTTGAGAATTTACATCGGTCAGAGGACTATCTCGACCTCGCGGAGTTCCATAGAGACTCGGGAGATTGGGAGGAGGCCATGAAAGTGGCCGAGGCCGGACTTGAAATAGGCGACGGCAATAAATACACGCTTCGTTCCTTCGTCATAGACAGGCTGGAAGCGACGGGCAAGAGATCGCGGGCGACGGAACTGCGTTTTGATCAGTTCTTTAGCGCGGCATTGTTCGAGGAGTACCTGAACTTTCGCCGGGAGTGTTCCGACGAAGAGTGGGCCGCCTACGAAGAGAGGGTCGCGGAGCGCATGAAAAGCGCGCGTCCGGATGCTCGCCTCTTCTATCACGTGCATCGCGGAGAGTCCTCCGATGCGCTGACGATCCTTTTGCAGCACGGGAGAAAACTCTACTGGAACAGCGATGTTTTTGCAGCCGCGGAAAAGCTTGAGGGCGCTCACCCCGAAAGAATGTACGACTGCTACGTCCGAAGCATGGGGAACCTCTACGAGACCGCCGGAAGAGATGTGTACGCGCTCAAAGCTCGGCAGATGGCGGCAGTCCGGCGCGTCCTTGTCGAGCGTTTGGGCGAGGTTGCGAAGTGGACGGCGTTCGCCCGCGAGGTGAAAAAAGGCAATTCCCGGCGGGCCGCCCTTCAGGATGAGTTTGCCAAAGTCATTCCCGGATGGAGGAAGCTATAGTCGATTTCTCGTTTCCGTCATCGTCGCGGCTATGGAGACGGCACGTCGCGGCGAGCTGGAGGCGGGCAGTTTCGAAGATCTGGGAAGCAGGATTTCTTCAAATGAAAGGCGGGGAAGAGTATGATCATCGGCACGCTGGCAGCTTGTGAACGGTATTATGTGTTGGGGGCGCGCTTCCGGAAGGCGCTCGAATTTCTGAAGGAGCATGACGTTACGGCGATGGAGCCGGGGCGTTACGACATCGAGGGAGACGACGTCTTCGCCCTCGTGCAGGAGTACGTCACCAAGACCATCGACGACTGCACGCTGGAGGCCCACCGCGTGTATGCCGACGTGAACTACGTCGCCGAGGGGTTCGAGTATCTGGGGTATGCGCCTCTTGAACGCGCCGGGGTCCCTGCCGTCGAGTACGACCCGGCGACCGAGGCGGCATTCTTCGAGAAGGAGTGCGACTTCATCCTTCTGCGGAAAGGCGACATCGCCATCGTCTTTCCCGAGGACGCCCACATGCCGCAGAAGCGCGCCCTCGTCCCGGCGACGGTCCGCAAGGTCTGCGTCAAGGTGCGGGTCGGGGGAGTGTAGGGGAGCGCTTCGTATTCATAGACCGAAACAGGGTTGTGATTTGTTGAAAGAATACAGGAGGCATGCGCAATGACGATCTTCCAAAGAGTGGACCGACTGAAAACTGTGATCGACGGGGTGCGTCCGTTCGAGGGAGCGATGCTCGACGAGATACGTGGGTACTACCGTATCGGGCTGACCTGGTCGAGCAACGCCATCGAAGGGAACACCCTCACGGAGAGCGAAACCAAGGTGCTGCTGGAGGACGGGCTCACTGCGGGGGGGAAGCCTCTTCGTGACTCGTTCGAGGCCATCGGCCACGCGGAGGCGTACGATTTTATGTTCTCTCTGCTTCAAAGCGCGAGCATCTCGGAGGAGGACGCGCGGACCATGCACCGGATGTTCTACCGCAACATCGACGAATCCGCAGCCGGGAGCTACCGAAGCCGGGTTGTTCTGATCACGGGGTCGAGCTATCCGGTGACGGAACCGGGCCGAATTCCCTCGGAGATGGCATCTCTCTTCGAATGGGCGAACACCGAACGCGGCGAATATCATCCTGTGGAGTTCGCCGCTCAGCTCCACAAGCGTTTCGTCTTCATCCATCCGTTCATCGACGGCAACGGCCGTATCTCCCGGCTGCTGATGAACGCCGCGCTGATACAGGACGGTTACCTACCGGCCGTTATACCTCCGATTCTGCGCAGGGAGTATATCGACCTGCTGGAGCATGCACGAACCGACGACCGCCCGTTCGCGGAGTTCATCGCCGCGCGGGTTCTGGAGAGCGAGAAAGAGATGCTGCGCCTGCTGCACCTGCCGGAGCCGGAGGGCGCTACGACCTGGACGGGCTTGTCTCCGGAATAACGGAGGAAAACGATCACGGCGAGTTTGACTGAGGCGGAGATGCAGGGAAGATAACGAGTCTCGGAATTGAATATCTTATATGATATAATACGTTTCAAGGATCGAAAGGGGCTTTGCTATGAAATGGCAGGTGCTCTTCTACGAAAAAACGAACGGTGTGAATCCGGTCAAGGAGTTTTTGAAAACCTTGTCGTCGGGACACCAAGCCAAAGCTCTTCGGGAAATCGACCTTCTCGAACAGTTCGGAACGGCGCTTCAGCGGCCTCATGTTGCGGCGATTCGCCAAGATCGATATGCGGGGCTTTGGGAGTTGCGCATCCAGTTTTCCGGTGATTCTTCAAGGATTTTCTATTTTCTTGCTCAAGGAAATCGTTTCGTGCTTTTGCACGGCTTCATGAAGAAAACGGACGCCCTTCCGGCGAAAGAGCTGGAAATGGCAAGAAAGCGCATGAATGAGTACCTGAGGAGGTGTGGTGAATGAAAAATTCCGCATCTTGGGAGGAAGTGAAGAAAGAGCTGCTGCAAAATCCGGAGACTGCGTCGGCCTACGACGATCTGAAGGAAGAGTATTCTCTTATCGCTTCCATCATCGCCGCCCGTCTAGAAAAAGGCCTTACTCAGGCCGAGCTGGCGGAGAGAATCGGAACCACCCAGGGGAATATAAGCCGGCTTGAATCGGGCCGGCACAATCCTTCCGTGCTCTTTCTCCGAAAAGTCGCGCGAGCGCTGGAAAAAGAACTGGAGGTCACCTTCAGATAAAAAGTTACTCCGTCGAAAGCCGCGCA
>WPCG01012494.1_pt1 | contig 41572 bp, 40 predicted proteins | sample 5403311 | NCBI WGS metagenome assembly WPCG01 (sample SAMN12869467, study PRJNA574797) | sludge metagenome | isolation source: wastewater treatment of Control | place: China:Beijing | collected 2019-05-17
TGTAGCCTTGGTCGAGCACCAGACTGGCTGTTTCCTGCTTGAATTCAGGGGTAAACGTACGTCGCTTTCTTGTCATCGAACACCTCTCAATGGCGAGCATTGTCGCCTAAGTGGGTGTCCGGTTTCATTAGACCACTACAAGTTTGCGTAACGTAATTGGAGAATACGCCGCTTACGCTCCACTGATGTAGCAACTCAACCATCAGCCTGCTATCGAATCCCCGCAACGGGCGCAATCTATGAAGTGCTTTCTGGTAATAGCACTCTTCAATAGATGCGCTCCAAATTGCCGCACGCCCGACGTCGCCACCTTCGCAGACCAGCAGGTCGCCTCTTTTCAGCCGAAATCGCTCCATGTCGGAGCGGGTCATCCGCATCGTAGGCAGATCGGTTATATCAATTTTTCCCCACTGGACATTGCGATTCCCCAAGTATGGTTTAGGGGCACCAATGTTTTTGGCGGTATCCAGCATCTTTCCAAGTTGGACATCGAACTCATAACCAACCACAGAAACGTCCCAGTCCTCCGGAATCACCCCCACTTCCGTCTGCTTGTACCCCGACTTCACTTCCATACTGCACCCATTCGTTTCAGGTGTACTTCAACCTTGGCGCTGAGGGCGGTCAGGTCTTCTTCCAGCTTCGGCAGCGGGGTGTCGTAGCGTTCGGCCAGTTCGCTGATGCGCTGGGCGAGAGTTTGCGAGATGCGTTCCAGTTCCTGTTGCACCTCGGCTTGCAGATGGGCCAGCCATTTGTCTTTGACCACCAGCGTTTTGACCTCAGCTTCGCTCAGAGTGACGTAGTGCTCAAAGGCTTGCCGGTCGAGTTCCGCGTCCAGCGTTTTGACGGTTTTCTTCAGTGCGGCTTCGCGGGCGCTGAGTTGCTGCCACTCTTTGAGTATGGCGCGTTCGTCGGCGCTGTCGGGGTCGTCACCCATTTCAGCGAGGCGGTTTTGGACTTGTGCGGCGTTGATCTTTTCGATGCTGAAGAAGGCAGCGTCTTCGCCGCCGTGTTCTTCTTCCAGCTCGGCGATCTGGCTGGCAATGCTTTCAAGCTCGGCCTGTTTCGCGTCCAGTTCGGCCTGTTCGGCAGCGAAGTAGCGGGCAACGATATAGGGCTTGGGCAGCAGATCGCAGGTCCAGCCCTTGTCCTTGGTCTTGCCCTTCTTGTCGGTTTCCACAATGCGTCGGGGCAGTGCCACCCAGCCATCGGCTGCGATCAGGTAGGCGTCGTCCTGCAGGGTTTCAGCCCAGTAGTCCATCAGGTGCTGGTAGATATCGTAGGGGTCGAGCAGCGGCGCGGCCTGGAAGGTGGCGAGCAGGGTTTCGGAAACCTGTGCAATCAGCACCTTGGGCTTGTCGCCTGGCTGGATGCCGTTGAGCAGCGGCATGACGGCTTGCTGCCATTTGCCGAACAGCGTTTCGACCTTGCTGCGGAAACGCTGGAATTCCGGGTGGGCGAGGATGCTCTGGCGCACTTCGGCTATTGGCTGGCGCAGCCGCGCGTAGCCGGGGCGCTCGGCCTCGAACAGGGCATCGCGCAGGCCGGGCATTTCCTGCCAGTCGGCGGCGAAGGCGTCGATATCGCGCTCGGGGATGCCGCCGTTGAGGTGGGCGTCGATGTCGTGCAGATCTTCCGGTTCGCTGCTGTCGATATAGCGTGGCAGGTTGAGGTTGTAGTCGTTCTTCTCGCTGGCGATTTCATCCAGCGGCACCATACGGGCATAGCGTGGCTCGTCCGTGCCACGGCGGAAGGTATCGACGATGCGGTGGATGTCCTGTTCGCGCAGGCGGTTCTTGGGGCCATCCTTGATGAAGCCTTTGCTGGCGTCGATCATGAAGATGCCCTTGCGGGCAGAGGCATTTTCCTTGTCCAGTACCAGAATGCAGGCGGGGATACCGGTTCCGTAGAACAGGTTGGCGGGCAGGCCAATGATACCTTTGAGCATGCCGGAGCGTACCAGTTGTCTGCGGATATGGGCCTCGGCATTACCACGGAACAGTACGCCGTGGGGCAGGATGACGGCTCCCTTGCCGGTGACGGCCTTCATGCTGCGGATAACGTGCAGCAGGTAGGCGTAGTCGCCCTGCTTGTCCGGCGGTGCGCCCCAGGAGAAACGCTGCCAGGGGTCTTTGGCCGGGTCGAGGCCGGTGGACCACTTTTTGTCGGAAAACGGTGGGTTGGCGACCACGTAGTCGTAGGCACGCAGTTGTTCGCCATCCTTGAATTTGGGATTCACCAGCGTATCGCCGCTGAGGATGGTGGCGCTGGGGAAGTCGTGCAGGATCATGTTCATCCGCGCCAGACCAGCGGTGGTTACGTCCTTTTCCTGCCCTTCCAGGGTGATCTGCCGGCCTGCCTCTGCGGCCACTTTCAGCAGCAGTGATCCTGAACCGCAGGTGGGGTCGTAGGCGGTGGTCGAGGCGCGGGTGTTGGCGTGGGAGATGCCGATGACCTGGGCGATGACGCTGCTGACTTCGGAGGGGGTGTAGAATTGGCCCTTGCTCTTACCGGAATCCTGGGCGAAGTGACGCATCAGGTATTCGTAGGCATCGCCGAGCAGGTCGTCGTTGTCGGCGCGGTTGTTGGCAAAATTCAGCTCTGGCTTTTCGAAGATGGCGATCAGGTTGCCCAGCCGCTCGACCATGGCTGCGCCTTCGCCAAGCTTGTTGGGGTCGTTGAAGTCGGGGAAATCGCTATAGGCTAGTTTGGTATTCTTTTCGACCAATGGGCGGATGACCTGAGTGTTGATCAGGTTTCCGATATCCGAATTGCCCTTGAGCGCCACCATGTCTTTGAACGACGCGCCGGGCGGGATGATCACGGGTGGGGCGAAGTCGTCGCTGTCACCGTACTTGTCGCTGATGTACTTGATAAACAGCATGAACAGGACGTAGTCCTTGTACTGGCTGGCGTCCATGCCACCACGCAGTTCGTCGCATGAGGCCCAGATGGAGCTGTAGAGGTCAGATTTTTTGACCACGCCGTTGCGTGGGGCTGGCGTCGTAGTGGCTGGGGTTATGGTCACTTCATTCTTCGCTGATGAGTCTGCGGTCAGGTACGGGGTGGGAGCTTCACGCACCTCTTGCGTATTGGTCGCATCGGTCATCGGGGCCAGGGCAACCGAACCGCCGCGACCACGGCCTGGAACAATACGATTTCCGGCAAACAATTGCCGTTTGATTACCTCATAGATCGATTCTGGCCACCCCAATGCCTCGCGCAAGCGTTGGTTTCCGGCGGAGCCGCCCATTGATTCGAGCATGCAGATAAAGTGCTCGATCTTCTCTTCGATACCTGTCACTTCGATGTCCATTTTAGTCGGCTTGGCTGCCTGCATGGTCCGTCTGACTGCAGTGCACTGCATCCAGCACCAGCTGTCCAAGATAAGTTACACAAAAAAAGGTATGAGGTCGCTGGATTACCCCATTTCAGGCCGGAATTACCTTATTGATTAAGGCGTGCCAGCGAACAAAACCCCGTCGAAACGGGGTTTTGTGTGGTTCGGCTGTTGGCTCAGACGTTGAACCTGAAATGCATCACATCCCCATCCTTGACGATGTACTCCTTGCCTTCCAGTCGCCATTTACCGGCTTCCTTGGCACCGGCTTCGCCGTTGTACTGGATGAAGTCGTCGTAGGCGACCACTTCGGCGCGGATGAAACCTTTCTCGAAGTCGGTGTGGATTACACCTGCGGCCTGGGGGGCGGTGGCGCCGACCTTGACGGTCCAGGCGCGGACTTCCTTGACCCCGGCGGTGAAGTAGGTCTGCAGGTTGAGCAGTTCATAGCCGGCGCGGATCACGCGGTTCAGGCCGGGCTCGTCCATGCCGATGGCTTCGAGGAACATGTCCTTCTCCTCGCCGTCGTCCAGCTCGGCGATCTCTGCTTCGATCTTGTTGCATACCGGCACCACCACGGCGCCTTCGGCATCGGCGATCTCGCGTACGATGTCGAGGTAGGGGTTGTTGTCGAAGCCTTCCTCGGAGACGTTGGCGATGTACATCACCGGCTTGCTGGTCAGCAGGTGGAAGCCCTTGATCAGCTTCTTCTCCTCGTCGGCCAGCTCCTTGAGCAGGGTGCGGGCCGGTTTGCCTTCGGTGAAGTGCGGGATGAGCTTTTCCAGCAGAGCCTTCTGCGCGACGGCTTCCTTGTCGCCACCCTTGGCGTTGCGCGCGACGCGTTGCAGCTGTTTCTCGCAGCTGTCCAGGTCGGCGAAGATCAGTTCCAGGTCGATGATCTCGATATCGCGCTTGGGGTCGACGCTGTTGGAAACGTGAATGACGTTGTCGTCATCGAAGCAGCGCACCACGTGGGCGATGGCGTCGGTTTCGCGGATATTGGCCAGGAACTTGTTGCCCAGGCCCTCGCCCTTGGAGGCGCCTTCGACCAGCCCGGCGATATCGACGAACTCCATGGTGGTCGGCAGGACTCGCTCGGGTTTGACGATGGCGGCCAGGGCGTCCAGCCGCGGGTCGGGCATGGGAACGATACCGCTGTTCGGTTCGATGGTGCAGAACGGAAAGTTCTCGGCACCGATGCCGGCCTTGGTCAGTGCGTTGAACAGGGTGGATTTGCCGACGTTGGGCAGTCCGACGATACCGCAATTGAATCCCATACTGGTGTCCTCTGCCGTTTACGGCGGCGAAAATGAATCAGGCCTTGAAGCTGTGCAGGCGTTGCATGACGCGGGTCCAGTCACCGGCAACCATGCCGGGTACCTCGCGCAGTGCTTCGTCGATACAGGCGTCCAGCGCCTGCTGTTCGGCCTTGGGGGCGCGGCCCAGCACATAGCCTGTGACCTGCGAGCTGTGACCGGGGTGACCGATACCCAGACGCAGGCGGTGAAAACCATTGTTGTTGCCCAGGCTGGCGATGGTGTCGCGCAACCCGTTGTGCCCGCCATGCCCGCCACCTTTCTTGCATTTGACCGTACCCGGTGGCAGGTCCAGCTCATCATGAGCGACCAGGATTTCGTCGGGGGGGATACGGTAGAAACCGGCAAGGGCGGCAATCGCCTGGCCGCTGCGGTTCATGAAAGTGGTGGGGATGAGTAGGCGAACATCCTGACCATTGACGGTCAGGCGGCCAGTGAGGCCAAAAAACTGTTTTTCCTGACGTAGAGTCAGATTATGAGCATCCGCAAGACGCTCAACGAAAAGAGCGCCCGCGTTATGCCGGGTCATGTCATATTCCGGCCCCGGATTACCAAGACCGACGATCAACTTGATTCCCTGCGTCACGACGGGCGCCCCTCCAGGATTTCAGCGGGAAATTATTCCGCTGATTCCTCACCTTCACCAGCTGCGTCATCGGCGGCGGCAGCGGTACGCTGGGCCATGATGTTGACTACCGGCAGGTTGTGGTCGTCACCCAGAGCCAGACTCGGGATGGTCACGCCCTTGGGCAGTTTCAGGTCGGCCAGGTGCAGAGACTGACCAACCTTCAGCTCCAGCAGGTCGACTTCGATGAAGTCGGGCAGGTCTTTCGGCAGGCAGCTCACTTCGATTTCCGGCAGGTTGCGGAAGACCATGCCGCCTTCCTGCTTGACGCCTGCGCAGGTGTCTTCGTTGAGGAAGTGCAGCGGAACATGCACGGTCACTTTCTGGCCGGCAACGATACGCTGGAAGTCAGCGTGCATGATGCGCGGCTTGGCCGGATGACGTTGCAGTGCCTTGAGCAGGACTTCTTCTTTCTTGCCATCAATGGACAGGCCGATGATGGAGGAATAGAAAGCTTCGTTTTCCAGTGCCTTGTTCAGTTCGCGGGCGGCGATGGAAATACTTTGCGGCTCCTTGCTGCCACCGTAGACGATAGCCGGAACCAGGTCGGCGTTACGACGCAGGCGGCGGCTCGCACCTTTCCCCAGATCGTCACGCGCATTCGCATTCAAAGTGAAGTCGACCATTGATAGTCTCCTTGCTGTGTGTCCGGGCACTTGCGACCAGTGCGTCGGACAATTGATAAAACCCGGCGGTATTGCCGGGCTGTTTGATCAGCGCCTGTTCCTAGCGGAACATGGCGCTGATGGATTCTTCATTGCTGATACGGCGCATCGCCTCGGCGATGATCGGTGCCATATCCAGCTGGCGGATGCGCTCGCAGTGGTCTGCGGCGGGGCTCAGCGGAATGGTGTTGGTCACCACCAGCTCATCGAGTACCGATGCATTGATGTTGTCGATCGCCTTGCCCGACAGGATCGGGTGGGTGCAGTAGGCCGATACGCGGGTGGCGCCGAAGTCCTTGAGGGCCTTGGCCGCGGCGCACAGGGTGCCGGCGGTATCGACCATGTCGTCGACCAGGATGCAGTTGCGGTTCTCGACTTCACCGATGATGTGCATCACTTCCGACTGGTTGGCCTTGGGCCGGCGCTTGTCGATGATCGCCAGGTCGACACCGAGGCTCTTGGCCACGGCACGGGCGCGCACTACGCCACCGATATCGGGGGAGACGATCAGCAGGTTGTCCAGGCGCTGGTCCTGGATGTCGTCGATCAGTACCGGCGAGCCGTAGATGTTGTCCACCGGGATATCGAAGAAGCCCTGGATCTGGTCGGCATGCAGATCGACGGTCAGGACGCGATCGACACCGACCACGTCCAGCATGTCGGCCACTACCTTGGCGCTGATCGGCACGCGGGCCGAACGCGGGCGGCGGTCCTGGCGGGCATAGCCGAAGTAGGGGATCACGGCGGTGATGCGCGAGGCGGACGAGCGGCGCAGGGCGTCGGTCATGACAATCAGTTCCATCAGATTGTCGTTGGTCGGCGCGCAGGTCGGCTGGATGACGAACACATCCTTGCCACGTACATTTTCATTCAATTCAACGCTGACTTCGCCGTCGCTGAAGCGACTGACCAAGGCGTCACCAAGGGGGATATGCAGTTGACGCACGACACGTCGTGCAAGGTCGGGGTTTGCATTCCCGGTGAAGACCATCATCTTGGACACGCTACATTACCTTCTGGGTAGTGGTCTATGCGATGAGTCAGTGAGAGAGCCGGGCGAACAGAAACACGCCTGGCCGGTCGAGCCGGACTCAAGATGTCATGAATTATTGCTGCCGGAGAAAATGGCAGGGGCGGCTGGATTCGAACCAACGCATGGCAGGATCAAAACCTGCTGCCTTACCGCTTGGCTACGCCCCTGTAACTGTCCGGATGCTAAGGTTGCATCCTTCTTACGTCGCTTTGTCGAGTAAAGCATGTAACGGTGAAACGTTACATCCCTTTGCAACAAAGGCTTGCAGAGTGGCTGGCAACCGGGCGCGAACTTTATCAGCTTCGCGTTCGTTTGGGAAGGCCCCAAACAAGCAACTGCCAGTTCCGGTCATCTTAGCCTCACAAAATTTGTTTAGCAAGATCAACGTGTTACGTATTTCAGGGTAACGCGCTGTGACAACCGGCAAGCAGTCGTTCCGACCACCGTGCTCTCGAAAGGCCGCTAATGTAATAGGCGTCGTGTCGCGAGTCAACCTTTCATCGGAAAAAATTTCCGCGGTGCTGACGTGGCAGGCTGGCACGACCACCAGATACCAGGGTTCATCCACCTCCACCGGGGTGAGTTGTTCGCCGACGCCCTCGGCCCAGGCCGCGCGGCCGCGGACGAATACCGGCACGTCGGCGCCCAGCTGCAGGCCCAGCTCGGCCAGCCGCTCCTCGCCCAGGGCGGTCTGCCACAGGTGATCGAGCCCGACCAGAGTGGTGGCGGCATCCGAGCTGCCGCCGCCGAGGCCGCCGCCCATCGGCAGGCGCTTGTCCAGGCGGATGTCCGCGCCCAGGCTGGTGCCGCTGGCCTGTTGCAGGATGCGGGCGGCGCGCAGGATCAGGTTGTCCTCGGTCGCCACGCCTGGCAATGCACTGAGCAGCCGCAGTTGGCCGTCGCTGCGCGAGGTGAAGTGCAGGGTGTCGCCATGGTCGAGAAACTGGAACAGCGTCTGCAGCAGGTGATAGCCATCGCTGCGACGACCGGTGATGTGCAGGAACAGGTTCAGCTTGGCCGGGGCCGGCAGGCTCAGGGTGGTGGTTGTCATTCGCTTGTATGCGGTTCCCAGCGGGTAATGACCAGCGTCAGCAGCACGTCATGGCCGGACAACTGCAGGCGCTGGGGCAGTTGCAGGCCATCGATCTGCTGGTAGCGGCTGTACTCGACGGTCCAGCCGGCCTGCGCCAGGCGTGCCAACTGGCTGTCGGGGTTGAGTTGCAGGCGGCTGGGGCTGTCCGGGGCGGGCAGGCCGCGCACCCACCACAGCAGGTGCTCGACCGGCAGGCGCCAGCCGATCTGCTGTTCCAGCAGGGCTTCGGCGGAAGCGGCGGTGGCCGGTGGCTGACCGGCGATTTCCAGCACGACCCCGGCATCGCTGCCCTGGATGCGGGTGGCGCCACGGCCCAGGGGGCCGGACAGGCGGATGTCGTATTGGTCCTGCTGTTGCAACCAGAGCAGGGTGCCGCTGCCGGACTCAGCCGGTGCACGCACGCCCAGTTTGCCCTGCAGTGTCCAGTGGGTGAGCGGGGTCACCGCGTTGCGGTGTACCTGCCAGGCGGCAGGGTCGCCACCGAACTCCAGGGTTTCGCGTTGGTGCAGGCTGCTACAGGCGCTCAGCGTCAGGGCGAGGGCCAGCAGGAGCAGAATACGAAACGGTAGCATCTCAGTTGGCCTTCAGGCGTTTGCGGGTGGCATCAATCAGCGAGCTGTCCTCGGCGTCCCTGGCGGCCTCATCCCAGATGGCCCGGGCTTCACGGTGCCGGCCCTGCTGCCACAGCACTTCGCCGAGATGGGCGCCGACCTCGGCATCGGGATAGGCGCTGAATGCCTGGCGCAGCAACTGCTCGGCCTGTTGCAGATTGCCGAGCCGGTAGTGCACCCAGCCAAGGCTGTCGAGGATGGCCGGGTCGTCCGGTTTCAGCTCATGAGCCTGTTCTATCAACTGCAGGGCTTCGTCGAGTCGCTCGTTGCGGTCGGCCAGGGTGTAGCCCAGGGCATTGAGTGCCATGGCGTTGTCCGGTTCCTGGTCCAGAATCAGGCGCAGGTCGGCTTCCAGCCCGGCCGGGTCGCCAAGGCGCTCGGACAGCAGCGCCCGGGTATACAGCAGGTTGTGGTTGCGTTCGAATTGCCTGAGTGCCTCGTTGGCACGCTGCATGGCCTGTTGCGGGTCTGCCGGCGCCAGGGTCTCGATTTCCAGCAGGTACAGTTCCAGCGCCTGTTGCGGATAGGTGCTGCGCTCGTCGCGCATGAGGGTGGCCAGTTCGCCACTGCGCTCGCGTTGCACCAGCAGCCGGCTGATGCGCAGGCGCGACGGCAGGAACTCCTCGCCGGCACCGATGCTCTGCCAGGTCTCGATGGCAGCGTCCCATTGCCCGGCGCGTTCATGGGCAGCACCGAGGTGATAGGCTGCGGCGGCGTTACCGGGGTCCATTTCCAGCAGTTGCTGAAGATCCCCGATGGCGGCCTCGGTATCACCGCTTTCCAGCTCCACCAGCGCCAGTGCCAGGCGTATTTCGTCGTCCTCGGGATTCTGCCTGGCCAGTTCGCGGAAGTGGGTGATGGCGGCCTGGTGATCCCCCTGGCTGACCAGCATCCTGGCCAGCAGCAGGCGCATGCGACCGTCGTCGGGGAATTCACCGACGCCACGCTGCAGCACCGCTATGGCTTCATCCACATCACCGAGCCCGGCATGCAGGCGGCTTTGCAGCATGATCGAGGCGCTGGTGCGATTATGCCGGGTGTGTTCCTCGAGCAGCTCCAGGGCTTCATCGGTGCGTTGTTCTTCCTGCAGCAGCAGGGCCGCGGCGAAGCTCAACTGGGCGTTGTCGGGATAGCGCTGCAGCAGCTCCAGCAGATTGTCCAGCATGCTGGCGCGGGTCTCGCTGTCGGCCTGCAGTGCGGTCAGTGCCAGCAGGTCGAAGTGGGTGTCGTCCTGCAGCAGCAACACCTGCTCCATCATCTGCATGGCCCGCTCATGCTGGCCGGCGCGGGCCAGTTGCAGCGCGGCGGCACGCAGGGCGTCGGGGTTGTCGGGGGCCACTTCGGTCCACAGCAGCGCCATGTCCATGGCCTGCTGGTGGGCGCCGAGGAATTCGGAGATTTCCATGGCCCGCTCGATGATGCCCGCGTCCCGGGTCACCACCGCCTGTTCCAGATAGTTGTTCAGGGCGATATCGAAGCGGTTGCGCTGCCCGGCGATTTCCGCCGCCAGCAGGGCGTAGAGGGTATCGGCCTGGAACTGGCCATAGACGGTCGGTTCCTCACTCGGAGTCGGGATGACCGGTGACTGCAGCGGCGCCGGGGGTGGCTCCGGGGTCGTGTCGGTGACCGCGCAGCCGGTGATCAGCAGACTGACTGCCAGCGCCAGAAGCGGGTGGTGGGATCTTGCCGTCATGGATACTCTCATTGGTACGGGTCTGCAGGCGCAGCCGGCAGCTGATGATACAGGATGAGTGGCAAACCCACAGTGTGCAAGTGCAAAGCGATATCGAACGCCTTGCGTGGGCCGGTTTTACCCGCCCGCCATGGAAGGAATTGATTGCCGCCTGTTTACATAGGACAATTACCCGCTTTTAACCCGTAGTTACTCGGGACCACATCTGTTGAGGTGTCATGGGCTTTCTCGCATTCGGGATCAATCACAAGACGGCGACGGTCGAGGTGCGCGAGCGTGTCGCCTTCGCGCCGGACCAGTTGGCCGATGCCCTGCAGCAACTGCGTGACGCCACCCTGTCCCGGGAAGTAGCCATTCTCTCGACCTGCAACCGCACGGAGATCTACTGCACCCAGGACCATGCCGACTCGGCCGCGCTGATCGACTGGGTGGCGCGTTACCACGGGCTGCAGCCGGAGTCGCTGGAGCAGTGCAGCTACGTGCACAAGGATGCCGGCGCGGTGCGGCACATGATGCGCGTGGCCGCCGGGCTGGACTCCATGGTACTGGGCGAGCCGCAGATCCTCGGCCAGATGAAGGATGCCTGGCAGTACGCGCGTACCGCCGGTACCCTCGGCCCGCGCCTGGATCGTCTGTTCCAGAGCACCTTCAACACCGCCAAGCAGGTGCGTACCGATACCGCCATCGGCGCCAACCCGGTATCGGTGGCCTTCGCCGCGGTCAGCCTGGCGCGGCAGATCTTCTCCGACCTGAGCCGCAGCACCGCCTTACTGATCGGCGCCGGGGAAACCATCGCGCTGGTCGCCCGGCACCTGAACGAGCAGGGTGTCAGCAAGCTGATCGTTGCCAACCGGACCCTGGAGCGGGCCGAGGAAGTGAGTTCGCCGCTGGGTGGGCGGGCGATCACCCTGAACCAGATTCCCGAGGTGTTGCACGAATGCGAGATTGTCATTGCCTCGACCGCCGCTCCGCTGCCGATCCTTGGCAAGGGTGCGGTGGAGCGAGCACTCAAGCAGCGCCGACACAAACCGATGTTCATGGTCGATATTGCCGTGCCGCGCGATATCGAGCCGGAGGTGGGTGACCTGGCCGACGTCTACCTGTACAGCGTCGATGACCTGCGTGAGGTCATCGAGGAAAACATGCGCTCGCGCCAGGACGCCGCCCAGGCGGCGGAACGGCTGATCGAGCTGGGCACCGACGAGTTCATGCAGCGCCTGCGCGCCCGCGCCGCGGTGGATGTGCTCAAGCGTTATCGCCAGCGCGCCGAGCAGCAGCGCGACCAGGAGCTGAACAAGGCCCTGGCGCGGCTGGAGCGGGGTGGCGACCCGGCGGCGGTGATGGCGGAAATGGCCCGCGCCCTGACCAACAAGCTGCTGCATGAACCCAGTGTGCAACTCAAGCGCATGAGCGCCGATGGCCGCAGCGAGTCGCTGTCGCTGGCCATGGAGCTGTTCGCCCTGGATGACGACACGAACACCGCACAAGGCAAATCATGAAAGCTTCACTGTTGAACCGTCTGGATACCCTGCGCGAGCGTTTCGAGGAGCTGTCCGCGTTGCTCAGCGATGCGGAGGTCATCAGCGACCAGAACCGCTTTCGCGCCTATTCGCGCGAGTATGCCGAGCTGGAGCCGACCGTGCAGTGCTATGGTCAGTGGCTGAAAACCAATGCCGACCTGGAAGAGGCGCGCAGCCTGCTCAAGGATGCTGACCCGGATATCCGCGCCATGGCCGAGGACGACGCCGACAGCTGCAGCGAGGCGCTGGCCGCCCTGGAGGCCGAGCTGAACCTGCTGCTGTTGCCCAGGGACCCGGATGACGAGCGCAACGTGTTCCTGGAAATCCGCGCCGGTACCGGTGGCGATGAGGCGGCGATCTTTGCTGGCAACTTGTTCCGCATGTATTCGCGCTATGCCGAGCGTCACGGCTGGCGTATCGAGATTCTCTCGGAAAACCCCGGCGAGCACGGTGGCTACCGGGAAGTGATCGCCCGGGTCGAGGGCCAGGGGGTGTATGCCCGGCTGAAGTTCGAGTCCGGCGCGCACCGCGTGCAGCGGGTGCCGGAAACCGAGTCCCAGGGGCGTATCCACACCTCGGCCTGTACCGTTGCGGTGATGCCCGAGCCGGACGAGCAGGCCGCGGTGGAGATCAACCCGGCCGACCTGCGGGTGGACACCTACCGTTCCTCCGGCGCCGGCGGCCAGCACGTGAACAAGACCGATTCGGCAATCCGCCTGACGCACCTGCCCACCGGCATCGTCGTCGAATGCCAGGAAGAGCGCTCACAGCACAAGAACCGAGCCAAAGCCATGGCCCTGCTGCAGGCGCGACTGGCCGACCGCCAGCGCGAGGCGCAGGAGAAGGAGATTTCCGATACACGCCGCTCGCTGGTGGGCTCGGGGGACCGTTCCGAACGCATCCGTACCTACAACTTCCCGCAGGGACGGGTCACCGATCATCGTATCAACCTGACGCTGTACAGCCTGGATCACGTCATCGAGGGTGAGCTGGACAGCGTGATCGAGCCGCTGCGCCGGGAATACCAGGCCGACCAGTTGGCGGCGCTGGACGCATAGATGAACCACAGCATCGCGGCCCTGCTGGCGCAGGCGCAATTGCCCGACTCGGATACGCCGCGGCTGGATGCCGAACTGCTGCTTGCCCATGTGCTGGGCAAGCCGCGCAGCTACCTGCTGACCTGGCCGGAGCGCCAGCTTGCCGAGCCGCAGGTGGCGCGATTCCTGGCCCTGCTGGCGCGCCGGCGCCAGGGTGAACCGGTCGCCTACCTGTTGGGTGAGCAGGGTTTCTGGAGCCTGTCGCTGCAGGTCAGTGCCGATACGCTGATTCCGCGCCCGGACACCGAGCGGCTGGTGGAAGTCGCCTTGCAGTTGGGGCCGCAGCGTCCGGCGCAGATACTCGACCTGGGCACCGGTAGCGGTGCCATCGCCCTGGCGCTGGCCAGCGAGCGGGCACATTGGCAGGTCATCGGCGTGGATCGCATGCCGGGGGCGGTGGCGCTGGCCGAGGCCAACCGGACCCGGCTCGGCCTGGCCAACGCGCAGTTCCTGCACAGCGACTGGTTTGCCGCGCTGGGTCAGCAGCAGTTCCAGCTGATCGTCTCCAATCCCCCATATATCGCCGCGGATGACCCGCATCTGCAGCAGGGCGACGTACGTTTCGAGCCGGCCAGCGCGCTGGTCAGTGGCGCCGATGGGCTGAGTGACATCCGCCATATCATCGACAGCGCACCGGGCTATCTGCAGGCCGGTGGCTGGCTGTTGCTGGAGCATGGCTGGCTGCAGGCCGAAGCGGTACGCCAGCTGTTGAGCGAGCACGGCTTCGAGGCGGTACAGTCCTGGCAGGACCTGGGTGGACATCAGCGCGTCACTGGAGGGTGCTGGCATGCATGACCAGCAGTTGTTGCGCTACAGCCGGCAGATACTGCTGGAACAGATCGATATCGACGGCCAGCAGCGGCTGCTCGACAGCAGGGTGCTGATCGTCGGCCTGGGCGGCCTGGGTGGCCCGGCAGCCCTGTACCTGGCTGGCGCCGGGGTCGGTAGCCTGCTGCTGGCCGACGACGACCACGTTGACCTGACCAACCTGCAGCGCCAGATCATCCACGGCACCGCCGATCTGGACCGGCCCAAGACCGCCTCGGCGGCCGATCGGCTGGCGGCGCTGAATCCGGAGGTGCAATTGCAGCGGCTCGACCGGCGTCTGCTCGGCGAGCAACTGAGCCAGGCGGTGGCGCAGGTCGACCTGGTGCTCGACTGCACCGACAACTTCACCACCCGCCAGGCGATCAACAGTGCCTGCGTGGCGCTGCGCCGCCCGCTGGTGTCCGGCGCCGCCATCCGTTTGCAGGGCCAGCTCAGCGTGTTCGACCCCCGGCGTGCGGACAGCCCCTGCTACCAGTGCCTGTATGGCGATGGTGACGATGTCGCGCTGAGCTGTAGCGAGGCCGGGGTGATCGGGCCGCTGGTGGGCCTGGTCGGCAGTCTGCAGGCGCTGGAGGCGCTCAAGCTGTTGGCCGGCTTCGGTGAGCCGCTGGTCGGTCGCCTGCTGCTGATCGATGCCCTGCAGACGCGCTTTCGCGAGCTGCGTATCCAGCGTGACCCTGGTTGTACCTGCTGCGGAGCTGGAGCGGGGCATGAGTGAGCAACCCATCGGCGTATTCGATTCGGGCGTCGGTGGGCTTTCGGTGCTGCACGAGATACGTCGCCTGCTGCCGGCTGAATCATTGCTCTACGTGGCTGACAGTGGCTTCGTCCCCTACGGTGAGAAGTCTCCCGAGCTGATCGCCGAGCGCAGCCGGCTGATTGCCGAGTTCCTGCTGGCGCAGGGCGCCAAGGCGCTGGTGCTGGCCTGCAATACTGCCACTGCCGCAGCGGTGATGGATCTGCGGGCGCACCATACGCTGCCGATCATCGGCATGGAGCCGGCGGTCAAGCCGGCCAGCAGCGCGACCCGCAGCGGGGTGGTCGGCGTGCTGGCCACCACAGGTACGCTGCGCAGTGCCAAATTCGCTGCGCTACTGGATCGTTTCGCCGGCTCGGTGAAGGTGGTGACCCAGCCATGTCCGGGCCTGGTCGAATGTGTCGAGCGAGGCGAATTAAGCGGAGCGCATGTGACTGCGCTGCTGCTCCGCTATACTCAGCCACTACTGGAAGCGGGCTGCGACACCCTGATCCTGGGGTGTACGCATTACCCCTTCCTGAAGCCTGCGCTGCAACGCCTGTTGCCTGCCGATATCCAGTTGGTGGATACCGGCGCTGCGGTTGCGCGGCAAGTGCAGGTGAAACTGATGGAATTCGATCTGCTCGCCCGGGGACCGGCTGCACCGACTGGGTTCTGGAGCAGTGGCGATACCGATGCACTGCAACGGGTTCTTCCACTCCTGTGGGCGGGCCAGGCAGCGACGGTGCAGCGGCTATCGGTATAGCCAAGCGGAACGGAACCTGCTCCGGGAGAGTCGATCATTGTGAGATTACCCATTGCAAGGAAAAAACGAGATGAAGAAAACTGCCCTGGCCTTATCTTGCGCGCTGTCAACGCTGCTCAGCATTCCTGCTGCCCAGGCGCTGGACGGGATCACCTTCCAGATTGGTGAATCATCCGAGAACACCACCACCTACCGCATCGGTGCGCAGTTCGAGTTCGGTCGCACCCTGTGGCAGAGCCAATCCGGTGGTGTGCAGCTCAATGGCTACTGGGACGCCGGGGTGACCCGCTGGAGCGGGCTGGATGCCACCAGCCTGACGTTGACCCCGATGTTCCGCCTCAGCTTCGGCGCCAGCGACGGTGGCGTGACGCCCTTTGTCGAGGGGGGGATCGGTGCCTCCTACTTCACTGAAACCGATCTGGATGACCAGGATCTGGGCAGCAAATTCCAGTTCGAGGATCGGCTGGGCGCAGGGCTGATGTTTGCCGGCGGCTCGGAGGTGGGTATCCGTGCCTACCATTATTCCAACGCCGGCATCAAAAAGCCGAATGACGGCATCAACATGGCCGCCCTGTACTACCGCCTGGGCTTCTGAGCCCGCCCCGGGCACGGGCAGGGAAGCCCGTCAATGCACACTTTCCCGTCCTACTTGTCCAGCAATGCCCTGGCCGCCTGCCGGCCGCTGAGCCAGGCATTCTCGATGCGGCCGCCCAGACACCAGTCGCCACACACATACAGGCCCAGCTTCGGCGCGGCCAGAGCACCCCATTTCAACTCTTCGGCGGGGCGCGCCTGCGGCCAGTAATGCAGCTCGACCTGTTCGGCCTGCGGCAGGGGCATGCCCAGCACCTCGCCCATCGCCTGCTGCAGGGTGGTGACCACCTGCTGCGGGCTGGCGTGCTGCTCCTCCTCGGCCCAGCTGGCGGTGGACTGCACTACCCAGCGTTCGTCGGCTGCCCGTTGCGGCTTGCTGTTGTTACGAGCCAGCCAGTCGAGCGGCCCGTCGCGCACGAAGCAGGCATCCAGTGCGGTATCCAGCGGCCTGGCAAAGCGTAGCGCCAGGCTCCAGCAGGGGCGCATGCGCACCCGTGCCACATCCTGCTGCAGGTGCGGCGCGGCGTCCTGCAACAGCGTCGCTGCAGCTGCGGGTGCGGTGGCCAGGATCAGCCCGGCGAAGGGGCCAGGGACGCTGCCGTCGTCGGCCTGCAGCAACCACTGTTCATCGGCGCTGCGCTGGATCTGGCGGATCTGCGTGTTGCATATCGGGCTGGTGCCGAGCAGGTGCGCTGCCAGCATGGCCATGTCCGGTATTCCGACCAGGCGCTGGATATCATCGGTCGAGGGGCGCAGACCATGGGCGTGGTCGTAGTGATACAGCCGAGGCGACCATTCGGCGACCCAGCCACGCTGCTGCCAGTCCCGGGTCGCCTGGCGGAAGGCGGGGTGGCGCACGGTGAAATACTGCGCTCCCATATCGGCGGCGCCACTGCCTCCGAGCCGTCCTCCCAGGTTGTCCTGCTCGAACAGGGTAACCTGCAGTCCGGTCTCGGCCAGGCTGGTGGCCGCGCTGAGACCTGCCAGCCCGGCGCCTATGATGGCAACCTTCTGATCTTTGTTGTGCATGTCCGTCGACCTTGCTGTACTTCGATGCCAGGCTATTGCGAGCCGTCAGCATCACCGAATCGCGGATGCTCTGCAAGAGGTGTATTGAAAGGATTGATTGGTCACCCCCGCCAGGCTGGTTATCCTCTATCTGCCTGCGGTGGCAACGCACCGCAGGCAAGGCACACAGGGTACAATTGCCATCTTGGCAGTCTGCCCAAGGTAACAACGATGCAACGGAGAGAGCCTGATGTCTGAGCGTGGAGTTCTGCTGGTCAACCTGGGGTCACCTGCCAGTACCGAGGTCGCGGATGTGCGTCGCTATCTGAACCAGTTCCTGATGGACCCCTGCGTGGTGGATCTGCCCTGGCTGGCGCGGCGAATACTGGTCAGCCTGATTTTGCTGCGTCGCCCACGCGAGTCCGCGCATGCCTACGCGTCCATCTGGTGGGAAGAAGGTTCACCGCTGGTGGTCATCAGCAAGCGAGTGCGCGACCAGCTGCGCAGCCGGGTGGACATGCCAGTCGAGCTGGCCATGCGTTACGGCGAACCCTCCATCGAGCAGGGTATCCTGGCGCTGATGCAGCAGGGCGTCAGTGAGATATTGCTGATGCATCAGTACCCGCAGTTCGCCGACAGCACCATTACCACGGCGGTGCGCGAAGCGCAGCGGGTCATCGAGCAGCACCGTCTGCAGGTGCGCCTGACCGTGCTGCCGGCCTTCCATGGCCGCCCCGACTACCTGGAGGCGCTGACGAGCAGCGCGCTGCCGCATCTCGAAGGCGGCTTCGACCATCTGCTGTTCAGTTACCATGGCCTGCCCGAACGTCACCTGCGCAAGGCCGATCCCACCGGTGACTACTGCGTGAGCCTGGAAGACTGCAGCGCGCGTCATTCGCCATCCCATCCCACCTGCTACCGAGCCCAGTGTCGGGCGGTCAGCCAGAGCGTCGCCGAGCGCCTTGGCCTGGCTCCACAGCAGTGGAGCATGTCGTTCCAGTCGCGATTGGGGCGTGCCAAATGGATCGAACCCTATACCGAGGTGCAACTGGACGAGCTGGCTGCCTGCGGCGTCAAGCGCCTGCTGGTGATGTGCCCGGCTTTCACCGCCGACTGCATCGAGACGCTGGAGGAGATTGGCGACCGCGGGCGCGAGCAGTTCATCAGCGCCGGTGGTGAGGAACTGGTGCTGGTGCCCTGTCTGAACGACCACCCGCAGTGGATGGACGTGCTGGCCAACTGGGCGCGCAGCGAGCCGGCCAGCGCCTGAGCCGGGCTCAGCTGCGTCTGAACCACTCCGACAGTGCCAGGTGCAGCCCCAGCCCGACCAGCACGGCGCCCATCAGCCGGTCGAACCAGTGGCCCAGGCGGGCGAAGCCACGGCGTACCGCCGGCTGGCTGAACAGCAGGGCGACCAGGCAGAACCACAGGGTGGTGGCCACTGCCAGGTACAGGCCATAGCCGGCCTGCACCAGGATCGGTGTCTGCGGGCTGATCACCAGGGTGAACACCGACAGAAAGAACAGTGTCGCCTTGGGGTTCAGGCCGTTGGTGATGAAGCCGACGCCAAAGGCCTTGCGCGGTGCAAGGCTGAGTGCGGGTAGGGTGATATCCGTCACCGCCTGCGGCTTGGCGCGCAACGCCTTGATGCCGATATACAGCAGATAGGCCCCGGCCAGCAGCTTCAGCAGGTTGAACAGCCATACCGACTGCGAGACGATGATGCCGATGCCCAGCAGCGAATAGGCCACATGCAGGAAGATCCCGCTGCCCACGCCCAGGGCTGTGACCAGCCCGGCCTGGCGACCTGCGCTGACGCTGTTGCGGATCACCACGGCAAAATCCGGCCCGGGACTGATCACCGCCAGCAGGTGCACCAGCGCCACCAGAAGAAACTCGTTCAGATACAATGGACTGCTCCGGCCTGGAAAACGGCCATTCTAACTCCCTTCCCATGGCAGACACAGGTTGCACAATGAAAAAGCTATCGGCGGTATTTCTCGATCAGGCCTCGCTGGATCTGGGCGATCTCGACATGCAGGCGCTGCATGACAGCACCTCGCAGTTGACCCTGTATCCGGTCACTGCGGCGGAGCAGGTGGCGCAGCGTATCGGCGAGCACCAGGTGGTGATCACCAACAAGGTGGTGATCGACGAGCAGGTCATGCAGGCCTGCCCGCAGTTGCAGCTGATCCTGATTGCCGCCACCGGTACCAACAATGTCGACCTGGAAGCAGCCCGGCGTCGCGGCATCGGCGTCTACAACTGCCAGGCCTACGGCACGCCGTCGGTGGCCCAGCACACGCTGATGTTGATGCTGGTCCTGATCACCCGCTTCGAGTCCTATCGCGACGCGGTACGCGGCGGTGCCTGGCAGCGCAGCAGCCAGTTCTGCCTGCTGGACTACCCGATCGGTGAACTGTCAGGGCGCACCCTGGGTATTCTCGGTTACGGCGAGCTGGGCCAGCAGGTGGGGCGCCTGGCCAGCGCCTTCGGCATGCGGGTGCTGGCCGGTTCGCTGCCGGGGCGTGAGCATCCCGAGCGTCCGGCGCTGGACGAACTGCTGCCGCAGGTGGACATCCTCAGCCTGCACTGCCCGCTGACCGACAGTACCCGTGGCATCATCGGCGCCGCACAATTGGCGGCGATGAAGCCCGGCAGCCTGTTGATCAATACCGGTCGCGGCGGGTTGGTGGATGAGCAGGCCGTGGTCGACAGCCTGCGCAGCGGACACCTCGGCGGTGCCGGCTTCGATGTATTGACCACCGAGCCGCCGGTGGCGGGCAACCCGCTGCTCGATGCGCAGTTGCCGAACCTGGTGGTGACGCCGCACAGTGCCTGGGGTAGCCGGGAGGCGCGCCAGCGCATCGTCGCGCAGTTGGCGGAGAATCTGGTGGACCAGCCACAGCGCGCCAGCCGGCGCGTTGTGTAGGCTGATCGACATAACGGGTATGACGGATTTCACACATCCGCCAACATCACCCATTTGGGTGATGTTGCACCCCTGAGACCTCGCTACGTTTCCGGCCGCACGCCAGGAGCAGGCATTCCCTGAGCAACTTGTCTGCTAATGGGAGCTTGTCATGCGACCGAAACGATCTGCGCGCCAGCAACTGCTGGCCTGTCTGCCACTGTCCGGCACCGCTGGACGACAGTGCGGCGTGAGTCTGCTGGAAGTGCTGGTGGCGCTGTTGGTGGTGGCAGTGGGTGTGCTCGGTGCCGTCGAGTTGCAGACCAAGGCGCTGCGCTTCAATGCCAGCGCCGCCTATCAGACCCAGGCCAGCTTCCTCGCCTACGACATGCTCGATCGCATGCGCGCCAATCCCGGCGAGCTGTCCAGCTACGCCATCACAGTCAATACCGCCTGTGCCGCTGCAACGCAGAGTTCGTCGATCCTGGCCACCGATCGTGAGGATTTCGCCCGGGCGGTCAGTTGCCTGCTGCCGTCTGGCTACGGCAGCGTGGCGGTTAGCGGCAGCCGAGCGACTGTCACCGTGGGCTGGTCGGAACAGCGTATCGAGGCGGGTGCTGGCGATACCGAAGTGGTCATCTCCTCACTGATCCGCGGTGACCTGTGAACAGCCATCGGCGACCAGGTGGGCAGCAGGGCTTTGGTCTGGTCGAGCTGATGGTCGCCATGGCCCTGGGGCTGATACTGGTGCTGGCGGTGGCGCAGATCTTCATTGCCGGCAAGCAGAGTTTCGTGGTCCAGCAGCACACCGCCGCGTTGCAGGAGAATGCCCGCTTCGTGCTGACCCGTATCAGTCGTGATCTGCGCCAGGCCGGCATGTTCGGTTGCCTGGACCTTGCCCGTCTACCGGCCACCACGCGCAGCCAGCTGCCGCAGGCATTTGCCCAGCCGGTCAGTTCGATCGATGGTGTGCTGAGGGTGATCAGCGCGGTGCCAGTACATGCCAGCACCGCGCTCAGCGGCAACCACAGGGCCTCCGATTATGGTGCGCAATGGCTGCTGGCGAGCAACTGCCTGAACGAGCTGCGTATCGCCAGCGGTACCGAGAGTCTGATGTCGAGTCCCGGTGATCTGCTGATTCCGGTACGTCAGATCGAATACCGCCTGGCGCAGCATACGCTGCAGACCCGCATCAACGGCACTGGCAACTTCGAGGTGCTGATCGACAACGTGGCAGCCTTCGACGTTCGCTTCGGGCTGGCGGCCGATGTCGCGCAGCGGCAGGTGGCCGGCAACTACCTGGCAGCGGTGGCGACCGAGGACAGCGCGCGCATTCGCAGTGTGCGCATTGCCCTGAGCCTGAGTGACAACCCGGCCAGTAGCGATGACGGCCAGGTGCGCGCCCAGCAGTACACCCTGGTCACCGCGCTGCGCAACCGGCTGGACTGAATGAAACAGGAGCGGAGCATGCCATCACCTCCAATGACGCGCCAGGTCGGCAGCGCCCTGATCATCAGCCTGATTCTGTTGCTGGTGCTGACCTTGACCGCCACTGCGGGCATCGGCATGTCGACCGCTCAGGAACGTATGGCGCATAACGCCAGGCTGAAGAACGACAGCCTCCAGGCGGCGGAAAGCGGCCTGCGCTACGTCGAACAGCTGGTCCGCGGCAACCAGCTGATGCTGCCCCAGGCAGTCTGTGTCCAGAGCGCCTGCGAGTTGCCCGGCGCCGCCCTGGATACCGATCACCTGAGCGCTCCCGCTGCCGACTGGAGCGCACTGCCGGCGGCGGTCACCGGCAACGACATGCACGCCTGGTATCGGATCGTGCGGCTGGGTGACAGCGTCATGCCGACCAATCTGGCAGCCGGGGCGCCGAGCACCCTGTACCGGATCTCGGTGGTCAGCCACAAGGGTTCCACCCGTACGGTTCTGGAGACTGTCTATGCTTTCACACGGATGTGATATGCGCCGCTGGCCGGCGGCCATGGCGGGGCTGGCGCTGGGGCTGTTCGCGGCCGTGCCGGCGCAGGCCTTCGCTCCCTTGAGTGGGCCGATACTGACCGCCTCGGCGGTACCGCCCAACGTGCTGGTGCTGTTCGACAACTCCTCCAGCATGGTGCTGAACGCCATTGGCAACGAGACGCGCCTGGACATTGCCCGGGACGTTACCAAGGACGTGATCGCAGCCAATCGTGGCGTGCGTTTCGGCCTGTTCAGCTTCCGCCAGTCGCTGCCCAATGACAGCGGGCCGGGGGGACAGTTGCTGGTCGAGGCGGGCAGCGTCGATATCCACAGCGCCGATGGCATTGCCCGTTTCGATGCGCTCAACCGGGCGCTGGACGGACTGAACCCGAGCACCAGAGGCAGTCTCACCTGGACGCCGCTGGCTGAATCCTACTATGAGATCACCCGCTATCTGCGCGGCATGCGTGCGTTCTACCCGCAGACCCTGGCCGAGCCGCAGCGCGAACTCTTCGACAGTCCGATCCAGTATCGCTGCCAGAAGAACTTCGGTCTGGTGGTGACCGACGGCTTGCCCACCCATGACAGTCAGTTTCCGAGCACGCTGGCGCAGGAGCCGGATGGCAACAATCCACGGCTCCCCGGCGACTTCAACCTGCCCGATTGGGACGGTGATGGCGCCGATGTTGCCGCGGGTGCGCAGGCCAGCACCGAAGGTGGCACCTTCTACCTGGATGATATCGCCCGTTTTGCCTATGAAACCGACCTGCGCAGCAGCGGCAGTGACCTGGCAGGGCAGAGCTGGAACGATCCGCGCTTCCCGCTGCAGAACCTGCATACCTATACCGTCGGCTTCGCCCTGGATGATGTGCGTCTCAGGCAGGCGGCGAGCGCGGGCAACGGTCGCTATTTTACCGCCAGTGATCGTCAGCAGCTGCAACAGGCACTGGGTAGCGTGCTGCAGGAGATCAGCGCCGCGGCCGGTTCCGGCGGCGGCGCGGTCAGTGACAGCCAGCAGCTCAGTGCCGGGATCAGTCGCTATTACCAGACCCGCTTCGACCCGACTGACTGGAGCGGCAGCCTGCATGCCTACCAGATGAATGCCGAGGGTGAGCCCGACACCCTGCTGTGGAGCACCGACCAGACCTTCGTGCCAGGTACTCCGGTGGGCAGTTTCCAGACCTGGCGTAACGCCGAGGGCAGCACGTCTGCCGGTGCCGTCCCCCTGGCCGGCAACACCTGGACGCTGCTGGCTGCCGAACAGCGTGCACTGCTGGACGCCGAGGCGGCGGTGGCCGGCCTGACTGGCAGCAACGCGGCGCAGCGGTTGCTCGACTGGACCCGTGGCAGCCGGGACGGCGAGCTGCGCCGCCGCAGCCGGCTGTTGGGTAATATCATCAACTCCGCGCCGGTGCTGGTCGGGGCAGGGCATCAGGTGCTGGCCGGCGGTGACGCCGACTATGGCAGGTATTTGCAGCAAAGACGCAGTGGCATGGCGGAAGCGCTGCTGGTCGGTGCCAATGATGGTTTCGTGCGGCTGTTCGATACCGCCGGTGGGCACCTGTATTCCTATCTGCCGGCGGCGCTGCATACCGGACTCGGGGTGCGGGCGCGTACCGATCACGGCAATGGCAATCACCATCGCTCGGGTGTCGATGCGCGCCTGGCGGTAGCCGATGCGCCGCTGAACGGCCAGTGGAGTACCTTGGCGGCGGGTGGCCTGGGCGCTGGCGGCAAGGGCCTGTTCGTGCTGCGCCTGTTCGATGCGCTGCGTGGTGAGGCGGCACGCGGTGCGCTGTGGGAGGTCAATGCCAGCCAGAGCAGCATGATCGGCCATATCTACGGGCGGCCGGTGATAACCCGGCTGCATGGCGCTCCGGTGCTGATCACGGGTAATGGCTATGGCAGCGCTGCTGGTGGCGCAGCCCTGTTGATCTTCGATCTGCACAGTGGCGCGCTGCTCCGGCAACTGGATGTCACTGCCCGGCCGGGGGAGCTGCAGGGCAATGGTCTGTCTGCACCGGTGTTGCAGTTCGACGCCGCTGGCCAGGTGAAGGCGGCGTTCGCCGGGGACCTGCATGGCCAGTTGTGGAAGTTCGAGCTGCACGAGCCGGAAGCGGCCCGTTGGGCTGTGGCCCATGCGGGCATGCCGTTGTTCACCGCCGCCGCTGCTCAGCCGATCACCCTGCCGCCACAGTTGCATGCGGGCATGCACGACGGCCTTGAGCTGGTTCTGTTCGGCACCGGCAAGTTCATGGAGGCAGCGGACCTAATCGATACCAGTACCCAGGCGTTCTACGCGGTTCTGGATGTACCGACGCTGCCAGCGGCCGGGTTGACTCCCGCCGCGTTGCAGGAGCAACGCATCGATTCGGTCACTACTGACCCCGGCACTGGCCAGGCGGTGCGTACGGTGACCTCCAATGCGGTGGATTGGACTAGCCGGTTTGGTTGGTACCTGCCGCTGATTCACAATGGCCAGGCCCAGGGCGAGCGGGTCACCCGGGACTTCGTGATCAAGAACGCCCGGGTGTTGTTCACCACCGGTTTCATCAGGACCGATGTCGATGACCCCTGCCTGACCCAGGCCGGCGGCTGGTTGATGGCGGTGTCGTTGACTCGCGGTGGCATGCCGGTCAAGCAGGTGCTGGACACCAATGGCGATCGGCGCATCGATGATGACGACCTGCCGGCGGCTGGATTGGAGCTGGATATCGGACTGCCCGGCGACCTCAGCGTCATGGATCGTGATGACCCTGAGGCGCAGAGTGGCTGCAACGACGAGATCTACCTGGTGCAGGGCTCCAGTGATGTCGCGGTGGTTGCCGGGCGGCCACACTGCCAGTTCAACCGCATCATGTGGCGGCAACTGCAATGAGGAGGGTATGCATGTCGAGGGAAGGGCGGCGGGGCTTCACCTTGATCGAGCTGATGATCGTGGTGGTGGTGATCGGCATTCTGGCGGCGATTGCCTATCCGTCCTACCTGGAACATGTGCGCCAGACCCGGCGTGCCGAGGTGAGTGCGCTGCTGCTGGAAAATGCCCACCTGCTGGAGCGGCACTACAGCCGCCACGGTGCCTATGACAGTGGCACGGTCAGCGGCCTGGCCAGCCAGAGCCCGGCCACGGGTACGGCGATATTCAGCATAGTGCCGAGCCTGGCGGCCGAGAGCTTCACGCTGACGGCAACGGCGGTGCCCGGTGGCATCATGGCTGGGGATGCCTGTGCCAGCTACACCCTGAATCAGGTCAATCAGCGAACGCCAGCCGAGTCGAAATGCTGGCGGCGCTGATGTTCAGTCGATTGTGGGGACGGCCGGGTCCGGTTTGGTGCCCGGTAGTATCAGGTTCAGCAGAATGGCGACGATGCCGCACAGGCTGATGCCTTGCAAGGTGATCGCCTGGTTGCCGATAGCCATGCCGCCGATGCCGAACACCAGGGTGACCGAGACAATACACAGGTTGCGCGCTTCGGACAGGTCGACCTGGTGGCGGATCAGGGTGTTGATACCGACCACCGCGATCGAACCGAACAGCAGGCATAGGATGCCCCCCATCACCGGTACCGGAATACCCAGCAGGATGGCACCGAACTTCTCGATGAACGCCAGTCCGATAGCGAAGACGGCAGCCCAGATCATCACCAGCGGATTGAAATTGCGGGTCAGCATCACGGCACCGGTCACTTCGGAATAGGTGGTGCTTGGCGGTCCGCCGAAGAAAGCCGCGGCAGAGGTGCCCAGGCCATCGCCCATCAGCGTGCGCTGCAGGCCGGGCTTGCGTATATAGTCCTTACCGGTTACCGCGCCGATCGCCATCACGTCGCCGATATGCTCGATGGCCGGGGCGATGGCAACCGGGATCATGAACAGGATGGCGGCCAGGTGGAACTCGGGAAGGGTGAAGTCCGGTACGGCCAGCCAGCCGGCATTGTCGACGTTAGTGAAATCCACCACGCCCAGCACCCAGGCCAGCGTATAGCCGACCAGCACGCCGGCCATGATCGGCACCAGGCGGAACAGGCCGCGGGCATATACGGCAACCAGCAGGGTGGTGATAAGCGAGACCAGGGAGATGGTCAGTGCGGTGGAATAGTCCACCAATTGCACACTGCCGTCACCGGACTTGCCGGAGGCCATGTTCACCGCGGTGGAAGCCAGCCCCAGACCGATCACCATGATCACCGGGCCGACCACTACCGGCGGCAACAGACGATGGATGAAGCCCGGCCCGCGTAGATGCACCGCCAGGCTCAGCAGCAGATACACCAGGCCCGCAGCCACCAGTCCACCAAGGGTGGCTGGGAGCCCCCAAGTCTGATTGCTGTACAGGATGGGCGCGATGAAGGCAAAGCTGGAAGCGAGAAAGACCGGTACCTGGCGCTGGGTCACGAAGTGGAATATCAGAGTGCCCAGGCCAGCGGTGAACAGCGCTACGCTGGGGTGCATGCCAGTGATCAGCGGCATCAATACCAGCGCGCCAAAGGCCACGAACAATATCTGCGAGCCGGCCAGTACGCTGCGCCAGCCGGTGGTGCTCATGTCCTGCATCAATCGACGTCCTTCTGTCGGGTGCCGAAGATCTTGTCACCGGCATCGCCCAGCCCGGGCATGATGTAGCCATGTTCATTCAAGCCGTCATCCACCGAGGCGGTGAATATTTCCACATCCGGATGGGCGGCGTTCACCCGGCGGATGCCCTCCGGCGCGGCCACCAGCACCAGCGCACGGATCTCGTGGGCACCTGCGCGCTTGAGCATGTCGATGGTGCCGATCATCGAGCTGCCGGTGGCCAGCATCGGGTCGATGATCAGGGCGCGGCGCTGATGCAACTCGCTGACCAGCTTTTCCAGGTAGGTGTCGGCTTCCAGGGTCTGTTCGTTGCGCACCATGCCGATCACGCTGACCTTGGCGCTGGGGATCAGGCTCAGTACGCCATCGAGCATGCCGAGGCCGGCGCGCAGTATGGGCACCACGGTGATCTTCTTGCCGGCCAGCCGTTCGACGCTGACATCGCCGCACCAGCCGTCGATGGTGTGGTTTTCAACCGGCATGTCCTTGGTCGCTTCGTAGGTCAGCAGGGCGGCAACCTCCTGCGCCAGTTCGCGGAAGTTCTTCGTGCTGATATCGTTGCGACGCATCAGGCCGAGTTTGTGGCGGATCAGCGGATGGCGGATTTCCTGGATATTCATGGGTGGGATTCCGTGGCGAGTCAGGTTCGGCAATAGCCTAAACGAATGCCCAATGCCGGTCATCCGGTTATCCGCGGTGATTCGCCACATCGCTTGCATGGCCGCGGCAGGTACAGTATTTTGCCTCGCTTTTCCGATGCCCCCGGAGGCTATGCATGTCCCTTGATCTCGAGCACGTCAGGCAGGTCATGAACGAGGCGGATTGCCTGTATACGCAGCAGCAGGTCGAGGCGGCCATGGACCGGATGGCCGCGGACATTACCCAGGTCATGCAGGACAGCAACCCGATCGTCTACAGCGTGATGAATGGCGGCCTGATCATCGCCGGGCAGTTGCTGACCCGGCTCGCCTTCCCGATGGAAGTGGGCTATCTGCATGCGACCCGCTATCGCAACAAGCTGTCCGGCAGTGAGCTGTTCTGGAAGGCCCGTGCCGAGCATTCACTGGTCGGGCGTACGGTGCTGATCATGGACGATATCCTCGACGAGGGTCATACCCTGGCGGCGATCGTCGAATACTGCCGTGATGCCGGCGCCGAGCAGGTGCTGACCGCGGTACTGCTGGACAAGACCCATGAGCGCAAGGCCTATCCCGGCATGCGTGCCGATTTCACCGGGCTCGACGTGGTCGACCGCTACGTGTTCGGCTACGGCCTCGACTACAAGGGCTACTGGCGCAACGCTGCCGGCATCTACGCGCTGAAGGATCACTGAAGCGCAGGCTTCATCCCCCTGCCGTTTCCGCCAGCCGGGTTCTGATCATCTTCGCCGCCAGCTCAGGCGTGGCGACGAAGATGCGCATATCGCGGCTGGCGCCGATCCCGGCACGCTTGAGCTTGAGCCGGATCTGCGCCTTGACGCCCAGCAGGTATACCGCGATGCCCCGCTGGGCGAGTTCGCTCAGTGCCTTGTCGAACAGCACCAGGGCGCTCATGTCCATGCTCGGAACGGCGCGCATGTCGATCACCATGTGGCGCACCTCGTTGTCGAACCGACTGATGGCTTCCAGCGCCTTGTCGGCGGCGGCGAAGAACAGCGGGCCCTGAATGCGGTACAGGGCAACGCTGTCCGGCAGATCGGCCAGCGCTTGGTCATGCTGGCGTGGCTGGGCACTGCCACCACTCAGCTCGGCCATGCGCCGGATGAACAGGGCCGAGGCCAGCAGCAGACCCACCCCTACCGCCAGCACCATATCGAACAACACCGTCAACAGCAGGCAGATCAGCAGCACCAGCACATCCTGGCGCGGCCCGACCCGCAGCAGATGCACCACCCTGGGGGCCTCGCTCATGTTCCAGGCGACCATCAGCAGCATCGCCGCCAGCGAGGCCATCGGCAGCCAGGCGAACAGCCGGGCCAGCAACACCACCGCCAGCAGCATGACCAGCGCATGGACCACCGCGGCGATCGGAGAACGGGCGCCGCTGCGCACGCTGGTGGCGGTACGGGCGATCGCCGCGGTGGCGGTGATGCCGCCGAAGAAGGGGACGATCAGGTTGCCGAGCCCCTGGCCGAGCAGCTCGGCGTTGGGGTCATGCCGGGTATTGGCCATGCCGTCGGCGACCAGCGCACAGAGTAGCGACTCGATGGCGCCGAGCATGGCCACCGCCATGGCTGAAGGCAGCAGCTGGCGCAGCAGCTCGAAGTTGACCAGCAAGGGCTGGCCGTCGGCGTCGGGGAAGCGCCATGGCAACACCCACTGCGGTGCGAACGGCGGGATGCCAGCATGCAGCACCCCGTCCACCTCGTAGCTGAAGCGCGCGCCAAGGGTCGCTACCGGCATCTGCAGCGTTATCAAAAGCAGCCCGAGCAGGCTGCCGGCCAGCAGCGCCACCAGGTGTCCGGGCACGCGCCGGGTCAGGCGCGGCCAGAGAATCAGCGTTGCCAGGGTGGCGATACCGACCAGCGTATCGCCCGCGCTGATCGACGGCAGGGCGCCGGCCAGCGCTTGCAACTGCTCGATGTAGTTGCTGTGCTGGCCGATATTCTGCAAGCCGAAGAAGTCCTTGATCTGCAGGGTGGCGATGACGATGCCGATGCCGGCGGTAAAGCCCATCACCACCGGGTAGGGGACGAACTGGATCAGGTTGCCCATGCGCCCCAGTCCCAGTGCCAGCAGGATCAGCCCGGCCATCAGCGTGACCAGCAGCAACCCGCCCAGGCCGTACTGCTGGGTGATCGGTAGCAGGATCACCACGAAGGCGGCGGTGGGGCCGGAGATGTTGAAGCGCGAGCCGCCACAGATGGCGATGATCAGGCCGCCGACGATGCCGGTGTACAGACCGTGCTGTGGTGCCACGCCGACGGCGATGGCCAGTGCCATGGCCAGCGGAATGGCGATGATGCCGACGGTGATGCCGGCGAGTACATCGCTGCGCAGACTGCTCAGGGAATAGCCCTGCCGAAAGCTGTCGCGCAAGGCGGCGAACAGTGGCACACGAAAGGAGGAATTCATAGTATTTCCTGTGTTGACAACGCCGGGCATGGCTGCCACAACAGATCTTTGCGTCTGCTCGGGAAGTCTGCCCCATGAAAATTACTGCCAAGGCACTGACAAGCATACTCCTCGCTGCGCTGGCAGGTGTAGTGGTCGCCGCCCCGCTGGACCTGCCGCATGAGGAATTCATGCCGCCGGATCGCTACGCGGCACGCCAGGATCGTCCCGAGCAGCTGTTGCTGCAGATCGACAGCTATCGCATGACCGTGGCCAACGAATCGCGTCAGGGCAGCACTGGTCGCAGCCAGGAAAGCAGCCTGTGGCTGTTCGTCGAAGGGCGCTCGCTGCTGCGGGGTGGAGCGCTGCGCAGTGTGCGCATCGGCTTCATCGACGGCGCGGCCAGCCTGCCGCCGGCCCGGCATGACCAGCAGGCGCAGACATTGACCCTGTACTACCCGCTGAGCTACCTGCCGGCGGTCACCGGCCTGCTCGAGAGTCCCGGCCCGCATTTTGTCCAGGCACGCTTCCATGGCAACGGCACGGTATGGGCAGATATCCACGCCGGGCCGATCAGCGTTCCGTGAGGCCAGGCTGGTGGCGGCGTGGCCGGATGGTTACAATCTGGCCTTTCCGTATTCAGATGAGGGGTTATTCGTGCGCAAAGACAAGAAGAAGGTGGTTGGCGAGCCCATGACCGATGAGCAGGTTGCCGTGTTCATGAGCTTTCGTCCGCGTGAGGCTGACGAGTCCGTCGATCATTACATGTTGACGCGCGCCTACCGCGGTCTGCGGGCGCACGACTTTGCCCGCTTCCTGGAAATGTTCCAGGCCGCAGGCCATGATGTGAACGCGGTGGATGCCGAGGGCAGGACCTTCCTGCAGAGCATTGTCGATCACGCCCAGGCCGAAGACTACGTGGCGGCGCTGGAAGCGGCGGGAGCGAGTCCGGCCCAGGCCTGACCATCTGTCATTCTGTAACTCTGTCATCGCTGAAAGGAGTGCAAGCATGTTGAAACATCTGGGTTGGCTGGCGGTAGCGGGATTGACACTGGTGCTGGGCGGCTGTGCCCACAGCCCGCAGCAACTCAACGTGACACCCAGCGTGACCGTGCCCTTGAGCCAGGTTGCACGCCAGCAGCCGGTGGTGGTGACGGTGCAGGACAGCCGCTCATCACCAGTCCTTGGCACCCGTGGCGGTATCTATCCCGATTCGAGTAACCTGACCCTCAGCGCCCAGACCGTACCGCACCTGCGCCAGCAGGTGGAGCAGGCGCTCGGCAAGCTGGGCTTCCAGGTGGTGCCGGAAGGTACGCCCAATGCCAACAACCTGGTGGTGAGCCTGGCGGAGCTGTCCTACGTTTCGCCCAAGGAAGGCGTGTATGTCACCCAGGCCGACATCTCCGCGGTATTCGCCGCCGAGGTGCGCTCGATGAACCAGCGCTATAACGGCCGCTACAGTGCCTCGGCGCAGCACCGCTTCGGCTATGCGCCGAACCAGGCGACCAACACCCGGCTGGTGACCGAGGTCATGAGCGATGCGCTGTCGCGCATCTTCAAGGATCAGGAAGTCATCCGCATCCTGCAGCAGTAGCCGGCTGCAACTGCGCGGGCCGCCACGCCGACGGCCCGCGTAGCGCTCACTCTTCCTTCGGTTCCTTCGGTGTATTCAGCATTTCGTCATGCTCGGCCATGTTCCACGGCAGCACGCCCGGTGACAGATGCAGGAAGTGCAGGTACTTCTCGAAGTGGTCGAGAATGTCACTGATGATCTCCTGGCCGTCATAACCATATACATCATAGGCCTGCCCGCCCCGGCGCAGGAATACCTCTGCGCGGTAGTAAAAGCTGTCCTCGTCGGCGGTTTCCCCGGTTTCCGGATGGGCGAAGGCCGGGCGCAGGTAATCGCGCAGGCGGATCTCGTAGATAAAATCCAGCTGCTCCGGTACCACCACTTCCAGATAGGCGCGGCGGTGCTCCTCATCGTAATGCACCTCGGCCGGCCAGGATTGCGCCTGCAACCCCTTGGCCACGCGGATCATGGCGGTCAGCGCCGGGCCCTTGATGAACTGCTCCACCTCATCTTTCTGCGGATAGTTGACGATGCCGGCCAGGCGCTTCTTCCAGGGTGAGCCGCCCTGGCCGCTGCTGCCACGGTTCGCCTGCAGGCTGACCTGCTGGTGATGGCTTTCGATGATCAGCGCTCGCCACATGCCCAGCGCTGACAACAGCATGATGATGGCGAAGGGCAGGGCGCTGGCGACGGCCATGCTCTGCAGCGCCTTGAGCCCGCCGGCGATCAGCAGCACCGAGGCCAGCACACCGCTGAGAATGGCCCAGCCGCCACGCTGCCAGGCCGGGGTGAGCAGGGCGCCGCCCGAGGCCAGCGAGTCGACCACCAGCGCCCCCGAGTCGGCCGAGGTGACGAAGAACAGGGCGATCAGCAGTACTGTCAGGAACGATAGCAGGCTGGTCAGCGGCAACTGCTCCAGCAGCTTGAACAGGGCGATGGCGTTGTCGCTTTTCACCTGGTCGATGAGCTCGGTATAACCCTGCTCGATGATCATGTGCAGTGCGGTGTCGCCGAATACCGAGAACCAGAAGAAGGTGAACAGGGTCGGCACCAGCATCACCCCGAAGACGAACTGGCGGATGGTCCGCCCGCGGCTGATCTTAGCGATGAACAGGCCGACGAAGGGTGCCCAGGCGATGGTCCAGCCGAAGATGAACAGCGTCCAGTTGCCAATCCAGTCACTGCGCGAATAGGCCTGCAGGTTGAAGGTGCGCTCGACGATGTTGTTCAGATAGCTGCCGGTATTTTGCAGAAAGGTTTCCAGGATGAAGATCGTCGGCCCTGCGAGGAATACGAATAGCATCAACGCGGTGGCGATGATCATGTTGAGCATCGCCAGGTTCTTGATGCCCTTGTCCATGCCGGCCACCACCGAGCCCATGGTCAGGAAGGTGATGACCGCGATGCAGGTGATCTGTACCCCGGTGCTCAGCGGAATCGACGGCCACAGGTAGTTCAAGCCGGCGTTCATCTGTGCCACCGACAGGCCGAGAGTGGTGGCGATGCCGAACATGGTGCCAAGGATGGCGAAGATATCCACCGCATGCCCGATCGGTCCATAGATACGGTCGCCGATCAGTGGATAGAGCGCCGAGCGAATCGATAGCGGCAAGCCATGGCGGAAGGAGAAGTAGGCCAGCACCAGGCCGGTCAGGCCGTAGATCGCCCAGATATGGAAACCCCAGTGGAAGAAGGCGATCTGCATCGCCTGCTTGGCCGCATCCACCGTCAGCCCCTGGGCGCCTTCCGGTGGGTCGGCATAGTGCAGCACCGGCTCGGCGACACCGAAGAACAGCAGGGCGATGCCGTAACCGGCGGAGAACAGCATGGCGAACCAGGACGGGAAGCTGTACTGCGGCTCGGCATGGTCCGGCCCGAGTTTGATGTGACCCCACTTGCTCATGGCCACGATGACGATGAAGATCAGGAAAATCGCCACCGACAGCATGTAGAACCAGCCGAAGGTATTGGTGATGTAGCTCAGCACTGAGGTGAACAGCTCGCCGGCCAGTTCCGGCTGGCTGGCGGTACCTATGACCAGCAGCAGTATGAAGAAGAAGGCCGGGATGAATACCGGCAGCAGTATGGTGGTATTCCAGAGACGGGATCTGGTGGCGTCCGGCATGCGGGAAAGCTCCTTGGGCCAGATGGGGTGAGCGCGTCAGGGCGCTGGCGAAGTATCGCCAGTATAGCAGCCGGTGGGCTTGCCCCCGGCTCCGGGGTGTCTCAGGACTCCAGTTCGCAGGTCTCCACCCGTACCCGGGCGGTACCGGCGCGCAGCATGCCGAGTTCCTTGGCGGCGGCCAGGGAGACGTCGATGATGCGGTTGCCGACGAAGGGGCCGCGGTCATTCACCCGCACCACGGTACTGCGACCATTGAACAGGTTGGTGACGCACAGCTGGGCATCGAACGGCAGACTCGGGTGGGCGGCGGTCATCGCTGTTTCGTCGTAGGGTTCGCCGCTGGCGGTACGCCGACCATGCAGGCGTGAGGAATAGTAGGAGGCGCGGCCCTCGGCGGTGTAGGACAGGCCGCCATCGCTGTCGTCCAGGCTGTCGCCGATGGCCGAGCAGCCGGGCAGCAGCAGGAGCGAGGTGAGCAGTGCGCGCCCCAGCAGCACCGGCAGGGTGCCGGCGCGGCTGGGACGGAAGCGAAGGATGGCGTTGACGACAGGCAAAACTCAGCCTTCCAGTTTCTGCTTGAGCAACTGGTTGACCTGCTGCGGGTTGGCCTTGCCCTTCGATGCCTTCATCGCCTGGCCGACGAAGAAACCGAACATCTTGCCGCGCTTGGCCTCGTCGCTGGCGCGGTACTGCTCGACCTGCTCGGCGTTCGCCGCCAGTACCTCATCCAGCATGGCCTCGATGGCGCCACTGTCGGTGACCTGCTTCAGGCCCCTGGCTTCGATGATCTGGTCGGCATCACCTTCGCCGGCGGCCATGGCCTCGAACACCATCTTGGCGATCTTGCCGGAAATGGTGTTGTCCTTGATGCGCAGGATCATGCCACCCAGCTGGCTGGCGCTGACCGGCGACTGCTCGATCTCGATATCGGACTTGTTCAGCAGGCTGGACAGCTCGCCCATTACCCAGTTGGCCGCCAGCTTGGCGTCGCCGCAGGTCTGCTGTACCTGCTCGAAGTAATCGGCCATCTCGCGGCTGGCCGCCAGCACGCTGGCATCATAGGCCGACAGGCCGAACTCGCTCTGGAAGCGCTCGCGTTTCTGTTGCGGCAGTTCCGGTAGCTCACCGCGTACCTGCTCGATGAAGGCCGGCTCGATGACCACCGGCAGCAGGTCCGGGTCGGGGAAGTAACGGTAGTCGTTGGCTTCCTCCTTGCTGCGCATGGAGCGGGTCTCGTCCTTGTTCGGGTCGTACAGGCGGGTTTCCTGCACCACCTTGCCGCCGTCCTCGATCAGTTCGATCTGGCGCTGCACCTCGGTATTGATGGCCTTCTCGATGAAGCGGAACGAGTTGACGTTCTTGATCTCGCAGCGGGTGCCGAACTCGGCCTGCCCCTTGGGCCGTACCGAGACGTTGCAGTCGCAACGCAGCGAGCCTTCGGCCATGTTGCCGTCGCAGATGCCCAGGTAGCGCACCAGCGAGTGGATGGTCTTGGCGTAGGCGACCGCCTCCTTGGCACTGCGCATGTCCGGCTCGGAGACGATTTCCAGCAGCGGCGTGCCGGCGCGGTTCAGGTCGATGCCGCTCATGCCATGGAAGTCCTCGTGCAGGCTCTTGCCGGCGTCTTCCTCCAGGTGCGCGCGGGTTACGCCGACGCGCTTGACTGTGCCGTCATCCAGGGTGATGTCCAGATGGCCCTTGCCGACGATCGGCAGCTCCATCTGGCTGATCTGGTAGCCCTTGGGCAGGTCGGGGTAGAAGTAGTTCTTGCGGGCGAACACGTTGGTCATGCCGATCTCGGCATCGATCGCCAGGCCGAACTTGACCGCGTTCTTCACCGCCTGGGCGTTGAGTACCGGCAGGGTGCCGGGCATGCCCAGGTCGATCAGGCTGGCCTGGGTATTGGGCTCGGCGCCGAAGGTGGTGGCGCTGCCCGAGAAGATCTTCGAGGCGGTGGTGAGCTGGGCGTGAATTTCCAGCCCGATAACGATTTCCCATTGCATGTTCAGTATTCCTCAAAACCCATCAGGCGTGCGGGTGTGCCAGTCGGTGTGCTGCTGGTACTGGTGAGCAATGTTCAGCAGCCGCGGCTCGCTGAAGTACGGGCCGAGCAGTTGCATGCCGATCGGCAGATCGCCGGCGAAGCCGGCCGGCAGGGCGATGCCCGGTACGCCGGCGAGGTTGGCGGTGATGGTATAGATGTCGGTCAGGTACAGGCTGACCGGATCGTCGATCTTCTCGCCGATGCGGAACGCTGGGGTCGGCGAGGTCGGGCAGAGGATGACGTCGACCTGCTGGTAGGCGGCCATGAAGTCGTTCTTGATCAGCCGGCGGATCTTCTGCGCCTGCAGGTAGTAGGCATCGTAGTAACCGGCGGACAACGCGTAGGCGCCGACCATGATGCGGCGCTTGACCTCGTCACCGAAGCCCTCGGCGCGTGAGCGCAGGTACAGGTCGGTCAGGTCCGCCGGATTGTCGCAGCGATAGCCGAAGCGCACCCCGTCGAAGCGCGACAGGTTGGAGGAGGCCTCGGCCGAGGCGATCACGTAATAGGCTGGAATCGCCAGGTCGGCGTTGGGCAGGCTGATGTCCCTGACCTCGGCGCCGAGCGCCTGGAACTGCCTGACCGCGGCGGCGATCGCATCGGCGGTGGTGCTGTCCAGGCCGCTGGCGAAATACTCCTTCGGCAGGCCGATGCGCACACCGGCCAGCGGCTGGTTCAGCTCGGCGCTGTAGTCCGGCACCGGCTGGTCGACACTGGTGGAGTCCTTGTCATCGAAACCGGCCATGGCCTGCAGCAGCAATGCGCAGTCCTCGGCGGTGCGGGCCATCGGGCCAGCCTGGTCGAGGCTGGAGGCATAGGCGATCATGCCCCAGCGCGATACCCGGCCATAGGTCGGCTTGAGGCCGGTCAGGGCATTGAAACCCGACGGCTGGCGGATCGAGCCACCGGTATCGGTGCCGGTGGCCGCGGCGCACAGCCGGGCCGCCACGGCGGCGGCCGAACCGCCGGAGGAGCCGCCGGGGATATGTTCGAGGTTCCACGGGTTGCGTACCGGGCCGTAGAAGCTGGATTCGTTGGACGAGCCCATGGCGAACTCGTCCATGTTGGTCTTGCCCAGGGTCACGCTGCCGGCATCGATGAAGCGCTGGGTGACGGTCGACTCATAGGGCGCGATGAAGTTGTCGAGCATCTTCGAGCCGCAGCTGGTGCGCACGCCCCGGGTGCAGAACAGGTCCTTGTGCGCCAGCGGGATACCGGTCAGCGGACCGGCGCTGCCGTCGGCCAGGCGTGCATCGGCAGCGCGGGCCTGCTCGATGGCCAGCTCCGGGGTGACGGTGATGAAGCTGTTGAGCGCGCCATCGAACTGCTCGATGCGCTTGAGGTAATGCTCGGTCAGCTCGACGCTGGAGATCGCCTTGCTGTGCAGGGCCTGGGACAAACCGGCCAGGGTTTTCTCATGCATGTCTAATAATCTCGTATCAAATTACTCGATGACCCGCGGAACCAGATAAAGACCCTGTTCGGTGGCCGGCGCAATGGCCTGCAGAGCCTCGCGCTGGTTGCTTTCGGTGACCACGTCGGCGCGCAGGCGCTGGGTGGTTTCCAGGGGGTGGGCGAGCGGCTCGACGCCGCTGGTGTCGACAGCCTGCATGGTGTCGATCAGGCCCATGATGCTGGACAGTTTGGCCGTGGTGGCAGGAATGTCCTCATCCTGGATGCCAATGCGCGCCAGATGAGCGAGCTGTTCCACGTCTGAGCGGTCTAGGGCCATGTGTATTCTCCATGAAGCCGGACGATCCGGGTTGGATGCTGGGTAATTCCGGGAAAAGGGACGAATTTACCACATCCGCGCCTTGCCCAAAAACCCCGCCATTGTTAGAGTTGCGACACTTCAGGAAGTACCGATCAGTTGCCTGTGTTCGAGTCGTTCCGCCGCTCTTCATCCTGTGTGTCAGTGGCCATTTGCCAGGCGACCAGCTTATCAGTGTTTCTTTACAATCAACCCATGTGCCCTCGGGGTGTATTCAACGCATGTTCAAAAAAATTCGTGGCATGTTTTCCAGTGACCTGTCCATCGACCTGGGAACCGCCAATACTCTGATTTATGTTCGCGAGCGGGGCATTGTACTGGATGAACCGTCCGTAGTTGCCATTCGCACCCACGGCAACCAGAAGAGCGTGGTGGCGGTGGGCACCGAGGCCAAGCGCATGCTCGGCCGTACCCCCGGCAACATTCAAGCGATCCGGCCGATGAAGGATGGCGTCATCGCTGACTTCAGCGTGTGCGAGAAGATGCTGCAGTACTTCATCAACAAGGTGCATGAGAACAGCTTTATCCAGCCCAGCCCGCGGGTGCTGATCTGCGTGCCGTGCAAGTCCACCCAGGTCGAGCGCCGCGCCATCCGCGAGTCGGCACTGGGCGCCGGTGCCCGTGAAGTATACCTGATCGAGGAGCCGATGGCCGCGGCCATCGGTGCCGGCCTGCCGGTGGAAGAGGCGCATGGCTCGATGGTCGTGGATATCGGCGGTGGCACCACCGAGATCGCGCTGATCTCGCTCAACGGCGTGGTCTATGCCGAGTCGGTACGGGTTGGCGGCGACCGTTTCGACGAGGCCATCATCACCTATGTGCGGCGCAACTATGGCAGCCTGATCGGCGAGTCCACCGCCGAGCGCATCAAGCAGGAAATCGGCGTGGCCTTCCCCGGTGGCGAAGTGCTGGAAGTCGACGTCCGCGGGCGCAACCTGGCCGAGGGCGTGCCACGGGCCTTCACGCTGAACTCCAACGAAGTGCTGGAGGCGCTGCAGGAGTCGCTGCAGACCATAGTCCAGGCAGTCAAGAGCGCGCTGGAGCAGTCGCCGCCGGAGCTGGCCTCGGACATCGCCGAGCGTGGCCTGATCCTCACCGGCGGCGGCGCGCTGCTGCGTGATCTGGACAAGCTGCTGGCCCAGGAAACCGGTCTGCCGGTGATCGTTGCCGAGGAGCCGCTGACCTGCGTGGCCCGTGGCGGTGGCCGGGCGCTGGAGATGATGGACCAGCACGCCATGGATCTGCTGTCCACCGAGTGATCGCTGGCGGGCAGCCCGGCGTGCTGCAGGCCGGGGCTGTCGCCACGGTCTGATCCTGCTGTCGCAAGGAGCCCATCATCAAACCGCTTTTCATCAAGGGGCCGTCGCTCGGGGTCCGCTTTCTGGCGCTGACGGTACTGTCGATCGTACTGATGGTGGTGGACGCCCGTTTCGCCGCCCTCAAGCCCCTGCGCTCGCAGTTGGGCATGCTGCTGACGCCACTGTATTACGTTGCCGAGTTGCCGGTGCGCGCCTGGGATACTGTCTATCTGCAGCTGACCAGTCGCGCCGACCTGATCGCCGAGAACGAGGGCCTGCGCGCCGAGGCGCTGCTGACCAAGCGCAAGCTGCAGAAACTGGCGGCATTGACCGAGCAGAACGTGCGCCTGCGCGAGTTGCTCAATTCCTCCGAACTGCTGGACGAACGGGTACTGGTCGCCGAGTTGATCGGTATCGATCCCAATGCCTTTACCCAGCGTATCCTGATCAACCGTGGCGAGCGCGACGGGGTGTTTCTCGGCCAGCCGGTGCTGGATGCCACCGGACTCATGGGCCAGGTGATCGAGGTGCTGCCGTTCAGTGCCCGGGTGCTGCTGATTACCGATGTGTCCCACAGCCTGCCGGTACAGATCAACCGCAATGGCCTGCGCGCGATCGCCACCGGCACCGGCAGCAGCGACTGGCTGGAATTGCGACACGTCAGCGATACCGCCGATATCCGTGTCGACGATATCGTGGTCAGTTCCGGCCTGGGCCAGCGCTTCCCGGCCGGCTATCCGGTGGGCCGCGTCACCCATGTCAATCGCGACTCCTCGCAGCCGTTCGCCGAGGTGCGCGTCGCCCCCACCGCGCAGCTCAACCGCAGCCGCTACCTGCTGCTGGTGTTCAGCCCCGAGAGTGGCTACGGTGATGTGTTGCCGGCGCTGAGCCTGGAGGCGGATGAGGAACCGCTGTCGGACGAGACGGCTGCCGTGCCCGATGCCGCTCCGGCGGCGCCGGCTGAAGAGGAGCAGGGCGATGCGCAGTAGCCTGATCGTGGGACTGACCTTCCTCGCGGCACTGGTACTCAGCGTGGTGCCCATGCCCGCGCCTTTCGATGCCGGCCGGCCGATGTGGCTGGCGATGGTGGTGGCCTACTGGGTGATGGCGCTGCCGCACCGTGTCGGCCTGCTCACCGCCTGGGTGGCCGGGCTGGCCACCGATGTGCTGTTCGGCGAGCTGTTCGGCCAGAACGCCCTGGTGCTGGTGCTGGTGGCCTGGCTGGTATTGCTGCTGTACCAGCGTATCCGTCGTTTTCCGCTGTGGCAGCAGAGTCTGGTGATGCTGCCGGTACTGGGTATCGCGCAGATGGTCGCGCTGTGGCTGAGCAGTCTCGCCGGCAACCGCCCGCCAACCCTGCTGTACCTGTTGCCGGCGGTGATCAGCGCGCTGCTCTGGCCGTGGGTGTTCTCAGTGTTGCGCGGCATACGGCGGCGCTTCCATGTGCTCTGAACAGGTGCTTTACCTGGCCTCGGCGTCGCCACGCCGGCGCGAGCTGCTGGAGCAGATTGGCGTGCCGCTGCGGGTCGTACCCTGCGCAGTGGACGAGCAGGTGCTGGCCGGCGAGGCGGCCATGGACTATGTACAGCGGGTGACCCGCGATAAGGTACGCGCCGGCGTGGACCAGGCGCCGGCCGGCGCCGTGGTGCTGGCTGCTGATACCGCAGTGGTGCTGGATGGACGAATCCTCGGCAAGCCGGCCGACCGCGAGCAGGGCCTGGGCATGCTGCGCGCCCTGTCTGGCCGGGAGCACAGTGTGATTACCGCGGTTGCCGTGGCCAGGGGCAGCGATGTGCGTCTGCGGCCGGTGGTCACCCAGGTGCGTTTCCGTCCGTTGGGTGAGGCCGAGATGAGCGCCTACTGGGATACCGGCGAGCCGGCGGACAAGGCCGGAGGTTATGGTATCCAGGGGCTGGGCGCGGTGTTCGTCGCGCATATTGCCGGCAGCTACAGCGCGGTGGTCGGCCTGCCGCTGATGGAAACCGCCGAGCTGCTCGCCGAATTCGCCATACCCTGCTGGCAAGCGCGCTGACAGGAGGCCGGCAGACCGGTATTCTGACGGTCTACACAAGGGGAAAGAGGGCTCCATGAGCGAAGAAATCCTGATCAATATCACGCCAATGGAGACCCGGGTCGCGCTGGTGGAAAACGGCATGCTGCAGGAAGTGCACATCGAGCGCACTCTGCGCCGCGGCATCGTCGGCAATATCTACAAGGGCAAGGTGGTACGGGTGCTGCCCGGCATGCAGGCGGCCTTCGTCGATATCGGCCTGGAGCGGGCGGCGTTCATCCACGCCTCGGAGATATCCGAGCGCGAAGGCGCGGCGGTCGAGCCGATCAGCGCCCTGGTGCATGAGGGCAAGGCGCTGGTGGTGCAGGTGACCAAGGACCCGATCGGCACCAAGGGCGCGCGTCTGACCACCCATCTGTCGGTACCGTCGCGTTATCTGGTGTACATGCCGCGCACCCCGCATGTGGGGATTTCCCTGAAGATCGAGGATGAAGCCGAGCGTGAGCGCCTGCGCGACATCGTCGCTCGCTGCGTCGAGAAGGAAGGTATCGAGGAGCGCGGCGGCTTTATCCTGCGCACCGCCGCCGAGGCCGCACGGGAGGAGGATATCCTGGTGGATATCCGCTATGTACGGCGCCTGTGGCAGCAGATATCCCAGCAGATGAATACCGCGCCAGCGCCCTCGGTGCTCTACGAGGACCTGCCGCTGGCGCTGCGTACCCTGCGCGATCTGGCCAACCCGCGCATCGAGAAGATCCGTATCGACTCGCGGGAGACCTTCCAGAAGGTCGAGCAGTTCGTGCAGGAGCTGATGCCGGGGGTGGAGGACATGCTCGAACACTATCCGGGTGAGCGCCCGGTGTTCGACCTGTACGGCATCGAGGATGAAATCCAGAAGGCCATGGAACGCAAGGTGATGCTCAAGTCCGGCGGCTATCTGGTGATCGACCAGACCGAGGCGATGACCACCATCGACGTCAACACTGGCGCCTTCGTCGGCCATCGCAACCTGGAAGAGACCATCTTCAAGACCAACCTGGAGGCGGCCACCTCGATCGCCCGGCAGCTGCGCCTGCGCAACCTCGGCGGCATCATCATCATCGATTTCATCGACATGGAGGACCCGGAGCACCAGCGACAGGTACTGCGCATGCTCGAGAAGTCGCTGGAGCGCGACCACGCCAAGACCAAGTGCACCGGCGTCACCGAGCTGGGCCTCGTCCAGCTGACCCGCAAGCGCACCCGCGAGAGCCTGGAACAGACCCTCTGCGAGGCCTGTCCCACCTGTGGGGGGCGCGGCACCCTCAAGACCCCGGAAACGGTC